>Ga0163152_10003658_pt1 | contig 19796 bp, 11 predicted proteins | sample OliLakLV19MP8IB2_FD_148635 | JGI IMG/M metagenome (GOLD analysis project Ga0163152, IMG submission 148635) | Freshwater microbial mat bacterial communities from Lake Vanda, McMurdo Dry Valleys, Antarctica - Oligotrophic Lake LV.19.MP8.IB-2 | ecosystem: Environmental > Aquatic > Freshwater >...
TTCGGGTTTGGGAAATAGCCCGCCGTTACGTCGCCAGGACATGGATATTAAATTGATTTTCAATGGCTTACGGCAGACGTTGGATTGGTGAGAAAAAAATTGATGGTTTAGGTCGGACATGGGAAAAAACGGAGGTTAAAATAGTTGTATATCGCACAGGATCAATATCTTAGCGCAGCCGTTCGTGACACCGGATAAATAATAATGGTGCCAACAATGCACTACTTTTCATAGCCGACTACGCGCGGCCACGTCAGCAGTGCTCACGTTCTGCGCCAGAAAAGAATAAATATTGCCCCGAAAACTAATCCCATTCTGATTTTATCACCCTTTTAATATTTCAAAAATGATACATTTTTTCAAAATCTTCATGCCGAAATTCCCTATTTTCAGCAATCCCAAACTACTCACAACCATACTCCTGCTTGCGGGAATTTGCACTGCTCAAACTACGCTTTGTCAAACAAACAACAATGCATGTGACGAGCAAGATTATCCTTTTCTTTCTTCGGAAATTGGTCTCAACCTTTGTGCGGAATATGGCAATATACCTTGCCAGATTGAAGTAGGAATTGGTACTCCTATAACCCAATCTTCCCAGCTGGGGAGCTCTTTTACTGGCCTCATTTGCATAAAAGGACACTTCTGGATTGACAATGACTTTAGTTTTAATCACAGCATTGTCCAAATCACCCCAGGTGTAACCATTCTCGTACTGCCACCACCAGTAGGGATGCCTGATCGAGTATTCACTATCAACGATTCTAAATTATACGCGTGTGGCAATTTGTGGAATGGCATTGCGCTCTCCAACCATACCGTTATCCATACACAAAACGGCACTAGAATTGAACATGCGCGGGCTGCGATCAAAGCGGATAATATTCAGCATTGCACTTTACTCATTGAAAACACCACTTTTAACAAGAACGATATCGGCATATATCTGCTCCAGAGCGCTTCATTGCCAAAAACGGCAACAATTGCCAAGTTTAGTGGAAACAAGTTTTATTGTGCAGTTCCGTTAAACGGAACGGTGGATCAAATAAGTCTGGCAGGTATTAAGACAGAAAATGTGCCGTTTACAATAAATCCACCATTAATAGCGAATCACAACATTTTTCAAGGTTTGCAGTATGGCATCCTGGCTGAAGGAACAAACACTATAATAAGTGGGCGATACTTTGAATTTTACGATATGCGAAGGGACGGCATATTCATGAATGAGGGATCTTTGACACTAAAGCAATCCACTTTTCAAAATTGTGAGGAAAATGGAGTAAATATCAACCTTGCTCACTTAGTTGACATCCGTCAAAATTGCAATTTTACTGTCAATACAGACATACCAGCAATTGCATACCCAGAATTTCGGGCAGGTGTTTCTATCCACGGGTTTGCCCTCAATTCCAACGTAGCGCTTAACTTGACGTTTGCAGCCAATTTGGAAGGTACTACAACCCCTGTTAAAGGCATCCACCTGATTGGTGGCAATGTAGGCGCCGGTACAAGGATTTTTATTTTTCAAAGCAGGTTTTCTATCCGCGCAACTGCGTCAAATGGCATCTTCCTTGATGGCGATTTCCCGACAAGTAGCCAGACTCATATTTTTAATAACAACAGGTTCGCTACTGGAAACCCCGACAATACAGGCTCGTCGGCGGGAATATTGACAGTGGGCAACAAGAACAACCTGAACATATACGGCAATTATTTTACGGGCAACGGGTATTGGAATTTTGCGATTTATGCCGATGCGTCTACAGGAACAGGTAACTATATTGCCGACAACCGCATCGAAGGGACGGGCTATATTGTCAGCTCCGGGGAATATTTTTCAAAGGGATTCTTTGTCAACAACTTCCAGAACACTATTTTTTGTTCCAACACCAATTTTTTTGGCTCCAACTATGCGTTTGAGTTCTGGGGCGCCAATACCGGGACTATTTTTACCGAGAACAAAGTCCATGCTACCGCCGTTGCATTGGACATTTTCACCAATTCGGTCATGGGCCCTCAAGCACACCAGGGCAACGAATGGTATCCGGTCGTTGTGCAAGGCCCAATCTTTACGACAACTTACCGGGCGGCTTTTCACGCAAGGTGCCAAACGCCGGATTGGGCCGGATTCAGCAAATTCACGGTGCACACCAACCAGTCAGTTTGGAACGACACACCGCCCCCGCACTACGATTTCTTTTCGCCGTTTTACCCAGAGAATATCGATCCCGCCGACCCGATATTCGACTTTTTTGAAATGCAAAATGGTACGCCCTCTTCGGGCTGCTCAACCCAGTTAACCGAGCCCGGCGGCGGCAGCGGGCTGGACAAGAACATTGCAGACGGGCTGTTGCCAGCCCTTGCTGGCAACCCGTCAATGGCGTGGATAACAAAGGGCTACCTTTACAAAAAGCTCAAAGAAAACCCTTCGCTTGTAAGCACCTACCCGTCTTTCTCCCTATTTTTAAGCAACAACGCCAACACCAACGTTGGAAAGTTCTACGAGGTTGACAAAAAAATCGGTGAGGCTTTCAGCACGACCGAAACAATAAACCAACAAAGCGAGCAAATACTGGGTGCTATTGCCTTTTTAATCGAAGATTTGGCCTTGATCGATAGCCTGCTCGAAACTACGATCGATTCAAGTACATTCGCTTCCCTTGTACAGGCAAAATCGGGCTATCTGGAGCAGCTGATATCCCTTCAAACAAGCGACAACACGCTCAATGGGGCGCACAAAGTCCACCAATTGGCCAAGATGCAGGAGGCCCTCGCGCTTGTACAGCTGATAACGCCCATGTCGCCACTGGAAAGCAACCAAAAATCTGTGAATGAGATTTACCTCCAATCATTCTTGGCTCAGGGCGGCAACTTGACGCAAAACCAAATAGCCGTGCTAAAAGCCATAGGCCAGCAATGCCCACAAACCGGGGGGCTTGCCGTTTCAACGGCATTGAGCATGCTGCCCAATTGTGAAAAGGCTGGATTGAACACCTGCGCCCTTGTGCCGGTTGACAACGTTTTGCCGATGTCTTCTTCATCGGGTGGCCATGGCTTCAAGTCGCCTGTGAGGCAGCGCGGAGATGCGTGGCTGTACCCCAACCCGGCAGGCTCGTCCTTTTTCGTCAACCTCTCCGAGGGCAACACTGGTATATTGACTATCACCGACATTAGCGGGAAAACGCTGCACACGCTGTCCTTGGGCATTGCTGGCGGGCCGACGGAAATCAGCCAAAACTTATCATCCGGGGTCTATTTGGTGAGGGTTATCTGCGATAGCGGGGCAGTGTTCACAGAAAAGCTTGTCGTCCAATCTAGATAATTTCTTTGTTCATCCTTGAGGCAAGGGGCGATTGCGCCCCTTGCCTTTTTCTGCTTGATCCAAACGCGACATCATGAAGTCTTCTCGTTTTTTCTTTCTTGTTTTTTTCACCTTTGTCTTGTCACTTCATGTTTCTGGACAGGAAAAAAGGGACTACCAATGGGTTATCGGCTATGACACTTCCCTACTTGATGTTGGGGGCAATGCCATATCTTTAAACTTCAACCTATGCCCTGTTGACATCTATAGCATTTCTACTGTCCATAATTTCCACATGGAAGGCTCCAACACGAGCATGAGCGACAGGGACGGCACCCTGTTGTTCTATTCCAATGGCTGTTATGTCGTAAACGCTGTCGGGGAGAAGATGGAGAACGGCGATACCATCAACCCCGGCCTGATACAGACCTCTTATTGCTCGGCAGGGGGAAGCCCGTATTCCCAAGGCGTAATTTCAATCCCTGCCCCAGAAAGCGACAGCCTTTACTATGTGTTCAACCTTGACATGGATTTGCCCTATTTTATGGTTGACCCTTTCATTGGCATTGCCCCCGAAAGGCTTTTTTATCAGGTAGTTGACATGTCAAAGGCATCTGGTCTGGGCAGGGTAACAGCAAAAGCGCAGATAGCGGTGCAGGATACTTTTGGCAGGGGGAATATTCAGGCCGTCAGGCACGCCAACGGGGTTGACTGGTGGGTCATAACGCCCAAGTCCCATTCCAACTGCTACTTCATGACCTTGGTGACGGCGCAAGGGGTACAGCCTCCTTTTTTGGCCTGTGCAGGCAAGGTTTGGGGCGACTACGACACTCAAGGACAGGCAGTTTTCAGCCCAAACGGAAAAAAGTTCATCCGCTTTACCCCACGAAGTGGAGTGAACATATACGACTTTGACAACGAGACAGGCAGTCTTTCCAACCCCATCTGGGTTGACATGCCCAATGAACCTTTGACCTTCCATGTTGCGGGGGTGGCCGTGTCCCCCAATTCCAGGTATTTGTACGCCATGGCCCTTAAGAACGCCTATCAATTTGACCTACAGGCACCGGATATTGGGGCAAGCAAGACACTTATTGCCGAATGGGACGGGTATTCTGACCCTTATCCGACGATATTCTACCTTGCGGCCTTGGCTCCAGACAACAAGATTTATATAGCAGGCACCAGCAGCCATAGGTTCTTGCACGTTATACATTATCCAGATAGTGCGGGAATTCAATGCGGCTTCGAACAGCGTGGAGTGAGCCTGCCTTCTTACAATTTTGCCACGATACCCAATTTTCCACAATATCGGAGCGTGCCTACACCCATGGACTGCGACTCAATGACAACCATTACTGAACATGTACTGCCTCATCCTTCGATTAAGATATATCCCAACCCGACCATGGGTCTCGTTTCCATCGAAATTGGAGAAAACCCCTCGAACCTATCCATTGAGGTTTATGATATGTTTGGAAGGCGAAGGTTTTCAAAAGAGATCGAGCAGCAAGATGAAAATATTGATCTAAGTGACCTTGAAGAAGGGGTGTACATCATCACCCTAAGGGCAGGCAAATCAAAAGTTTGGGCAGAAAAACTGGTAAAAATAAAATAAGCAGGCGCAGAACAAAGGATGTGCGAAAATGCTTCCTAAACGTCGCACATTCGCACATCCAAACGTTCTTGCCAACTAAAAATAAAAGAAATGATAAAAAAAATTGCAATTTTAATGATAATTGGATTACTAACAGGTTGTTCAAAAAGTTTGGTTTATAGTCCCTCAATTAACTTAACGAATCAACCGATTAAAGAAAAAGAAGTTGATATTCAAGTAAGTGCTGAGTTATTACCTGAAACAAGACCAGAAGAGTTACAAGGAAACCAAACTACATTCGGATTAAGTGGACAATTATCATATGGTTTTAGTGATAAATTCAACTTGACCGTAAAAGGATGGGGCGATGCGGAAGGCAGAGGAAGTCTAATTCGTTCGGGGTATTCGTTAAATGGGCAATTCATCAAAACTTTAAGTGAGCGTAATAGAATTATCCTTCTACCAAGAATAGGAATTGCATTAAATGGAAATGATATTGCTGGATATGGATTGGGGGCATCAATGATTTACCAAAATTCAATCAATCAGAAAGTAAGCTGGTACGGCGGATCAGGATTGTTATGGGGATTCAGATATTTGGAGAAAGATACAAATAGTGAAAATGAAGAAAAATTACCAATGGGATTTGGGATTGTCGGTAATTTGGGAATTGGATGGCAAATCTCAAATAGTATTAGATTAAACTGCGAAGCAAATCCAGCATATCAGATAAATACATTTGATGGGAATTCTCAAATGCTTCTATCTCCTACGATTGGAATAGGATATACCCTTAATAAGAAATCCGAATGAAAATGAAGGCTGGACAGAACAAAGGCTATGATGTCCATGCCTCCTAAACGTCGGCACGGCACATAGCCATACCGTTGGGCGCAAAGACAAGAAGAATAAATACCAACTTGTAGATGCGTCAACATAAATCGAAACCATAATTTTTTCACCAACCAAACAGTTTCATTATGAACGGTTTACTCAATTTCCGACTGCGCGATGGGCAGATGCGCTTAAATCTGCTCCGACACACAGTGTTTATTCTAAGCTTAGGTTGTGTACTTTTTCAGCCTACTAATCTTGTCGCCCAGATTGGCAACATCTTCGGCGGCACGCCCATCGACATCTCAGACGCGCCCTATCAAGTTTCCGTAGAGCGCAATGGAGGGCATTGGTGCGGCGGAGCCATAATCAATTCAGAATGGGTGCTTTCAGCAGGGCACTGCTATGATGGTATTCAGCCCGGAAATTTGATGGTGCACGCTGGCGCAACCGACCAAACAAACAACAACATTGGTCAAAGGGTAGCGGTAGACCAGATCATCTTCCATCCTGATTATACACCATTTTCAGGCCTGACCGTAGCCACGCATGACCTGGCGCTGCTTCACCTTTCTACCCCCTTGTGTTTCAATGAAAATGTGCAACCCGTGGTTTTTGCTACGCCGGCGAATACCAGTGCCGACGCTCTGGCGCCTGGCACTGGCACATTTATCACAGGTTGGGGAGATTCGGGCAACGGTTGTTGCAATGGCGTCCTGCTTGGCGCAGGTCTTCCTATCATCAGCAACGCCGATGCGAACACGATGATGACAGATCCGAGCAACAATTGCCCGCCTGGCGGAACTAACCCCGTTGACAATACAATGGTGAGCCTCTACCAGCAAGGGATCGCGGCAGGGCCGGGCGACAGTGGGGGGCCTGCGGTAATCGAAGGGCCAAACGGCATCCCCATCCTGATAGGCGCATCCAGTTGGGGAGGTTGTCCGAGAGACGAATTCCCGACCATCTATGCTAATCTGAGAGACTTCTCTGACTTTGTCGGTAATAACATCACGCAGGTTGCGCCACCTTGCAGTTGCCCCGCATTTATTACCCACATCAACACCAACACGCTCTACGACACCGACATGGACATGCCCGGCGACATCTTTGTCCGCTCCGGCGCGGAACTGCTCATCGAGGCAAAAATCGGTATGCGGCAAGGGACACGCATCCTCGTGGAGCGCAACGCCCGATTGGTCATTGACAACGGCGGAGTGGTCACCAAAGGCTGCGATGCGCCCGACTGGGCAGGGATTCAGGTGCTGGGCAACAACCAAAAAACACAACCCGAACACGACGCTTCATTGACCGATACCGATCAGGCTGGTATTGTTTGGATAGACAATGGTACAGTCGAATGGGCGCGCACAGGCGTGACTGCGGGAGGCGGCTACGGGGCGGAATTTTGGGGAGGCGTAATCTGGACGAACAATAACGCCACGTTCCGAAATAACCGCAAGGACGTGGAATTTATGCAATACAAATTCGCGCTCAACAAAAGCCGCTTCAACAATACCCATTTCTTGGCCGGCCTGCCCACCGTCCCCTACGCCAACCGGGAGGGCATCACGATCTGGGAAACGGACGGCATTGAATTTGATAACTGCGACATTTACTCAAAAGGTATGCAGGGCATCCGTACTTACGACGCGGGCATCAAGGTGCACAATGGTTGCGACATCGAATCGAATCAGATAGGCATCAGTTGTTACGCCACCTATCCCATGTCCTACAAATCAATTATCGGCACTACGGCAGCGGAAAACAATTTTTACGGCAACCAGTATGACGTTTACGCCTCCACAGCAACAGGCTGGTTTGGGTTGTACAACCCTGATGGCAAATTTTCTATGGATGTGATCAACAACAACTTTGAAGGCTCACAATATGGGGTCGTGCTGGAAGGGCCGAGCAATTTTCGCATTGGTGGCAACAAATTCGTGGACGTTGAAATTAGCGCATGGACGGCCAACACGGGCTTCAACAACGTCATCAACCAAAACCTGATTGGCTGCAACCGGATCGATGCCCGACGCAACATCGGCATCCTTGCCATCGGAGAGAATAAGCAGATGCAGTTTCTGGGCAACGACTTCATCGACGGCCACCCAACCGCCCGCGACTTTATACTGACCAATTCTTTCTTTCCGGGGAATAATGGCGCGATTCAGGCATTGCAAGGAAATTTCTTTGTCCCTGCGGGCAATTGCTTCAGCGACCCTAGCGTACAGATTGACATACAGACATGGGGTACTACTGATTTCTTCACTTACTATTACGAATCAGGAGAACCGCCCGTGGACTGCGACCCAGAGCCGCTCAATCTGGGGAATTATGGAAAATCCCAAGTATTGGGAGGCATATTTATCGTTGACTGTTCCAAATTCGGCGGCCTACCCGATGGATTGGAAAGCCCGACAGATGGCGACTTGAACACCAAAAGACAGCAGTTGCAAACGTTGGCACCGAGCATCCATACCGATGCAAACGCCAAAGTGCAGTACTACCAGATATTGTCCGAAAAAGAAGCCATTCTGAAATACCTTGTCAGCGAGGCATTGGAAGAAAAGGACTTTGTCACGGCCGAAGCCTTGTTGGCAGGCGAGCAGGGCAAAGCGGCGCAGTGGGCCATTTTTGGACTGCGCATGGGCCGTCAGGATTATGCCGGGGCAGCCCAGTTGCTTCAGCAATTGACTGTAGTGGAGGTGACCGATGCGCAGTTCCGCGACATCCAACTGATCAACCTGCAACGCCTGCAAAACCCGACGGGTTTTGAGTTAAGTGCTGTGCAAGAGGCCTACCTCAACAGCGTGGCCGACGGATTTTCGCCCATTCGGGGCTACGCGCGGGGCATACTCGGCCTACTCAAAGACCGCGTGTATTACCCGGACGAGTACGACATCACGGAAGAGCGGAGCAACCCGGTTGAGCGCATTGCGACAGGGGTATTGAAAGTCTATCCTGTTCCGGCACGCGACCAGTTGGTTGTGACTTGGCCCACACTGCCAGAAGGTTCAGATGCCCAATTACAGGTTTTCGACCTGTTGGGGCGCTCGCAACTGTCCGAATCACTTATTGCAAAGGAGACCACCCGGACGTTCAACGTGGCCAACCTACCCGAAGGAGTTTACTTCTTGGTCGTCAGCGACAAGGGCAAAGTGGCGCACCGCACAAAATTCACCGTTCAACACTAAACATTCACCCATCGGCGGTGCGGAATCCATCCGCGCCGCCGATTATTTTTCATTGAATATGAGAGGTTTATACTCAATATGCCTGTTGATGTGTTGGATGAATGTGATAAACGCGCAGCCGGTCACTTTCTCCAAAATCTTTTCTAACTTTCCGCTCAATCCAGAAAATGGAGGGATTGTTGTAAGCGCCTATGATGGATATGTGATATTGTCAGGGTCATCTTGTTTGAACAATAATAATGATGATTGTTGCACCTTAACCAAACTATGCCAATACGGTAATATAGAATGGTTCAAACAATATCCTTTTCATCCGGGGACAAATACATTGATATTGCATGATGACCTGATTTATGTGGCAGGGCATACCAACGAACCCGACTCACGATATACCGTATATTGTATAGATAGTTTGGGAGATATTGTGTGGAACAGAACTTATGCCGACCCATCGAAAAATAGCAAATTTCCAAGATTGGCACTTTGGGGCGACAAACTGGTGTTGTGCGGTACCCAAGACCGCAATATCAACAACCGGCCTGCACCAATTTTGTACTTTGTTGTTACGGACATGGAGGGGAATCAAATAGGCGAATTCTACTACGGGGACAACAATGAATCAACCATACCAGTAAGAACAATCGTTGACAATTCTGACAGATGTCTGTCCAGTTATGTATATTGTCCTGACACCTGTTTTTTAGACCTAAAGGCAGGGGTTGTAGCATTTGACACCAGTGGCAGTATTGAGTGGGAACTTGATTTGCCATATTCCTATGATCCATATGAGTGCGTACTTGCTCAAATTGATTCTAATGATCTCGCCATCAAATGGTTTGTTGATAATACAACAATCCCGAATCACGATCTTACCCCGCCTGCTATTTTTTTTACGGACATGTCGGGCAATGTGGTGGATACGGCAATATTCCAAAATCAAACACTAAAAGAGGTCAGAAACATGGAGCCTGTATGGGAGAAGGGTTTGATTGGTTGTGGACACGAGTATCCTGACTATATCAATCAAAGCAGTCCGCGATTGTTCGGGTGGCTGTTTAGAATGAACGAAAACCGTGAAGTGCTTTGGGAGCGGTCTTACCTAGACAGTACCTATCAGGGCGAAACTTTTGGACTACGGCACATCATCCCGACCATTGACGGCGGCTACATCGCTACTGGCACTATCACCAACTTCATGACCGGCGTATGGGAATCGCACAACTGGCTGCTTAAATTGGACTCTTTAGGCTGCCTCCAACCCGGCTGCGGAAGCCTTAATTACATCACCGACACAGAAGAAGTCGTTTTTCTGAAAGGGAAGGATATTAAAATCTATCCCAATCCAGCCAGCGAGTATGTCCAGGTGGAGCTTCCTGCGGATTTTGATTTTGGCCAAAACACTTGCGCTGTTTTAGTATCCAATACGGGCGGTATCGTCAGTCAGGAAAAAATAAGTGCCTCAAATAACCAACTCAACCTATCCGGTATTACGTCTGGTATGTATTACCTGATGATCCGTCGAGGGAATGAAATCATTGGGAGCAAACGAATTACTATTATACACTAAACAGTTAAAACATGAATAAGATATCGATTTTTACGACTTTGTTCTTCCTAATTTATCTAACTGCTTGCTGTAAACAGCAGAAAGATACTTCGACTGAATGTCAAGACAAGTGTAATATCGGACCTACACCAAGTCAAGGACTTGGCGTAGGCATTCGTTATTATTTCGATAAAAATGAAAAGAAATGCAAGCCGTTCTCTTGGAGCGGATATGATGTTGTGGTACCGTTTGAAACACTTGAAGAGTGCGAATCATGCGGGTGTAAATAAATATGCGCTGAACTTTGCATGGCTGTCCATACCTCCTAAACGGCGGTACGACAGCCATGCCCACGTCAGATTGTGAAAATATCCCCCATTTTGTCCTTACTCCCTGCTCCCCAAATCCCTATCTTTGTCGTACACCACCCGCTATACCGCCATGCCGATCAAACAAGGACTTCCCCGCACGCGCAGCATCATGCTGGATGATCTCATCGCCAGCGACAACCCGGTACGGGCATTCGACGCATTTGTCGACTCGCTTGATTTGGGCGCTTTGGGGTTCCGGCAATATGGCACATACACTTATGGGGCGCCGGCCTTTCCGGCCTCAACGCTGTTGAAAATCTACCTGTACGGCTACCACAATCGTATCCGTTCCTCGCGCAAGTTGGAGACCGAATGTACCCGAAACCTGGAATTAATTTGGCTCACAGCATCCCTGATGCCGTGTTACCATACTATTTCCACCTTTCGCACGTACAAGAAAGCCGCCAAAGACCAGGAACCGGCATACAACCACCGCCAGGCCTTGCGCGGGGTATTTCGTGCCTTCAACCAAATTCTGGATGAGGCGCAGTTGTTCGGCAAAAAGACCGTCGCTATTGACGGCACCAAAATTCGGGCGCAAAACAGCAGGAAAAATAACATCTCGGAGGATAAAATCCAGAAACGGTTGGACTATCACGAAAACCGCTTCGCAGAATACTTAGACGAATTGGACCGCGCCGACGAGGCAATGCGGAAGGGTGAAACGCCAGTAGTCCCTCCCGGGACCATCAATAAAGCGCTGGATGAAATTCAACATCGAACCCAAAAATTAGAAGGGCTGCTGGATGTGCTCCATGAAGCGCAAGTCGAAGACCCTACTCTGCGGCAAATCTCATTGACTGATCCCGATGCGCGTTCGTTGCCGATGAACAATATGGGACACACCGACATCGCCTATAATATTCAAAGCGCGGTTGATGACCAACACTACCTGGTGGCCCATTTTTCAGTGGAGAATATCTCCGACATACATTTATTGAGCAAGACAGCTACCGCCGCCCAATCGGCCCTGAAGACAAAAAATCTGGATGTCCTGGCCGATAAAGGCTACCACTACGGGGCCGAGTTGCAAAAATGCGCCGAAGCTGGCATTACCACCTATGTGGCTCACCCTGACCAGGACTATAAAACCAAAGAAAAAGGTTTCCGAAAAGAAGATTTTGAATACGACGCGGACAAGGATAGGTATATCTGCCCGATTGGCGAGGAACTGACCACAAACGGAACCGTTTATAAAAAATACGGCAAGAACGGCCAGTTACAAACCCAATTCCGGGTGTACCGTTTGTCATATTCCAAATGCCAAAAATGTATATGCGCTGCATTTTGCCTGACCGCCGCTTCGCACGCTGTACGGCATGGTCGGCATATCGACCGCAGTATTTATGAGGAAGCCGTGACTGCCAATCGCCTGCGCGTATTGAACGACCGCGACAAGTATAAGCGTAGACAAGCCATTGTAGAACACCCCTACGGAACAATAAAACGAAGTTGGGGGTTCTATTACACCCTACTGAAAGGCAAAGAAAAAGTGAGCGGGGAATACAGTCTGGTGTTCCTGGCCTATAATATGCGCCGGGCCGTGTCCATACTAGTGGCAGGGGCACGAAGTCTTTGACGGTTTGTTCGACTCTTTTGAACTGATACTTTGTTGCGCCTCAGTCATGGAGAGCCCGCTACAATCCCTCGTCGCGCCTAGTCTCATCTCAAAATAATCTGACCAAACTATCAAAGACTTCGTGCCCCTGCCACTAGGGGTAAAAGACCTTCTGGAGCGGATAAAAGTCGCTTTTTTCTATATTTTGGCGCTGTGGCGCGGCATGGAGCGTCAGAACCGGAATTTGGGTTCGGAAAACTTTAGCGTGGTGTGGCGATACAGGGTGGCTCATAGAATGGGGCGGGCTGCCTGAGTATAGAAAAAGGGGGTATTTTCACAACCTGCGTTATGTCCAATAATACCAAATAATACACCAAGCATCATTCATTTTTTAACTAAAAGTCTTTCAACTATGAAAGATTGTAAGTTTTCAACCGCTTGGCTACGCATAACGGTAACAGTTGTAGTAGCCATCTTGGCCCAAAGGGCATTTGCCCAAACCGAAAACCAATTGCTGACAATTGCAACTTGGGGTTTCGGCTCTCTCAATGCCGAACAGCAGGGGAAGGTAACTTCCTTGCAACAGCGTCCGGGAGTGGCCAGCATTCAGTATGTCGATGTTGACAATTTGGCAAATATCCAACAAGACGGCTGGCTTGATTTGACAATTCCCGGGAAGGACTGTACTGCCAGAGTAAAGGCAAAGCACATTGAATCTTTTGACAATGGTGATTATTATTGGTATGGCACCATTGTCAAAGGCGACGGAACAACCGAAGAAGCATGCTCCTGTTACGACGGAACAATAAATTTGCTCTCGGCTGACGGGCGAATTTCAGGGACATTGAAAGTTGATGAAGACCTCTACGAACTTCACGATTTGGGGAACAACAAAAGGTTGTTGGTCAAGAAAGATTACACAGGTTTGCAAATGCGGTGCGCCAACGACGGCAGCGAAGGTTTTCAAGAACCCGAAAACGGTGTAAACGATAGAACAGAGGGAAACTGTGCGGTGAAAGTGCTTGCCCTCTACACCCCGGCGGCAAGAGCAGCACTTCCTGATATCAACAGCACGATAAATCTGACCATCAATCAAACCAATCAAGCCTTCCGCAACAGCCAAGTTATGGCTTCTGACCTTACGTTGGTGCTTGTCGGGAGAGATACGGTTTCGTTTGTGGAAACGCCATTTATGCGTGACGACTTGGATACCTTAATTATAAGATCCGAACTCCAAGCCAAACGAAACGCCGCTGATGCCGACATAGTTTTAGTATTTGCTCAAGGGGATTATGGGACTAATTTGGGAAGAGCAGGTACGCTCACGCTTCAATCTGAAAGGGCAGTCTCCCTCATCAATGCCACCGATGCTCTTAATGGCTTCACTGCTTCCCATGAAATAGGCCATCTTTTTGCTTGTCGCCATGAGTCGGAAGCAGATCCAACCGGCCTCTTTGAACACGCCCATTGCTTCAAAACAGGTTGTTGGCCGTTTAGAAAAGAAAGAAGAACCATTATGTATTCCACACGGGATGATCCTAAAACCATACAGCATTACTCCAATCCCAATGTTGAGTACAAGAGCAAAAAAACGGGCGTGACGGATGAACGTGAAAACTGGCGACAATTAAGAGCGAACGCCTGTACCGTAGCCACTTTCAGAAACCAATCAATCCCCGCTTTACAAGCATATATTTCGGGCAGCGGCTTTGGTTGCCCTTGCGAAAATATCGGGATGGGGGCAATCGTATCTGGCGGCGCACCGGGTTCATATACTTTCCAATGGCAAAAAAGCAACGACGGCTTCAACTGGGGCGGCGTACTTTCAACGGCCTCATCATTTTCCGTCGCATTACCGTGTGAAGAAGGAGAGGGTGTTTATGTCCGCCTGACGGTAATGTCGGCGGACAGTCAGATTGTGCAGAAGTTCCGGTTTTTTGAAGCGGCTATGACCTGGCCTGGACAAGAGCAGATTTGCTCCGAAAGAAGCACATCGGGAACTGGCCCAAGTGTAGCAAGTATTTTAGTCTCGCCCAACCCTACAAACAATTCGTTCAGCATTCGCTGTGATATTGATATTGCTAGCGAAGTGCAAATAGACATTTTCGATACCATTGGAAGGCTTGTTATTTCTAATATAGAAATAGCCGCCCCGGTAAATGTCGAAAAAAATGTAAATGTCTACCACCTTGTCCGAGGGTTGCATCTTCTGAGGTTGACAATCAATGGACAGGAAACCATCCATAAAATAGTCAAACAATAATTCTTCACCAAGCCCTTCAACAGAGAACACATTCTCTGTTGAAGGGCTTTAATATTTTAAAAAAATGAAATCCATATTATATTCGTGTGTTTTCCTTGCGATATGCCTCACAAATTCATGTGACAAAGAGGAGCCTCGATGGCAAAAATATCACTGGGGAGAAGCGACGGCATCTAAGAACGGGATTGCTTGGAAGGGCGAACCAAGATGCGTTATAGATACACGCTATCCGCAAGGAATTGACATAATTATTGACGTGTATAATGAAAAGAATTTTCACCGAGAAGATTTGCTCTTTTTTAAGATTAAAAACGAAATTGGAAACTATTCAATAACTCCTTCTAACCTTTATGCCTATGATTCTATTCCTGGTGCATCATACGGTACGAGCATAGATGATGGGGATGTGGCTGGTGATAGTTACGATTTGATTGAAGGTATCGTTGAAAACAAATTGACAATAGACAAGAAGAAGGGCGATGAGATATGGGGGACTTTTCAAGTCGCACTTATAAAAGATAAAACTTTTCCCCCACAAGACCCTTCTGCCCCAGATACAGTTGTTTTCACTAATGGTAAATTCCACACTAAACTCTTGAAGGAATAATAAGGACATAACTTTGCATGATCGCCTATGCTGCCCAAAAGCCAACGCTCAAAGCCCGCGCGGGGCAGCACAGCGTCCATGCTCACGTTCTGCGCAAAACAATAAATATAAACATCACATTATCAATGTTTTAAAATAAATTAAACCATATTTTTCACCAACCAAAACAGTTTTATTATGAACAATTTTCTCAATCTCCGACTTTTCGGAACGATGTGCCCTCCAGCATACTTGCTCCGAATTTCTGCTCTTTTTGTGCTTGCCGCACTCTTTGGGCCATCATCCACCTCTGCTCAGGGAACCGAATTATTCCAATGCCCTGAAAAAGAGTACAAATTTTCAGGCTTCCCCGCAGAAACGCTTTGCGACGAGAACCCAAACTTCGTCTGCGAAACAGAAATTGGGGTTGGAACTCCATTCCCAAAGTCTTCCCTTTGGGGCGCATCGATCACGGGAAACGTTTGTATCATCGGCGATTTTGAAATAGATGCTCATTTCTCATTTCAAAATGCTACAGTCAAGATCAATCCTGGGGTTACGATCTCCGTTGCTGGCAGCCCAAACGGTTACGATCCCGGCAGTTCGTTGAGCATTAACAACTCTAAATTATTTGCCTGCACAGGCCTTTGGAAAGGCATCAGGCTCCTTGGCTTCTTGTCCTCCATCGGAACAAGCAACAATACTGTAATCGAAGATGCCGAGATAGCAATCTACACAAATAGCCTGACGGCCTTGGGTATTCAGCAGACAACCTTCAATCGAAACCGGGTAGGCATCGAACTCGTCACACCGTCCCCTGGCGCCCTTATTGGGCCGATGATATGGACGTTTTCGGGCAACAATTTCACCTGCGACGCCCCATTGAACGGGACGGCGGATGAAATAACCTATGCTGGAGTAAAGTTGAAGAATTCTTTCCTCGGTACTTTCCAATCCGCGACAAATACCTTCACGGACATTCAATATGGTGTCTTTTCGGAGGGCGGTTCTTCTTATATAGGCTGTCAAAACCTTGTTTTTCAGCGTATCCGGCGCGATGGCATTTATATGGACCAAGGTAACATCAATCTTAGATCTTCTCAGTTTGTGAACGGCTATGAAAAAGGCATCCATATCGTAACAGCAAACAATGTTACCGTGTCAGGAAACTGTGTTTTCACCTGGAATGACAACCTTCCGTTGGTCGTACCAGGCTTTAACCAATACTATGGCATCCATGTTGAAAAATTTTCCGTCGGCAGCAATACTCACATAGCCGGAAACCTTTTTTCAGCGGTTCTGACTTCCGGCCAAAAGCGGGTCATCGGCACCTGGTTTGAAGGAGCAAATGTAGCGGGCGGAACCGCCATTTCCATGACCCAGAACACCTGGCACATGTATGGAGGGCCTGCCATCGGGGTGCTCATCAATGGCAACTTCCCCAGTGAAAGCCAAATTGACATTTACAACAACGATTTCGATATTCAAGACCAACTCAATGCTGGGTCACCCCGGTGCATCATCTCCGAGGGGAACAAGTATGATTTCGACATCATTGGGAACAGGTTTTACAATGGTTTGCCTAAGTTTGGCTGGGCCGATGGGATGGTCTTGGGGGGATCGGAAGGGACAGGCAACCAAGTGAGCGGCAACCACTTTGAGCCTGGCATCTACTTACAATCGTACCTTACAGGCATACAAATATCCGAATTTAAGAATACCAAGTTCTGCTCCAATACCTTCTTGAATACCAACCGTTCATTCTGTGGATACGGCCAAAACGACGGAACCGTTTTTACAGATAATATTGCTTATGGTTCGCAACTTATATGCATTGGCGATCAATCGTGGATCGAAGACCAAGATCAAATGGGCAACCAGTGGACTGCAGAATATCAAGGCACTATCTTTCCTTTTGTCGTTGCCATCCAAGCGGAATGTATGAACCCGTTCTTTGCGCAGTTTTCCGAATTTTTTGTCCATACCGCACAATCTACTGCTCTTTCCGGGCCTGGGTTTAACCCCTATCACCCCAGAGACATATTCCCAGATGTTGACGACGAGTTTTGGGATCAGCAGAATGGCACCCCTGCAAGTGGTTGCATAGATGAAATAGTCGAGCCGGGTGGCGGAGATACCAACCTGAAAAGATCAGTCGCAGACGGCTCGCTGGCCGCACAGTTCAACAACGACCCTTCCATGATCTGGCAGGCACAGCGCGCCCTCTTTTTCGCACTGAAGCGTACTCCTGCGCTCGAAAGTGAGTATTCCGCCTACACGACGTTCCTGACGGCCAAGACAGGATCGAACATCGACAAATTCTATCAGGTCTTTACCGGGCTTGACGCAGCGCGAAATGGAAGCGCTACCCTGATTGCTGATGCAAAAACAAATCGGACGGCGATTGATAACCTCTGGGTACAGATAGAAGCCGACGACCTGGCATGGCAAAATGCCGCTACCCCGGCGGAGAAAGAAAGCGCTCAAAATACGAAACAACAGCATCTGGGCGAACTAATGCAACTTTTGCAGAACGCCGCCGGATATCAATCTTCTTACAAACAGGGCATGCAATCCGCTCTGGCTGGTGTGCAGCAGACCAATAACAGCACTACACCGGTAGGCGCTTGGGAGACTTACGAGAAAACGTCCAATGATATCTTCATCAGTTATTTACAAAATGATGGAATTACCGAAGGGCAAGAACAGCAATTAGAGAGCATCGCAGCCGTATGCCCAAAATACGGAGGAATGGCAGTGTACAGCGCCCGCGGCATCCTGCCCGAGTGCGCCCAGACCTTTGACCGGGACAATTACCCAGACTGCTATCCTGCGCCTACACCTGTCGGGCAGGTCGATCCTCGCTCGGATGAAAATCAGGTGCTTCAAAAGGTCGCAAGTGTGCAACTTTCGCCTAATCCAGCCAATGGCCTGGCAATGCTCAGCATTCCGGATGGCAAACAGGGCGACATACAAATTGTCAACGCATTGGGGCGGGTGGTTTTAACGCAAAAGATCACTTCGTCACAGACAACGCTCAGTCTCAGCCTGATCCCCACCGGCACTTACTATTTGAACCTCCTTTATTCCGATGGGCAACGTGAAAGTCTCAAACTGGTCGTAGCGCGATAGCACATTCTGTTTTTTCAGGGCAAGTCCTTACCATAGGGGCTTGCCCTGCCTTTTTTCACGGCTCAAACTCTTTCCGCATGCGCACTTTTATACCTTTTTTTCTATTGTTTTTATTGCCATTCGCGTCCTTCTCGCAGGACGGATACGGAAACCAATGGATTTTAGGGCGGTTCGACACCCCTCAGCCATCGGGTACCATTCTGAATTTCAACGGCGACACCCTGAAAATTGAGCCCATTAACAAGCCGATGGAACTGGAGGGCTCCTGTGCCATCATGTGCGATTCCGTGGGAAAGTTGTTGTTTTATTCCAACGGCTGTTATATCGCCGATGCCACCCACCACATGATGGCAAACGGCGACTCTATTGGCAAAGGGAAACTGGAGAGCAGTTTTTGCAATACCGGAGGTAACCCGCTGACCCAGGGCATGATTGCCCTGCCCAAGCCTGGAAGCGACCATTTGTACTACCTGTTCTACACGGACATCGGCGACCCATATTTTATGCAGCCTTTTTTTCCATTGGCCCCGGTGACGCTTTATTATGCTGTTATTGACATGACTTTAGGAAATGGATTTGGGGCTGTGACGGAAAAAAACAAGATAATTATTCAAGATACCTTCGCCAGAAGTATGATTCTGGCAGAACGGCACGCCAATAGCAAAGACTGGTGGCTTGTAATGCCCGAATCGCATTCTAATTGCTACTGGACATTCTTACTTACCGAAAACGGAATTGACACCGTTTTTAAACAATGTATCGGACAAATTTGGGGAGATGACGACCCTACTGGCCAAGCCGTATTTTCTCCAAATAAACTAAAATATGTCCGATTTAATTACCCATATGGGTTAAACTCTTTTGATTTTGACAACGAAATGGGGATGTTCTCGAATCCTGTAAATATCGGATTTGGACAAGACACATTTTACTATAATGGAGTGGCGTTTTCTCCAAACTCCAGATTTATTTACGCCCCCTGTTACAACAAAATTTGGCAGTTCGATACCTGGGCGAGCGACATCTCCGCAAGCCGCATCCTGATCGGGGAGTTGAACACTCCACCCGATATAGCCGAAAAAACCAGATTCAATCAAGCACGACTGGCTCCTGACGGCAAAATTTATATTGCTGGGACTAATTCTCACAAGCATCTTCATGTCATCAATCGACCCAACTGTTATGGCCTGGAATGCGACCTGCAACAATATGCCATAGAATTAGCGGCAAGGAACAAATATACTATGCCTAACATGCCGCATTACAAACATTGGAATGAGAGTGATACTTGCGAGACTGTCAGTATAGAAACATTGATTTTCAATATGCCTTCCTCAATTCGATTCTACCCAAACCCAACAGGGCAATATTTGATGACAGAAGGTTTAGAAGTTGGCGACAAGATTGAATT
>Ga0163152_10003661_pt1 | contig 19788 bp, 7 predicted proteins | sample OliLakLV19MP8IB2_FD_148635 | JGI IMG/M metagenome (GOLD analysis project Ga0163152, IMG submission 148635) | Freshwater microbial mat bacterial communities from Lake Vanda, McMurdo Dry Valleys, Antarctica - Oligotrophic Lake LV.19.MP8.IB-2 | ecosystem: Environmental > Aquatic > Freshwater > Lake...
GACGGAAGCACATTGACCGTCCGAACTTGGATAGCAAATAGCCGCCCATCACACCGGCCGTAATGAGCCCGACGTTCATCACTATCGTGACAGTGCTGCGTTCTTGAACAGCGGCAGACCCGCACATTTGATTGATCCAGGAAGGAATCCAGGAAAGCACAGCCCAGTAGCCCATGATCGCGGAGCTCGCCATCGCAGTGATGATCAGCGTTTTCGGTCTATTCTCAGCAGAAAATAGGTCTGGAAATGTTGGTCGCACAAGCCGCTTCTCCATCTCCGAACGGGCCTCGGCTGATTTCGCGCGAGCGCGTTTTTTCAATTCTGCAACGAACTCGTACTCTTCCGAATCCTTCAAAGTCACGCGCAGGTAGAGTGTCATCAAAGCAGGCATGACACCAATCATGAACAATATGCGCCAGCCTTCTTGCCCAAATGCAAGGTTCAACAAGGAGGTAGCCAAATATCCGACACCAAATGCTGAAACCATCACACCCACGGCGTTCAAACGGCTTCTGCCCTTCCAACATTCAGATAGCAGCACGCCGCCAATTCCCACTTCGCCGCCGATGCCGCAGCCTACAAGGAATCGGTAAAACGCCAGCTCTCCCCAGTTATGGGCAGTAGCGCACAGTCCGGTGAACAAGGCGTACATCAATATAGTTATCGTCAAAGTGCGTGCGCGGCCGATGTGGTCAGCCATCATCCCGAACACTACAGCCCCAACTGCCCAGCCAAGCATGAACACGGCCAGGATGATCGAGCCATAAAGACCGACTGTACTGTGATTTTGTGTGTTTAGCAGCTCAGAAAGAGCTGGGAACAGCACCATTACATAGATGGTTGCATCCATACCATCAAAGAAGGCACCCAACCACGTAGCAGCGAGCACATGCCATCGAGATACCGGCTTTTGCACGGCGACAGAAGCGCCTCTGGCGATAGCAATATTCTGCATTCCTAACCTCTGTTCTTGAACTTAATGACACGGGCGAAGCATTCAGCCAGTTAGCCAAGCTGAAAACCATGATTGCTCGGGAGCTATTGGATGTTAGGCGAGCAATAGGTTGCCAAGCAATACGGTTTTCTGGATTCAGTCGTGTAATCACCATGGTTTGGTGAAGTCTTGCGACAGCCACTATGGATCAAATAGACGTGCACCGCCCCTAATACAGTGCACAAGCTGTTTTTGTGTGAACAAAGTTTATCAACCCGCTGATCCCCGAATTCAGCTGACAGCAGGGCTCTCCGGTCTTCGATCTGCCACAGGCGCCGGTGGGGGCATTAAGTCCGCGGAACCATCCCAATGGCTGAGCGTCTACTTCTTTGGTAACCGGAGGGGGGGTAATGTTTAACACCAACCTACTAAATCTATTCAAACAACCAAATATCCAGAAATCGCACCAGCAGCAGACTTGTCCCGAATGCGCCAAAAAGAACGCAGCGGAAAGACAAACGCCGGTAAAGACAATTGCTGGTACTTGGAACGCGCTCCCACCAAAAGAATCGGATGATTTCGAGTCTCTGGAATACCTGTTAATGGCACCGGGTCAACGCTCAATTGTGAATGCAAAAGTTGACCCGTGGAGCGATTGGGACTCCAAGTAGAAATTTCGTATAGCCTTGAAGCGACTCAGAACCGGGGCCAGTTGGAGATTCAACTGGTCCCTTCTATCGCCGCCAGATCCAGCGAACAGATGATTCCGAGAAGGCTATCGTTTCACCGTTTCACGCGAGTAAATGTCGGCTTGATCCGCGGATGTTATCCGGCTCACCAGTGTTTTGTTGCAGCTGTCCAATATAACCGGGAAAACAGACAGGGGATATTCCTCCAAACCTTGCTGAAGCGCATCCATCAACTCAGCATGCTTGTCGGTGCTCGTAGGTCCAAACAATCCTGTTTTGACTGCGAGAATGTATTGCTTACAGTCAGCCAAATATTTGACTTCTTTCTGCACAAGATATGCCGATTTAACCTGTGGCAAACCGGCTAACCAATCCACAAGTCCTTGGACTGTTATCTCGTCCAACTCGTGCGGATTGAAAAAATCGCCATCTCTGAGTTCGCTTCGTTCTTCGCGACCCAAAAATACTTCATCATTATATTGAGCAATACGCTTGCGGAATTCCTCGACCTTATCCGTCTCACCACGCCGCATGTGGTAGTCCTTCGCGACCAGACAACCAGTCTCAACGTATCGAGATGACAATGTCATCGCATGTTCGATGTGCTGCAATGCATCTTCTTTTTCTTCTCGCAGTAGGACATTTCCTAGTAGCCAGACGGCATCCGCATCGTGCGGATGCTCTTGGACAGCACGCTGATACACTGGCAGTGCGCTTTCCACGCCATAAAACGTTTCTGTCAGCACCGCTATACTCAACAAATCGTCTTTGCTGAGAGGTTCCTCCTTAGCTTGCAATTTTTCAAGCTCGATGCGATCTTCACTGGAAGCCTCGTGCTGTTCCAGCCAGCCGTCTCTCAGATCAGTCGCCCATTTAGTACTAAAATCCTGTGCCAAAAGTTGTGCCTTCGCTCCAAGCAGTTGATCGGCGGCATTCTGTTTGATCTGAAGCATATCTGAAAGCGAGATCTTAATGCGTTTGATCTCATCAGGATTTTTCGATGGATAGCCAATGTCCGCAAGTCTATCGACTAATGAGGGGTGGCTGTCCTGTATATCGGTGCTGAAATTCAGTCGTTCTTGATACCACTTCTGCGCTTGCTCCTCGGGCATTTCAATGTGCTGTATCGCTTTGGCTAATTGAACGTAAACGTCGTCGGGCGGTTCCTTTGTCGTGTGTACCGAGTCGGAAATTTTCTTCCAGAAAACTGATCCAAGATATCGCCCTTGCAATTCAAGCAAGATTAGACTGGCGGCGTTGGCTTCAGGATTACTCAAATCAGTCGCCATACGATCCGCTTCATATTCTTGCTGGCGTTTCAATACCATCGAAAACGCTGCAAAGTAGGGCATGTACCAGACAAAGAATGGAAAGAAAACGAAGTACATGTATGGTGCGCCTTCCCTCAATTCACCAAGCAATGTACTCCAGGTTTTTTGTAGTCCATATATCCAGGCACCAAACTTACCGTGGCTACCGGAAATATGCCCCATCTCGTGTGCGAGCGTAGCAATGGCTTGGTCCACAGTGTTGCCGTAAAGCAAAGGCAATCCAATTACCAGATAATTCTTGTGCCAACCGAAAAGGCCTAACCGAGGCTGCTGCACAACACAAGCATTGAGATTCTCATCAATCAAGACTTCATCGATTCGGACCTTTTGTTTTTGCTGAAGATTTTTCAACTCCGCAAAGAGCACAGGCGCTTCTTCTTCGCGCAAGACAACGCCTTCAGGATCAGGAAGTTTCACCCACAACGCTTTGACCACGACGAAACCGAGGAAGAGAAAGGTAACGAGAAGGCCCAGCGTCAATTTGTTGATTCTGATTTGCCCCGAGTATATCTCGTAGCCAACGAACCAGGCACCGACGATGAATAAGATCAAGAACAAACTGATGAATGCATAACCAAGCACGGCGAGAAGTGCAATGCGTGTCTTGTATGCCCCTGGACTTGCCGCGTACACCTTCTCTGCATCGAGAACGAGCTCTTCGAATCTCTCGTCCGACATGTTGTGCCTGGTGGCAGCGGATTCCATCTTCTCAACCCAACCGCGTACGCCCGTCATATAAATCTTCCTCTGGTGAGTCCAATAAAGCTTTTTACCCAGTCAGGCGACCCCAAAACCGGCGATCCGGTCACATCCGTCTCTTTTAACCGTCTAGTATTCTGGTATCGGCAGCTAAATATCGGTAATGCCGTGGCTGCAAGGGTATAGACCCAGGGAATGCCCCCAGGCAACGGACTCCCTTTAACGACTAATGGCAGGACAGGCTTCACGATGCGAAATAGACTAATCTGGGTGGCACTACTTTGTTGTTTGTCTGCATCGCTTTTACCGTGCGGCCTTCTTCGGCCGGTTCGCTCTGCAGAAAAGAGAGGCGCAATGGATGATCAGTTGCCCCCCTGCCTCCAAAGGCTTAAAGGTGCAACCAGCTTCGAAGATGGCATTCCCGGCGAATCCGGCCCCAGCCTGAATCAGACAGCCTACGCAAAAGCCAGCGGAATGATTTCCGGACTTGAGACCGCACACCTGGAATACCTCCGCGATCACGGCACTCCAGCCGGGCGCTTATATGGAGCCGTATTGTTGAAAGCAAGTAGCCGGGTCGGCAATGATCAGTCCTTCGGCAAGCTTCTGCTAGATGATTCCAAAGTCTTGTATCACAGCGGCTGCAAGGGTATGGAGTTCTCAGTCAGCGAAATAGCACGAGCATTTATTGACACTGGACACTTTATGAACTTCAGGTTTTCCCTGTTCTGCAAACTGACAGCACCGGCAGGCTCGTCGACAGTTACTCCTCGTGAGCTCGACGAGGCAGTGGCACAACTGATGTCCTCTCACGCAGTCGAAAAATTTCAAAAGGGTGACTCAAACCAACCGGCAGTTCCCTGGTTAGCGTTTCAAAGACTTCTCCAGAATGGTGAAAAAAGTCGATCCTCAATTACCAAGCTGATTGAATCCCATCAGCCTGCAGCTCGTATATACGGCGGCATATTGCTTCTAGAACTGGACAAGGTTGCAGGCACAAAGATGCTAACATCTTGGATTAAAGACGACAAGCCCGTTACTCTTTCTGGGGGTTGCGTTCGCGAAGAGTCTACGATCGGAAAGCTTTCGGAGCGACTGCTTCATGGACAACCGATAGTGATGATGAAGAATCCAAATTGACGTGATTGAACTAATTCTTCTTCGGTTCAAGGACTGAAGTGTGGTCATGCAAGATCTGCCAGCCAATCTTGGGATCACGGCTGAGAATCAATGTTGCAATCCCATGCAATTCGGGCTTATTGGCGCGCTCCAAATGCCATTTCAACAGACAAAACGCGTTGTGTTCGCCCAGTTGTGTGACATTTACATCGCTGAAACCAAGCTTGCCCATCGCAGATTGATCAGAACCATACTTGATCTCATATCTCTGAAGCAGATTGGTATACCCACGCACTTCCCCTTCGGCAGAAACATAGGTTACCGCCGATGAGGGCATATATGCACCCATGAAACCCTCCAGGTCGCCTCTGTTCCAATCCGCCGCCTGCTTTTCTACAAGGGCCGTTATCTCGGTGATTGCGTCAGCGGGTTTCGTCGGTGAAGACATTTTTTTTTCACCTCTTGTATCGGAGTCCGTTGCCACGCTGTCGTTGCTCATAGCCGCTAATGGTATCGCTGATAACAGCAGCACGCATGCAAGAATTCGTTTCAAGATGTCAATCCATCGTTTCGGGAACGTCGATTATAGCTACAATAACGTCGTTAGACACATAGCCAATGGCTCCTACTAAAAATGAACCGATATACTCCTTGTCCCTGCGACAGTAAGCAGCTCTATCACAAATGTTGTAAGCCATTCCACGATGGCGAACTGCCGGAAGACGCGAAGGTGCTGATGCGTTCCAGATATTGCGCGTACGCACTTGGTCTGGTCGACTACATCATGGATACAACACACCCGGAAAATGATGCATATTCATCAGACCGAGAACAATGGAAAAAAGAGCTGATGATATTTTCCAAGCTCACCCAGTTCTGTGGATTGACAATACTGGAGTGCATCCCTGGGGAAGAAAGTGCCACAGTCACATTTACGGCTTTTCTCAAGCAAGGGGTTGAGGACGGAACGTTGACGGAAAAAAGCACCTTTGTGAAGGAGCAAGGACGCTGGCTTTATAGAGACGGTGTCCTGGCCGAATGACCAGACATCAACGGTCACTCAAGAAACTGACACCTTCGTTTCTATAGATTGGTGAACAGCAAGGTGACATTTGAATTACAGCCGATGCTGAAATTGAGTCCATGTCAATCAAATGTCAGGTTGGGCAATTAGGCTCTCAACACAAACAGAGGCGATGGCGCTTCTTCTGAAATCTTCCATGTTAGTGAAAGTTCGGAGGTGTTGAGTTATGAGTCCATATGAGCAGGAACAATTTGCATTCACCGGTGACAGTTACGAAGAATCGGCTAGTGGTGCCTCGTCGGCATTCTTGAAAGAAGTATACGAACTTCAACTAGATATGCTTCGAGCAACACGCCCAGACTTCCCAGCAGGTTCAGCAGCAGATATCCTTGCGCGAAGGTTAGCTGAGCTAGATACGCCCCGTGCTCCGAGCAGCAATTCACACGGTGCTTCGTCAGGAGAGCCAGGGGTTGGAGTAATTCCTGTGATTCGTACAGCGCACCCAGCCTCTCGTTGGCCCGCAGCAGGTTCAGCATCAGATATCCTGGCAGGAGAGTTGTCCCTGCCAATTGCGACCCCTGCTCGAGACGGCAACTCACATGCTCCAAAGCAGTCGCTGAATGATTCAAGCAAATAGTGTTATTGCCTCAGGATTATTCGTTGAGGAATTGACAGCTCGCGCTCTAAAGTCTCAACGGCCTTAAAAGTCACCACTTAGCTCACCGCCTGTAAATTCGGCGGCGAGCTAAGTGTTTTTCAACAGATCTATTTAAGGCCATGTGCGCGATTGCGCCGAGTATATGGAACGATGTGCTCCAGATGGCCCTTTGCGGTGCCTGCCAATGACACCTTAATGTCAACTCCGCCGCTTACTGTGATGACTCATACCCTTGCGGTTGTTTCTAGGAGTAAGAAAAATGGGACTTGGTGATTGGCTAGGTGAACATCAGGCGAAGGGCTGGCTCAATGACACGTCGACAGGTGAACTGTCAGATGTCTTTCAAAAGGAATGTTGGACAGATTCCATTTCAGCGCCAGCGAAAAATTCCATTCCGGTCGAACTAGATGCTGACAACCTCGAATACATCGCCTTCACAGATGAGCAACAACCGAGATTGTGTGATCTTCCGAACATCTCGCTGACAGCCGCTCAAATCAAGGAATTCTCCCCTGAACTGGCGGACATATTTCGAGAAAAGAAGATCGACAGTATCAGCCTGATCGCACAGCCGGACGGTAGTAAGAAACTCATACTGGTAGCACAAGATCCATTCGAATTTCCAATCAATAGAGATGGTTGCAAGTCAATCGCTTTTGACAAGACCGTTTTGGCGCACATACAGGAGAAAAAAGACGGCTCAACTACCTTGAGTCTCAAAGGCGTCAAGGCAGTAATCGACACCGACATCACGGTGTTAGGGACCAAGACACCGAACATCGACACTATTGCATTAAAGCCACAGTCCTGTGACATCGAAGTTTCCGCTAGTTACTATGGTATTCCAGTTCCCAAAAGAACTATTACAGTGGATGGCAACTTCCCAGAAATGCACGCGCAATTCCTTCGGGACCTCGTACGATTGAGTACAGTCGAAAACAGCGTGGTGCCCGCGAAAATCCAAGACCTGGTCGAGCAGAAGGAACGAGAATCCTCGCCCATTCAAAACGCTCTGGCGGCAACGATCGCATTGTTCGGTGTCGAATTCGCCAGACGCTGGCTACGCTCCATTTTCCGCGAGATTGAATCCACTCCGGAAAGCGCCTCCGCTAAGACACCTGAAAAAGATCGCGCGTCCAAACTGCCTTCGGAGGATCGACGAGACGAATTACGGGAGGAGCGAATTGCCCTCGAGAACGAGCGTGCTGACCTCCGCAAGCAAATCAATGAAAACTCCGGGTCCACCCGAGACTTCAAACTAACAGTGGCCCTGATGAGCGATTTACAGGCTAATTCTCGCAAGCTAGAGTGCAACCGCCATGAGATGATCTACTCTCTGCGCAAGATCATCCAACCGCTTGCAGCCGAGTTGCAGGCGCACTTGCCCGCAATTGAAAGAGAGATAGGAAAGGCATATTACACTCTCGTCAAGCAAACGACCGACCATGTGGCACAAGAAGGTTTATTACGGGATCAGCAGCGCGAAGCTACTGAACAAGGCGACCAAGTTACCGCCCAACGGTTGGAGCGAGAATTAACAGAACTGGCCAAGCGACAACAGGACATGGCCGCAACGCACGTAAAAGACAAGAACGAACTACTTGAATTGCGAACTGCGGCAAAGAGAACTCTAGAGCCATGGCGCAGTGATTATCAGGTCGACTCGTTCGATGTAATGGAAGCACTAGAGAACCACAGCAAGGACAGTACCAAGCCGAGACTCCTTAACAATGAAATTGTCGTTAGTGACAAACCGGTAAATCGTCAACGTATAACAGAGCTAATCAGGGATGCCCGTCGTCTCGACATTGCGCTGCACGATCAACACGAACTGATGCCCCGCACGTATGATAAGTCAACGCCATATATTTTGAGAACGAAACATGACGTACCGGTTGAAATCAATGGATCGGTCCCGCAGAAATTGGCAATGAAAATCCTTGAACACGTCGGGGACTCCCTAATCTTTCCTGCGCACCTTGAGTTAGTGTGTGATCGAACTCTCTGGTATAAGGGAGTAGCACGAGAAAATGGCACCGACACCATCAAGATAAATCTTGCCTCAGGAGAGTCGAGCCTACTCACTTACGATCATGAAAGCGGACATTTGTTCAGCCACGCAGTCATCAAATCCGACCCCAAGCTAAGCGAAAAAATAAATACCGTCTACCAAAACGACCTCAAGAATAGCGATTTGACCAACGGAAAGATAACGGATCTACTGCGCCAAAACACTTTCGTTGATCCACGAAGCAGCGCCGGCAGCAACCAGGGCAGGGGCTTGTCCGCTGGTGAATTGAGAACTGCGTATGGCTATTGCCGAGAGGAAATAACCGCAGAATGCTTCAAGCTCTTCATACAAGAAAAACAACATGAGAAGCACGGAAAGAAACTTACGTTTGCGGAATTGATCGCTCACCATATTGATGACACAGATCGAGCCAGGGCGTTGAGAAACTTCAAGGGCACCTACGAAGCGCTTCGAGAAGGAGCATTCGAAGCGGCTTATGCGCGTGAAACGGCAAATCCAGCCACCCCGACGAAAACTACTACCGATGTTCAGCGCACCACCCACGGTGTGGCGCGCGAAATCGAAGGCAGACCATCCGTGTCCGTCGGGGAGCTCGATAAGTCTAGAAGTTCAGAGTTCTCGGAGCCAGGGCAGCGATTTGTTGAACGCAGGGCCAGCCAGTTGGACAATCAACGCGCAGATCTTGGGGGTCAGAGAACACAGCTACAGCAAGAACGTATTGAACTGCGCTCAAGAGTCAAAGGAACAAGCCAACCAATTGCACAAGCTATATTGAAGAACGTCGAAGCGCAGATTGACGCTTTGGATCGAGAAATTGTCAGTAATCTAAAACAACGCCTGGAGATCGAATCTCAATCCAGAAAATCAATCGAGATGGACATTGCAAAACAGCCGGAGTCAGCCCACTTAAAACAAAAACTTGCGGCAGCGCAAACTCGCGAACGGGCATTGACGGTGGCGTTCTATCTCGAACGCGGACTGATGCCGCCTACGTTGGCAACCAGAAATAAAGGAGACGCGATTAACTGGCCATATAGTATCAGGAATACTGACAAAAACGGGCGCAGCGGGATGGGCACGGTGCCGCTCATCGTAGAAGGATTGCCCATGAGTGACACACCATCGACGGCCGCCGTCGCTGAGATACTTAATCAAATGCGGCTCAACAGGAATCTGCCATCGCAGTTAAGAATATCTCAAGCCGCCAACACCAATTATGAAGGTGGCTCGCATAGAAGCACCACTCAAGAAGTGACTATCGAAATCTCTCAACGCCTGCAGCTTGAAAGAGGAAAAATGGTTGACGCTGGCGGAACCGCCGCTGCGCACAACTACAATCATGAAATTGGGCACAATCTGCAGATGATTTACTTCGACGGTCAACCACCCAACGTTCGAAAGCAAGTGATGGATCTTTACATCAAAACGCTTGCTGCATCTCCGTTAGGCTCGACACTGAAGAACTATCCAGAATTTCAAGAAGTGCTGGCCAGCGGACAGTACACGAGAGCGCCCCTGCTGTATCACAGCTGTTTCCCGGAATTGTTCGCTGAGATGCACGCGTTGCACCGACTGAGATCTCAAATCAATGGTCCGTGTACTTATCAGGAACTTCTCCAGTTGCGTACGGCGAAGTTTCAGCCCGAGCGTTCCGCGGTCATGAAGGACTTCGAGCCGCTATATGAAGCCTTAGTTGAAAATGTATTCAAGCCGTTCGATGTTGCAGGAGAAACCGAGCGCTTGAGCCGGGCAACAAGTGCGGCTCGCACTGGCGGCACTTCGGAAGAATCGCGAAACCCAGCTGACAAATTAGCATCAAATCAGTCGGGTCCGCCTGTAGACGAAATGGAGCGGGCGTTAGATGTAGTCGAGCCACTGTCCAAGGCCCTTAAAGTCAAAGAGATGGTTGAATACATTGAAACACTTAAAAATAGTACTACCATTCGTGCACTTCTCGACGTGTACCTCTCGGAGATCGATCCACGGAACATTCACCTCGAGACACTGGCGAAGAGCAAATCTATTGCGGGCATAGTAGCGCTGGATAAGGTATTGTCCACCAATGTCGACCGATTGCGTCCGACGCTTGAAGAGCGAATCAAAGATGGATCAATCACGCAAGCCATACTTGCAGGTGACGTCGCGCCGACCATTCTGCGACACTCAACAGCAAGCGGCACCGAGCTGCTTAAGCAGCTCGTGAATGGCCTCAATGGCGATTCACTTAGTACAGCGACAAAATTGTACAAAATCATTGCCCTCGACAACGGTATTGGCGGCGACAAACCGTTCGAGCAGTTGCAGGAGGCAGCACTCAAGGAAATTTCCAACCTGCCGCCAGCTCAAGCCAAACAAGAGCTGTTCAAGATGGCCAGGCTCGGAAACGAGCGGGCAGCGCAAGCGCTGGAAAAGCTATGGCAAAACGATCCCGCATACGACTTAGAGCACAAGTCGAGAACATCCATTCCGGATGAAGCGATTCGCAAGTTTCACCAGGCAGTCAATCGCATAGGGCAAGAGCACGGACTCACAGACGCGGAAGTCGACCATTACAAGAAGGTCGCCGCAGATCTCAAGCTAGTGAAAAACGAACTTCTAAAATATCTGGAAAAGAGTGAAGCTGGCTCGGATGGCGCGGAACTGCGCACTGATGTAATTATGAACGAACCAATTAATATCGAGCTGGCTCGCAAAGTATTATTCGATCGACCCAAGCTACTGACTCAATATGAATTGATGGCCAGGGAATTTCCTGCCTTTAACCAGACTAAAGAAAAGATCGACAAGATTGCGGAGCGCTTAATGCCAGAAATTTCTCGAATGGCCGGTGCAGGTGGATTACCGCCGCTGACGTCACTTACACCAGGATCGAAAAATTCTTTCGGCAGTTATGGTGGACTGGGCGCAACATATTTCGACGAGCTATACGCCAAGCGAAGCGCCTTGACCTCCGCGGATTTTGTCAACACTATAGTCCACGAACTTGGGCACTATGAGCAGGATGTGGCCACCGTGCGGTATCTACTCGAGGAACATGGCGTCAAGAAGGGAACGCCCATCACCATAACTCAATTCAGAGCAATTTCCGCCAGGTACAAACAGCTCCACTATATCGACTTGCAGCCTTCGTTTCTGCGAAAAGTGATGGGCGTGTTGAACGGAGAGCCACTAAATGATGCGGAGCGGTTGCGCGCACAAAGACTGATTGTAAGTAGCGCTTTAAATGAAGTTGTCGAACCTCGCATCGAAGCTTTGCACAAACGCATGAACTTGGTTGCAGGATTCGCCGCAAGAGTGAACGATGCCAACGACATCGAATCGCTTAAGAGGGTATGGGAAACTCGGGGACTAACGAAAACGCGCGACACTCTGGCAAAACTGTGCGACAGTCACGAGCAAACAAAGGCCCTGAAAGCATTCGACAAATTGAAAGAGTTGAGTGAAGGCAACGTAGAGTTCAACTCGCCACAGTTCAAAGACGCTCGTGACCACTTTACCGAAACATGTACGAAGATAAGCCTTGATCTCCGTGACAGTGCCGACGATCTATACAAAAACAAGTTTCACGAGCTCGATACGTTTGCCGCTGGCAAACACGCTGAAGCCGTGGTCAATTCGATGACAAATAATTCCCAGCAGCCAAACGCTTTCGAGAAGCCTTCAACACATCAGTCATCGAGCCCCAGCACTGCCGAAAACAACTTTTTCGATCAAGTGATCAAGAAACTGTCTCCGGCCGCAAAACAATGGCTACAATCTCAGAAAGGCCACAACCAGGACATTGAGATCATCTTGACGGAGATTCTGGAAGATAGCTCAATGGACCAGTCCACCAAAGACGCGCTCAAATTGAGTGTAGATGCGTATAAGCAAAACGACGCAAAAGCAGTAACAAAGCTGCACGAAATGTTGGCAGCACAGATTGTCGCTACATCTAACGTTGATAAGGGACCAACAACGATCACGACGCCTCCTTCTACAGGAGCTCCTCCTTTAACGAAGGCAAATAGAGAAACTTCACCAAATTTCACTCCTGAATTTCAAAAACCCAATCCTCCAGCACAACCGGTCATCGAAATCGTTAAAGGACCTGGAGGATTCGCACGAACCCTCGTAGCAGATGTCTCTATGCTTACCGTTGAAAAGGCCAAAGACTTTTTTGAGAACGATCTGGCAAAACGGATAAAACTTCTGCAGGTGGATTTAGATAACAGCACCGACAAGACTAGTAGAGACGAACTGGTGAATGAGATGAAGGTCTTGCAGGCTGAATATCTGGAGTACACGCAGTCTCCAGACAAAGACTCATATTGCAAGGATTTTATCGCCCGTTCAAAGGCCGCAGCAAAGGAATCGGCCAAGACCTCCGGTCTAGGGGTAAGTGCAAAGGCCGGAACACTCGCGGGTGTCCTCATTGTCGCTGGTTACATCCTGATCAAACCCAACTCTACAAGCAATCAGCAGTATCATCCGGTGACCCCAACGAAACAAGCATCCAAGCCATAAAGGCAACCGATAGAGATCGTTCATAGAAATAACGTCGCATAGCGCAATTCTGCGTTATGCGACGTTGGGTTATGGATTGGTTTTAGCTTCGGGCTCAGATGCAATTGAGAACAGAAGACAGCATAATGTGCCAGTTATCCCGCCGAGGCGGAAAGTCTGGCACGTCATGCTGTTGTCCTTCGCAACACGGATCTTCGTAAACGAAACTACCGCATAGGGACAGGGTGAAAGTGAATGTGCGGATCGTTGCAGGGCACTGTTAGTGGCATGAACAACTGTCGTTCGCGCAAATCAGATGCTGTGCGGTGCAGGTCCTTTGAGAGGTTCATTCCTGGACCGCCCCCGGGAATGGCCATCATGTTAGACAATGAATCGAGATACGATGCGATCTGCTCTGGGGCGATCCGCGCAGATTCAGATTGCATTTTCCTGACTGCGCCATTGATGAGTTCCACAGATTCTTTCTGGCGGGAAGGCCCATGTATGGCTATCAGGCATTGAACGACCGATTGATAGCTAGACACGTTGGCTTGCCCAAGGTCTTTTTCCATGATGGTCATTGCCGAGCGCAGATGTGGTTCGGCCAGATCTGGACGCCGACAACGAACCAAAAGCTTGCCGTACCAAGCACTAGCTTCGGCACACTCCGGAGACTTCTCACCAAATATTTTCTTCTGCGCAAGCAACAATCGCTCCGAATCTTGCATCACTTCTTTGGTAAGAACATCAGTTAGTGCCACGGCAGTGACCTTTTCATCAATAAGCTTCATCAGTGTGTTCTGATCCATAGAATATTCTTTATTGTTCGGATCGCTGTGTTCACTCTGCTGCCCCGTCTGCGACCCAGAAGTGGCACGTTCAATGGTGTTTACAAGTGACTCGACTCTGCGGCGCATTTTATCTGTTGCGTGGTCATCCATCACGCGCGCTTTATCCAGTTGTCCTATACGCAGGTCTTGCGCCTTCTGGCGATAGAATTCCGCGGTGCTCAAATTAGATCCGGTATCGAAATGTTTTGCCAACTTAGCGTATAGATCACCTTGATCTTGTTGCTTATCAAAAGTGCGACCTTCCAATTTGGCAAACACTCGCACCAACTGATCTGGCGGGCAACCAATTCGATCCATGACTTTCTCAATTTTCGCCCAGTTAAGCCGAATCGCATCCTTGTCGGGATTGGGCTGATTTTCCAGCCTTCTAATTTCACCCAGTTCAGACACCATAAATGAATGGATGCGGGTTCTTGCCGCTGTTGCTTCTTGCTTGGTCAGCGCGACGCCCTGCTTGCCTAACAGACCAATTGCAGCGCTAAGAGAAATTTCGTCATTGCCGCTATACTCAGTAGTTATAGCCGTCATCATTGCTTCCTTGCGCCTCGAATCGGTAGCGTTGATTGACGTCAGTCTCGGATTTTCGTCAACGCGGTTGACTAGCGTATGAATCTTCTGCAGCCTTTGCTCGTCCGCCGTGGGCACGGAGCTATTGATTATCCTAGCGGGGAAGTATATTTGATAGACAGCCGATTCCATAATCGGATTCTCGATCCACTTATCGGCGCATCGGAGCACTAGGTCAAGACGCTTTCCGCTCTCGGAAGGATTCTTGCGGGGGTCGATTTCCATTACGTGATCTGCCAATCTGAATATGGCCGATGGCACAAGTTCGTCCTCAAGGCTCATGAGCAAAGTGAGCCCGTCAGAGTTATTTACAGCCAGCTCGACCAGGGAAGCCGTTGCTGCATTGACCTGCCGTACAGTAGCACCCTCTGCCCTGTTCTCAAATATCATTTTGATCGCTGCCAATCGAGTAGATGGGGCCACATCAATTTGAGTGAACCCCTTAGCTGTTTCGTATTTGGCGCCGGCCAAGATGCATAGTTGGGCGAAGGCCTGCAGTTTCTCTTCTCCGGAAGCTTCAGACTGCTTCTGAAACATGTCCATGCAGTTCTGAAGTTTCTGCTCAGCCGACAACTTGCTGGACTTCAACTCCTTCGACAAGACATCGGCGTACCGGACTCCTTCTGGCGCCACGACTTTACTTATCTCACCATCAGGTTGCCTTTCAGCAAACACATATCCCTGAGCGATCTGCCGTGTAACCCTGATGCGCCCACCGGGCAAGTTATCGATTAGAGGATTGACAGCCAAATCAGCAGGCAAATGAATGCTCGCCTGCTCCCACTTCGGTCGCTTGTGCATCATGTACTGCGTCACTTCTGCCTGAGTTTTAGCGGCAGTTTCGCTCGTGGCAAGAAGAGTCTTCACCGAAGATTGCATCTGGGAGCGTGCCTCGCCGTCAGAATGGCACAATGACAAATTGAGCAGCGCAGATCTACTTCCCACCAGCGCCGAGAGCGCCTCTTTGCGTTGATCGTCGGAAAAGCCTTTGTGGAAGGGCCTTCCATTATCATGTCTAAGAATGATCGCTGCCGCCTCAAACATAACGTAGCGAGATTCGCCCGGCTTCAACAGCGAAAGCACATCGCGAACGCGAGCATCGCTATTGGACGATATGGGAGTAGTTTGGCAGCACGCACGTAATGCGTGCACTTTGTCTGGATCAGAGGTCGCAGATTCAAGTCGAGCGGTGAGTATGTTAGCGGCCACATCACAATTGCGCTTCGCAAGTTGCTGTTCAGCGACAATCGCCGCACGTTGCCTAGCACCGCCCCAGTTGACTTTGTCAACGTCATTGGAGATGTCGCTGGCACGCATCGATAGTTCATTCGCGACGCGCGCTTGAATGGCTTCAGGTGAGAAGGGATCAACCTCTTTCCTGTAATTCAACAATATTTTGAAATCTCCGGACTCGTCCGATAGATGCTGAGTTTTGCCATGATGTCCTTCAACGCAACTAATACTCAGCCTCCCTGGATTGAATTTAAATTTGGAGGGCGGCAGCGGCTGGTCCGCGGGATCGCTGGGCGGGGATTTTAGCTCAAGTAAAGGATTGGGGCTCCGAACGACCCTCGTAAGCTTGGGCAGATCGCTGCCTGAGTCGGTTTGGGATAATTTCTTGGACTTGAACTCTTTGATTATGGAATCGAAATCGGAGCTAACACCATTGGAAGAACGTGCTTGAACCAAATCCTTCGGCACGTCCGCTTTGACCTGACGCACGCCATCGGTAGTGGATACGGGAGAATCAAGCAAAGGCAATGGTGCAGATTTATCGCCGTTACGTCGAGACTGCAAGTATGGTTCGTGAAATCTCTTCCATGACTGGTAAGCAGTGTTTTGTTCGACTGGTTGCCCCCGATCAATGATCCCTTTGAGAACGTCCATGGCGTAACGCCGCTGACACTCCTTCGGTGAATTAACGGCAATATCTCCTAGGCATTGGCATGCAGCGGCAAATAGGTGATCAACACTACTATCTGCTGCGATGAGCGCTGCGGCCAGCCTCACCTTAGTCGCGCCCGAATCCGTCAGCTTGCCGGACTGCATTGCGTGACGAAGCGCAGCGATTCGTTCATCACTTTCGCTTACGATAGGATTGTTTTTGCACGCTCTAAATATCGCTGTACACGCCTCAGTTTCAAAGCCAGGCTCGCTGCTATTCAGAGCATTGAGCATGTATGCAGCCGGACCGGAGGACGTACCTTTAATCTCGTTGGGTTTGACGGCAAGATAAATGTGCGCCACTCCGTGCCGCAGCTCCTGAAGTACAGATTCCGCGAACTTAGCCTCCTCTGGCAGGTACTCTTTGAAGTCGGCGTTGTTAGCCATCGAATCCAGAATATACTCTCTTGCTCTGATTTCGGATTGATAGAATTCATCGGACAGTATCTTTATAAGATTTGCACTAGCGCGCTTCTCTGCATCAACTGATTGCAGACGACCAACTTCGGTCATCAGCATCTTCGGAATGAGAGTGCAAGCCTCAAACTTAGAAAACGGTCGATCGGCCTTGGGTTCGCCGTCCTTCACAGTCAACGCAGAGATACACCGCAGCATGTTGAACCTGATTTCCGGTGGAAACCCAGCCGGAGGGTTATTCACGTAATGACGCACCGCCATGGCCAGCATGTACTTGTTCTCAATCACATTGCTCTCACATAGTTTCAATAAATTGTCGGAAGCAATTGTCATCGCATTACTGAGGACCGGGTCAAACAGTCCTTCCTGGGATCCCATCAGCACCTTCAGTAGAATGCGAACCGTCATGTCCGCATTCCGACCGTAGAGATCCGTAAATTTCTTCCTCGCCAGGTCGCGCTGCCCCGTTAGCTCTTGTAAGGCTTTCTCATGGGCATCACTATGGGCATTCTTGTCCATTTGAGTATTGTCTTTATCGTCTCGGTGTAAGGCTTGAATCCCATTTCCTATGCCCTCATGAGGATTCTTGTAGGCTTGATCTGCTTTGAGTTCAACTTGACTGTTGAAATCTTTAGTAAGTAGCGACGTGGCATTGCTACTTACCAAATACTGATAGATTTCTTCTGAAGAAGGTGGCTTCAACTGCTTGGCGTCATTTATACTGACGTCCACTTCTTGCTTCAATTTCTGGTAATCTGCAGAATTGAAGTGCAAGATTCCCTTATCCTCCCGGATTTGGAATAGCAATTGTGCGACAGCCGGGTCGGTCTCATGCCTACGCAGTTTATCCATATATGCTGTGGGAGCTACTTTGGCAGCCGGCTCATTTGCCCGCTTCGGGCTGGAGTGTTTTTCCGGATCTCTCAGCACACCAGGATCCAGACGCACCAATGCTTCAAGAGCCGCTGCGCGAACCTCGGCTATAGGTTCCTTGAAAGGCCGTAGTTGATCAGTTGTCTCCAGGTTCAATTTTATTCTGTCAGCAATCAATTCTATGACTTTCGGATTTACTGATCCCATTGCTTTGAACGTATTGATGGCAGCGGCCCGCAACTCTGAGAACTCGGACCAGCCTTTGAAATCGCCGTCGCTGTTCGTCTGTAATAACGTCTGTAGTTCGTCTTCCAATCCATTGCTTTGTTTAGTTCCGCTGAAAATGCTCTTGCTACGGGCAAGTACGGCCATTTTTGCCATATACGGTTCACGTGCAGCTTGGATTGTATCTGGACACGGAATTCGCAAAATGCCCAGCGCGGTTTCCGCAACAGCTGTGCGCTCAGTTGCAGTCATATTCTTGTCTTGTCCAATTGCATCGATGACACGAATGAGTTTGCTGAGATGGAGGCGCTCGTCTGCCTTTTGCTTAAATATAGAACGTTTTCCAGAGGCATCTAAGCACTGCATCATTGAGCTGTGCACCAGCTGTGTGAACTGTTCCTTCTCTGTTGCCAGCTCTTGCACTTTCGTAAGCGTAGTGGCGGCCTTCAATCTCGACTCGACGGCCTGATCAAGTTTCTCTTTAGACTTCGCGGATAGATCTGCTTTTAGATCACTTTTCAGTTCAACGAAGAACTGGTTGTTGAATTCACCGGGTTTGCCTTTCAAATCCGAGTATGACTGGAAGTACTTATCCGAAACTTGCTGCCAGGTATCAGTTCCTTCGGCACCAGGAGCGGGCTTGTGCGGCGATTCCTGGCTATAATTGCGACTGTGGACGACGGCTAACATGAGAGCACGAAAATCGCCATCACTTTCCTTGGTGGCAGCACGTTCCAGGGAAAGCATTAATTGCTCCGGTGAAACACCGTAGTTCTGAGACCGCATCTTAAGCCATTCATTTCCGCTCAGACCGGAAAAACGCTCGGAAAGGTCGGAGAACTCCACAAGGTCAGCAAATTGCCGAAGCAGCTTCGTGCGGAAATCGACTTGTGTTTTATCGGATTTATCGAGGCAGTGCAATATGAGCGCTGCATACTGACCGCTACCCATAGCCCCCAGCCTGTATAGCGCGTCAGCGGCAACGATTCTCGTCTCTGGTCGGTCAGCTTGTGTAGTTGCGGTCTGAAGAATTCCAATAACATCTTCAATTGACAGCTTCTGGTCCACTTGTTCGGAGCCGATGAGACGCCCCGGTGTCACGAGCTTCTGGTCCACTTGCTCGGAGCCGATGAGACGGCCCGGTGTCACGGACGCCATCCCGACAATTGGCTTTGCAGTGTATGGCGCAACAGGCACTTGCCTGGTGATGATGTTTCCATCTTTCGGAAGCCGCCCGTCTTTACCCAGTGCCAGATTGAGCACACCAATGGAGGCAGCCACTTTTTCCTCCCAGCTACCTGAAGGATGAGCGCCACTCAACAAATTCAGAGGAATGCAGTGGGCATGCTTCTGCTTTTCCCGCAACAAATTATTGGCACTCGGTAACAGCTGATCGGCCAAATCATCTCTTAGTTTCGCGTCGATTGACTGAGTGGTGCCAACGACACTATTAACCCTGTCCAACAATTCATGAGCCTTACCATCGGCAGGCAAGAGATCTCGATAGACCTTGATGACGGCAGATCTCGATTCCGATTCACTGGCTTTGTTGCTGCCAGTAAATCCACGCTCCCGCGGCTTTTGTCCCCAGACCTTTGAAGCTTCATCAATCATTGTTGTTGGGTCAACTGCCACTGGGTGCGCTAACTTGTCCACAAACTCCGGCGCATACATTCCCAGGAATGGGATGTTGGTTGCTCCCATAAAACCATGCGCGGTCCGCTCCATCCGCCCCATGAATGTCTTAAGTACTTGAGCCTCAGCCGCAATTTCAGCCTCTGTTAACGAGGCTCGTCCGAATAGTTTCTTCACTCCGCCACGCAGCAAACCTTGCGTAATGTCGAGCATGATCGCTTTGTGAGTGATGTCTTGAACAGTTTTGCCAGATTCGCCCATTTGCCTCGAAACTGGGTCCATCAAGCTAACAGCACCAATAGTTC
>Ga0163152_10003665_pt1 | contig 19770 bp, 25 predicted proteins | sample OliLakLV19MP8IB2_FD_148635 | JGI IMG/M metagenome (GOLD analysis project Ga0163152, IMG submission 148635) | Freshwater microbial mat bacterial communities from Lake Vanda, McMurdo Dry Valleys, Antarctica - Oligotrophic Lake LV.19.MP8.IB-2 | ecosystem: Environmental > Aquatic > Freshwater >...
ATGCTGTTCATCTGGGGCGAGGACGACCCCCAGGGCGGTGCCGACGCCGCCCGCCGCTTCGTCGCGCAGGTCCCGGGTGCCGAGCTGGAGATGATGGCCGGTGGTCACGCCCCTTGGCTCGACGACCCCGACAAGGTCGCGACGAGCGTGCGCGACTTCTTCGCCCGGGTGCCGTAAACCGTCTCACCCATCGGCGAGACTGCCGGGCATGGCGTTCGGACAACAGTCAGGCCCACCCGCGACCGGGCGGCAGGTGAAGGAGCTGCTCGAGCTGCTCAACGCCGCGGGCCACACCGATTTCCGCGACGCGCGCGGGCCGATGGGGTTCACCCAACGCCAGGCGGGTGGAAAGTTCTCGCGCGACGAGGCCGAGGCGTTCATCGAGCAGCTTCAGGAGGCGGAGCACGAGGGTCCCGCGGCCGAGCCGGCGCCACCCAAGCCGAAGTTGTCCGCGGCGGAGAAGGCGTTGAGCAAGATCCCGGCCGGCCAGCTCGCCGCCGAGTTGCAGCGCCGGGGCTGGGTCGTCCTCGAGCCGTAACGGCTACGGCAGGGCGGCGCGGAACAGTCCGACGCAGCCGACGACTTCGACGGTCGGTTCGGCGAAGTGTTCGGAGAGCACGGCGCGGAGCGCGTCGAGCGAGTCGTCGGCATTCGAGAAGATGCCGTGCTTGTTGTTGCGGTCCATGACCTGGCGGGCGTACCAGTTTCGCGTTACACCGTCGTGCAGCAGCGTCGCGCCGAAGAAGACGGCGCCCGGGTTCGCGACCGCCTTGAGGTGCGTGAACACGACCCCCTTCGACTGCATCGTGCCCGGGAGGCAGTGGAGGAGGTAGTTCATGCCGACGGAGTCGAACTTGGGTGCGTCACTGACGATCGGTTCCAACACGTTGGCCGTGTACCGCTCCGGCGCGTAGCGCTCGATGCGTTTCGCCGCGACGTCGAGGCAGGTCTCGTTGAGGTCCATCAGCGCGATGCGCGGCTTCGGTGTCGGAAACTCGCACTTGTCGAGGAAGTACCCGGTACCGACGCCGACATCGAGGTGATTACTCGAGACGTGCGCGTTGTAGTGCTGGAGAAGCCGACTCGACGGGCACTTCCACGCGACGCGCGAAAAGAACCCGAGAATCGCCGGGTCATAGAGAGCCAGCACCCGCTTCGTATAGAACGCGTGCCCCGCCTCGACCTCTTCGGGAGTCGCGCCCATCGGCGCAACGTACTGCGCGGTCGTCGGGGCGGCCGAAGCCACCCCGACGCCGCCAGTCGCGGCGGTACGGGACGTGATCGAGACGACCGGTCACCGTGGTCACCCGGATCGCTCGTGGTCACCGATCTTCAGGAATACCGGGCATATTCGTGACCACGGCGAGGTCGCGTTCGGCGTAGCCGCGGTGTTCCCGTTCCTCGTTGAGCACGATGAGGAGGCACTCCTTGAAGGGGAATGCTTCCAACCGGGGCCATCCGGGTTCGGTACGCGACACCCGCGATGCGAGTTGCTCGTCGGTGAGTGATGCGATGACACCGCTGACCATCGCGTGGCGCTCGCGACGCACCGCGAGCACGTCGTCGAGCGTTGGTCGTGCGGCGCGGTCCCAGGGGATGCCCTCCCAGCCGGGCGCGTCGTCCCACGGGAGATCCAACGGATGCCACGGGGTTGGATCGCCCAGGATCATGCGACCGACCCATGCCGCGCTGGCGAAGTTGAGGTGACGCAGAGTCTCGACGAACGACCACTCGTCGCCGACCCGCGTCTGTAGGGTCTCGGCGGGCAGGGCGAGGGCGCGTGTGATCGTTTCGTCCCAGCGGCGTTCGACGATCGCCCACGCGTCCTTGAAGCCGTCGACGTCGTCGGGCCGCATCTTCGCCCGTTCGGGTGTGCGCCGGTTCAGCTCCTGCTCGACGAGCGGGCCGATGTCGACACCGTTGACGAAGCGGGCGCCGGTGAGGTCCTGCTCGACGGATTCAGTCACGGAGAGCGGGTGACGAGGATCGAACTCGCATAACCAGCTTGGAAGTTCGGTCGCTCCGCGACCGAACTTCGGGCGTGCAGATGTTGGTGCAGGTCCGCACGATGTCGAGTCGCCTGAATCTCGTCGCGTTGCCGGAGCTGTTCCGGATCGCAACCCCACATGGCGCTGTCCGATCCGCATGCCGGACAGGTCGAAGGCCCTTTACTCATGATCGCGTTTGGCGGAAGGTGCACTGGCTTCCCGGCGATTCCAGACAACTGTTCGTCGGCCTCGTCCCGTGGCACTCGAGCACGTCCCCTGGGCGAAGCCGTTCCCATTTCGTTGCTCGTTGCTGCGCTCACCGGAGCATTCTCGCGCCGCTTCCGCGCTCCGCCGGTTCCGTCTAGCAAACCGGCAAGTCTGTAGCGGTTCCTGAGAGCCGAAGCGACGGGTCGAGTCGCGTCGTCGTGATCGTTCGCGCTTGTCGTGATCGTGGCGGAACTCTCGCAGTTGTTGGATGCGGCAAGGCTGGCGGAACGGTTCGACGTGACGGAGCGGCACGTGCGGCGGCTCGTTGCCGAGCGGCGAGTTCCGTACGTCAAGGTTGGTCGCTTCGTTCGCTTCGACCCGGACGCTGTCGCCGCGTGGATCGATGCGAACCGCGTTCCGCCGCGTTCGCTGTCGCACCCTCTCGGTAGGGTCGTTCACGAGGAGCCGCCGCGCTCCGTATCGCAGCGCCCAGGCGCCGCCTGAGAACCCGCTACCGGAGCAGGATCATGGGTCGGCGCACCTTCGGGAATGTTCGCAAGCTGCCGTCAGGGCGCTACCAGGCGCGTTACCTCGACCCGTCAGGTCACCGACATCGGGCACCGCGGACGTTCGCCACGATCGGCGACGCGAACCGATGGCTGTCCGACGTCGAGACCGAGATGGCGCGTGGGGCGTGGATCGATCCGCGCGCAGGCGAGATCGTCTGTGCTGAGTATGCCACTGCATGGCTCGAATCTCGTCCCGGACTGCGGCCGCGAACGGTCGAGCTCTACGAGGGCCTCCTCGACCGGCACCTCGTGCCGGCGCTCGGTCACGTACAGCTCGGCAAGCTCACGGCCGCCGTCGTGCGCCGGTGGTACGCAGACTCGCTTCGGTCCGAGACGCCGGGCGCGGTGACGCTCGCCAAGTGCTACCGACTGCTGCGAGCGATCTTGAACACGGCGGTCGTCGACGAGCTGATCGTCCGCAACCCGTGCACGATCAAGGGCGCCGGAGTCGAGCGCACCAAGGAACGGCCAGTCGCCAATGTTGCCCAAGTGTGGGGGCTCGCCGACGCAGTCGAGCCTCGGTTTCGCGCGCTCGTCCTCGCCGCCGCGTTCGCGGGCCTCCGCTTCGGCGAACTCGCCGCGCTGACCCGTGCCCGGATCGACCTCGATGAACGCACGATCACCGTTACGGAGAACTAGATCGAACTCGCTCGCGGAGAACTCATGATCGGCCCGCCGAAGTCCGACGCCGGTCGGCGCACGCTCGTCATCCCCGACGCGCTCGTTCCCGAACTCGAGGCGCACCTCGAGAGATTCGTCGGACAGGATTCCTGGGCCCGCGTCTTCACCGGTGCCAAGGGTGCGCCGATACGTCGGCACAACTGGTGGGCGAAGTGGGCGGCGGCGACCGGTGCAAGTACCCGCGAGCTGATGCGCCGCATGGGCCACTCGTCAGCTGCGGCCGCGCTTCGTTACCAACACGCGACCCGCGAGCGCGACGCCGTCATCGCCCGTGCCCTCGACCAGATCATCCAGGAGGGAACGGCATGAGGCGACGCATGCGCCGCGGCGAACCCGCACCCGACGAGGAGACGGTGATCATCCGGGGCGACGAACTCGATCCCGAAGTGCTCCGCACCAACGCGAGTGACAACTACGAGTACTACGGGTTCTACGGCGTCTCAGTTTTCGCCGACACCATCGACCTGCGCTGGTACGAGCGTGCCGGCCGGTTCACCGACCACCAGTGGATCGTGCTGTTCACCGCCGGCGACCTGTACCTGTCAGGCCTCGAGCTCTGGGACACCGGCCAGGCTCCCCACTTCGACATCGTCCACGGGGATCTCGACGAGCTCGTGCGTCGTATCCTGGAGACGCCACACCGCGTCTACCCGAACCCGTTCTACGAGGAGCGACCATGACCAAGCCGCCCCGCCTCGACCTCTGGGCCGACTTCAACAACGAGGACGACGACGGTTTCGGTTGGTCGGGGTTGCATCACGCCGCCGACCCGGCGCGGATCATTCCCGGGGCCCGAGTGATTGCCGGCACCGAACGCGCATGGGGTGTCGCCGAGATCCTCGCCGTCGACGACGACGGCATGGTGCATTTCCGGGTGCTTCCGAGAAACGACCCCGACTCGCAACGCGTCCTCGCGGATGCCACGAACGATTGAAGGCTCGCGTGGATGAGCCGGATCTTCGCTGGGGTAAAAGCCTCGCCATTCGACCCGATGCCCCAGCCGCATATCGTCCGGGCGAAGCTGTCGGCGTGCTCTCAAGTCTTCCGACGACCGGCGAGCACACCGATGCGGTACTCGTCGAGTACCTCGTGAGCGGCGAGCACGCGGAGGTTCCTCAACACTGGCTGGAGCCGCTCGAAACGGATACGTGGTTTCGCAAACTTGGCTTCCGGGTCGTCGTGAACGAAGACGGCGTCGGCGGTTACGAAGCGGACTTCGTTGCTCTGTCGAGCGATCGATCCGCGACTCGCCGCTACGGCAGTGGCGAGACCCGCGATCACGCGATTGAGAGCGCGCGCCGTCGTTACTTCGTCGAGCAGATCGGATCCGAGGCGGAGCGGCGGCCACGACGACCACTGCCGTAGGGCACGTGGAGGGCAGGAGCAGTGCCCGCGGTGGCGGCGCAGACCGTCGTCGAGGTCTGTGCACCCCCCGGAGCAGGGCATTCTGCGAGAGCGGGTGACGAGGATCGAACTCGCATAACCAGCATGGAAGGCTGGGACTCTGCCATTGAGTTACACCCGCGAGGTGTTGCAATTTACTGCCGTCGGGGAGGGGGGATTTGAACCCCCGACCACCGGCTCCCAAAGCCGGTGCGCTACCGAGCTGCGCCACTCCCCGTGCGAGGAGCCAGGCTACTCGGCGTTCAGTCCTTGAACTCCGGTGCGCGCTTCTCGCGCCGGGCGCGGATTGCTTCTTCGAAGTTCTGGGTCGTGAGGCGCACGTAGAGCTGGGCGATGCCTTCGTGGTCCATGTGGGCGAGCATGCTGCCTGCTTCGAGGCTCGACCACAGCATGCGCTTCGTGATCTCGCTGCCGACCCGGCTGTAGCCGATCATCCGGTCCGCGTACTCGTAGCAGCGTTCGAGCAACTGGTCGGCGGGCACGACGCTCGACACGAGACCGATGCGGTCGGCCTCGGCCGCGTCGACGTCTCGCCCCGAGAGCATGATGTCGAACGCGCGCGACGAACCGATGGCGCGGGGGAGCAGATAGCTGATACCGAGCTCGCTCGCGGTGAGGCCGTTGTTGATGCCGGCGGCGCGGAAGTACGCGGCCTCCGACGCGATGCGCACGTCGGTCGCGAGCGCCAGGCAGAAGCCGCCGCCGATGGCGGCGCCGTTGATCGCGCCGATGACGGGCTGGTGCATCTTGCGGATCGCGAGGATGACGTCGTCGAGTAGTTCGAGGGCGCGCCGGGCGATCGACGTGACCGTCAGGCCGTCGATGTTGGGCATCACGCCCGGGTCTTCGAGGTCGGCGCCCGAGCAAAAACCGTGCCCCGCGCCCGTGAGCACCACAACCCTCGTGTCGTTGTCGTGACTGACCTGTTCGAGGGCTTCCCGGAGCGGGATCATCACGTCGAACGCCATGGCGTTCATGCGTTCCGGCCGGTTGAGCGTGATGAGCGTGACCTGCGGTCGGGGCTTTTCGATCAGGACGAACGACATGGCCGAGACCGTAGACTCCGACCTGAGCCGAGCGCCCGCTGAGCGGGGTCTGTCGTCGGCGCGGAGCGAGGCGTGGCCCGAGCGGCCCTACAGAGCGGAAAACAATGACGACGTACAAAGAGCTCTACATCGGCGGCGACTGGGTCGCATCCTCGGGTTCCGACGTGATCGAAGTGGTGTCGCCGCACACCGAAGAAGTCATCGGCCAGGTCCCGCACGGCACCCCCGCCGACATGGACGCAGCCGTTGCCGCGGCCCGCCAGGCGTTCGACGACGGCCCCTGGCCGCACATGAACCCGGTCGAGCGGGGCGGCGTGCTGAGCCGTTTGTCGCAGGCGTTGCAGGCGCGTTCGACGGACATCGCCGACACGATCTCGTCGCAGAACGGGTCGCCGAAACAGTGGTCGATCATGGGCCAGGTCTTCTCGGCGACGATGGTGCTCGACACCTACGCCGGCCTCGCGACGCAGTACGAGTGGGTCGACACCCGCGCCGGGATGATGGGCAACCAGGTGCGCGTGCGCAAGGCGCCGGTCGGCGTCGTCGGCGCGATCACGCCGTGGAACGTCCCGCTGTTCATCGCCGCACTCAAGCTCGGTCCCGCGCTGCTCGCCGGGTGCACGGTCGTGCTGAAGCCGTCGCCCGAAACGCCACTCGACAGCTACCCGCTCGCGGAAGCGCTCATCGAGGCGGGCGTGCCGCCGGGTGTCGTCAACATCGTTCCCGCCGGACGCGAAACGGGCGAGTACCTGGTCAAGCACCCCGACGTCGACAAGATCAGCTTCACCGGTTCGACCGCGGCGGGCATGCGTATCGGCGAGCTGTGCGGCGGCCAGCTCAAGCGGTGCACGCTAGAACTCGGCGGCAAGTCTGCGGCCATCGTCCTCGACGACTTCCAAGTCACCGACGACGCGCTGAACCAGCTCGTGCAGTCGGGCCTCATGAACAACGGCCAGGTCTGCGGTGCGCAAAGCCGCATTCTCGTGTCACGCAACAAGTACGACGAAGTGGTGGAAGCGCTCGGCGCGGCAGTCGGCGCACTCATCGTCGGCGACCCGCTCGCCGACACGACGCAGGTCGGCCCGCTCGTGGCCGAGCGCCAGCGCACCCGCGTCGAGGGCTTCCTCGAAGCGGGCAAGTCGTCGGCGCGCCTGATCGTCGGTGGCGGCCGCCCGGCCGACTTGCCGAAGGGTTGGTACATCGAGCCGACCGTGTTCGCCGATGTCGACAACTCGAGCAAGATCGCGCAGGAAGAGATCTTCGGCCCGGTGTTGTCGGTGATTCCGTACGACGGCGACGACCAGGCCGTGAAGATCGCCAACGACTCCGAGTATGGGCTCTGCGGTTCGGTGTGGACCTCCGACGTGCCACGCGGCGAACAGATCGCGGCCCGGGTGCGTACGGGTGTCGTCGCGATCAACTCGTCGATGATCCTCGACTTCAACAGCCCGTTCGGCGGGTTCAAGAAGTCGGGCATCGGCCGCGAGCTCGGCCCCGAAGGCATCGCCCCGTACACCGAGCTGCAGTCGATCATCCTGCCCGCGGGGTGACGACCTGGGTCGCCCTCCGGCGGGCGGTCAACCTGGCGAGCAAGCGCAACGTCCCGATGGCGGACTTGCGCGTCGTGCTGACCTACTTCGGTTGTGCCGACGTCGTCACCTACATCCAGAGCGGCAACGCGGACCTCACGCACGCGTCGCGCTCGGCCCCGAGACTCGAAGCCGACCTCGGACGCGCGCTAGAAACGGCGTTCGGCTTCGAGATTCCGGTGATGCTGCGCACCGCGAAGCAACTCGGCGACATTGTGCAGGCCACGCCGTTCCCGAAGGCGACCGAGGAGGCACGTTCGGCACGATCGACAAACTGCTCGAACTCGCGACGCGCTGACGTGGGTCGCTACGGCCCGAGGTTGATGAGGAAACCGTCGTTGTATCCGGCGCTGGTGAGTGCGCTGCTGCCGAAATCGGCGGTCCCGACGAAGTAGCCCGTGAGGACCACGCCGTTCGGGCCGGACGCGGCGCCGGTTCCCCAATCGAAGCTCGTTCCTCCATAGCGCTTGGACAACAGATGCACGCCTGCGGGCGAGTACTTCGCGACGAACACGTCAGCAAGATGCCAGGGTGCACTCGACAGCGGCCCGCCACCGAAGTCGATGGTTCCGTTGAAGGCGCCGGTGACGCAATCGCGATCGCGATCGCGATCGCAGTTGCCGACTCGTCGGTCGTCGTGCCCGCGCTCCCCGAGTTGCATTCGACGTTCGACGTGTCGATCGTCGGTGTGTCGTGGACGATCACGGCGTACAACATTGCGATCGTCGTCGGTGCACTCGCGTGCTCCCACTCGAGTCGCCCTCAAGGCCGGGCCGGTGCGCGCGATCGACGACGCCGACGACCGCGACACCATTCCGGCGCTTGCAGCGCGGGCGCTGAAGTTCGCCGCGGAGCGAGCGCCGATCGACTGGCTTCTCGGCCGGGTCGCCATCCCGTTCCTGGAAGACTGAGTCGCGACGCGCCGATTCCGTTAGCGGCCTGTATTCAGGATGAACAGATCGTTGAGCGCGCGCGGCTGCACCGGTCCGAACCCGAAGTCGGTCGTGTCCGTGAACATTCCGGTGACGACGGCGCCGGTTAGGCCCCGCGTGACGCCTTGCGCCTGAGTGATGCCGAACGTCCCGTACCGGTTCGACGCGATGTGCGCTCCCGACGACGAGTACTGCACAACGTACGCGTTGTAGCCGCTTCCGCCGCTGACGAGGGGACCACCTCCGAAGTCGATCGTCCCGCCGTACGTTCCAACGAGCGTGACTCGGCCCGCCGCGTCGACAGCCACGCCGTTTCCTTGGGTCATAGTTCCGCCGCCAAAACCTTTCGACCACACGGGTACGCCGCTGCTGGTGTACTTGGCCACAAAGGCCCATCCGTCCCAGCCCTGCTTCCCGAGCGGTCCGGTCCCGAAATCGACGACCTCGGCAAACGACCCGGCGATGATCACATTCCCGGATCCGTCGACGGCGACGCTCTTGGCGCCATCGCCCCACATGTTCCCGAACGCCTTTGCCCAGAGGAACGAACCCGAAGCGTCGTACTTGGCGACGAAGACATCGGTGTTGTTCTGTGTCACGAAGCCACTACCGAAGTTGCACGCCACGCTGAGCGCCCCGGCGATGACGATTTCGTTGTTCGGGCCGATGGCGATGCCGTGGGCAACGATGCTGCCGCACGGTGTCGCGAACGCCAGCGAACTCGTGCCCGTCGCCGACGACAATTTGACGACGAAGGCGTCGTAGCCGCCGAAGACTGCACTCGTAAGTGGCTTGCCGGCGAAGTCGATGTTCTTGCCTCTGAAGAAGCCGGTGAAGACCGGATTGCCAAAGTTGTCGACCGCGACGGCGTTCGCCGCGTCATCTATGATTCCGCCGAAGCGGCGAGACCACAGGTGCGCGCCGGTCGGTGAATATTTCGCGACGAAGGCGTCTCTGTAGCCCGACTGACCGTTGACGAGTTGCCCGCCGCCGAGGTTGAACGTCCCGAAGAATGCGCCCGCGACGAACACGTTGCCGGCCGCGTCGGTCGCGACGCTGTTCAGCTCGTTTCCGTTTACCTCGCTGGGGTAGTTGTTGGCCCAGAGCAGTGCACCGGCTGGTGAGTACTTGGCGACGAAGATGTCGCCGGCCGGGCTTGACGTGACGTCGCCGTTGCCGAAGTTGGCGGCGCCGCGGAACGTCCCGCCGATCACGGTGTTGCCGGCCGCGTCTACGGCGACGCTGCGGCCGTATTCGGACCCCGTGCCGCCGACGGTCTTCGACCACGCGCCGGCCGGCGGGCACGCGATCGTGGTGGTTGTGACCGGTGCCGACTTGGCCGATTCCTGGTTCGCAGCGTTCACGGCTGTGACCGCATACGAGTACGTCGTCAGTGGTGCGAGTCCGGTGTCCACGGCGGTGCCTGCCGGCGCGTTGACCGTCTTCGTGAGCACGTTGTTGCGGTAGAGGTTGTACTTCGTGATGCCGTACGTGCCGTTGGGGTCGAAGATCGGATTCCACGAGGCCACCGCGAACCCGCAGCTCGTCGCATTGGCCTTGAATGCGCCGGGTACCGGGACCGTCGGGTTCGTGGGACACGTCGGAGTCGTCGCGGACTTGGGTGCGCTCTTTGCCGATGGGTTGTTCAACGTGTCGCGCGCCTGCACCGCGTAGGAGTAGGTGCGGGCGCCGACCAGACCGTTGTCGGTCGTGACCGTGGTGGGTGCGGTGACGTATTTCAGGAACACGCCGTCTCGCCATACGACGTAGTCCTTCAGCGGGTGCGTGCCGGGCGTCGAGTCGTTCCAGTCCAAGATGATGCTCGAACACGATCCCGAGACCGGGGAGGCGACGAGTCCGGACGGGACCGACGGCAGGGTCGTACCCGGCGTCGTCGTTGTCGACCCACCGAGGGTCGAGGCGGTCGCCGCAGTCGACCACGACGATGCGCCGGTGACCGGCTTCAGGGCGCGGACGCGGTACTTGTACGCCGTGGCCGCGGTGAGCTCGGTGTCGCCGTAGGTCGTGGCGTTCGTGGGTGCGGTGGCGATCTTCTTGAACGTCGTCGTGTTCGCCGGGCTGCGCTGGATCTCGAAGCCGATCTCGTTCGAGCTCGCGTCGGTCCAACGCAACGTGATGGCCGACGACGACGCGGCGGTCGCCGTCAGGCCCGTTGGCCTGGGTGTCTCAGCCGACGCAGGCGTGGCTGCGACGACGACGAGTGCGACGGCCAGTGCGACCGGCCGGACGAGGCGGCGCGCGTTCATCTCGGTTCCCCTGACTTATCCCCCGGACAGAACCGACTCTGTGCCAAACGTTATCGGCGCGTCACCACCGGAGCCCTGAGCCGTTCTCCTCATTGTCGCCGGCATATTCAGGGGAGCGTGTGTCAGGCCCCCAGGTACCTTTCGAGGTTGCGGTGCAGGTTCACGATCCGGCATTCCTCAGTGGGGGAGATCGTGAGATGCGTCAGGCCCGGTTGGTTCAGGCCCTTCTGGCTGCGGGCGAAGTTCGCGAGGTCCTGGCCGAGGACCAAGCCAATGGGCGCGTCGGCGCCCGCCGGCAGCTCGACGTCGACAGGCTTGACGAGCGGCGACGGGTCCGTGGGCGGGTGCCGCTCGAACGCGTAGATGTCCATGAACGCGTCCTCGTGGGTGGCGGCGGGCCGAGACCGCACACAGATGAGCATGTCGGAGAAGACCAGCACCGTGATGTTGGGGAACAGGTTGTACTGCGACATGTTCGTCGTCTGGTCGAGCGTGAGGTCGGCCATGAAGTCGTGCCCGGAGGCCACGCCGCGCTCGCGGATGATGCGCGCGATCTGTTCGCGGATGGTGCTGCCTTCGGGAACTTCGGGCGCGGGCCCGGCGTTCTTCTGGTCGTGGTTGCCGACGCGCGTGCCCATGATCTCGACGAACGATTCCCACACCTGCTGGTCGCTCGGCCGTTCCCGCAACCGCGGTGACCCGAGGCCGTACGGCTGCTCGAGTTTCCCGTGCCGCTCCCACACCTGTTGCGGACCGTTGACGTCGTCGGTCATCGGCAACATCTCGCGGTGGATGCTCTGCACGTGGTACGTCTCGCTGAACCCGTCGATGAGTGTCTTCCAGTTGCACGACGCGGGGATCGACACCACCGCGGTGCAGCGGAACTCTTCGATGCGTGCCCACGCGCAGTCGCCGGGCACGGCCTCGAGAAACTCGTCGAGCGGCTCGGCGTCGAGATCGAGGTTCACGAACACGAACGGACCCCACGTGCCGACCCGCGCCGCGATGAGCGGTAGGTCCTCGTTGCGGACGCCGAACACGCGGCGCGACGGAACTTCGCGCAGCTGCCCGGCGAGGTCGTAGGTCCAGCGGTGGAACGGGCACTCGATCTCGGTCAGCCCCGAGCCCGAACCCTCGCACAGGGCGCTGCCCCGGTGGCGGCACGCGTTCTGGAACGCGCGGAGCACGCCGTCGTCGCCCCGTACGACGAGCACCGAGTACGGGCCGACCTGGTACTCGAAGTAGTCGCCGGGGTGGGCGACGTGGTCGACGCAGCACGCGAGCTGCCAGACCTTCGGCCAGAGCCCTTCGAGCTCGCGTTTCGCGTAGTCGGGAGAGGTGTACCGCTCGACCGGGATCGAGACCGGTGTGGTGAGAACCTCGGGCATGCGGCCAGACTACGACGCCCACGGAACACGACGCCCGACCAAACAGGGAGCGCAGATGGCCGGCACGGTTCGCCTCGAGATCGACGGCGCCATCGCCACGATCACGAACGACAACCCGGACAAGCACAACGCGTTCGACGACGACATGGACGCCCAGCTGTTCGACGTGTTCGCCGAGCTTGTCGGCCGGGACGACGTCCGCGCCGTCATCTGGCGCGGCGAGGGGAAGTCGTTCTCGTCGGGCCGCGACGTCGGCTCGATCGGCGCCATCGATTCGGTCGGAGCGCACCACAACCTGATGCAGGGTGGCCACCGCGGTATCCAGAAGGTGTGGGAGCTCGACGTCCCGGTCATCGTGGCGTGCAAGGGCTGGGTGATGGGCGCGTCGTTCCAGCGCGCGCTGCTATGCGACATGCGGATCGCCGCCGAGGGCACGCGGTTCCGTCTGCCCGAAGTGACCTACGGGGTGATTCCCGACACCGGTGGCGTCGGCGTGCTCTACGAGATGTGCGGGCACGGCGTCACCAGCGACCTCGTGCTCACCGGACGCGTGATGCCTGCCGACGAGGCGCTGGTGCACGGCGTCGTGAGCCGCGTTGTCCCGGCCGACGATCTTGACGCGACCGTGCGCGAGATCGCCGAGCAAATCGCCGCGGCTCCGTACGTCACCGTGAAAATGGCGCGCGAGGTGTTGAAGCGTCTCGCGCTGCCCGACATCCGGTCGTCGATGGCCGACGAGATGATCTACCAGACGTTCATCAAAACGATGAGGCCACAAGACCAGAGAGGCGAGTAGCACGTGGAACTGATCGGACTGCCCGCGCCGCCTCCGGTAGGGGAGACGGCACTGCAACCGGACACGTTCGTGGGCCAGGCCGTCTTCGTCACGGGCGCCGGAACGGGTCTCGGGAAGGCGATTGCGTCCGAGTTCGCGCGCCTCGGCGCCGCCATTGTGATCGCAAGTCGTAAGGACGAACACCTCGATGCGGGCCGCGACGCGATTACGGCGATCGGGGCGCCGGTGCTCACCGTCACGTGCGACATCCGAGAACCCGAGCAGATCGCAGCGGCGTTCGACGCGGCGGAGACGGAGTTCGGGCTGCCGAGTGTGCTCGTCAACAACGCGGCCGCGAACTTTCCCGTGCCGGCCGAGGACATGTCGCCCAATGCGTGGCGCACGGTTGTCGACATCACACTCAACGGCACCTACTTCTGCGCGCGCGAGTTCGGCCGCCGCCATATCGCCGCGGGTACGCCCGCGTCGATCGTCAACGTCGGTGCGTCGTACGCGTGGACCGGCGGTCCGGGCTTTGTGCACTCCGCCGCAGCCAAGGCCGGCGTGAAGAATCTCACTGAGTCGCTGGCGGTCGAGTGGGGCCCGTACGGAATCCAGGTGAACGGGCTCGTCCCCGGCCTGTTCCCGCACGAGGACATGACCGCCGATATCCAGGGGAACCTGGCGCGGACGAGCGACAAGGACGCGTGCCAGCCCGCGCTGCGCGTCGGTCAACGCCAGGAGCTCGGGTGGGCGGCGACGTTCCTCGCATCCCCGTACGCCCGGTTCATTTCGGGGCACACACTTGTCGTCGACGGCGCCAACTGGCAACGGCGCACACTCACCAATCCGCCGGTCGTGACCGTGCGCGAACAAATGGGGAAAGGACCTTTCGTACCATGAACCCCGAACAGCTACGCGGTCTCTTCGACCTCAGCGGCCGCGTCGCGATCGTCACCGGAGGCACGCGTGGCATCGGACGCGCGATTGCAGAGGGCTTCGTCAGCGCGGGCGCGCAGGTCGCCGTGGGCAGCCGCAAGGCCGACGCGTGCGCGGAGACCGAGCAGCATCTGATCGGGTTGGGCGGCGAGGCAATCGGAGTTGCGACCCACATGGGCGACCTCGACGCGTTGCGTAACCTCGTCGGGCAAACGGTCGACCGCTTCGGCGGCGTCGATATCGTCGTGAACAACGCGGCCAACGCGCTGACCCAGCCCTTCGGCGAGTTCACACCCGAGGCATGGCAGAAGTCGTTCGACGTGAACCTGCGCGGCCCCGTGTTCCTCGTCCAGGAGGCGTTGCCGCACCTCGAACGCAGCGAGCACGCCGCGGTCGTGAACGTCATCTCCGCGGGCGCGTTCCTGTTCGCGTCGAACGTTGCGATGTATGCCGCGGCCAAGGCCGCGCTGATGTCGTTCACTCGGTCGATGGCGGCCGACTTCGCGCCCCGCGGCATCCGGGTGAACGCGCTCGCGCCGGGCACGGTCGACACCGACATGGTGCGGGCCAACACTCCCGAAGCGCAGCAGTCGATGGCCCTCGCCGGCCACCTGCGCCGGGCCGCGAGGCCCGACGAGATGGTCGGCCCGGCGTTGTTTCTTGCGTCCGACGCGTCGAGCTTCGTCACCGGGCAGGTCGTGCTTGCCGATGGGGGTCTCGTCCCGCACTAGGTCCTCTGCGACCCTGGCGTCACCCGGGATTGGTGAATGTCGCGAGCAGGCGCGCGAACTCGGCTTCCTCGCGCGCGCGAGCGGCGACGATTGCGGGCAGCTCGCCCGCGCGCATCGTCAGTTTGATCGCGCGCAGCGCCGGAAGGGTAGAGGCAGCAATCTCCGTCGCGACCGCGACGGCGCGCGGGAGGAGGTCGACAGGGATGTGCCGGCTGAACGCGAGGCCGTACTCGACCGCCTGTTCCGCGTTCAGCCACTCGCCCGTGAGCAGCACGAAGGCCGCGCGCTGCGCGCCCATCCGGGCGGGAAACAGATAGCTGCTGCCGGCTTCGGGCGCGACACCCATCTCCGCGAACGGTGTGCGAAAACGCGCATCGTTCGCGACCAAGACAATGTCGCAGTGGGGGAGCAACGTCATGCCGATGCCCACCGCGACCCCGTTGACCGCGGCGATGAGCGGCTTGTCGAAGGTCTGGAGTGCTTCGAGCAGCACGGGGAATCCGGATTCGAGCCCGGGTTCTCCGGCGGCGAGGCGCGCCATTTCCTTCAAGTCCTGACCGGCCGAGAACGCGCGCCCGGCACCGGTCAGGACCACGGCGTGGACGTTGTCGTCGGCGCGAGCATCGTCGAGCGCCGCGCCGGTCGCCCGGTACAGGGCCGAGTCGAAAGCGTTCAGCGCTTCCGGGCGGTTCAATGTGAGCAGCCGCACCCGGCCGCGGTCTTCGACGAGGATCACCGGCTTAGTCCGTTTCGTCGCCGAGCGGCGGCCGTGCCTCCCGCGTCGCCGGCCACGCCTCGGGATCGACGAGCGCGTACAAGAGCGCGCCGATGACGGCGCCCACGATCGGTGCCAGCCAGAACAACCAGAGTTGTTCCATGGCCCATCCGCCCTCGAACACGGCCGGGCCCGTCGATCGGGCCGGGTTCACCGAGGTGTTGGTCACCGGGATGGTCACGAGGTGGATCAGCGTCAGCGTCAGGCCGATCGTCAACGGCGCGAATCCGACGGAGGCGGTGCGCGCGGTGGCGCCGAGGATGACGAGGATGAATATCGCCGTCATCACGATCTCGGCCACGAGCGCGGCCGAGAAGTTGTACAAGCCGGGGGAATGGTCGGCAAACCCATTCGCGGCCAGTCCGTTGACGTCGAGGTCGTAGCTCTCGGTTCCGTTCGCGATGACGAGGAGTACTCCGCTCGCGGTGATCGCCGCGATCACCTGCACGACGATGTACGGCAGGACCGCAGCCGACTCGACCCGGCGGGCCAGCCAGAGTCCGATCGTCACGGCCGGGTTGAAGTGTCCGCCGGAAACGACGCCGAGCGCATACGCGCCCGCGACGACCGTCAGGCCGAACGCGAGCGAAACGCCGACCAAGCCGATCCCCAGGTTGGTCTCGGGCTGGAAATTGGCCGCGAGTACGGCGGCTCCAGTTCCGCCGAGTACCAACAGGAACGTGCCAATGAACTCCGCTGCCAGTCTCCGACCCATGGCAATCACGGGAACCTCCATTGCGTGGATGCGGTTGCGGCGGTGTTGCTATCACCCGCGTTGGGACACTCGCACGTATCTCGTAGCGCGCGCAGCTGCTCGCTTTTTGTGATCGCCTCGTCACCTCACCCTCGGTGAAGTCACCCCGGGAAGGGTGAGGCGCCCGGCCTCACCCTTCGTATGCTCTCCCAGACCCGCACCCGCCCGAGCACGAGTCACGAGGGGACCACATGTCGGTAGCCGCGCCTTCACCGGTAGAGACTTCCGAGTTCTTTCGAACGTGCGGCTTCGACCTCGCCGCCGGGGAAACCGCGACGCTGTGGGAACGTACCGAAGGCTGGGCCGCAGGGCTGCGGCTGGCGGCGATCGCACTCACTTCGGAGCCGGATCCGGCCCGGTTCATCGCCGACGCGGCCCGGACCGAAGCCGTTGTGTCCGATTACCTCTTCCGCGAGGTCATCGACCGCCAACCGCCCGACCTCCAAGAATTCCTGCTGCGTACGAGTGTCGCCGACCGGCTCACGGCCGAATTGGCCGAGATGCTCTCGGGCGATCGCGACGCGCGCGACCGCCTCGAGTTGCTCGAGCGCGGCGGCGTGTTCCTGACCGCAGTCGACGACACGCGAACCATGTTCCGGTACCACGCACTGTTCGGCGCGTTGCTCCGGGCCCGGCTCCGCGCGCAGCGCCCCGACGAGGCACAGGACCTCGCCCGCCGGGCCGCGACCTGGTTCGCCGACCACGACATGGCGCCCGAAGCCGAAGTGCACGCGCGCCGCGCCGCCGACTGGGAACTTCTCGGCGCCTTGCTGTGCAGTCGCTGGCTGCGCTCGGTCATCGACGGTGCCGGCGATCGCCCGCTCCCGTTCGACCTTCTGCTCGACGCCGCGCCCGACGAACCGGCGCTTGCGCTGCTCGCGTACGCAGAGGCCGTCTCGATTCGAGATCGCGCCCACGCTGACCGTTGGCGCTCGCAGTGGGCGGCCATGGCGGCGCCCGCAGATGACGAGCAAGCGCTCGTCTTGGGCCTCGTCGACGTCATGTACGGCCGTACCTTCGGTGCGACCGCCGAATCCGTTTCGGCCAGCGCCCGAGTGCGGGCCGCGTGCCTCGCCGCGGGTCGAGAGCTCGATGTGTTGCGCGTCGTCGCGCTCGTTCGCGAGGCCGAGCTGTGCCTGGACGTCGGCGACATCGACGAGGCGGTCGCGCTGCTGTACGAGGCGCGTCGCGAAGCCGTCGAAACGAACGCGCCGTGGATCGGCTGCGAAGCAGCGGCGTGGCCGGCGTTCGTTGCGGCGTGTCGCGGCGACCTGCGCGATGCCGAGGCGTGGCTGCGCGAAACGCTCGAACGTGAGCAGCCGGCGCGGACGACGGGTTCGCTCCACGACATCGTCGGGGTGACGAGCGCCTTGCTGCACGCGGCGCGTGGCCGCAACGCTCATGCGCTCTCGGCCGTCGCCGCCGTCGCCGGCGCACGGGATTCGTCGGCATTGGTGCGAGACGCGGCGGCGCTTGTCGTCGAGGTCCTCGATCCCAGATCGGCGCGCCGCGCCGCGGCCCGCAATCCGATCCTGACCGAGGTGCTTGTCTCGCTCGGCGACCTCGAGCGCGTGAGCGAGAGCGGCCAACCACCGGCCGCCACGACGGCGAGCGCGCGGTAGCGCGGGCGCGACGTCTCGTCGACACGGGTCGGGACGACGCCCTCGTGCTCGACGTCCTCACGGCCGCGCTCCTCGACGCGAAGGCCGGCCACCCGCGTACCCGGGTCGAGATGATGGTCCTCGGGGCCCCCGCCGCGGAGCGACTCGGCGACGAGTCCGGTGCCCGTGAGTGGGTGCAACGCTCGCTAGACACGGCCGAACCTGACGACTTCCGGGCGCCCTTCCTCGGCTACGGGCGCGATGTCGCCGGTCTGCTCGAGCGGTACGCGTGGCAGGCGGGCCCGCACCACGGATACGCGGTAGAGATCCTCGAAGAGGTGCGCCGTTCCGACCCGCCCGTGTTCGTCGAGCCGCTCACCGACCGCGAGCACGCGGTCCTGCAGTACCTGCCCACGATGATGTCGAACGTCGAGATCGCACGGGAACTGTTCGTGTCGGTCAACACGGTGAAGACCCACCTGAAGGCGGTCTACCGGAAGCTGGGAGTCGAGCGACGCCGTGATGCCGTGCTGCGCGCGCGCCAGCTCGAGATCCTCTGACCCGAGCGGTAACCACGATGAGGTGATGCGAGGTCGCGGTGCTCCAGTGGGCGCGCAACGGTCCCGTGCCGTACGGTTGGCCCCGTCGTGGCGATACCTGAGGAAGCAGCGGCGGTCGGCAACGCGCTGGCCCGGAGCGCGGGCCGAGTGCTCGCGTCGGCGGGCGACGTCGCGCTCTCCCTCGTCGGGCGCGTCGTCAACGGGGTGATCGCCCAGGTCGACATGAACGCATTGCTTGCCCAAGTCGACATGAACGCGTTGCTCGCCCAAGTCGATCTCGACGCGCTCATGGAGAGCATCGACCTCGATGGGCTCCTCGCCCGCACCGAAATGGGTTCGCTGATCGTGCGGTCGACGAGCGGCGTTGCCTCGGAGGCGCTCGATGTCGTCCGCAGCGGCGCGGTCGGCATCGACGGCGCCATCGGGCGCACGGTTGACCGGGTCCTGCGCCGCAGCAGCAGCAATGGCCGCTGACGCGATTGTCAAACCGACGAGCCTTGCCGGTCACTACGCCGGCGTAGCGTCGCGAACCGGCGCGTACGTCGTGGACGGGTTCGTGTCCGTGGCCGTGTACACGGTCGGCGTCGCCGGGGTGCGCTTCCTGCTGGACCTCGTCCTCGACGTGAAACCGCCCGACAAGGGCTCGCCCATCTGGCTGGTCGGCTTCGTCGTGTGGCAGTTCGTCTACCTGGCCGGGTGCTGGGGCACGTCGGGGAAGACTCCCGGCAACGCAATGCTCGGCATCAGGGTCGTGCGCGGGAACGGCCACGAACTCGGGCTGCGGCGTGCGATCGTGCGCACGATCGTGTACCCGTTCTCGTTCCTGTTCTGCGGCGTCGGCCTGATCGGCGTCGTGATCGGTAAGCACCGGCGCGCGCTGCACGACGTCGCGGCCGGCAGCGTCGTCGTGTACGACTGGGACGCGCGCGCGGCGCGGCTGCGATTTCTCGCCCGCCGCACCGACGCGCAAACCCCCGGCGGCTAGGCCCCTTCGAACTCGTCGGCGTGCTTCAGCAACGCCCACAGGATCACGACTTCGACGACCAGCCCCGCGAACGAGGCGAACGGATAGACGAACATCGAGAACACGGTGAGCGTCGCCCACGCAATGCCGAGCGTCGCTTCGGGGAGGTCGGCCAGGACACCCGTCAGGAATAGGAGCACGACGACGGTCAGCGCCGCGCGCCGAACACTTCGCGCCACCACTGCGCGCTCGCGACGGCACGGGTCTCCTCGAAGTCGTCGGGGAGGAGGCCGCCGAACACGAACGACCAGCCGTACTTCTCGGCATCCTTCCGTCTGCCCAAGTGGGCGTTCGGGGTACTCGTCGTCGTGACGTCCATCACCGTCGGCGTCGCGCCCACATCGACGTGGTTGCACTCGACGACGACGAACACCGACAAGTTCGTCGACCGGGTCGCGCCCGTCGTCGATGACCCGGCGGTCGAGGCCGCGCTAGGAGCCTGGGCCGCCGCCGAACTGCGCCAAGTGGTCGACCTCGACGGCTTCTTCGAGGAGGTGCTGCCCGACCGGGGCGAGGTGCTTGCGCCGGTGCCGGCGAACG
>Ga0163152_10003667_pt1 | contig 19765 bp, 30 predicted proteins | sample OliLakLV19MP8IB2_FD_148635 | JGI IMG/M metagenome (GOLD analysis project Ga0163152, IMG submission 148635) | Freshwater microbial mat bacterial communities from Lake Vanda, McMurdo Dry Valleys, Antarctica - Oligotrophic Lake LV.19.MP8.IB-2 | ecosystem: Environmental > Aquatic > Freshwater >...
ATTAGTATCTTCATCAATACAACATCTTGAATTACAACATTCAGCTTCAGTCTTGACTGCAATAGTAGCAGCAACATTTATTACAGGAGAAGCGTTTGCTATACTGTTATCAGAACTATCATCACTTGTAATTCGTGGAACTCCGGGCAAATCTACAGCACCCCTGTCAGTTCTCTGACTAGCTATAGAAGTAGATGTACTATGTATCAAAGGAGACTCGGGTATATGCTCTCTTCGTTGCTCATTATATGAACGGTTAACATTCAAGTGGCTATTAGAACGAGTAAAAGGCCTACAGTTAATATCTTCTTTCTGAGAAGAGTAAGTGTAACCACAAAACATGAGACTTAAAAACAAAACGTGCTTCATAGTATCTCCTATTTATTGAAGCCTTCCTGTGCGCGTAGCACTGAAAATCATAGCGTGTAATTCAAAATCAGACCATGCAATAGCAGGATTCCTTAATTGATCATCAGTCATATAGATATTCAATTGAACACATTCACCATTAGCCATTGGATATATCGGATGCCACAAACGTTCCTGTGTTTGCTCAAGAGGTACTAAATCATAAGGACTTGTTTCTAAAATACCTGTTCCAACTAAGGCACCACTCAGTCCACCAAAGAATAATGAAGATTCACCAGAAGAAGAAATCGAATAATCTATTGTAACTTGACCATCAGATGTTTTATCGACTAAGAAATCTACTTTATTAATGGAAGCATTAACTCCCTGATTTGCATAGAAGTTATATTGCTTAGTTACTATATCCATAGACGAGACTCGAGCTATGGTTCCACCACCAAGGTAAGAACCAGTTACTGAACCTGGTGTCACTATAATCTTGAATGTGTTAGCATCAATAACAGTATCTACTGGAAATATGAGTCCATTAAGACCAGCAAGACCTTGAACACTTTCAAATACTATATAATCGCCAAACGAATTAAAACCTGCTTCAAGGTTATGGTTAACAACCGTAAACGTTATTGTTTGGATATCAGTTATAACTGCATTAGTAATTTGAAGAGCTGGCGCATTTCTATTTTTATCTGGATCAACAATAACTACATACCCTTCTTGATTACCAGCAACAACAGATTTAAATCTGCCCTGAACAGTTACCCCCTCAAGCCATGTAGAGTTATCAGTTTCCCAGGTCGTTAAATCTGTTGACCATGTTTCTTGCTGACTAGGCGTTGTATTATAATATCCAAATGCCGTAATAGAATCATCATTCATAGCCCAAGATCCAGTCTTGTAGTTATAAACTAAAACTTTATTATTGAATGGAAATGTATCACTTCTTGTTGGATCAGGAAAACTCCAATAAACCATTTCAACATAATAATCTCGAATACCAGCAACTCGCTCAATACCGTTACTATCATTATGAATTTGGAATACTTCGTCTGGTATTTTATCATCAATACGCTCAACGTTTGATCCGTTACAAGCATGTATACCAACGTTCCCAACTCCTAAAACAACCGTATCAAACGGAACTTGAGAGAATGTTGATTCAGCACCCAATTCAGTATTAATTTGTTGCCATACAAATGGAAGTATTTGGTTAGCAGTATAAGCAAGTTCCCATGTACTTGATTCAAAATAAACAATAAGTCTATCTTTTAGAAATTGAGCTGTAACTATAGCTTCTTTTGTTGGAGCATCTACATAACCACCAAACCCACCAGTAAGTTCTAAAAACGAATTAACATTAACTGGTGATCCGTTTACTGAATAACGACATCTATTCGTATATCGATATGAAGTTCCAACTGTTCCATCAGGAGAAAAGTAAACACCAACCCCACGATTGGTATTATTACCAGTAATGATTAATTCTGAAGAGGTGTTATTAAAGGTAGCAGAAGCAATTGCACCAGTATTATTTACAGCAGAAACAGTAAGAGGTTGAGCTCCAGGAGTAGCAGCATCAGCAATAGTAAATATAGTTGTACCAACTATAAATGATTGACCTATTGCAAATCCACCTGGAGGAGCTGTAATAACTGTTGCACCTAAATTTCCAGTAGTTCCATTAGTTGGTCCATAAGGATTTCCAGTTACAGTTTCTGTAAACTCAGTTGTATTTAAGAAAACTAAACGATCCTTAAATGGAACAATGATTCGAGCTGTATGAACTCTGGAAGTATTGTTAACTATAGGACTCATAGTAGTCCATGTAGTCCCATCCCAATATTTAATTCTGTCAGCCTCAATGTTATTTGTTACAAACAAATAATAATCAGATCTTAAAAGACCATTCCAGTTTGCGCCCCAGAAAAAATCAGCATTATCACCGCTCCAAACCGCTGTTCCTAGACGTTCCCAGCCAGTGACTTCGTATCTATATGCAAATCTTGTATCAAATCCAATCAGTTCTTCATTTGATACAGCTATTACTTCCTTAGTAATCAATCCCATAACTGGAAGAGCTGGGTAAAAATAAACGATAGTTGATGCTGCTAAAGTTCCTGCAAATGTATATGCTCCAGTGGTAGTATTATAAGTACCCGTTCCAGCTCCAGTAGATAACATAGCAGCTGGAGTTCCAGTCTGATATACCGTAAACAGTTGAGTACCAATAGAAAATAACTGCCCTATCGCAAAGACATCTCCTGGAACAGTTCCTGGTGCAAAAGCACCAGCACCATCAGTCGATCCAATATTAATACTAAGTCTTGATTGTAACGTTTCATATCCAGGCACTGGAGTTGTAGCTTGCATAAGCATAGAACCAAATCGTTTTCGTATTCGTCCACGAAATACATATGCATTATTAAGCAACTGATAAGCATTGTCTGGAATTGCAAAAGGCTTTAAAGATGTGTTTTTACTTGCCCCAGCCTGATCCATACCAATATAAAAACGATCTGTTTGAGCCATATTAGACCCCTATAACGAAATATTGTACACCCTTACCAGAGCCAGCTCCACTTGTTGAGTTAACCCACATGCCAATTTTTATTCCTGTCCATTCGCTTATAGGAGAAAGGACACCAGCAGATAATGGACTTGATGTAGTTCCAAAATAAGGAGTTACTTGTACATTAAATATTCTAGTGAATGCTGGTCCACCGCTTATTGAGTCAACATTGACGTCAACTTTGACATTGGATGTCGCAATGTTTATGTTGCCCCATTTGATCAATATTCCACTTGGTAAATATGACCAACCAGGCATATTAACCGAAGAAGCAACATTATTTATACTAGATGCAGTCATAGGAACTTGAACATCTGCGTTATTAGTTCTTTTTTGAACATACATCTCATTTTGAACAGTTGTCGCATTATTGCGTGTATAAAGGCCTGTATCGTTTGCAGCAATAGCTGGAGTAGCTACTTTAACAGTGAAATCTGCAAATCCATTTCCAAAAGGACTTAGTGCTTGAAAATTACCTAGTAAATCTGCTTGAGATTGGCTCTTAACATCTGTTGGCTGGGGCTTTTGCGCCTGGTATGCCATAATTTATCCTTTAATTTTTAAAATGTATTACCGAATCCACCACCAACACCACCGCCTCCAACGCCACCAGATCCATTCTGATAGATTGTAGTAGTTCTTTGAGTAGTGTTTTGCACTATTGTTCTTCTTTGTATAAGCGTCTGTTGTTTATGAAACTCAGGAGCAATAAGTTGTACACTCTCTAAATCCATTCTATCTTCAAATACTTTCTTAGCAGCTCCATAAGCAATATACTGCCACCACTCAGACAGCTCAGGAGCTTGCGTTCCTGAAAGCAATTCTGTTGGTCTTACAGCTACTTCCATATTAACTCTATAGGCCTGATCAGGGACTGGTCTCATGGTAAACTTACCATCATAAAAGAGTACTGATTGTGGCAGAGTTGGCTGTACTAAAACTGTCTGACTATTTATTGTCACTCCTGATGCAGGAGCGGCACTAAATGTGATTACAAACTGACCTGTTGTGTAATTAATATAATTAATTGGATCCTGAGTTGTCGTTGAAGTTGGAGCGCTACCAGGAACATACAAATTCCCAATCAATGAGCTTATAGGATAATCAATCAAAGCAAGACTGTTACCGCTCACATCAAGCGAACTAAACAACACATTATTTCTTAAAAGAAGTAAAACTTGAACAAGTCCTGCTGGAATATTTGCCTGACGAGTATTGATATATCCAGAGAATGATGCAATAGCACCATTACCAGCAGTGCCAATAGAAGCAATACTATTAGTCATTGGATAAATACCAAAGAACTGCTCTCTAGACTGCATATACAGTGATTGCCGACCTGCTACATATACAGGAGGCATTATATTTAAATACTTATTCTTAAAGTTATAAAAGACACTGGTTGGAGTATCATTTGATTCATAAACATCAATAAATGGTTCAGTGAAGAATGTAAAAGTCTTTTGAAGGTTGAACAATCTAAGATGCTCTGGAAAGTCATATAATACGAATGTATTTATGTAGTCTTCAAGCTGCTGATTAGTCAGCTGAGAATCAGACATACTTCGAGTAAGTCTACGGACTTTAACTTTGATTTGATCTAATGTTGATAAAATTGAATCAGGTGTTGCCATTACTAATCTCCTTAACTATTGAATGGTAAGATATTTTGAGTAGCGTTCAGTAGCGTATCAGACTTTTCAGCCGTTGGCAGAGTTTGAGGATACTGTTGATTATAGGGAAAGCTAATAGGATTCCATACAATGGAAGTGCTTGCACTTGCACCTGTAAATGTATAAGCACCAGTAGATATATTGTACGTTCCTAATGCTGCACCACTTGTTGTTAAGTCACCACCACCAAAAGGAATATTAAATACCTGAGTGCCAATAGTAAATGTCTGTCCAGCAGCTGGTTGATTAACAACTGTAACCTGAGAATAAATATTCCCACTCGCGTTACCAGATCCATCAGTTGTATCAACAATAAGTGTTGTTATAAACTTATCAAAATATCGAGCATCAACATCAATTGTAAACGTAGTATCACCTGTCACGATAATAGGGGCGTACAACTGATTTGCTTGAGTCATGCCGTATCCTTTAGGAATAATCAAGCGGACTATAAGTCCATCTAAATATTGATGGGCAAACGTAGTTGTAACAACAGCAGGATAATCGTTTGTAATGGACGATATAACTCTCATCGCTCGTTGAAAGACAGGATTTTCAATTGCTAGGATAGACACGTAACCTCCATTTAACTTGCTACTATAACGTAGCCTCTTCTGAAAACTCTAAGCTTTGGAAACTTGTACGTCTTATTTTTTCTTGGAAAGACAGTACAGAATCTTTACTTTGATACTTATGAACAGGGTACCAGACATTTGTATTTAAATGTCGAGCAACTCCAAGAGGAATTGTATAAACTTCACCATCAATCATTTGATATTTTTCAAGCGGATCTTCTGCATACTTTTTAAACATAAATCCGAAAGACCCTCCTGGGCACTCGTGATATTTAAATATTCCACGAACAGGCGTACGATCTTTATCTCGCTTAACCTTAAGGTCTTTAGCGATAACTTCTTTTTCTTCTTTTGTTAATTTTTTAGATCGTGTTAAAAAAGGACGCGCTGCTTGTTGAAACTTTAAAGAATCTTTAGACCCTTCTTTGCTTTTTGCAGAGTTCAATTCTAGAGAGTTTAAATTAGACATAAAATCCTTTATATAGTGTACCCCCTCTATTTCAAGGGGGCACATTGTAATTACTTAATTACGCGTTTGAAACGCTAAATGATTTACCAGCTACCCAGTAAACAACGTCAGAAGCAGCTCCACCAGGGTTATTTACACCACCAGCAAGAACCATTCCAAGGAATCCAGTGTTCAATGTAGCATCGCTTAAGATATCTACACCAGCACTTAATGCGAATGCAGTATCTTCACCAACTGGAACTACTTCAGCAGCTGTAAATGGAACAGCAGCAGAAAGAGGCCAAGCAAATGCAGTAAATGTTGAAGAATCAACATCTAAAGTAATTGAGTTGCCAGATGTAGTTGTTGTATTGATTGCCGTAATTGTTGCCAATAGTCCGTCCATTTGGATCATGCCAAATGCAGCAGGAACAACCATACGAACTTGTTGTCCAACTTTATAACCGTGAGTTACAGACATAGTTACAACAGCATTTTGAGCTGCAGTAATTTTTGTAATATAACGACGACGTGGATAGAAAATTGGATCAAAGTTAATTTTTCTCCAAGAACCAGTAGTACCTGCAACAATAGTAGGCATATAGTCTAGAGAGAAAGTAGTAGCACTTAATGTGTTATAACCAACTGTGAAATCAAATCCACCAACTTGTTGCGCAGAAGCAACATTAAATAGACGAACTATATCACCAGCAGATAAACCGTTTGTTCCACTATTAGTAACAACTGGAATAGCTGCAGCAGAAATAGCTGTAATTGTAGCGTTCAAAACTCCAGGAGTTTGAACAGAACTATCAACTAAAGTAAATCCGCTTGAAGTAATATACTGATCTAAGTTAGCTGCGTTAGCTGCGTTAGATTTAAACGTAGCCCATTTAGCAGCATTAGGAAATCCACGTTGCCAGTAGTACTTAACACCAACAGCTGTAGTTTGAGAAGCAGCAGCTTGAGTGACGTTATAAACCGCCATCCAATCTATATCTGAACGAATCTCTAAAGTTACTGCAGATCCAGTAGCTGTAAATCGACCTTGTTGAACGATTGTATTATCCATAATATTCCTTTCTCGATTACGCTAATGTACAACGTAGATTCAATACCCAAAGGTCATTGAGAATACGTGATACTTCTGCGAACTTGTAACCAACAGAAGCATTAAGAGCTAAAGGTCCATCGTACATTGGTGCACGATAGATAAAGCTTGCGCTGTAACCATCTTGCTCGATACAAGCATAAGCTTCCATACCTACGCAGAAAATGTTATACACATTCGCGCCTAAGTTTGAAGCACTAGCAGTGATTGATCCAATAGATGAAACTAAGAATCTTAAGTTACCAATTGCACCCCATTCAGAACGCAATGCATTCATAGGAGATGGATACTGGTTCTTTTGGATAAATCCATCAACTGAATCCATATCTTTAGTAAGATCTGTATGGCAAAGCGCAAAATACGCATCACGAACCATTCTGTTACTTTAGTGACCTATTGCTAGGCGGGGAAACCTCTTCGGATCTCCCTCTCTACCTTCATGTATTCGTAGAGTTCAGACTATCGCATCTCTTTTCAGAGTCTCAGGGTTTAGTCGTTCACCGTGGTTTTTATTTAGTAAAAAACTTTACAAATAAAAACCTTCGGCCTTGTTACCCCATCGGGCGTCCAAGTCAATTACCCAAGATTTAAAGCGCCCAATTACAAGGCGCGCAGCCAAATTTATCTTCGCCTTCCAAATTATCCATGATCGTGTAAGCATCGTTACCAAGTAACGCACGAACTACATCATCAACATCTGAACGAGTAAGCTCAGTTGGATTGTCACCATTTACACCAGCTGTACAGTTGATAAATGCTGCTGTTGAAGCAAGCATATCACGTGTCAACTCATCTTCAGTTTGTCTGAGAGAAACACCAAGTCTAGCAGCAGCTTCATTCAAGACCGGATCTTGATTTTGTAGCGTTACTTGCTCGTTTAATATGACGTAACTTCCATAAAATGAAATCTTAGCGTCAATATCAACAGCTGTTAATTGCTGAGCTGGTGGAGTAACGCCAGTGTTTCCTAATGGAACAAGTGCTGTTGCAAGTGGATTGTATCTACGCATACGCAGAGTTGTACCACCATTACGAGGCATTTGTTTAAGCATCGCAGGGATCTTCAATCTGTTACTTTAATGACCTATTGCTAGGCGGGGAAACCTCTTCGGATCTCCCTCTCTACCTTCATATATTCGTAGAGTTCAGACTTTCGCATACTCTTTCGAGCCCCATCCGCTAAGTCGTTCAGGCTGTATTTAAACTTGCCCCTTGTTAGCCCGTCGGCCGTCCAAGTCAATCAGGATAGGTTTTAAATTCACAATATTACTAATGAATCATATTTGGAACTGGCACCGAAAGCAACTTAAAGCTAAAGCTTTGTTGCACTGGAGCTGGCAAGCTCGAGGTTGTGGTTATAGACATAATCTATTCCTTAGGTTTAAATAGTTTATCCAATCTTGTGGACCATAATTGGAATTTTATATATACTTAGGATTGACGAGATCTTTTTGTACGTCGAATGATTTGGCGAGAATCTATACGCCGAAGATTTTGAGTGAACGACTCTCGAATACGTTCAGAACTAATATAAACAATAAACACATAAAAAAGCAATTAAGGAAAACATGATCGAGATTGGTAAGCAATATACAAACTGGAAAGTGATAAAGCTTTCACAGATTAAAAACAGAAAAAGATTATATCTATGTGAGTGCAATTGTGGATTCAAAAAAGAAGTTCGCGATGAAGATCTAAAAAAAGAAAAATCACAATCCTGTATGAAGTGTAGGCATGCCTCAAAAGAAATAAAAAGAGGCGATAAGTTTCAATCTTGGACTGTTCTAAAACAAGTTGAATCAGAAGAGAAAAGAAAACACTATGAAGTTCAATGCGATTGTGGGTTTATAAGAGTATTAAAGGGCGTACGACTTAGATTCGGTGATTCAATTGGATGCAGAAAATGTGGATCTACTAAGCACGGACTAACTCATTCAAAAACATATTCAACATGGGAATCAATGATTCAAAGATGCACCAATCTAAATCAGACAAAATACAATGACTATGGCGGACGTGGAATTAAAGTATGCGATAGATGGCTCAACTTTGAAAACTTTCTAAAAGATATGGGTGAACGACCAGATAAATTAGAACTCGACAGAATAGATAATGACGGAAACTACGAACCTGGAAATTGCAGATGGGTAACAAGATCTGCTAACCTCAGAAATAGAGTACGTAAATAAAAAGAGTAGAGCGCCGAATCATAAGCGCTCTACAATAAAAAGGAGGGAGTCCTTAATGAAACGTTTTACTTATCTTGCATCTCAAAATGATTCGAGTCGTCTATCTTACCGCCAAGCTTAATGAAGTCACCACCCCATCTATTAGCAGGATTTAAACTTTTCCAGTAGATTCCAAATGGCTCATAATCACTTTTTTTGATTAAATATTTTCTGCCTGAATTAAAAAGATTTAAATCAATAGCCAATCTTTTACAATGAAGACTATTGCGTATACCTTTACCAGACTTTGCATTAAGTGCTGCTTGTTCAGGAGTACGATACGCTTCTGAAAACGTAACTGAATGATTACTCTCAAAGATATGGTTTATTAACAAGGCTACATTGAAAGCAAAGGTTGCTTGTCTTTGCTGAAGAGTCATCTAATGACCTTTTCTAGCTTCATTCATTTCTTTTAGCATTTGTTCTTTTAGTTCTTTAGTTAAACCATTGGCAAATGCATTAGCTTTTGACAAAGGGCTGTCGCCTTGTTGTGGATTAACTGATGTTAATGGTCTAGGTTTAGATGCGTTAACTTTAGCTTTTAAAACATCTGATTCATAAGCAGGCTTTTTCACTTCATTTCCTTTATATATTCCAAGATTTTTAATCATAGTATATGCAGCAGTCGCCTTATTATAATCATCAGGCATAACACGTAAAGCATTGGCAACATCTGGGTACATTTCATTTAAACTAGTAATAGTACCTGAATTAAACACTTGATCAAAATCAGGGTACTGAGATCGTATCTTTGCTTCAGTAGCAAGTTGTTGAGATTGAGCTTGTTGCTGTTGTAATTGTTTTTTCATTGCTTTAAAGTCTTGGGCAACTTTTTGTAGTTGCTTACCTTCAACTAAAGATTCTGGATCAAGGTCATCAAACCACTCTCTCTCTTCAACTATTGGTTGTTTGACTTGTTGGTTATTTTGCTGGTTCGCTTGTAACTTAGACTGCATGTCGAGCATCTGAGACATAAGTGCATCACGCTCGCGTTCTGCCCGCTCCTTAGCCATTCGAACTTCTTTAAAGTTTTCTTGCTGCGTCTTCTGTTTTTTAATATCAGGAGTAGATCTGGGATCTAATTCAACTTCTTGTTCTACTTCTGAATAAACTTCTTGAATCTCTTCTGGCTCTTCTTGTTCCATTGATTGATCTTGCGCGTAATCATGCACTTGTTGTATTTCTTGCGGCGTTTCAATCACACCTGATCCGCCTAAGTCTTTAGGCATTGCGTAATCTAATGGTGGCATTTCAATATCACCACGTTGTTCAACCGAAGGTCCTCTTTTTTTATTGCTCATTTATCATGCTCCTATAAACAGTATATAAACTGTGATAATAAATTTATAGCACTTACCAGCACTACCCCAAAAGTAACAATACTAACAGTCTGCAAAATACATTTAATTTTTAAACGTAACGATTCTAGCTTATCTAGTGACACTGGAAAATCTGTAACTACTCTTACTGGAACTCCTGTAGCTACTTTAAATGGTCTTCCAGGCTTTCTTCTAATATCCATTTACTCTACTCCTATAATAATAACGATCCAGGATTCATAGTCTCTCCATTTTGGGCCTTACAAACCCTATGAAGATGACCACTATAATAATCTAATATAAATTGCAATAGTCCACGCTCTGCAGGAACTATGATATGTTTATTTTCTTTAAACGTAAGGCATGTTTCTTGATCTGGAATAACCCACAAAAACTGAACTCCTTCTTTCTTAGAGTCGTACTTATAAACCGTTTGATCGAAGTGCGGAGTTGGACAAGATATTGAAGCAACAAAGTAATTGCGTAAAACATTTTCCAGCACCTTCTCTTTTTTAAGTAAGACCGAAACAAAGAAATCTCCTATAAGTGCTTCTCTGATTGAGCACCCATCATGACCTTTAATAGCAGAGCAATCAACCTTCTTTAAAGCATGATTAACACACCACTCTAAATTAGCTAGATATTCATTCTCAGTTGCACGTTGTATCTCAATTGGATCTCTGCTATCTGGTGACTTTAAAAGTAAATCCCTAGCTATTTTACCTACTGTTTGACTCACATTAACTCCTACTCTTACTACAATCTATTTCTATATTATTGGGAGTCAGGAAAAAATATCCCCAACTCCCAGAAAAAGGAACCGTGCCGACTAAGCAACTGTCACGAGTATTATAGTCATGAATAAAAAAATCCCCAAGTATAGAGTAGAATTATACTTGGGGAAGCAGCGTTACTATGAAGTGCACGATCTGCACGAGTAGTACGACTCTTATTTATCGTTCATAACTTTTTTTACAGCTTTTTTAGAAGCAACAGCTTTCTTAACATCAGCCTTTTTAGAAGCAACAGTTTTTTTAACATCAGCTTTCTTAGAAGCAACATTTTTCCTAACGCTAGCTACTTTTGAAGCAACATTTTTCTTAACGCTAGCTTTTTCAGAAGCAACATCTTTTAAAGACATAGCAATTTGTTTTTTCATAACTTTATGTTTAGCCATTATATTTTCCTTATTATTTTAAAATAGGGAGAGATTTTACCCTCCCCCATTGATCTATTATCGAACTCGTTGTGTCTCTTGAAAAAGAAGTCTTCGATCTATCTCTCGTTGAATCTTCGTCTTCTTTGATCTCAAGTTAGCAGGAATACCTAAAATAGAAAAAGCTATATCAACAGGCTTACCTTTTATTCTAGGAGCAGCTGGCATAATTTATCCTAGACTTTAGTTAGCACCATCTTTTTTATCAGACTGATAATACACAGTCTTTTGAAATCCTTTTGGGTCAAGATTAGCAATAGAATTAACACCGCTAGGCATTAATGAAAAATCCGCATACTCTTTTTGTCTTCTAGGATCTATGTAGAAATCATCGCGTCTGATGTATCTAACTTTTATAGCATTATCTTCCATAATAACTCCTAAAAGTTAGTATTTTTCAGGCTGTAAATGTTTTTTCATTTTAGCGACATCTTTAGATATCTGCTCATCAATACCTTTAATAGTATCGTCTAAATCAAAATCTACATACTCGCCAGACTTAGGCCACGGCTTGTATACTGATTCCTGTGGCAAATTAGCAACAGCTGATTTGTTTTCAGAAATTTCTGAATTGTAATGACGTTTTTTCGCCATAATAGGACCTTTCAAGAAACTGTAGTCTTAGTTAAAACTTAACTACAAGGGTTAAATATATACCTCTATCTTATTTAGAGACACTCTAGTTTTAAGATAGCTAAACAATTAAGTAAAGCGCTTATTTATTCAATCGCTTGCGGCTCCTGTTGTTGACCTAGTTGTTGACCTAGCTGTTGACTTGGATCTGGCTGCTGCTGACCTTGTTGCTGACTTGGAACTGGGGTACTAACTGTTTCAGCTACACCAGACTCAGACTGATTAACTTCAGACTGCTTTAACATTTGAGCCATTCCTAATAATCTTTCTAAGTGACCCAAGTCCATCTCTTCAAGTTCTTTAAGAGCTTTAACCTTGTTAAGCAATGCTATCTCATCATCTTTATTTGCTTCATGGAGTCGTTCAACAGCCATTGCACGATTCTCATCAACCCTAGAAGTACGTTCATTGTAAAGCCCAATATCAGCTTGAGCCTTAGCATGAAGCCCCTCAAGTTGTGCTTGCTGAAGTTGCATCTGAGATTGCATCTGAGCTTGTTGCGCTTGAGCTTGTTGCTCTTCTTGCTTCTTAGCATTATCAATGATCTTCTTCTTACCTTGAATTGTCGCAGCTTCAAGCAGATCTTCTGTCGTTATAGGAACTCCAGCTTCACGTAACTGTAACATCTGAGCAAATTGCATCTGCTTCTGAGTCGAAGTATTTAAACCTTGCTCTACTACACAATTATACTTACCAAAAGCCTTATTATAAAACTGATCAGTCGGCTCTTCGTTAGATAAAATTCTTTTAACTTTTCCAGGAGTAAAGTTAGTCTGAACAATATCAAGTATTATTTCACCCAGTAACTTTTGAGACCTATCAAGTTGATCAAATAATGTTTGGAGTGTTGTTAGACCTGCTCCTTGACGAAGCATAGATAGCACGCCAGATTTATCGTCCATTGCGGAACCTAAAAGTTCTTCATTGACGCCAGAAATTTCCATAATTTCTTTAGCGAGTAACTCTGATAGCTGGATCATTGATGGCGGAACTTGAGGTGCAACTATTTGTTGAACATCTGTCATCTGAGCATCTTCTTTAAGAGCAAGCCCACGTCCTTGACCATACATAAACACATCTTTTGGATTAACCAAAGCATTTTCTTTATAGATCCAACCTGAGTTAATTTGCGATTCAAGTATATCAAGTTCAATAATACGACGACGATTATAAAGATACTGAGCGTCCCTAAGTCCACGTACCATTCCCTGAATCCTGTTTGGAAAGTAAGGAGACTGTGGATTGTAATATCCTAAAACTGGAACAAATGGATACTTGTCGGTCCCTATTGGATTCGGACCATCATACATAACCTTACCTTGCACAACGATTGCAAGATTTACCGTAGGAATTTCAGACTCTATAACAGTAATAGATGGATACTCACCAAGAAAAGCTTCTAACCCTTCTTTGTTATCACTCTTCCATTCCATGGTCTCACCAGTTTGCGAATCAACAAGCAACTTTTGGTTTCTATAGTCTTTGTAGTAAAACTCATCGTACGTTAGTAAATTCTTATACCCATAATTGTAACTCTCTGGCATAAACTGAAACTTACCATCTCTACCAGTCCCTGAATTACTACCAGAAAGACCTAATATCTCTTCAGAGTTAGCAGGAAGAAGTGATATGCATTCTCTTTTTGTTAAGAAAGATCTTTTCCATAAAGCATTGCAATCAGAAAGATCAGACTTCCTGAAATAAGGATCAATAAGAAAACTGTTATAACTACAATTATCTACTTTTATATTACCCGACACTGGATCGCTTCTGTAATCAACCCACACCTGTAGTAAATTCATACCAGTAACTAAGGCACCATGAAATGATTCACTTATCGTTTCTAAGATACCTTCTTGGTTATTAACCCACATCATAATCTTAGTAAACTGATCCGCTGTTTCTGCGTCACCGTTCTCTACTGGAGTTACAATGGTTGAATTTCTGTTACGTCTTTGATGACCAGACACCATATTAATAACACGACGAATACGATTAAAGTTAAACTGTTTTCCCCTGTTTGCTGGTAAATTACCATACAAATCAGACCATAGCGTTTGATCACCAGTCTCAAAACGAGTGTCGGTATCAGCCTCTGACCAAAATGATTGGTTAATAGTTATAGATTCAGCATAGAAAGCTTCCATGCGTGACAATATGCCTTGATGACGTTCATTGTAATACTGGACGCCAAGCTGGGGAAACAACATTTCTAATCTCCTTAAATTTTCTTAGTTCTTTTTCTTTTAATGGAAGAAGTTTCTTTAGTTGCTACTATTATGTCAGGTTCCCAAGTAAAACAAGAAACTTTTGTACACGAAAGCACATCACAATCAGAATTATGAGCAACCTTAGCTCTGGATTGCATCTGTTGTTGCTGCTGATCAAATATTTTATTCACTCGAGCTCTAGTTGCAGCATCACGAGAATCTTCCTGATGTACTGGATGAAGCGTAGACCCAATACCTACATTATCAATATTTCTAAGCAGTCTTTTACTCTTGAGCCAGTTCAACAATCTGATTATCATTTCTTGCATCCTGCATTTTGACATAAATACTTTTTTGATTCAATGGTAAAGAAGTTACTTTATCACCTTCTTCGTCAGCAACAGCAAAAACTTCATCAAGCTTTATTTTATAAAACTGAAAATGCTTTGGATCTGGTCCCATAGCAAAAGACAAGATATCATTCCAGTCAGTAGATTTTTTCAAGATATTACGCGATACAACACCTGCAACCACTCTCTTGATAAACTTCACACGCATATTATTCATATGAGTTACTTCTTCAAGCGTTACGCTTGGGTGAAAATCATATAACTGACCTTTATATTTAACAGTAAAGGTTTTATTTTCTCGCGATAATATATCACCAAGTGTACTTATCACGCCATCAATTGAACTCTCTAGACTTTTAAGACTAGACTGAAGTACTAAAAAATCTGATTCCATTTTTAACCATATCCTTAAAATCTAAAATTATTGTTACTACCACCTTGAAACATTGGAGGCAGGTTAGAGTCTCCTCCGTACCTCACATCATTGTATCTATCCTCTAAAGCTCGTGAATCCGAGTTACTCATCAACTTAGGTAACGCACAGCAAAGATATCTCATTGCGTCACAGAAATGCGAAAATTGATCATGGAGAGGATTTAAATTATAAACCTTACGCTTATGATCATATTCTTGTCGGTAATTCTCAAGTGACTTTAACAACGACGAGCATGATCTTTCATCTATCCACATCTTTGGCATATGTCTACGCACAGCCTCGATACCATCCATCACTCCAATAGCTTTGTCAGTATACCTCACAAACGAAACACCAATATCATGCATCATTTTCCAGCGACTAATACCTGTGCCAAGATCATGAACAGCAATATCAAATGGAGCGATATGCTTGCCGTAAGTATATTCTTTCTCTTTAATAATCTTGGCATAATGATCTAACCCTTTTTTGTTGTTTTCATAACTATCTATAATGCGTATTTGCCCATCTTTTGAGACCTGACAAAATATAATACACGTTGAATCGTTATAACCAAGATCCCATGCAGTATGTACTGGCATATACGGATCCCACATAACTGAAGTAATCTGACCCTTATGTCGAAGATTATCTAATGCCTTACCATAAAAAGATCCATCAACACCTAGCTCAAAGCTTGTCCAGAACTCCTGAAGTGCAAGATCTCTTGATATAGATCCCTCTTCAATCTCTTTTTCAATCTCTCCAATTAAAATATGCTTAGTATCATCAATAGATAATTTCTCACAAAACCAATCTTTAGATTTACGAGCGACATTATACAGCTCCCACAAAGCATTCTTACCACGTGGAGTTGATACCATAAGGACCCAACCATTAGAAGCCTTTAAAATAGGTATAGAGAATGCATAAGCCCTACTGTCAGATAATGCGTACTCACTAAACACCATGCCGATAGCGTTAGTACCAACCAAAGTATTATCAAAGTTGTCTGAACCAAGAATTTGTATTTGACTACCATTAACCAAACGAATACGCATTTGTTGTTCATTGCGAGATTCTATCATTTCTTCTGGTATATAATGAGACAGTATTCTATTGCCTGATATATCTATAGCATCCCATAATATCCGACGGCCCATTTGAAAGGTCGGAAAAATATAAAAATATGTGCCTACTTTACGACAAGCAGCTCTTAGCATTAAATTAAGTGCACATATGTCTTTGCCTGCGCGCCTCGGCCATATCACTAGGAACTTCTTATATAACCCAGACTCAAAAGCATCGCATACATTATATTGGTATGGCCTTGGGACAAATCTATCAAACGTAACAACTTCGTTCATAGTTATTTACCACGATCATTGTAGCCAAGACACAAATCAATATTAATCTGCCTAACCCTATTACGCTCTTTGATTCTACAACGGAAACATTGCTTAGTTCTTTGATAAATAAGCATGTGTCCTTTTTTCACAGACTGAAACCCACAGGCACATTCAACTGCGTACGTTCCGCCTTCAAGTTTAACAAGCACCTTCCACTTACCAAACTCAAGGCCAACTAAATTGTTTTTATCAGTAATTATAGTAGTTTTATCAGCTAACAATTTCTCCTGATCTTGCATCGCTACTTTCCTTTATTTTTTTTAACTCTTCATACTTCGCTTTAGCTTTTTCTTTTAATGGATCACATTCCTTGCAATAACAAGCAGGAAGTAAATTCTTCTCCATGGCTTGCTTATGATTAGAAATCAAGACGTTAAAATACTCTTCGTAGTTTTCACCAGAGAATAATTGAAACAATAATTTATGTGCTGGGTGAATTATATCGTTGATGCATGTCAGAGTTAGATGCATAACCTTTGATCGAGCCACTAGATTAGGATCGGATTCTTGCGTTATTGGTCCTATTTTACCAATTTCTTTTTTTATTGCTTCTATGTGCTCTAAAGCACCGCATGTAACATCTCGCAACACCTGCTCATATTGCTTAGCTGTATACTTTTTACTCATACCTACTCCTGTAAATAAATAGTCTTTCTTCTTACTACAAATGCAGAAACAACCCTCGGTCTCCCCTGGATATATATTATACTTTTCCCGTAAGGATCATATGTATACTTAGTAACCTTTCTATAAGAACTAAAACTACAGGTAGCTATAAACAAGATAAACATAAACCTATAAAGCATAAACCATCCTTAGCTAATCATTGAAAAAATTTTTTTATTAACGATTTTTTCTTGGTATATGCTGAAAACAAAAACACTTTAATACACCGTTAGTTACCTCTATCTGACACGGCTGACCTTTACAGACTTGGCATACCACTGGCACACCATCCAATAAAAATAACGGAGTTTCATAGAGAATTGTGCTGTCAGATATCATGATATCAAACGACACTGTCATTACAGGCAGAAATATAGTTCTAGAAGGTATCTTTGGTTTTTCTAAGACTGCTCGAGATTGACCCATCTTTTGTAGTTCAAGTTCAGAGAATTGATCTGAGTCAAGGCATGAATACAATGGACAACAAAGTAAAAGACTTAATATGATTCGGTTCATTACAGCTCCTAAATAAAGTTGGACAGTAAGATTAAAGCTGGAGACCTTTACTTACATAACCCGCAGGTATCTTATGTATAACACTCACGATTTTCGTTATACATTATTAGATCATGTCCAACACACACACACCAAAATAATTATGCACCAACAGAATCTATCCAATCACGGATAAATTCATCTTTAACTGAAGTATCAAGCTTAGCTATATCATCAGATGATAATGACGATGTAGAGGCAAACAAACGATTAAAGTTTCCAGGATTTAATCTTTTGACAAAGCTAACACAAGTACGGGCAGAAGAAGCAACATAGTCGACATCATTAACTGCAGATGAAAATACTTTTTTACACTGCATACTTAACAACATGAAACTTATTGCAAAAGCCTTTAAACGCATTGCTGTAAGTATTGCTTAAAACAAGATTCCTTATCTTTAATCGATGACAAGTTAGCAGCTTTCCATAGCTCAAACTCTTGAACCTGTTCAATAATGTCCATAGTAGTTGGATTTTTACCACAATACTTAATGCAATCAGAGATCTCTTCTATAGTCAGGAGTGGATAATACTTATTGATATTAATAAGTAACTTACCAAAATACTTATCAGGTTTACCATTGTCATAAATATCACAAACAAACAATGGTGGTCCATCATGCTTTTTAATTTTATGAATAGAAGAACCATAAGAATTGAAACTAAAAAAAAGAATACACAGAAATATATGACGCATTACTACTCCCTCTTAATTATTTGCTTGGTCTTGGAGTCGACGGAGCACTCTTAATATCTTTAACTTCTTTTTCTTCAGGAGTTGGTTTATCAGGAACCTCAGTCTTACATGGAATAGCATTAATAGTCATTGCACCAAGCAATGTAATAACTGCACACAGTTTTAGTAACTTAGTCATTTTTGGGCCCTTTGTTTTGATTGGAAATATACTCTTTAACACACGACTCTATCATCTGAGCCATCACATCTTTAATGGATACATTATGAGCAGCACACATAACTTTAAAATTAGTATGCAAACTAGAATCTATTTCAACAGTCAACTTAGTCTTATTCATCATTGCTCCTCTCTATAAGTATACAGGCAAAGTTGTTATATTTTTAGCAAAGCGGTTATATTTTTTGAATAAAAATCCATAAAAGGCTGGACAATATGGACACCTTAACAAATAGTCCCACATACCAAAGATAATCACTCACCAACATACGATCATTATCACTTACAAGAAGCTTATCAATCCTATCCTTGTTATCCATAACCCATCGATGGAACACAGCAGAATGTTTCTGATGATTTGATTCAGCACAATCATACCTTGATCGCTTTCTGCGTTTACAAAATTTAACAGTCACTCTCCTTAGACCAGCGTCACCGAGAAAAGAAGGCACCATCACTTACAAGAGGCAAGCATATCACGTACCAACTCATCTCTAGCTTGTTTAAGAGTAAAACCAGGTCTAGAGGCAAGCATATCACGTACCAACTCATCTTCAGCTTGTTTAAGAGTAGAACCAAGTCTAGCAGCAGCTTCATTCAAGATAGAACGCTTATTAATCTTATCAAGCCTATCCACGTTATACATAACCCATCGACGGAACACAGCAGAATGCTTCCGATGATTTGATTTAGCACAATCGTACCTTGATCGCATTATAAAACTCCTTAAAAAAAAACTACTTACATATATTATACAGCAAACCAGGTAAATGGCAATGCATTACGCTCTAAGACTGTGTATTGTTTGTTATCTTTTTAAATTCTTCTAAGCCTTGTAGTTGACCCATAATAATAGTGGTAGGTTTGCTTTGTTCAGCTATACTTGCAATTTCTTTTCTCACGTCAATATCATCTTGTCTGATCTCTGCATACATTGGGTCAAACTTATAAAGAGACTTTAAAACAAGGGAATCTGATATATCTCTTGTGAGTGCCATCTGTTCTCTTCTCATCCCTATTATAAACTGAGCTGATTTATATGCTTCTCCAAACCTTTCATAACGCTTAGCCCAATTACGTCCACTCAGCGGAAGCATTCTTTTCTTAG
>Ga0163152_10003671_pt1 | contig 19751 bp, 15 predicted proteins | sample OliLakLV19MP8IB2_FD_148635 | JGI IMG/M metagenome (GOLD analysis project Ga0163152, IMG submission 148635) | Freshwater microbial mat bacterial communities from Lake Vanda, McMurdo Dry Valleys, Antarctica - Oligotrophic Lake LV.19.MP8.IB-2 | ecosystem: Environmental > Aquatic > Freshwater >...
GAACAGCTCCTCGCCAACGGCGGGATGGCCTGCATCGCCTGCCACGGGATCGGCAGCGTCGGCGGCGGCACGCTCGGGCTCGATCTCTCGGGCGTATTCGGCCGCATGGGCGAGACGGGGCTCGTCTCGGCGCTCGAGAAGGCGCCCTTCCTGGTGATGGCGCCCGTGTACCGGGAGAAGCCGATCACGCGCCAGGAGGCACTGCACATCACGCGCTGGATCCAGGCGATGGACGCGCAGGCGCCCGCTCCCGGTGCCGATCCGGTCGTGCCCGCCGCGGCCTCCGTCGCGGCGTTGGGCCTGGCTGCGCTCGTGTTCCTCGCGCGCAGGACGAAACGAACCAGCGAGCGCGCGGCGCTCGTAGTCAGGAGGCGGTCATGACCTGGATCCAGGACATCTTCGATCCAAAGCGGCGGACGTGGGAGGACTTCTACCGCAACCGCTGGTCGTCCGACCGCGTCGTGCGCAGCACGCACGGCGTGAACTGCACGGGTTCGTGCAGTTGGAACATCCACGTCAAGAACGGGATCGTCACCTGGGAGATGCAGGCGCTCGACTACCCCGTGTTCGACCGCAAGATCCCGCCGTACGAGCCGCGCGGCTGCCAGCGCGGGATCTCCTACTCCTGGTACATCTACAGCCCGCTGCGCGTGAAGTACCCGTACGGCCGCGGGGTCCTGCTCGACCTGTGGCGCGCGGCGAAGAAGGCGCATCCGGGTGACCCGGTCGCGGCCTGGAAGTCGATCGTCTCCGATCCGGAGAAGCGCAAGAGCTACCAGCGCGCGCGGGGGAAGGGCGGTTTCCGGCGCATTTCCTGGGGCGAGGCCGAGGAGATGCTGGCGGCCGCGAACATCAGCACGATCCAGGAGTACGGCCCGGACCGCATCGCGGGCTTCTCGCCGATCCCGGCGATGTCGATGGTGAGCTACGCGGCGGGAGCGCGTTTCGTGCAGCTCCTGGGCGGCATCAGCCTCTCGTTCTACGACTGGTACTGCGATCTGCCGCCCGCTTCGCCCGAGATCTGGGGCGAGCAGACCGACGTCGCCGAGAGCGCGGACTGGTACCACTCCGACTTCATCGCGGTCGTCGGGTCGAACGTCCTGATGACGCGCACTCCCGACGCGCACTACCTGGTCGAGGCCCGGCACCGGGGCGCGAAGGTGGTCGTGTTCGCCCCCGATTTCAACCAGACCGCGAAGGTCGCGGACGAGTGGGTCCCGATCCACCAAGGCCAGGACGGCGCGTTCTGGATGGCCGTGGGCCATGTGATGCTGCAGGAGGCGTACGTCGACAAGCAGGTCCCGTACTTCGTGGACTACGTCAAGACGTACACGGACGCGCCCTTCCTCGTGACGCTGCAGCCGAACGCGGACGGGACCTTCACCGCGGGGTCGCTCCTGCGCGCCAGCGAGATCGCCGAGACGGCTGGAGTCGAGAACGCCGAGTGGAAGACGTTCGTGCTCGACGCCTCCGGCACGTTGAAGCTGCCGTCGGGGACGGTCGGCCACCGCTGGCAGAAGAAGAAGGGCGAGTGGAACCTCGACCTGCGCGATCCTGGCAGCGGCGAGCGCATCGAGCCCGTGCTCTTCCTGCGCGAGCACGCCGAAGCGGTCGTGGACGTGTCCTTCGCGGACTTCTCCGACGCGACGAACGAGAAGCGACTGCGGCGCGGCGTCCCTGCGCGCCGCGTGGAGACGAAGAACGGGCCCGTCTGGGTCACGACCGGGCTCGAGCTCCTGCTGTCGCAGTACGGCGTGCGTCGTGGCCTGCCCGGTGAATGGCCGAGCGGTTACGAGGACGGCGACGCGCCCTACACCCCGGCCTGGCAAGAGCGCTTCACGGGCGTCAAGAGCACCGTCGTGCTGCGCTTCGCGCGCGAGTGGATGCGCACGGCGGAGAAGAGCAAGGGCCGCTGCAGCGTGATCATCGGCGCCGGCGTCAACCACTGGTACCACAACAACCTGATCTACCGCGCGGTCATCGTGCCGCTCATGCTGGGCGGCTGCGTCGGCAAGAACGGCGGCGGATGGAACCACTACGTGGGCCAGGAAAAGCTCGCCCCCCAGGCGTCCTGGGCGCCGATCGCGTTCGCCACCGACTGGGGCGGACCGCCGCGTCTGATGAACTCGCCGTCGTTCCACTACGTGAACTCGGACCAGTGGCGCTACGACGCGAGCTTCAACGAGATGTGCCCCGTCTCGGACACGAAGCACCCGCTGGCGAGCGGACACACGATCGACAAGCAGGCCATGGCAGTCCGTCTGGGATGGCTGCCGTGCCAACCCCAGTTCACGGAACCCAACTTCGACGTCGTGCGCGCCGCAGAGGAATCGGGCGCCAGGACGGACGCGGAGATCGTCGCGCACGTCGTCAAGCGCCTGAAGGACAAGTCCCTCCTGTTCGCGATGGAGGATCCCGACGATCCCAAGTGCTTCCCGCGCATCTTCTACATCTGGCGTGGCAACGCGCTCTTGTCGTCGGCCAAGGGCCACGAGTACTTCCTGAAGCACTACCTCGGCACGCACACGAACGCGATCGCCGAAGAGCGTGCGGGCGAGGACGTGCACGACGTCAAGTGGCACGAGAAGGTCGAAACCGGAAAGATGGACCTCGTCGTCGACCTGAACTTCAGGATGGACAGCTCGGCGCTCTACTCGGACATCGTCCTTCCGGCAGCGACGTTCTACGAGAAGAACGACCTGAACACGACGGACATGCACTCGTTCATCCATCCCCTGCAGGCGGCCGTGCCGCCCTGCTGGGAGTCGAAGAACGACTGGGAGATCTTCAAGGGTCTCGCGCTCGCTACGCAGGAGCTCGCCAAGCGCTACCTGCCCGATCCGATCAAGGACATCGTCGCGACGCCTCTGCAGCACGACACTCCGGGCGAGATCGCGCAGCCGCGGGTGCGCGACTGGCGCAAGGGCGAGTGCGAGGCGATCCCCGGCAAGACGATGCCGAACCTGAGCGTCGTGATGCGCGACTACACGCGCGTCTACGACAAGTTCATCTCGCTCGGGCGTGTCTTCCGCGACGGGGGCCTCGGAGTGCACGGGACGAAGTACGAGGTCGCGGACCTGTACGACGCCTACCTCGAAGACCACCCGACCGAGACATGGGAGGGCAAAACCTATCCCTCGCTCGCCGTGGACCGCGACGTATGCGAGGTCATTCTGCACTTCGCCGCGGAGACGAACGGTGAGCTGGCCTTCCGCGCGTTCGAGGCCGAGTCCCACAAGACGGGCATCGACCACACGCACCTGGCGGCCCCCAACCGCTCCGTGCGGATGACGTTCGACGACGTCATCAGTCAGCCACGGCGACTCCTGACGACGCCGTACTGGACGGGGATCACGAACGGACCGCGCACGTACGCGGCGTTCTGCCAGAACCTCGAGGAGAGGATTCCCTGGCGCACTCTCACGGGCCGGCAGCACTTCTATCTCGACCACGAGGCCTACGTCGCGTTCGGCGAGAACCTCCCGACCTTCAAGCCACGCCCCGAGGCGGCCACCGTGACGCGGGACCTCGAGCGCTCGCGTGTGCCGGGCGGCTCCCTCGTACTCAACTACCTGACGCCCCACGGCAAGTGGGGGATCCACTCGACGTACGGGGACACGCTGCGCATGAAGACTCTGTCGCGCGGCATCGAGCCCGTGTGGCTCAACGACCGGGATGCGGGCCTGCTCGGCCTCGAGGACAACGACTGGGTCGAGGTCTACAACGACCACGGCGTCGTGTGCACGCGCGCGTGCGTCAGCGCGCGCATCCCGCGCGGGCTGTGCTTCATCTACCACGCGCCCGAGCGGACGCTGTCGGTGCCCAAGTCGCCCGAGCGGGGCGGCAAGCGGGCCGGCGGGCACAACAGCCTCACGCGCGTCCGACTCAAGCCGCTCTTCATGATAGGCGGGTACGCGCAGTTCTCGTACGCCTTCAACTACTGGGGTCCGGTGGGCGTGAATCGCGACACGTTCGTCGTCGTGAAGAAGCTTGCGCGGCCGGAGTTCTGATCATGGACGTACGTGCCCAGGTCGCGATGGTCTTCCACCTCGACAAGTGCATCGGGTGCCACACGTGCAGCGTCGCCTGCAAGAACGTCTGGACCGATCGCCCCGGTGCCGAGTACATGTGGTGGAACAACGTAGAGACGAAGCCCGGCACCGGTTATCCGACGCGCTGGGAAGATCAGGAACGCTACAAGGGCGGCTGGAAGATTGGGAAAGACGGAGGGCTCGAGCTGCGGTCGCAGACCAAGATCGACGCGTTCCTCAAGCTCTTCTACAACCCCAACCAGCCCGGTCTCGACGATTACTACGAGCCCTGGACCTATCGCTACGGCGACCTGTTCGATGCAGCGGCCGGCGACGATCAACCGACCGCGGTCCCCATCTCGCAGATCACCGGCGAGGAGATGAAGATCGAGCGGGGACCGAACTGGGACGACGACCTGTCGGGATCGCCGCTGTACGCGGAGAACGACCTGAACCTCGAGTCGCTGTCCGAGGAAGAGCGCGCCGGTCTCTTCGAGATCGAGCGCATCTCGATGATGTACTTGCCGCGCATCTGCAATCACTGCGCGAACCCGAGCTGCGTCGCAGCCTGCCCGTCGGGCGCGCTCTACAAGCGTGGCGAAGACGGCATCGTCCTCATCGACCAGGACAAGTGCCGCGGCTGGAGGGCGTGCGTGTCCGCCTGCCCGTACAAGAAGATCTACTACAACTGGAAAACGGGGAAGTCGGAGAAGTGCATCCTGTGCTTCCCCCGCCTCGAGACCGGGGAGGCTCCGGCGTGCTTCCACTCGTGCGTCGGACGCATCCGCTACCTGGGCGTTCTGCTGTACGACGCCGACCGCGTCGCCGAAGCGGGCCAGGTGCCGGACGAGGCGCTGGTCGAGTCGTACCGGAGCTGCCTCCTCGACGCGGACGACCCGGACGTGCGCGCTGCGGCGCGCATGAGCGGAGTGAGCGAGGAGTTCATCGTCGCTGCGCGCACCTCGCCCGTGTGGAAGTACGTGATGGAGTGGAAGCTCGCTCTGCCCCTGCACCCCGAATTCCGCACGTTTCCGATGCTCTTCTACGTGCCGCCCCTCATGCCGATCATGGGCAAGGTCGAAAGCGGGATCTACGAACACGATGCCAAGGGCCTGTTCGGCGACTTCGAGTCGGCGCGGATCCCGATCCAGTACCTGGCCAACCTGTTCGCCGCCGGCAATCGCGGCGTGATCGAGCGTGTCCTCAAGAAACTCATCGCGGTGCGCCACTTCAAGCGCGCGCAAGGGCACGACGACGTCGACGCGGATGCCGTGAAGCGGCTCCTGCGGGAGGCGCAACTGACTCCCGAGCAGGCCGAGGCGATCTACGAGCTGACGGCGATCGCGACGGTGAAGGAGCGCTTCGTCATGCCGCCGATCCAGCGCGAGGAAGCGCTGCCACCGTCGTGTTCGGCCGAGCACTGCAAGGGGTCGTGCGGCCTGGGTCGCACCGTGGCGCCGGAGCGAGGAGGCTGATCATGATCGACCGCATGCGCATCGACGTCGCGGAACTGGCCCTCATGGCCGATCTGTTCGAGTACCCGCGTGCGGAGTTCGCCGCGGTCGCGGTTCGCGTCGCTGGTGAGGTGCGATCGCCCGCTGTCGCTCTCCACCTGGAGGCCTTCGCGGCCGAGGTCGCCGCCCTGGCGCCCGAGCTCGTCGAGGAAGCTCACGTGCGCACGTTCCTCGTCGCGCCGGCCTCGGCACCCTACGTCGGGGTCCACTTGTTCGGCGAGGAGAGCTTCAAGCGCGCTCACTTCATGTCGCAGCTCGTCGAACGATTCCGGGCGGTCGGCTTCGAGCCAGGAGGCGAGCTCCCCGATCACGTCGGCGTGTTGCTGCGCTTCGCGCGCTGCCTCGACGCAGACGAACTCGCGGATCTGGTCCGCTGGTGTCTGGCGTCGCCCGTGTCGGCGATGCACGCATCGCTCTCGGCCACCCGGAATCCGTATCGGCACCTGCTCGCCGGTCTGAAGTCGTCCGTCGCCCCGGACGGTGTGCCACAGGAAGTGCGCGCTTCGATCGCGCGCGCGGCGCGGGCGCCGGACCCGGAGGGCTGTCTGGGATGTTCGGTCCAGCACGGAGGGGATGAGCCGTGATCCAGTCGTTCTTGCTCGTCGGTCTGCCCTACGCCGCGGTCCTGGTCTGCGTACTCGGATCGATCTGGCGCTTCCGCTCGCAGCGGTTCAGCTATTCGGCGCTGTCCTCCCAATTCCTCGAGGATCGCCAGCTCCTGTGGGGCTCGGGACCCTGGCACGTCGGCATCTTCGTCGTGCTCGCGGGACACGCGGTTGCGTTCCTGGTGCCGAGCGTTTGGGCCAGCCTGGTCTCGAACCGGATCGTCCTGATCGGCGTCGAGGTCCTGGGCCTGGGCGCCGCGCTGCTGGCGATCTTCGGCCTCGCCGTGCTGGCCCTGCGCCGTTTGCGCAACGGTCGCGTGCAGGCGGTGACGACCACGGTCGACCTCGTGATCCTCGGGATCCTCCTGGTGCAGGTCGTGCTGGGGCTGCTGACCGCGGTGATGCACCGCTTTGGTGCCTCGTGGTCCACGGGCACGGCGTCGCCCTACCTGTGGAGCCTGGCGACCCTGAGGCCGGATCCGGCGCTCGTCGCCGACCTGCCGATCGTCGTGCAGGCGCACATGGCGCTGGCCTGGGGCCTCCTGCTCCTGGTGCCGTTCTCCCGTCTCGTGCACGTGTTCTCGCTGCCCGTTCTCTACGTGTTCCGCGCTCCGCTGGTCGTCATCTGGGCGAACCCGCGGCGCTTCGAGCGCGCGACGGCCTTCGTCGAGCGGATCGAGGCGCGGCGCTACTTCCTGCGCGCCTCGGCCGGCCTTGCGGCGGGCGGGGCGCTGCTCGCGGCCGGCACGTTCGACAAGCTCGTGCACTTCTTCCTGGGGCCGCGCATGAGCGAGAACGAATCGGCCGAGCTGATGGAGAAGCGGCTCGCGCGTCTCGAGCAGAACGCGGCCCAGAAGCGGTTGGAGCTGGAGCGCACGCGCCAGGAGTACATCCGCGTCGCCAAGGTGTCGGAGCTGAGCGCGAAGAAGGGCCGGTACTTCGTCGACTACGAGATGCGCCCGTCGCTCGCGTTCCGCGGCCAGGACGGATGGCCCGTGCTGCGCTCGGCGAAGTGCACGCACCTGGGCTGCACCGTCGGGAGCGAAGTGGACGCGCAAGGCCGCATCCTGTGTCCCTGCCACGTCTCCTACTTCGACGTGCAGACCGGCCAGCCCAATGTCGGCGCCCCGGCGAAGGACCCGCTGCCGTCGATCGGCTGGGTGCTGATGGACGCCGACCTGAACATCGTCGCCAGCCGGTCCCCCGACGGTCAGGTCCATGGGCCGGCGGATGCGGCAGCGATCGAGCACCTCGACGTGTACATCGCCAGACGACTGGACGGGAGGCCGGCGTGAAGCTGCAGCAGATCCCGGGCCGGACGGCCGAGTTCGCGCGCGAGCGGTTCCCCGTCGAGAAGCTGAACGCGGAGTCGATGCTCACGAAGAAGGTGGTGCCGCTCCACCGGATGAGCTGGGCCTACTACCTGGGCGGGCTGGCGCTCTTCTTCTTCCTGGTGCAGGTCGTCACCGGGCTGATGCTGCTCTTCTACTACCAGCCGACCGTCAGCGACGCGCACGCGTCCGTCGAGTACATCACGCAGCACGTCAGCGGCGGCGCGCTGATCAGGAACCTCCACGCCTGGAGCTCCTCGGCGATGATCCTGTCGATCATCGTGCACCTCCTGACGACGTTCGCGATGAAGGCGTTCGCGAAGCCGCGCGAGATCACCTGGGTGACCGGGGTGGCGCTGGCCCTGCTCGTGTTCGGCTTCGGCTTCACCGGCTACCTGCTGCCCTGGAACCAGATCGCAGTCAACGCCACCAAGGTCGGCCTGCAGTCGATCGAGGCGGTCGGCCAGTACCTGCCGGGCGAGATGGCGACTTGGCCGACGTACGTGCGCGAGACGATCCAGGGCGAAGCCACGGTCGGGCAGGCGACGCTGTCGCGCTTCTACGCGCTGCACGTGATCGTGCTCCCGTTCCTCCTGGCCGGTGTGCTCGTGCTGCACCTGTTCCAGGTCCAGATCCACGGCATGAGCCGCGGCGTCGACGGCGAGCGCGTCAAGAGCGAGAAGTTCTTCCCGTTCTTCGTGATCAAGGACCTCTCCGTGTGGGGCGTCGCGTTCCTGGTCCTGTTCGTGCTGGGCCTGTGCCTGCCGTTCGAGTCGTTCTTCGCGTACCCGCTGATGGAGCCGTTCGACCCGCTCGGCTCCACGCCCGAGGGCATCAAGCCCGAGTGGTATTTCTTCTTCGTCTACTACCCGCTCGAGCTGCTGCCCTACTGGTCGGTGATCCTGGGGATGACCGCGGCGGTGGTCGGGCTGTTCCTGGCGCCCTGGCTGCTGCGCGGCGCGAGCCGGCGCACGCTGCGCGCGATCGCGGTCGCGGCGGCGCTGTACCTGATCGTGATCACGCTGTTCGGGCAACCCATCTACGAGGCGATCAAGGGGGTGAATCCATGAGGCGCCGCGCCGTCGCGACCGTCCTGTGCGTCCTGGCCGCGCTGCAGGCGCGCGCCGCGGGGCACAGCGAGTTCCAGGCTTTCGTGCGCAGCAACTCCGGTCGGGCCGTGGACTGTGCCCTGTGCCATACGCACTCCAACGGCCCCGAAGGCACCGCTGCGGGGCAGATCGGCAGCTTGTCGGCCGACGAGCTGTCGCGGCTCGGCCGCGCGCGCGCGGCGTTCGAGCCGGGCGCCGGCGTCGACAGCCCGATCCTGAACGAGTTCGGTGACCTCCTGGTCCAGCGCCTGGGCAAGAAGCGCATCCTCGAGCTGCGCTCCGCGCCGCGCGCGATCCCCGACGAGATCGGTTTCGAGAACGACCTCGACCAGGACGGGATCCCCGACGCGCGTGAGTACCTGGCGGGCACCCATCCGCTGATCGCGAGCGACGGCGATCCCTGGACGCTCTTCGTGCACAACCTGCGTCGGAGCGGGGTCCACGTGGCGCTGATCTCCATCGCCACCGCGATCACGCTCTTCGGGCTGGTGAACCTGCTGCACGGCTTCGCGGTCCGTCTGCGGGCGAAGGACTCGGACGGGAGCGAAGGAGGCACGGACGCGTGAGCGAGTCGCGCCGGGCCTGGTCCGTTCTGGCGATGAACACGCTGGCCTTCACCGTGTGCTTCGCGGTGTGGACGATGAACGGCGTGCTCGTGACACACCTCGTCACCACGGGCGTCTTCGAGTGGTCCGCGCTCCAGATCGGCGTCCTGATGGCGACGCCGGTGCTGACCGGCTCGCTGTTGCGCCTGCCCGTCGGTTTGCTGACCGACAGGTTCGGCGGACGGCCCGTGTACTTCGTCCTGATGCTGCTCGCGGCGCTCGCGCTGGTCTACAACTCGCGCGTCGACGACTTCACGGGGTTCCTCCTGGCGGCGCTGGGGTTCGGCATCTCCGGGGCGGCGTTCGCCGTAGGCATCGCCTACACCTCGGTCTGGTTCGGGAAGGAACGCCAGGGCACGGCCTTGGGGATCTTCGGCGCCGGCAACGCCGGCTCGGCGGTCACGCTGCTCGTGGCCCCGGGCCTGCTGGCGAGCCTCACGGACCACGGCGCCGATCCGGAAGACTGGCGCAAGCTGCCTCTGATCTACGCCGGCGCTCTGGCGGCGATGGCCGTGCTCTTCTGGTTCGGCACGTACCCGAAGACGACGCCGCACGGCGCGGAGAAGACGCTGCGCCAGCGGCTCGCGCCCCTGGGCGACGTGCGCGTGTGGCGGTTCGGCACCTACTACTTCCTGGTGTTCGGGGCCTTCGTGGCCCTGTCGCAGTGGCTCGTGCCGTATTACGTGCGCTTCTACGAGTTCCCGCTCGCGGCGGCCGGGGTCCTGGCCGCGATCTTTTCGCTGCCCTCGGGCCTGGTGCGCGCCCTGGGCGGCTGGCTGTCCGATCGATTCGGCGCGCGCCGCATCATGTACTGGGTCCTGGGCACGTGCGTGGCCGGCTGCTTCCTGCTGATCTTCCCGCGCATGGACGTCCTCTCGCCGGGCGACGGGCTGAGCGCCTCGGCCGACGGCCGGATCGAATCGATCGGGGACACGACGATGGTCGTGCGCTCGAAGACGACCGGGAAGTCGACGACCTACACGATCGACGGTCCTCCGGCGGAATGGACCAGCGCCCTGGCCGCGTCGTCCACCGACCCGCGCAGCCGCCGGGTCCTGCCCGAGCGCGTGTCCTGGAAGCAGTGGGGCCAGAAGAGCGAGATCGACTCGGACGGACGCCAGACGCGCCGGCCGTTCCAGGTCGGCGACGAGGTCAAGCGGAAGGAGCTCCTGGCCGTCGGACGGACGCAGATCTCCTTCCAGGCCAACGTCTACGTCTTCACGCTGATCGTGTTCGTCGTCGGGATCGCGATGGGCATCGGCAAGGCGGCCGTCTACAAGCACATCCCGGACTACTTCCCCGAGGAGGTCGGCGTCGTCGGCGGCCTCGTGGGCGTGATCGGCGGCCTGGGCGGGTTCGTGTGCCCGATCCTGTTCGGGCAGCTCCTCGACATGACCGGGCTGTGGACGAGCTGCTGGATGTTCCTGTTCCTCGTGTCCGTCGGCTGCCTGTGGTGGATGCACCGCGTGGTCGAGCGGATGCTGAAGGAGAAGATGCCCGTGCTCGTACGCCGGATGGAGGGGCAGGGCGAGCCGCCGGTTGCCGCAGGGAGCCGGCTGGAACCTGCGCGCGCGCGCTAGCCCTGGAACAAGCGCTTCCCTCCCCTTGCACGTCGATCAGCGGTCGCTGACTTCCCCGATGGAGCTCCGGTGTCGCCGGAAGCCCCTCTTTATCCGTCGCTCGCACGCTTGATCCGTCGAGAGTCGCACCGTTCGCATCAAGGTTGTCCGCGCGAGCGTGATTGGAGCCGCCGGGCGGCGCTGCGTTGACAGAGTGCTTCCTTCGCCGACGGTGTAACCAAGGAGAGGACACGATCAAGCGAATCGTCGTCGCCTCCGGAAAGGGTTTCGTTACACCCAACACTCTGCCAGTCTCCCGATCGGGAGCCCCCGCGGTCGAATCCCGTGCCCCAGCGCCAAGCCAGATCCTGCGGGGCACCAGGCTGCGCACCCAGGTTCCCTGCGAGGGTCTCATGCGATCCATCCGACCACCGGCCGGCTCACGGACCGCTTCCAGCGACGCTCACGTCGTGTCAGCCTGTGCGAACGAGTTCCGAGCACCACTCCGCTCGGGCTCGCGACCCAGGGAGCACGCACGATGACCATGGACAGCGGCTTCGTACTGGTCACGGGCTCGAACGGCGGGATCGGTCAGGCCGTGATGCAGCGATTCGCGGGGCGGTTCGCGCAGGTCGTGGGGTTCGACCGTAGTGCGCCCGATCCGCCGCCTCCCGGCTGCACCTACATGGCCGCGGAGCTCACCTCGGACGAGAGCGTGCGCCGGGGGCTCCGTGTCCTGCGCGAGCATCACGGGGCGCGGATCGCCTCGGTCGTCCACCTCGCCGCGTACTACGACTTCTTCGGGGCGCCGAGCCCGAAGTACGACGAGATCACCGTGCGCGGGACCGACCGACTCCTGCGCGGGCTGCGGGAGGCCGGCTTCCTGGTCGAGCAGTTCGTGTTCTCCAGCACGATGCTGGTGCACGCCCCGGGCGAGCCGGGTCAGTTCATCACCGAAGACTGGCCGATCCGGCCGACCTGGGCCTACCCGGAGTCGAAGGTCAAGACCGAGCAGCTCCTGCGCGCCGGGCGAGGCGACATCCCGGTCGTGCTGCTGCGCATCTCGGGCGTCTACGACGACGGCTGCCATTCGATCCCCCTGGCGCACCAGATCCAGCGCATCTACGAGCGGCAGTTCACGAATCGCTTCTATTCCGCCTCGACCGCGCACGGTCAGGCTTTCATGCACGAGGACGACCTGGTCGACGCTATCGCACGCGTAGTCGATCGCCGGACGGAGCTCCCGCCGGAGCTGGCGCTCTTGCTGGGTGAGCCCGAAGCGCTCAGCTACGACGAGCTGCAGCACACCCTGTCGCGTCTGATTCACGGCCAGTCGCTGGAGACCACCGTGGTTCCCCGGCTGCCGGCGAAGCTGGGTGCGTGGCTGATGAACCTCGTGCCCGGGAACAGCCAATTCATCAAGCCCTGGATGATCGACCGGGCCGGCGATCACTACGCGCTCGACCTGACGCGGGCCCGGACCCTGTTGGCCTGGCAGCCGGCGCGATCGTTGCGGCAGACGCTGCCGAAGATGATCGCGGCGTTGAAGGCGGACCCGCTGGCCTGGTACGAGGAGAACAAGCTCGAGCCCTCTTCGAAGCTGAAGAAGCACGCCACCACTCCCTCCACGGAGCGCGTCACATGATGTCCGAGGACGCCGGGCACGCGCGCCACGCACGAGCGGCGCAGGGTGCGGCGCAGGGTGCGGCGACAGGGCGCAGCTCCGGCGGCATGCCCGCCGACGCCGCCGTGCCGGCCGAGCCGATGAGCCATGGGCAGAGCCCGACGTGGCCGCACTTCGCCAACATGGTGCTCGGCCTGTGGCTCGCCGCCGGCGCCTTCGCGCTCGATCACCGCAGCACGGCGCTCCTCTCGAGCGACGTCGCGAGCGGGGCCCTGGTCATCGTGCTCGCCATCCTTTCGCTGTCGCGCCGGCCGCTGGTCAGGTTCTGGGCGCCCTACGCGAACTCGCTGGTCGGGCTCTGGCTGCTGTTCGCCCCGCTCGTCTTCTGGGCGCCCACGGCCGCCGTGTACTCGAACGACACCCTCGTGGGGGCGCTGGTGATCGCCTTCGCCATCCTCGCGCCGGGCATGCCCATGCCCCAGGGGATGTCGATGGCGGAGGGCCCGGATCGACCGCCGGGCTGGTCGTACAACCCCTCGAGCTGGCCCCAGCGGGCGCCCGTCATCGCGCTCGCGCTGGTCGGGTTCTTCCTCTCGCGACAGATGGCCGCCTTCCAGCTCGGGCACATCGGTTCGCTCGCCGACCCGTTCTTCGGCCGGGGGACGGAGCGTGTGCTCACGTCGGACGTTTCGAAGGCCTTCCCGATCTCGGATGCCGGCCTGGGAGCCGTCGCGTACACGATCGAGTTCCTGATGGGGTTCATGGGGGACAAGGCGCGCTGGCGCACGATGCCCTGGATGGTCCTGTTCTTCGGCATCCTGGTCGTGCCGCTCGGCGTCGTCAGCATCACGCTCGTCCTCCTGCAGCCCATCGCGGTCGGGGCCTGGTGCACGCCCTGCCTGGTCGCCGCGGCCGCGATGCTGGTCATGATCCCGCTCACGCTCGACGAGGTCGTGGCGATGGGCCAGTTCCTGGTCCAGGCCCGGCGCGAGGGGCAGCCCTTCTGGCGCACGTTCTGGCTCGGCGGCACGCTGCGCGAGCTGCCCGCCGTCAGCCCCGTGCACCCCGACGTGGTGCGTCCGATGGCGTTGGTCTGGGGCGTAACGCTGCCGTGGAATCTGCTGGCGAGCGCCGGGCTGGGCATCGCGCTGATGTTCGTGCCGAGTGCACTGGGCTCGACCGGCACCGCCGCGGACGCCGATCACGTCGTCGGTGCGCTGATCACCACCTTCGCCGTGATGGCGCTGGCCGACGTCGGGCGTGCGCTGCGCTGGGCCAACGTGCTCTTCGGCGCCGCGGTGATCGCGGCGCCCTGGGTGCTGGATGGCGCGACGAGCGGCTCGCGCTGGGCCGATGCGGTCGCCGGAGCGCTCGTCATCCTGCTCAGCCTGCGACGCGGTCCGGTGGGCGAGCGCTACGGGAGCTGGCAGCGGTTCATCCGCTGACCGCGACATGCGCACACCGGTCAGACGGGTCGATCCATCGGGGAGTGATGCGGCTACCGCGACGTACGCACCGCAGGGGCAACGAAGCGGCTTCGCGGCGCGGAGACCGTGCACGAGAGGCCGGGCGGAAGTCGAGCGTACGGCCTCTCCGACCCTGTTGGAGACGCGCGAACCGCGCGCGGCGCGCAGCGGGTTCGGACCTTCCCACCCTCCGAGAGGATGTGACGCATGATCCATGGCGCGCACGCCGATCCCATGCCGGTCGCCATCCTGTTCGACGTCGATGCATGCCTGATCTCGACCGGAGGAGCCGGCACCCGGGCCTGGCGCCATGCGTTCGACCGGCTGCACGGCATCCCTGCCGACATCGGACAGTTCACCGAAGGCGGGATGACCGACCCGCAGGTGGGCCGCCTGACGTTCGAGCGCGTGCTCGGCCGGGAGCCGACGGAGCGCGAGATGGCGCGCCTCCTCGGCGCCTACCTCGAGCGGCTGGTGACGGAGGTGGAGCAATCGCCCGGCTACCGCGTGATGCCCGGAGTAACGGCGTTGCTCCCGCGGCTGCTCGACGCCGGCATCCTGCTCGGGATCGTGTCCGGCGCGTTGGAGGCGGCGACCCACATCAAGCTGGGCCGTGCCGGCCTGAACCGGTTCTTCTCCTTCGGCGGCTACGGATCCGACTCGAGCGATCGGGGTGAGCTCACGCGCGTGGCCATCGCCCGCTGCGGCCGACTCCACGGTCACCCCATGGATCCCGCCAGCGTGCTCGTCGTCGGCGATACGCCGCGCGACGTGGAGGCCGCGCATGCCTCGGGAGCTCTCGCGGTGGGCGTGGCCACGGGCAAGTACACGCGCGAAGAACTGAAGGCAGCCGGCGCTGACTACGTCCTCCTGACCCTTGAAGAGCCCTTGCCCGGTGTCCCGGACGCACAGCACCGGGGCCAGTCGGATGGGTGAGCTGCGATCGCGCGCCAGAAAAAAGGGCTGATGACGCCGGGGACCGCGGAACGAGTCTTGGAGATCGAGTCGGAGCCGCGCGTGGCAAGTGCTGCCGCATGACCACGGCATCCACCAGCGACACGATGCTCGCGACGCTCCAACGGGACACGTTCGCGTACTTCCTGGACCAGGCCAACCCCGCCAACGGGCTGGTGGCGGATACGACGGGTGAGGGCGCGCCGTCCAGCATCGCGGTCGTCGGGTTCGCGCTGGCGGCCTATCCGGTCGGGGTCGAACGCGGGTATTGGTCGCGCGCGGAAGCGATCGCGCGCACGCTGGCGACGCTCAGGTTCTTCTGGAACAGTCCGCAGGGAACCGACCCGGACGCGACCGGTTACAAGGGGTTCTACTACCACTTCCTCGACATGCAGACCGGGCGGCGGGTGTGGCAGTCCGAGCTGTCGACCGTCGACACGACCTTCCTGGTCGCGGGCATGTTGACCGCTGCGGCCTACTTCGACTCCGAGACCGAGGACGAGGCGGAGATCCGGACGCTCGCCGACGCGCTCTACCGGCGCATCGATTGGAGGTGGGCCCAGAACGACGGGGCGACGGTCACGCACGGATGGAAGCCGGAGAGCGGCTTCATGAACTTGCGCTGGGAAGGCTACGACGAGGCCCTGCTCCTGTACGTGCTGGGCCTGGGTTCACCGACGTACGCGCTGGCCGAAGCGAGCTACGCGACGTGGACCTCGACGTTTTCCTGGACGACGGTCTATGGCTACGAATACCTCTACGCCGGCCCGCTGTTCATCCATCAATTCTCCCATCTGTGGCTCGACTTGCGCGGCATCCAGGACGAGTTCATGCGCAGCAAGGGCATCGACTACTTCGAGAACAGCCGGCGCGCGACCTACGTGCAGCAGGAGTATGCGCGGCAGAACCCGCTCGGATTCGAGGGCTATGGCAAGTTGGCCTGGGGCCTCACCGCCAGCGACGGACCCGGGCCGGAGACACGTCGGATCCAGGGCGTCGATCGTCGCTTCTTCGGATACCAGGCGCGCGGCGTGCCCTACGGCCCGACGACGGCACGCTGGCCCTGTGGGGGATCCTGGCTTCGTTGCCCTTCGCTCCGGAGATCGCCCTGCCTGCGATCCGGCATTTCCTCGACGTGTACCCCTGGACCCGGACCTCGTACGGGTTCGTCGGCAGCATCAACCTGACCTACCCTGCGCAGTCGAAGGACGCACTGGGTTGGGTGTGCTCCGTGCACTTCGCGCTCAACCAGGGACCCAACATCTTGATGATCGAGAACTACCGGTCGGGTCTGGTCTGGCGCCTGATGCGGAGTTGTCCCTACGTCGTCACGGGTCTGCGCCGGGCCGGGTGCACGAACGGCTGGATTTGATCGAGCAGCGCGGTCTGCGACCTGGACTCGAGCGGATCACGGATCGATTGGCGAGGCCGGACCGTCCCGGAAAAAGAACGCCCGTGAGGGTGTCGATTGCGGGGGCGTCGGAACCCGTCGACCGCTGGAGTCCGACGCGCCCTGCTTCCGCGGATTCGAGCTCGCGGCTCCCCGCGTGGGCTCATGGCGCCCCAGCATGACGAGCTCAACGGCGCGTACCGCATGGCTGACCGTGCTGGCGCTGGGAGCGTTCGCGGCCAACTCGCTGCTCTGCCGCGCGGCCCTCGGCCCGCGGACGATCGACGCGGCCACGTTCACGGCCGTGCGCCTGGCGTCGGGGGCGGCCGTCCTGGCGCTGCTCGTGCGCGCGCGTGGCGCGCCGATCGGCGGGGGCAGCTGGCGCGGCGGCCTCGCGTTGTGCGCCTACGCCGTGGGGTTCTCGCTGGCGTACCTGCGGATCCCGGCCGGGACCGGCGCACTGATCCTGTTCGGCGCGGTGCAGGTGACGATGATCGCCCGCGCACTGGCGCGCGGTGAGCGTCTCGGCGCGCGGCAGTGGATCGGGATGTTCCTGGCGCTCGCCGGCCTGGCCTGGCTCGTGCTGCCGGGACAGCAAGCGCCGGATCCGATCGGCGCGGCGCTGATGGCCGGCGCGGGCGTCGCCTGGGGCGTGTACTCGCTGCTCGGCCGCGGCAGTGCGCGACCCCTCGCCGCCACCGCGCACAATTTCTTGTGGAGCTTGCCGCTGGCCGCGCTCTTCGTCGCGATCGAGTCGAAGGAACTCCACTCCAGCAGCCGAGGCGTCGCGCTGGCCATCGCATCCGGCGCAGTCGCGTCCGGGCTGGGCTACGCGGTCTGGTACACGGCGCTGCGGAACCTGAGCTCGGCGCGCGCGGCGATCGTGCAGCTCGCGGTGCCGGTGCTGGCGGCGCTGGGCGGCGTCGCGCTGCTGGGCGAGACGCCTGGCGCGCGACTCCTGGCGTGCTCCGCGCTGGTCCTGGCCGGCGTGGCGCTGGCCGTCGCCGCGCGCCCGGCGCAGCGCACTTGACGCAGCGCACTTGACCCGCCTCACTTGACTCACCTCACTTGACTCACCTCACTTGACTCACCTCACGAAAGCGAGAATCGTGCGCACATGAACGCCGATGGGTTCCGCAGCGTCGCGCTGGCGCAGTTCGAGGCGGTCGAGCAGGTGCACATGGGTCACCCCGACTTCCGCGTGCGCGGCAAGATCTTCGCGACCCTCGACAAGGAGGAGGAGCGCGGGATGGTCAAGCTGACGCCCGAGCAGCAAGCCGGCTTCGTGCGCGCCGAGCCCAAGGTCTACTCGCCTGCGAGCGGAGCCTGGGGCCGCCAGGGCTGCACGATGGTCCAGCTCTCCCTGGCCAAAGAGGCCAGCTTGCAGCGCGCCATGAAGCTGGCCTGGAGCAACGTCCCCTCAGGGAAGTCCGGTCGCTAGCCGGTCGAGCTTGCGGACGCGGGGGACGCGCGCTCCAATCCCGGCCCACGACGAGGAGGATCGCATGCGCGTGATGATCGTAGGAGCTTCGGGCACGATCGGTCGGGCCGTCGCCGCCGAGCTGGCACCGCGCCACGAGATCGTCGCGGCCGGGCGCACCAGCGGCGACGTGAAGATCGACATCACCGATCCCAAGTCGATCCGCGCCGCGTTCCAGAAGGCCGGGAAGATCGACGCGGTTGTCTCGGTCGCCGGCCACGTCAAGTTCGCGCCGTTCGTGGAGATGCAGTCAGCCGACTTCGATGTCGGACTGCGCGACAAGCTGATGGGGCAGGTGAACCTCGTGTTGATCGGACGCGAGTCGATCGCCGACGGCGGCTCGTTCACGCTGACGACGGGCGTGCTCGACCGCGATCCGATCCGCGGCGGGTCGTCGGCGTCGATGGTCAACGGCGCGCTGAACGCGTTCGTCGCCGCGGCCGCGATCGAGATGCCGCGCGGGCTGCGCATCAATTCGGTCAGCCCGGGCGTCATCACCGAGGCGATGGGCAAGTTCGCGGTGTTCTTCCGCGGCTTCGAGCCCGTGCCGGCCGCGCGCGCGGCGCTGGCGTACGCGAAGAGCGTCGAAGGCGCGCAGACCGGCCAGGTCTACCGCGTGGGCTGAGAGGCCGAGAAGGAACCGATCGTACGGCCTCGATGACCCTGTTGGCGCCGCGCAGAACCGCGCGGCGCGCTACGGCCGCTCGATCGGCGTCACGACGACGTCCTTGAACTCGATCCAGGCCCCCTCGCTCTGCAGGCAGATCTCGCCCGCGATCTCCTCGCACCAGCTCGCGCGGTTCTGCACCTCGCCGTTGACCTCGAGCGTCAGCTCGCCGCCATCGAGCGTGATCTTGTAGTGGTTCCACTCGCCCAGCGGCTTCTCGTTGCAAGGCAGCGCCTTGCCCGTGTGCCGGCCGTCCGTGCGATCCTGGGCGGCCTGCATCGGGAACTCGCCGATGTTCCAGATGTCGCCGGCGTTGCGGCTCATCAACTGCGCTTCGATCGAGCGCGGCCACACGAGGTCGGGGCCCGTGCGGCGCATCAGCACGCCGCTGTTCCCGGCGCCCTTGGCCGGATCGAAGCGCCAGTCGAGCTCCAGCACGAAGCTCGTGTACGTCGCCTTCGTCTTGATGTAGCCGACCGGATCGCCCGTGCAGCGCAGGACGCCGTCCTTCACGCTCCAGACATCGTCCATCGACTTCTTGGGATCGTTCAGGTGGAACGTCCAGGCGGACATGTCGTGCCCGTCGAACAGCGACACGGGCGTCCCGCGCTTCCCGGGCGCCTTGGGATCGCTGCGCAGGAACGCCAGCACGTCGGCGATCTCCTGCGGCGCGAGGCCCAGCGCCACGCCGTCGGGCATGGCCGATACGCTCTGCTTCGCGCGCGTCGCGATCTCGTCCTTCGGGATCGCGTGGCGGCGGCCGGACGTGTCGCGCAGGACGAGCTCGTCGCCGTCGCGGATCACGAAGCCGGTGTAGAGCTCCTCGTCCTTCGTCTCGACCAGCCACGTTTCGTAGCCGAACGAGATGCCGCTGCTCGGGTTCAGGATGTTGTCGAGCAATGCGGAGTCGGCGTATTTCTGCTTCACCGCCGACAGGTCGGGGCCGATGTCGGCGCCGCGGCCCTGCATGCGGTGGCAGTCGCCGCACGTGCCCTTGCCGAAGAAGATCGTCGCGCCCTGGGCCGGCGAGCCCTTCAGCGCCAGGATCTCGCCCACCGGCGGCAACGGCTTGCCGCTCGCGGCGGGACGCTGGAAGTGCGCGCTGGCCAGCGCGCGCACGGACAGGTCCGGTGAACGGAAGATCCGCGCCGTCAGCGCCTCGCGCGCCGCCGGCGTCAGCTTCTCGGCCTGCGCCAGGCGGATCACCTCCTCGCCGCCGGCGCGCGTCGCGCACAGCGCTTCGGCCGCGCTCGCGACCGCCTCCGGCGTCGCGGCCGGGTCCGTCAGCGGCCCGCTCAGCGCGCGCACGCGCGCGAGCAGGACGCCGCCGTCGAGCAGCACGGAGAACTTCACGTCGCTCGGCGCGGTCGCGCGGCTGGAGCCGGCGTCGTCGAGCGCAGCGCGACCGCGCCGAGC
>Ga0163152_10003673_pt1 | contig 19748 bp, 18 predicted proteins | sample OliLakLV19MP8IB2_FD_148635 | JGI IMG/M metagenome (GOLD analysis project Ga0163152, IMG submission 148635) | Freshwater microbial mat bacterial communities from Lake Vanda, McMurdo Dry Valleys, Antarctica - Oligotrophic Lake LV.19.MP8.IB-2 | ecosystem: Environmental > Aquatic > Freshwater >...
GTTTCGGCCACCTGACGGGTGAGATCCTGCCCTGGATGCACCAGCGCGGCTTCTCGGAGGCGGAGACCACGATGCTCTTCGTGGATAACCCCGCGCGCGCCCTCGCGGTCGCCGCGAACTAGCTCCTCGCGAACGCCAGGAGCGACGTGCACCGGTCGGCGTTCGCGCCCTCGAGGGCCGCGATGTACGACCGACGAGTCTTGCCCTCCGCATCGATCCTGCCCGTCCCCCACGAGAACTCGTCGGCACCGACGGAACGAAGATAGAGATCCGCGACCAGCCTCGTGCACCGGCCATTCCCGTTCGGAAAGGGATACGCGACGACAAGTCGGTAGTGGATACGGACCGCCCGCTCGTCGATCGAGAAGACGTCGTTCTCATGCCAGTAGCGAGCATCGTCAAGCGCCTGCGTGACCTGATCGAGGATGTGATGGGGTGACACGCCGAGGTTCGCCTCGCGGCGTCGCTGCGTGCCCGCCCAAGTCCAGACGTCGCCGAACATGCGCCGGTGCAGCTCGGAGACGAAGGAATAGGCCAACAGTGGCAGCGGCCCTCGTCGCGTTGCTTGCCGGAAGGCCCACGGGAGTGCCTTCGCGATATTCTCGTATTCGACCTGATCGAGGTCGGCACGTGTCGCGACAAAGTCGGGAATGAGGCCCTCCAGGTCCTCGGGCTCGATCGGCGTCGCGCCCTCCGGCTCAGGACCGATCGTCCTGAGGCCAGGTGGCAGCGACGCCCTCATGCCATCAGTCACCCGATGAACGTGATCGGTCAGCGAGATCCTGCCGCCAGATGTCATTGCGAGCGATCAGGTCGCGGACATACACGTCGAGGTATTCGGCACGGCGATCGGGGGCAACCTCTTGGTCTTCGAGGGCCATCGTGCCGTCGACATAGCCGAGCTGCTTTGAGGCGACCCTATGTGCCTGGCTCTGGACGCTGTCCTCGAGGGAGGAGACGGGGATGAGCGCGTATACGACAGTACAGTCGAGCGCCTTGGCGACCTCGTTGAGCTTGGCCAGGGTGATCCTTCCGTCCGCCTCGGCCCGTTCGAGCTTCGCGATGGCGGCACCACTGACGCACAGCCGGCGAGCCAGATCCGCCTGGCTCATGCCCAGCGCTCCACGAATGGCCTTTAGCCAGCCGGAACGTGGCGGGATCCGCATAGAGTCGAGGTTGAGCTGCCGGAACCGCCGATCGAGTTCTCTGCGAGCCTGGGAGGATCGTTCACTTGGCTTCATAACCTATAGGTTAGCGAAATAGCAATCGATGTCAACCTATACGTTGACGAACTTGCACAGACTCTCAACCTATCGGTTTTGGGTGGCCATCCTCATGGCGGGACTCTATCGTGCGCCTGCCACGAGCGGAAGGGGTTGCGCGCCTCGGGCTCGAGATCAGCGGGGCGCCATCGGACCTGCCCATCGGGCCGTACCGCGGTGGCCGCAGCGTGTACCTGAAGGATCCGAATGGGGCGAACATCCAGCTGATGCAGCTGGCTGGGCGACCGGGCTCGATGCCGGTCCTGCGACCGGGGGATCCGCCGCCAGACCTGCCTGGCGCCCAGGGCGCATCACCGCGGGATGCGACCGGCCGGTCACTCGGACGGGGAGGCCGCCGCCTGGATCGCCGCCGCGGGTCGTCCTGATCCGTGGCGCTCCAGCCTCGTGACCGCCCGCGCGAGATCCTCGACGTCGGGGTGGTTCATGACCAGCAGAGGTGCCGACAGGCGGCCGTCGGACACGACGTAGGCGAGGTCCGCGGCCTCGAACACCTCGGGCACCTCCGTGCAGTAGATGATCACGGCGTGGCCCTGGCTCGCGTACTCGCGCATGAGCCGATAGATCTCGCGCTTGGACCCGATGTCGACGCCTCGGGTCGGCTCCTCCAGCACGAGGACCTCCGGCCGGCGGACGATGGCGGCGGCGATGGCGACCTTCTGCTGATTGCCGCCGGACAGGGAGCGGATGGGCAGGTGGACGGAGTCGGCCTTGACCCGGAACCGATCGCGCAGCTCGTGGGCGATCTCCAGCATCCGGCCGAAGCGCAGCGCCCCGCCCGCCCGGGTGATCTCGCCGTGCAGGCGCACCACCATGTTGTCGCCGATGCTCATGTTGCTGAACAGGCTCGTCTGGCGGTCGGCGGAGACAAGGCTCGTGCCATCCGCGACCGATGTGCCACCGGTCGGGCCGGCGATCTGGATATGGCCGTTGCCGCGCTCGAAGCCGGCGATCGAGCGCACCAGCTCACGGGCGCCAGAGCCCTCGACGCCGACGATGGCCACGATCTCGCCGGTGCGCACATGCAGGTCGATGGCCTGGAACTCCCCGCCGACGTGCGTCCAGTCGCGCAGGCGCAGAGCCGTTGCCGCATCCTCACCGAGATGGACGACGACCTGCTCTCCGGGCTCGCGGACGGCCTGTCCGGTGACCAGGCCGGCAGCGATCCCCTCCTGGGTCAGCGCCTCGCCATCGAGCGTCGCCGTGCACAGCCCGTCGAGGATGAGGGCCACCCGGTCGGTGTGCTCGGCGAGCTCCGCGATGCGATGCGAGACGAGGATGACCACGTTGCCCGCCCCGGCCAGGAGGTGCATCCGCCGGAACAGATCGACCGACTCCTCCTGGGTCAGGGCCGAGTTGGGTTCGTCGAACAGGAACACCCGGGCGTCGCGGGCCAGGGCCCGTCCGATCTCCACCCGCTGGGCGATGGCCAGCGGAACGGTGTCGATGGGCCGGTCGGCGTACTCGAGGATCGCCAGGTCCGTCAGGAGTGACCGCTCCGCTGCATCGAGGCGCCGGACCATCACCCGCGTCCCCTCGCGACCGACCATCAGGTTCTGCGCGACGGTCAGGTTCGGGAACAGCTGCGGCTCCTGATGGACGACGGCGACGCGGTCGCGGTCTGTGGCCGTGTCCCAGGCCGTGCCGTCGAGCTCGATCGTGCCGCCGTCCGCGGTGGTCTCGCCGGCCAGGATCTTGATGAGCGTGCTCTTGCCGGCCCCGTTCGGCCCTGCGACGCCGAGGATCTCGCCTGGAAGCGCGTCCAGATCGAGGCCATCCAGCGCCCGGGTGTCGCCATACCACTTGCGCAGGCCGCGGATCCGCAGCCCGGAGCGCGCCGGTGGCGACACGCTCACTTGCGCAGGCTCTGGGTGAAGCGGTCCAGGACGACGGCCGCGATGGTCACCGCGCCGGACACGAAGTTGCTCAGGTACGACCCGGCTGACAGGAGGGCGAGACCGTTGGCGATGATCGCCAGCAGGAGCGCACCGCTGAGTGTGCCGATAGCCGATCCGCGGCCACCCGACAGGCTGGCGCCACCGATGATCACCGCGGCGAAGACCGGGAAGGTCAGGGACACGCCAGCGTTGGGCTGGACGGAGCCGATGAACGCGAAGTCGAGCATCGCGGCCAGCGATGCGAGTGACGCGCTGATGATGAACGCCGCGAACTTGTACTTGGTGATGGGCAGCCGGGCGAGCTCCGCGGCGGCCGGGTTGCCGCCGATGGCCTTGAGCCGAAACCCGAACAGCGAGCGGCTCAGGATGAAGCCGATGACCACGGCGACGCCGAGCATCCAGATCGCCTGCATCGGGATCCCGAGTGGCAGGTCCTGGTTGGACAGGCCGAAGAACCAGTCCACCTGCTCCTGCGGCACGGTCTTGCCCGGCGGCGGATAGGCGGGATTGAGGGTCGCCGTGTTGGATACGAGCAGGGTGGTGCCAAAGACGAGTTGGCCGGTCCCCAGGGTGACGATGAACGAGGGGATCTTGAGCACCGTCACCAGGAAGGCATTGATCGAGCCGAGACCGATGGCCGCCACGAAGGCGAGCGGGATGGCGAACCAGATCGGCCAGCCCCACACGACCCAGGCCACGCCGATGAGGATCGACGCCAGGCCATACATGTAGCCGAATGACAGGTCGATCTCGCCGACCACGATGACCAGCGTCAGGCCCAGGGCCACGATGGCGATCGTGCTCATCGAGCGCATGATCCCGACCGCATTGGTGATGGTCAGGAAGGTATTCGGCTTGCTGAGCACGGTAAAGATGATCACCACGATCAGGATCGCGATGACCAGGCCGCCGATGCGCAGGCCGGCGGCCCGGATCCGACTGGACCAATCGCCGCCCGGTCGGGGCGGGGCGACGGCGGGCGCCGCTCCGCCAGTGCTGTCGGTCATGCCGGGGCCGCTCCTCGTAGCATCGACGGGTGGGTGAACGACGCCGGACCGGCCGATGGTCGTCGGCCGGTCCGGAGGGTTGTCATGCCCGAGGGATCAGCCTCCGGCGATGGCCATGAACTCCTCGCGAGCCTCGACCACGTTCTCGGTCGTGATCGGCTTGAGGACGTTCGAGTTCGGGAGGATGGTGCCGTTGGCCAGGAACTCGGCGCAGCCGAGGGCTCCGAAGCCGGCCTGATCGCCCCACTGCTGGTCGAGGGCGACGATCTGGGTGCCCGCCTCGATGGCGTCCAGCTGTCCGATGCTCACGTTCCAGCCGAAGGCGTACATCTTGCCGGTGTTGCCCGAGTCCGCGATGGCGCGAGCGGCATGCTCGCCGCCGATGTCCACGTTCTCGATGACCTGGACTTCCGGGTTGCCCTGGATGAACGCCTTGTAGGCGTCATAGGTGCCGGCCGGGTCGTAGGTGGTCACCAGTGCCGTGCTCGCGTCGTTGACGAAGGTCGCGTCAGGGATGGCTTCCATGATGCCGTCGATGAAGCCCTGCATGCGGCCCTGCGCCCAGTTCTGGGTCGGGTCGCCGCCGGACACGGCGAAGTTCTTGAAGTCGAGGTTGTTGTCGGTCATGTACTTGACGATGATCTCGGCGGCCTGGCGGCCCTCGTTGTTCGAGATCTGCGTGAAGTTGGTGAATTCGTTGCCATTGCTCTCGACGCCCACGGTGAAGACCGGGATGCCCGTCTCCATGATGTCATTGACGATCTTGGTGAAGGCGTCCGTGCCGGTCGACTGGACCGACAGGCAGTCGATCTGGTCGGCCTTGAACAGGGCGTCGATCTGGGCGATCTGCTCGTTGATGTCCTGGACGGCGGATGACGGGGCGATGGCCTGGCCGTTCATGGGCTGGATGGCCTGCCCCTCCGGCAGGGTCCGCGCGAAGCCCGCCGCGTACTGCGGGGAGAACAGCGGGATGGCCGTCGAGCCGTAGGAGAAGACATAGTTGATGGGCTCACCGGCGGCAAGCTTGGCAGCCACGCGCTCGTGCAGGGTGAAGGTCGAGCCGTCTTCGAGCGTGCCCGTCAGGGGCCAACCCTCGGCGCCGACGGACGGAGCGGCGCTGTCGACCGGCGCGGTGGTCGCCGGGGGTGCCTCGGTCGGCGCCGTCGTTGCCGCGGGCGTGCTACAAGCGGCAACGAGCAGCGTGCCCGCGGTCAGGAGCGTCAGGGCCCCTCGTGATCGGATGCGCATGGATCTCCTCCTCAGGATTCGAACTTCGTGTGGAACGAGGTGTGTCCGGTCCCTCGTCGGACCGCGTCAGTATCGTTTCCAGTGCGGGACGATGTCAAACGTTTCTGGAAAGGATTGCACTCTGGACGCGTTCATGCGCCCGGACCGTCCGCAGCGACCTGACCGATCTCACCACATCACCAGACCACCGGTGTAGTTGATGGCCTGGCCGGTCATGTAGCCGGCCTCGTCGGACAGCAGGAACCAGATGGCCCCGGCGCACTCGTCGGCCGAGGCGGCGCGGCCCAGCGGCACCGTCTTGTTGCGAGCGGTCGCCAGCTCCTCGACGGTCATGCCGCGCTTGGCCGCGACGTCGGCCAGGACCCTGTCCTGCATGGGCGTGTCGATGATGCCCGGGCAGATCGCGTTGACGCGCACGCCGTTGGGGGCGAAGGCGTAGGCGAAGGAGCGGGTGATGGACAGCACCGCCGTCTTGGACGACGCGTACACGGCGGCCTCTGTCGTGGTCGCGAGCTTGGCCGACGAGGACGAGAGGTTCACGATGGCGCCGCCCGACGGCATCGTCCGCCCGATGCGCGAGATGAGGTCCCAGGTCGCCTCGACGTTGATGGCGTAGATGTCGCGCAGGTCCTGGACCGTGAACTCGAGGATCGGCTTGAGACGGATGATGCCCGCCGCGTTGACCAGGTAGTCGACCCCATCGCCGGCGGCGATCAGGCGCTCGCGGTCGGCGTCGACGGCCAGATTGCCCACGAACGGTGTCGCCCCGGCGTCCACGACAAGCGCCAGTCCGGCCTCGTTGATGTCGGCGGCGATGACGCTGGCACCTTCACGCATGAGCCGCAAGGCGACCGCCTGACCGATGCCGCTGGCCGCCCCCGTGACCACCGCCCGCTTACCCGTCGCGCCCATGCTGTCCTCCACGTGACGGCCGAATCGTCCTCGCCGTCGCTGGGACCGGTATCCTCACCGGAAACGGTTGCAATCCTACAGGAGCGTGACCGCATCGTGACCGACGAGGAAGGATCCGTCATGAACAGGCGGTTCGATCGACAGGTGATCGTGGTGACCGGCGGCGCTCGCGGGATCGGCGAGGCGATCGTCCGTCGAGCGGTTGCGGAGGGCGCGCGGGCGGTGGTCGCGGACCTCAGCCAGCCCGAGGTCGCGTTGCCGGGCGTTCGCTACGTCCACACCGACGTCGCCGAACGTTCCTCGGTCGAAGCGCTGTTCGCGTCGATCGAGGCCGACGAGGGCGGCCTGGACATCCTGGTCAACAACGCCGGCATCCAGCGCGTTGGTCTGACCGAGACGTTCGACCCGGCCACCTTCCAGGCGGTCATCGATACGCACCTGCTGGGCACGTTCCACTGCAGCTCGCTGGCCATCCGCTCCATGCGCGCGCGCGGCGGCGGCAGCATCATCCAGATCGGGTCAGTGGCGGGGTTCATCGCGCTGCCTGGTCGCGGGCCATACTCGGCGGCCAAGGCCGCGATGATGAGCCTGACCCGGGTCATGGCGGTCGAGGTCGCGGAGCTTGGCATCCGGGTCAACGCCGTGGCCCCAGGCTCCACCCGGACGGCGCTGGTGCAACAGGGCCTCGACGACGGCTCCATCCGGCTGGAGGCGATCCTGTCCGAGATCCCGCTGGGTCGCATGGCCGAAACTGACGAGATCGCCGGGACGGTGCTGTTCCTGGCGTCAGCCGACGCCGCGTACATCACCGGTCAGACCATCGTCGTCGACGGCGGCTGGTCCATCCTCGGTCTCCACGACCGACCTGATTGGCTGCGTTCGACCTGAGCGCTCAGCTCCGAGCGGCGATCGCACCTCGAAACAGGGGCATCCCTTCGACCCCCACGTCGACCCGCCACAGCCGTCCGTCCATCGGGGCGTCGGCCGTCACCTCGGTGATGTCGCCGAAGTCGGTGATGTACAGCGAGCCTTCGTGGAACACGCAGTTCAAGGGCACACCACCCGTCTCCAGGAAGTCCTTGATCGTACCGTCGGGCGCGAGGATGTCCACGCCGCCGGCCATGAATGCGGTGACCCACAGGTCACCGTTGGCTGCCACCTTCAGGCCGTCCGGGATGTGGCCTTCGGGCAGCTGCGCGAACTGCTCGACCGGCCCACCGTCGCGCTTGCGGTAGACGCCGCGGTCATAGGACTCGACCCACACCACCGCTCCGTCGGCCTCGACGGTGATGCCGTTGCAGTACGCGTTCGGCAACTCAGCGAGCAACTCGCCGGTGCCGTCGGGCGACAGGGCGAAGACGCGACCGGGCTTGCGGGCGTTCGGCAGGTAGTCGGCTGGATCCGTGAAGTACAGGCGGCCGTCGGGGCCGAATGACAGGTCATTGGGGGCCTGGAGCGGGATGCCGGCGACTTCCGTAGCGACCTCCTCGACCCGGCCGTCCGGCCACGCCTTCTGGATGGACGGCCGGCCCATCACCTGGGCCTTCCAGGCACCGACCGTCCCCCCGTTCTGGGTGATGTAGACCGCTCCATCCGAACCGAGCATGCAGGCGTTGGGACCGCCGCCACAGTCGGCGTAGTCGTGGAGTCCGCGATCCTCCGACCACGCGACGATCTTGCTGGTGTACGTCTCGACCATGACGATGCGGCCGTCGGGCAGGACGTCCGGCCCCTCCGGGTGGCCGAGGCCCGCGACCAGCGTGGTGATCGGTGCACGCATCGAGTTCCTCCTCGTGTGGCGGTGCGACCTTCGGATCAGGCCTCGGGTCGCTTCTGGAACAGCTCAACGGCGTAGCCGTCGGGATCGGCCATGTAGCAGCTGCGGGCCCCTGTGTTGGGGCCGGCGGTGATGTCCACGACCGCGTCGGAGCGGGCGGCGAAGCCGAGTCCCATGAGTCGGGCGTGCATCGCCTCGACGTCGTCGACGTACAGGCACAGGTGGCCGGCGCCGTAGTCGCACGGGCGCGACGCCGCCGACAGGCGCTCGATGCCGACGTATTCCAGGAGCTCCACGAAGCCGCCGCCCGGGATGTGCAGGTAGACGGCCCGGATGTGGGTGAACTCCAGGCCCAGGACGACCGGCAGGTACGGGCCGTCGAGGATCCGATCGAAGGCCTGCTCGAGGCCCAGGCCGTCGCGGTAGAACCGCAGCGAGCGGTCCATGTCGGAGACGGTGATACCGCCATGGAAGAAGCCGGTGACCGAGGGCATGGGCAGGAGCTCCTTCGTCAGGCCAGCGACGACCGGTCGGTCGACCGGGTCCCGACGGTGTGAGCACGGACGTAGTCCCAGTCGAGCTCGATGCCGAAGCCGGGCCCGGCGGGCAGCGTGTAGCGTCCGTCGGCGATCCGCGTGGACATCGCGGTCAGGCGCCAGAAGAACGGGTCACGCTCCTCATCGAAGCACTCCACGAAGGTGTGATCGGGAACGCTGGCCAGGAGGTGCGCGCTGATCTGCGGCTCCTCGTGATGGCCGAGCTCAACGCCGAAGGCAGCCGCGAGCCCGGCGGCCTTGCGCCAGATGGTCGGACCGCCGGCCCACGATGCATCGAAATTGGAGACGTCGATGGCGCCGCCGATCATCAGGTCGCGGATGCCGGTCAGGGTCGTCTCGCTCTGGCCGGCACACACGGGGATGCCGGTCTGGTAGCGCACGTCGCGCATCCAGCGGGCATCGTTGGTCCAGCGCACGGGCTCCTCGAACCAGCGGATGTCGAGATCCCAGACATAGCGGGCGAACTCCACCGCCTGGGCCCGGCTGTACCCCTGGTTGGCGTCGACCATGAGCACGAAGTCCGTGCCCGCGGCCTCGCGCGCGCTGCGCACCCGGGCCGCATCCTCGGCCGGGGTCTTGCCGCCGACCTTGAACTTCATGCCGGCGAAGCCGGCGTCCACGTACGACCGGATGACGGTCCCCAGCTCGTCGTTGGACAGGTGGTAATAGCCGCCGATGATGCTGATCGGCACGCGATCCACGGTGCTCCCCCAGACCCGGTGGAGGGGCAGTCCGACGGCTCGCCCGAAGACGTCCCAGATGGCCTCGTCCATGCACGAGATGGCCTGCAGGGCGAGTCCCCGGTCGCGCAGGATGTCGTTGGTCGCGGGCTCCATCGCCCGCCAGGCGCCCTCGGGGTCGCTGGCGGTCAGGCCCAGCAGCCGGGGCACCAGCTCGTCGTGGATGATGGCCACGATGATGTCCTGCTCGACATCGGTATCGCCCGTGTAGACCTCGGACACGAGCCCGTCGGCCGTGTACAGGCGGGTGATGATCGTGCACCGGTTGTCCATGCTGTAGGCGCTGCCGGAGAAGCGGCGCCCCAGCGGCGCGCGCAGGGCGATCGTCTCGACGCGCTCGATCAGGAGCGACCCGCGATCGAGCCGCCCGGAGCCGGCCTGTGCCGGCTCTTCGGGCGTGCCGTCGACCATCAGGCCCGGACGCTCGCGCGGGCAGCCGCGGCGATCCCTTCAGCCGAGGGGATGACGAGGTCCTCGAGCGGCGGCGTATAGGGCATCGGGATGTCGTCGGGCAGGCTGATCCGGCGCGGCGCGCTGGCCCAGTCGATGCCGCCGATGGTCAGCTCGGACACGACGGTCGCACCCCAGCCGGCCGCATGGACCTGCTCCTCGGCGACCACCAGTCGGCGGGTCTTGTCCACCGAGGCCCGGACCGTGGGCAGGTCCAGCGGGCGCAGCCAGCGCAGGTCGATGACCTCGGCGCTGATGCCCTCGGCGGCGAGCGACTCGGCTGCGGCCAGGGCGCGCTCGACCATGAGCAGCGTGGCCACGATGGTCACGTCACTGCCCTCGCGCTCGACCACGGCCTTGCCCAGCGGGGCGATCTCGCCGCGGGTCACCGGGCCCTTGCGGCCGTACAGGCCCTTGTGCTCGAAGAACATCGTCGGGTTGTTGTCGTTGACGGCCGCGCGCAGCAGGCTGTACGCCGATCCCGGTGAGGACGCGGTCACGATGCGCAGCCCGGGCAGGTGCATGAACCAGCTCTCGCCGGTCGCGCTGTGCTGGGTCCCGAAGCGGCCGGTGCCGCCGCAGATGACCCGGACCGTGACCGGCACGGCGGTCTGGCCGCCGGACATGAACCGGTACTTGGGCAGCTGGTTCACGATGGCGTCGCCGGCCGTCGGCAGGAAGTCCGCGAACATGATCTCGACGATCGGGCGCATGCCCACCAGGCTCATCCCGATGGCCACGTTGAGGAATCCGTTCTCGCAGATCGGCGTGGTCCGGACGCGCTCCGGGCCGAAGGCCTCGATGAGCCCGACGTTGGTCTTGAACACGCCCCCGTCAGCGCCGACGTCCTCGCCCATGAGCAGGACCGATTCGTCGCCGCCCAGGGCGTCGTGCAGCGCGGCGTTGATCGCGTCGCGGTAGGTCAGCTCGGTCGGCGCCGCGGCATCCGTCGCAGCGCGCTCGGGCGCCTCAGTCGGCGTAGACATAGGGGATCGTCTCCTCGAGGGTCGGGAAGGGGCTGGTTGCGGCCCGTTCGGCGGCGGCGTCGATGGCGGCCTGCGTCTCGGTCCGGATCTCGGTGGCGTCGTTGGGCCCGATGACGCCCTCATCGACGAGCTTGGCGCCGAGCAGCTCGATGGGGTCGCGCGCCTTCCAGCGCTCCAGCTCGCCGTCGGGCCGATACTTGGCCGGGTCCGAGCGCGAGTGGCCGCGATAGCGGTAGGTCTTCATCTCGAGCAGGCTCGGGCCGCCGCCGCCCCGGGCGCGCTCGACCGCCTCGGACACGGCTGCGTACACCGTGTCGATGTCCTGGCCGTCGACGATGACGCCGGGCATCCCGAACGGATCGGCCCGTCGAGCCAGGTCATCCATGGGTGTCGTCGTCCGCAGCGGGCTGTACTCGCCGTACAGGTTGTTGGCGATGATGAACACGACCGGCGCCTGCCACACGGCAGCCATGTTGAGGGCCTCGTGGAAGGTGCCGATGTTGGTTGCCCCGTCCCCGAAGAACGACAGGGCGACGTTGGGCTTCTTCTGCATCTGGAAGGCGACGGCCGCACCGACCGCGATGGGCAGCCCCGCGCCGATGATCGCGTTGGCCCCGATGTTGCCCTTGGAGAAGTCGATGAGGTGCATCGAGCCGCCCACGCCGCCCGAGCCGCCGGCCGAGCGGCCCATCAGCTCGGCGAAGGCCGTCTCGGACTCCATGCCCAGGGCGAGAGCCTCGCCGTGGCCGCGGTACGTATTGGTCTGGACGTCTCCCGGGCGCATCGCGCCGATGGACCCGACGGAGACCGCCTCCTGGCCCTGGCACAGATGGGTGGTGCCCTGGATCTGTCCGGTCATGAACAGTTCCTGGACCTTCTCCTCGAACAGTCGGATGCGGACCATCGACTGGTACCAGGCGAGGCGATCGGGCGGGGCGCTGGTGGGGTCGGACATCGGGTGCGCTGCCTCCGGGCTGCTCGTGCGGCCGCACGACCGGCCTGCGGGGGGCTGCATCCGGGGGCGGTACCGTTTCCAGTTTCGATTACATCGTGGCATCCGGGTGGGTCCTCCGTCAACCGTAGCGCGCTGTGCCGGTGGGCGCCCCGCAGCCCGTGTGCTACCGTCCTTGGAACCGTTCCTGGAACAGTGCGCAAGGTGGGTCGCGGAGCAGGCCTGGGAGGGCTGGATGAGCGAACATAGGCGTCCCGACGGGCGACGCAAGCGCGCGAGCATGCGCGAGGTCGCCGATCTTGCCGATGTCGCGATCTCCTCGGTGTCGCGCGTCCTGTCGGGCCATCCGGACGTCAGTGCGGACATGCGCGAGCGCGTCCTGGATGCGGTCCGGCAGCTGGAATACGAGCCGGACTTCCTGGCCCAAAGCCTGCGGCGGGGCGCGACCCTGTCGGTTGGCTATGTCGTGGGCGATATCTCGAACCCCCTCATCTCGTCGATCACGTCGGGCGCCGAGTCCGTGCTCCGCTCGGCGGGGTATTCGATGCTCCTCATGAACTCGGAGACCGATGCCGAGCTCGACGCCGCGCACATCCGCTTCTTCCAGGCACGACGCGTCGACGGGATGATCCTGTCGCTCGCCAGCGAACGCCGACAGGAGACGCTGGACATCCTGGACCAGGTCGACGTCCCGGTCATCATGGTCGACCGCGACGTCGATGCCGACCTGGACGCGAGCATCGTGCGCAACGACCATCGGGCCGGCATGCGCGCCGCGATCGGCCACCTCCTGGACCTGGGCCACCGGCGGATCGCGCTCATCACGGGCTCCCTGGACCTGTGGCCGGTCCGCGAGCGGATCGCCGGCATGGCGGAGGCCGTCACGGCGCGCGGGGTGCAGGACGAGACCATCAGCCTGGTCGGATCGCTATCTGCCGAGCATGGTGCCCGGAGCGTGGAGCAGCTCCTCGCGATGGACCCACGGCCGACGGCGATCGTGGCCGGCGGCAACCAGGTCCTGGCCGGCTGCATCCGCGCGCTGCAGCGCAACGGCATCCGTATCCCGGACGACATGTCGCTCGTGACGTGCGACGAGGTGGACCTGTCCCAGCTCCATGAGCCGCCGATCGCGGCCGTCGGGCGTGACACGCTGCTGCTGGGGCGGACGGCGGCCGAGCTGCTGCTGGAGCGCATCGGCGGCGGCGAGCCGCGAACCGTCCTGTTGCCGACGACCTTCACCGCCCGGTCGAGTTGCGGTCCGGTGCCTGCCGGCTCTTGAGTCGCGACGCGGGCCCGAGACCTCGCGTACCGTCGCGCCGCAACCTCGCGCTCGGTAACGATTGCAGAACCGCTACCAGCGTGCGACCATCCGCGGACCGCGCCACAGCGAGCCGAAGCATGTAACGGAGCGGCGGACCCGACCGCCCGGCGACTGCCGGCGGCGGGCGAACACGGGAGCCGCTGTGCCTGACGTCATCCAGGGGACCGAGCGCCATCCACTCGAGGTCGGTCGGACCCTGTTCGACTACGCCGACGCCGTGTCCAGCGCGGTCCCCCAGTCGTGCCGCAGGACCGGCCGCTGCCGGGAATGCGTGGTCGAGGTCCGCCAGGGCCTGGACAGCCTGTCGCCACGGACGCCTGCCGAGGCGTACCTCAAGGGCGGCTTCCGCCTGGCCTGCCAGGCCGAGATCGAATCGACCGACGCGGACGTCGAGTTCGCCATCATCCGCCGCCGCATGCGCATCCTGGATTCGACCGAAGCCCCCGCGACGCGTCTCGACCCGGTCGTGACCGCCGACGAGCTGGCGGTCCGCTACAACGGCCAGCCCATCGACCTGCGACGGGCCAACGTCCTGGGCCTGGCCATCGACATCGGCACGACGACGGTCGTGTTCCGGATCATCGACCTCATGACCGGCGCGGTCGTGGCCGGCGGCGCCCTGGAGAACCCCCAGCGCTTCGGTGGCAGCGACGTGATGTCCCGGATCTCCTACGAGAAGGACTTCCCGGGCGCGATGCGCATGGCCGCGCGCCGGGCCCTGAACCATGAGCTGCGCGACACCTATCGGGCCATGGGCATCGATCGCCACGAGGTCTACGAGGCGATCATCGTGGCCAATAGCACGATGCGCGACCTGTTCTTCGGCATCGACATCGCGCCCATCGGCGAGTTCCCGTACAAGTCGAGCACGGAAGTGGCGATGCTCGCCGGTCGCACCGATTCGACCTGGCTGCGTCGGCGCGGTCACGAGGTCGGGCTGCTCATGAACCCGCACGGCCGGGTGGTCGGGGCGCCGGTGATCGCCAGCCACGTCGGGGGCGACACCGCGGCCGACCTGATCGCGGTGGACTTCGCGGGCGGCGAGGGCATCCGGATGCTCATCGATATCGGGACCAACACGGAGGTCGTGGTCACCGACGGCACGCGCTTCCTTGCCGCGTCATGTCCGGCCGGCCCGGCCTTCGAGGGCGGACTCCTGCGCTTCGGGATGCCCGGCGCCGACGGCGCCATCGAATCCGTGCACATCGAGGGCGACGGCTTCGCCTTCGGGACCATCGGGGACGTGGATCCGGTCGGCATCTGCGGCTCGGGCCTCGTGGATGTGCTGGCCGAGCTGCGAAGGGCGCGCTGGATGAACGAAGAGGGCCGCTTCCGCGACAGCCTGGACGAGTTCCTCATCGCTCCCGAGCAGGGCATCACCTTCTCGCGCTCCGACGCCAGCCTGCTCGCCCAGGCCAAGGCGGCGAACGCTTGCGGCCAGCGCATCCTCCTGCGTCGCCTCGGCGTGACCGCCGACCAGGTGGACCGGGTCTACCTCGCCGGCGGCTTCGCCAACGCCGTCGATGTGGTCAACGCCATCGACATCGGCTTGCTCGCGCCCGTGCCGGCCGAGCGGGTCGTGCGCGTCGGCAACGCCGCGCTCCACGGTGCCGCCGGGCTGCTCCTGTCCAAGAGCCGGCGCGACATCCTGGACTCGCTCATCGGTCGCATCGAGCACGTCGAGCTCGAGACCGAGGAGGACTTCTTCGAGCTCTTCGTCGACGGCTGCCGGTTCGTGCCCATCGCCGCCTGACCAGTCACCCAGCCGAGCACCAAGCCCACAGCCCACGGAGGGACCGCTCGTTGTCAACGTCCACGCCGCCGCCGTTCATCATCATCGGCGAAAACATCCACACCAGCCGGGTCGTCAAGCGCGACGGGGTGCGCATCGGCGAAACGCCGGGCGGCGAGGCCGCCGTTCGCGTCCCGCTGCCCGACGGCGGGGAGGGCCTGCTCGCCGTCCAGCCGGCCATCCGGGACACGCGCGAGTTCGCGTCGGGCCGGGTCAAGCACGTCATGGCCGCCGTCCTGGAGGGCGTGACCGGCGGCGCCGACGCGGAGCTCGCGGCGACCTACGTGCGCTGGATGGCCGCCCGGCAGATCGCCGGTGGGGCGTCGTACCTGGACCTCAACGTCGATGAGTACTCGCCGGACGTGGACGGTCGGCTGGCGGCGATGGCGTGGCTCGTCCCGGTGGTCGGGCCGGCCTCGGGCGTCCCGCTCTCGATCGATTCGTCGGACAGCGCGGTCATGGAGGCGGGCCTCGACGGCATCGATCCGACGTGGGCGGGTGGGGCGAGGCCGCTCCTGAACTCGGCCGCCGCTGACCGCCCCGATGTCCTGGAACTGGCCGCCGCGCGAGGCTGTCCGGTGGTCCTGTCGTCGATCGGGGAGACGACCCCGGCGAGCGCCGAGGAACGAGTCGAGCGGGCCGTTGCGATGATCGAGATGGCGCAGGCCCGCGGCCTGGCCCTGTCCGACCTGCACGTCGACCCGCTGGTCATCCCCATCGGCGCCGACACGGAAGCCGGGGCCGGCTACCTGGAGGCCGTCCGCCAGCTTCGCGAGCGCTATGGCCCCGAGCTGCACATCACCGGTGGCGTGTCCAACGTGTCCTTCGGGATGCCCGCCCGCCGGCTCATCAGCGACGTGTTCCTGGACCTATGCGTGCAGGCCGGCCAGGACTCAGGGATCGTGGACCCGGTCGCCGCGGACATCGCCGCGGCGCTCTCGCCGGATCGCGAGGCCAGCGACTACCGCCTCGCGGCCGACCTGCTGACCGGGGCGGACGCCTTCGGGGTGGAGTTCATCGACGCGTTTCGGAGCGGGCGTCTGGGCAGCTGAGCCCTCACAACGGCTTCGGATGACGGCCTTGCGGATGCTCGACGTCCGGGGGCCAAGTCTGCGTGATCAACGGGCAACGGGCACGACGACCTGCGTTACCCGATCTGGCGCAACCGACACCAATGCGGCCCCAACGATGCGCGATGGTTCATCACGACCGTCCAACACTTGTACCCGGTACGAGAAGGCCGCCAATCGCAGGAATCTGCACTCGCCTTGTGCGTTCGTCGACACAGCGTCCCCGCCCAGAGTACACGTCAAACCCTCCACGGGCCTGCCGCCCGAGCCGATCGCACGTACAACGAGATCGCCGACGGGTCCGACCCAGGTCGGGCCGCCTGCACGCTCAACGATCAGCCAAGCAGGAGCCCCGAAGTGGTCTCTAATCTCCTGACTCATCGCACGACTGGCGGATAGATAGCTGAGCTCGACGGTGCCTCCATCCAACGGACTTGTGAAGACGTCAAGAAGTTGCGCGCCAACAGTCTCGAACCACTCCTGTTCAGCTTGGACCTCAGCAACGAGCGCTTCCATCTCCACGATGTGTGGATCGATGTTCACTGCTTCCCAGTGGGTGTTGGGTGGCAGCAGCTGCTCGAGGACATTCGCGTGAACATCAGCGTCCTGCGTGAAACGCGCAACAATGATGCCACCTCGCTGCTGATCGATGTACCAGTCGTACGAGTCTGCGGTTGTCGCGGAGTAAGTCGCGATGATCGGCACTGCCTCGCCTCGGGCCTGCGTTCTGGACAAGAGGTCCTGCAGCTCGAACGGCATGAGGGGTACGCCGAATCGCGCGCGTCCGGCTGAGCTCTCTGGATCACTCGCAACGAGCTCGACCCAAGTCTCGTCTATCTGCAACCCAAACGCTGTGCGAAACCGAATCCAATCCTCCAGCTGTTCTGGGCTGGGGCTCTGTGCGCGGAACGTAGAGATGGAGGTCGGCAACGAAGACGGCGCGGCTGTCGGCGGCGGCATCGGGCCGCATGCGAGCGCCAGACTAGTCCCGACGACTAGCGCCACTGCCAGCGCTGAGGTCCCGCGCCACGACTGCGACCCGGCCGCTGCCATTGCGCCTAGCAGGACGCGGTAGTACAGAGACTGTAGGTGTAACCCCAGTTGGAATTGAACTGCGCCGCTCCGACGTCGACAGGGCTATACCAGCCATACCACGGCTGTGGGTCCTGATACGGGCCAGGCTCCTCGTACTCGGAATGAACGTGCGTGCCCATCGCCAGCACATAGGTTGTGTATGTTGGCGGGGGGGACGTGAACATAAACATCGGTCCACCGCTGTCACCGCCCTCGGAGTCGAAGTTGACGCGGATCGTCTTCGTGACCGTGACACATGTGGTCGCCGGTGGAGTTCCCACACAGCTGAGCCTGTTCGCATACAGGGCATTGATGTGACCGCACGTGTAACCGCCGTTGCGCCCGTAGCGACAGACCGTGTCGTTTATGCCTTGCTGGGCGCCAGTCACTTGACCAACAACGCCGTATACATTCCCTGCGCCGCGATGCATCAGGTTCTTGCTCGTCATGTTGGCGACTTCGCCGCTGAAGATCGTTGTGAGTCCAACATCGGCAGTCCTTACGTAGCCTGGCTGCCAGGTTTCTTCCCGTGCCCGACCGTACCCCAGGCCGTCGTGTCGCCAGATCCCGTCGTACCCGCCATTACGGTCGATACAGTGTCCGGCGGTAAGTAGGTGAAGCGCCCCGGTCCCGGTTCGCTTGACGACGAAGCCAGAGGTGCACTGCCCGCCATTATCGGCAGTGATAGCGAGGCCTCCCTTGATGGGGCGACAGTCGCTCCCGTTGACACAGTCACTGTGCGCGGGTGCCGACTCTTCGAGAATCAGACCCGGACCGATGACGTCGGCGAGGGCGGAGCGCGAGTGCTCATCGAGACTTTGAACGCCAACGAGAACAGCGTTCTGCTCGGCGAGGATCGCGGTCTCGACGATGTGGACACCGTTGGTCGCCAGAGCTTCCACCTCTGCCTCGACTGCAGATTGGAGTTCAAGCAGCTGTTTCAGAGACCAATCGACCTCCTCCAGTCGGAAGTCAACTGCAGGTCCGAGTAGGTCAGCGATCAGAGCCCTATGTGCATCAGGGTCGCTCGCAAACATGAAGACGGGGATACCCCCCGCTGAGTGGTCCATGTACCTCCCAGCGAAGGCCTCCTGTTCATTCGCGTAGTCCATCGCATCGCGCGTCGCCGCCTGGACGTTGAAACGTCGATGGACCTCCCGCGCCTCCTCGGCTGAGAGGGGAACGCCAAACTCGAGGTTGGGATACCCGACGGGGTCCCCAGCAGCTGCACGGACGAACTCGACGTCGCTCCGGAACGCAAAGCTTGTCCTGAATCGGATGTCGTCAGCCAAGTCCGATGGATTCACCTCCGATTCATCGCTGCTGATTGCCGCGATCGGGGTGGCTCCCAGCAACACGCCCAACAGGGACAACGCGATCCCAAGGACCGCTATTCTGCTCACATGTCGCTTGGAAGCACTGCCGGACGGTGTCCTTCGCATGACGACCTCTTTGGCACTCCGCAGTACGGCATCATGACGCTGGATGCAGATAGACCCTCATGATGCTGCTATCTGTCAACCGTCTTGCGGGCTGAGCGTAGGAGCGGTCAGGCGACCTCGACCGCAGCGGGGACCGGTTCACCGGCCCGCTTGGCCCGGGCTTCGGCCACGAGGCGCCGGGCGAGGATGACCGCCGAGCCCGCGTCCGGTGCCCAGCCGTCGGCGCCGATGGTCTCGGCGAACTCCTTGGTCACGGCCGCGCCACCGACCATCACCGGCAGGTGGGGCAGGTCGTCGGCCGCCCGGACCGCCTCGATGACGGTGCGCATGCCGCCCATCGTCGTGGTCAGAAGGGCGCTGATGCCGATGATGTCGGCCTTGTGCTCGCGCACGGCGGCCATGAACTTGTCAACGGACACGTTGGTGCCCAGGTCGAAGATCTCGAAGTTGGCGCCCTTCAGCATCATCCCGACGAGGTTCTTGCCGATGTCGTGGAGGTCACCCTTGATGGTGCCCATGACGGCGACGCTGTCGGGCTTGTAGCCGCTGCCGATGAGCAATGGCTCGAGGAGGGCGACTGCGGCCTTCATCGCCCGGGCGCTGATGAGCATCTCCGGGACGTAGATCTCGTTGTCCTGGAATCGCTGGCCGACGACGCCCATCGCGTCGGTCATCGCATCGAGCACGGTCTTGGGATGGATCTCCTCGTCGATCGCCTGCTGGGTGATCTCGACCGCGGTCTCGCGATCGCCGACCTCCACGGCCGTCTGGAGTCGCTTCAGGTCCGCCATCGGTTCGTCGTTCTCCTGCCTGTCGGGTTGCTGTGGGCTCAGCCGGGGCCCGGGTAGCCGGTGTAGGTGCTGGTGGAGGGATCCGGACGATGGATGATCCCGTCGTCGCCGCGATGCTTGGCCGACCAGTCGCGGGCCGCCTGGTTGATGGCCATGAGCGGCTCTTTGGGTGTCACGAGGGGCACGGATCCCTCGGGAGCCAGTCCCTCGACGCCGGCGTCCATCAGGTCCCAGCACGCCTTGTAGACGTCCTCCGGGGTGCCCTGCCAGAGCAGTGACGGGTTGTTGAGGTTGCCCATCAGGGCCATGCGTTCGCCGGCCATCGCGCGAGCCTCGCGCGCGTCCACTTGCGACTCGAAGTGGAAGACATCCCAGCCGGCGGCCGCGAAGAGATGCACGCGGTCGATGGTCTTGCCGCAGCAGTGGAAGATGCCCGGGCCGCCCATCTCCT
>Ga0163152_10003674_pt1 | contig 19747 bp, 20 predicted proteins | sample OliLakLV19MP8IB2_FD_148635 | JGI IMG/M metagenome (GOLD analysis project Ga0163152, IMG submission 148635) | Freshwater microbial mat bacterial communities from Lake Vanda, McMurdo Dry Valleys, Antarctica - Oligotrophic Lake LV.19.MP8.IB-2 | ecosystem: Environmental > Aquatic > Freshwater >...
CCTCGACGGTGCGCGGCAGCGTCGGATCGGCGAAGCCGTCGCCGCCGAGCTCGCATGGACACGACGGCACCTCGCGCCGTGGATCTGGCGGCACCTGCGCGGGCGATCCTCCGGAGACGGCCGCGTGCCGAAGCGCCCCGCGCTGGAGCCCTGGCGATGATCTCGGTCGCGCGCTTCTCCATCACGCCGGTGAAGAGCCTCGCGCTTCATCATCCGGACGAGGTCCTGCTCGAGGCGTGTGGCGTCGCCGCGAACCGCCGCTTCTTCCTCGTGCGCGAGGATGGGCGCCTCTTCTCGGTGACGCACCACGGCCCGCTCGTCCGGGTTCGCGCCGAGTGGGACGCCGCGACCGAGCGGCTCTTGCTCGCGTTTCCGGACGGCGCCGTCGTCGCGGACATCGTGCGCGTCGAGTCGGGGATTCAGACGGATTTCTGGGGCGGCCGGATGGTGCACGGCCGGGTCGTGAGCGGACCGTGGGCCGCTGCGCTCAGCGCGTTCGCGGGAGAGCCGCTGCGTCTGGTACGCGCGGACGCGCCCGGCGGCGGCGTGGACGTCGAGCCGGTGACGGTCTCGTCGACGGCGTCCGCGGCCGAGGTCGCGTCACGCGGCGGCTTCGCGAGCCCCGACGGGCGGCGGTACCGCATGCTGATGGAGCTCGACGGCTGTTCGCCGCACGAGGAGGACTCGTGGAAAGGCCGGCGCTTTCGCGCCGGCCAGGCTGTCCTCGAGATGTTCGGTCCCGTCGAGCGCTGTGCGGCGACGACGCGCGACCCCGACACCGGGATCCACGACTTCGACGCGCTGCGCACGATCGCCGCGTACCGCGGACTTCGCGACGGGAACAAGATCGACTTCGGCGTGTATGCGCGCGTGCTGGAACCCGGGCGAGTCCGCGTCGGCGATCGTTTCGAACCCGGCTGACGCTACTTGCCCTCGAGCGCCTTGCGCACGTCGTCGATCTCGTCGACGTGTTTCGCGGTCTTGGTGATGTTCACCTGCGCGGCCTTGATGTGGCTGTCGACCTCGGCGACCTTCGTCTGCACGGAGTCGATCTGCGTCTTGGTCTCGGTCGCGAGACGGAGGAGCTGATCCTTGATCGCGACGAGGTTGTCCTTGTCGCCGAAGAGCGCCTTCGCATCGGCGGTCAACGCCTTCACGTCGCCGTCGAGGTTCTTCTTGATCTTGACGAGGTTGCTGATGGACTTGGCGATGGCGTTGAAGTCGATCGCTTCGGCTTCCTGGTCATACCCGAAGGTGGCGGTGCCGGCGAACATCATCACGGCGCCGAGCGCGAAGGACTTGAGGTGAAGGCGCTTCACGAAGGACATGTCGGGGAAGAAGCTGCGCGGCGTGAGGAACATCGTCGCCTCCAATGGTGTGGTCGCAAGAGATCGAAACGGCTGCGGAAACCGCAGCATAAACGAAGCCCACCGGTGCGACGGAGGGACCTCATCATTCATTCGCCGGTGGTACGATCCCCAGCCGATGAGCCGCTTCCGGGCGTTGTGCGTGATTTCGCTGGCGCTCCTCCCTCTCGCGGGGTGTCCATCGCCGCCCCCCGTCGAAATCCCGATCGAGATCCCCACGCCGACACCGTCGCCGGAGGCCACGCCGACACCCACACCGATCGACCCGCGCGATGCGCTTCGCGAGGTCGCCGAGCCGCAGCCCATGCTCGACGGCGGCGCCCTCCCCGCGCTGCGTGCGTCGGTCGACCAGAGCCTCTCGTGGCTGAAGGGACAGGCGCCGGGACGGAAGCTCGTCTTCGGTCCGCGAACCGTCACCGTCAAGGAACTGAGCGAGGCACTCACCTCGTTCCGGAAGATGCTCGCCGACGATCCATCCCCGGCCGTGCTCGAGCAGCGCGTTCGTGCCGCGTTTGACGTCGTCGAAGCGGTCGGCGCGAACTTCGACGGCCGCGTCCTCTTCACCGGCTACTACGAGCCCAGCATCGAGGCGAGCCTCACGAAGCGTCCGGGGTACGACGTGCCGGTCTACACGCGCCCGCCGGACTTCATCGAGATCCCGATCTCCGAATGGGGCGGGCAATACCAGGGGCATCGCAAGCTGATCGGCCGCCTCGAGGGGAAACGCGTCCGTCCCTATTGGTCGCGCGAAGAGATCGGCTTCGGTACGCTCGAGGGCAAGAAGCTGGAGATCGCGTGGGCGAAAGACGCCGTCGATCTCTTCTTCGTGGAGATCCAGGGCAGCGGCACGCTCGTCCTTCCCGACGGGAAGAAGAAGCGCATCGGCTACAACGGCTCGAACAGCCGCCCCTACCGCAGCATCGGGTCACTGCTGATCGCGGAGCAGGAGATCTCCGCGGCCACCATGTCGATGCAGGCGCTCCGCACGTGGCTCGCCGAGAACCCCGACGAGAAGGCGCGTGTCCTCGACCACAACGAGTCCTACGTATTCTTTCGGTTTCTGGAAACCGGTCCGGTTGGCTCGCTCAACCGCCCGGTGACGCCGGAGCGCTCGATCGCCACGGACCTCTCGCTCTTCCCGCCGGCCGCGCTCGCGTTCCTTCACACGGAGCGCCCGATCGCGACCGTCGACACCGCCGGCAACCCCACGATCGTGTGGGAGCCGCTCGATCGCTTCGTGCTCAACCAGGACACCGGCGGCGCGATCAAAGGCGCCGGGCGCACGGACGTCTTCTGGGGCCAGGGCGCGGAAGCGACGCTCGCCGCCGGCATGATGAAACAGGGCGGCCGCCTCTACTTCCTCGTGCCGAAGGCGCCTTAGATCTTCGCAACGATCTCTTCGGTCTTCGCCCAGAGCTTCTCGGCCAGCGCCAGGTCGCGGCCGTTGTGGCTCGACTTCTTGAGGTTGCAGTCGGCCCAATACTCGCCGTTCACGCCGGCAGCGGCGGGATGCGTCGCGACGTAGCACTGAGTCGCCGCGCCTTCCGGAATGCTCTTCAGCACGAGCGGCCGCGACACCGCCATGCCGAGGCGCATCGCCAGATTCATGTGGCGCCCGAGCTCGGTGACGATCATGCCCGGGTGGATCGCATTTGCGGTGCGTCCCGTTCCCTCGAGGCGCTTCGCGAGCGCCCGCGCGAAGAGGAGGTTCGCGAGCTTCGACTGCCCGTAGAACGCCCAGCGCTTGTAGCCCTTCGAGCCGTCGAGGTTGTCGAAGTCGATCCCGACCTTCGGCGCGCCGAGATGCGCGTCGCTGCTGACCATCACGACCCGCCCCTTCTCCGTGAGCTGATCGAGGAGGCCGGTCACGAGGATGAAGTGCCCGACGTGGTTCGTGAGGAACTGCAGCTCGAGGCCGAGCTTCGTCTCGAGCGAGCCGATGGCCATGACGCCCGCGTTGGCGATGATGCCGTCGAGCTTGCGCCCCAACGCCTTGATCGACACGACGCACGCGCGAACCGACGCGGGATCCGCGAGCTCGCACGAGAGCGGCGTTCCGGCTCCGCCCTTCAGCGCCGCCGCCGCGTCCTCCACCTTGCGGGCGGTCGCGATCACGTACGCGCCGCGCGATTGGAGCGTCGAGACCGTGAGGGCGCCGAGTCCGGTGCGCACGCCGGTGACGAGGTAGGTCTTCCCTTTCAGGTCGATCCCCTCGGTGACGTGCGTCGCCGTCGAGGCGTAGCCGAACCCGCTCGCGCCTTTTGCGAGCACCCAACCGATGAGCGCCATCAGTTCGCGTGAACGACCGCGCCGGGAACGACCTTCACTTCGCCGAGCACCGCGTCGAGCTTTCCGCTCATCGCGATCTTCCATTCTCCCGGTCCGGCGGCGATCGGCTTCCCTTTTGCAAAGGTGTAGGTGCGCGCGCGGACGCCGTCCTTCGTGACGAGCTCCACCATGTCGGCCGCGCCGTTCCACTGGATCGCGCCGAGAGAGACTTCCGCGATGCGTCCAGCCGCGACGTCCGTCGACTCCGAAAGAACGGTGATGTCGAGGTACGACTGCAGCTTGATCTTTCCGACGCGCGAGACGAACGGCTTGCCGATCGGCTGCAGCTCCGAGAGGCGGTCGCCCGTAGCCGGGTCGTGCACCGAGAGACCCGTGTCGTAGGTTCCGGGCGGAACGGTCACCTTGATCGCGCCGACGGCAAGCTCGGAGATTCCGCCTTCCTTCACCGTCACATCGCCCCACGCCCACTTCTTCTCGAGATAGGCCGTGATCCGCCACGTCCCCGCGGGCGCGGCGACGAGCTTCCCGGTCTCGTCGAGCTCGGAGACCCACGCCCCCTTCTGATCCTGCACGGACAGGTTCTCCTGCACGCCTTCCGGCGGAACGACCTTCAGCGCGCCCAGCTTCACGACGAACGACGTGCCCTTCTTCAGGTCGACGTCTTTCGCCCACACCCAGAGCTTCGAGCCGACGCGCGTGACGGTGTAGACGCCGGGCGGCACGCTCACCGGCGTGCCGGCCTCGGCGCGCTCGACGACCGCTTCGCCCTTCTCGTTCCACACGGAGAACGCCGTTCCCGTCGAGTTCGGAACCGCCTCGACCGAGATCGTCGTCGGCCCGGACTCGCATCCAGACAGGAGAATGAAAAGACAGGCCGCAGCGAGGGTTCGACGCATGGCCGGGTTATAGCGCGACTCGCTGCTGGGGCCTTGTCACGAACGGCGCTTTCCTGCCATACCGTTCGCCATGAAACGCCTCCTTACCTTTGTTGCGTTCGCGGCCGTCGCCACCGCGTGCTCGCCCGCCCCCACGAAGCCCGTGACCACGAAACCTACGACCGACGGCGGAACCGCCATGCGCCAGGAAGAAAATCCGTTCTACGCGGAGAGCACGCTGCCCTTGAAGTACCCGCCCTTCGACAAGATCAAGGACGAGCACTTCGCGCCCGCGTTCGATCGCGGGATGGCGGACCAGTTGAAAGAGATCGACGCGATCGCGAACGATCCGGCGGCGGCCACGATCGAGAACACGCTCGTCGCTCTCGAGAAGTCGGGACAGATCCTCGACCGCTCGACGACGGTGTTCTTCAGCCTCGTCGGCGCCGACACCAACGACGTGCGCAAGAAGATCCAGGCGGACTACTCGCCGAAGCTCTCCGCGCACAGCGACGCGATCACGCTCAACCCGAAGCTCTTCGCGCGGATCAAGAAGCTCTACGACACGCGCGCGACGCTCGGACTCGATGCCGAGTCCACGCGTCTCATCGAGCGCTACCACACCGCGTTCGTGCGCCAGGGCGCCAATCTCGCGGAGGCGGACAAGGCGAAGTTCAAGGAGATCAACAGCGAGCTCGCGACGCTCGGCACGAAGTTCACGCAGAACGTCCTCGCGGAAGTGAACGCGTCGGCGATCACCGTGGACTCGGTGAAGGAGCTCGACGGGCTTTCGCCGGAGCAGATCAACGCCGCCGCGGAAGCCGCGAAGGCGCGCAAGCTCGACGGCAAGTGGGTCATCGCGCTTCAGAACACGACCGGCCAGCCGCCGAACACGTATCTCAAGGATCGCGCGCTGCGCGAGAAGGTCCACAAGGCGTCGATCGCCCGCGGCAGCCGTGGCAACGAGTTCGACAACACGGCGATCGTCGCCCGCGTCGCGAAGCTGCGTGCCGAGCGCGCGAAGATGCTCGGCTACCCGAACCATGCGGCGTACGTCCTCGAGGACGAGACGGCGCTCACGCCGGACGCCGTCAACAAGCGCCTCGCGCAGCTTGCGCCGACCGCGGTCGCGAATGCGAAGCGCGAAGGCGCCGAGATCGCCGCCATCATCAAGAAGGAAGGCGGCAAGTTCGAGCCCGCGGCGTGGGACTGGGACCACTACGCGGAGAAGGTGCGCAAGCAGACGTACGACTTCGACGAGTCGCAGCTGAAGCCGTATCTCGAGTTCAACCGCGTGCTCGAGGACGGCATCTTCTTCGCGGCGACGAAGCTCTACGGAATCACGTTCAAAGAGCGGAAGGATCTCCCGCTCTATCACCCTGATGTGCGCACCTATGACGTCTTCGAGGAGAACGGCAAGCAGCTCGCCATCCTCATCTACGATCCGTACGCGCGCGAGTCGAAGCGCGGCGGCGCCTGGATGAACTCCTACGTCTCGCAGTCGACGCTCATGGGCAACCTGCCCGTCGTCGCCAACCACATGAACATTCCCGAGCCTGCGGCCGGTCAGCCCGCGCTCCTCACCTGGGACGAAGTGACCACGGCGTTCCACGAGTTCGGACACGCGCTCCACGGCATGTTCTCGAACGTGAAGTACCCCTACTTCACCGGCACCAGTGTGCCTCGCGACTTCGTCGAGTACCCGTCTCAGGTGAACGAGATGTGGGCGAGCTGGCCCGAGGTCCTCAAGAACTACGCGAAGCACCACAAGACCGGCGAGCCGATGCCGCAGTCGCTCGTCGACAAGGTGCTTGCGACCTCCAAGTTCAACCAGGGCTTCGCGACCACCGAGTATCTCGCGGCGGCGCTGCTCGACCAGCGCTGGCATCAGCTCACGCCGGAGCAGGTTCCGGAGGCGAAAGGCGTCATCGCGTTCGAAGAGGCCGCGCTCAAGAAGGACGGCGTCGACTACGCGCTCGTTCCTCCGCGCTACCGCACGACGTATTTCAGCCACATCATGGGCGGCTACTCGGCGGGCTACTACGCCTACATCTGGTCGGAGGTCCTCGACGCGGACACGGTGGAGTGGTTCAAGGAGAACGGCGGACTTTCGCGCAAGAACGGCGACACGTTCCGGAAGAAGCTGCTCTCGCGCGGCGGCAGCGCCGACGCGATGGTGATCTTCCGCGACTTCCGCGGTCGCGATCCCGACATCAAGCCGCTGCTCGAGCGCCGCGGCCTGAGCAAGACGAAGTAGCTTTCAGGGAACGCCAGCAAGGACGTTCGCGACGTACGACTCGGAGTCCGTAATGCGCGTCACGGGTTTGTAGACCGCCGTGCCGCGCGCAACGGACTCCGAGATTTCGTCCTGCACTTCGAGGATCTCGAAGCGCGCCTCGCGCAAGAGGTCGAGCGTCTCCGCGAGCGTCCACAAGCGCCAGTCGTAGGTGAAGACGTCGCGCCGCTTCTTCCCGTCGGCCAGACGGAAGTGGATCGCACATTTCGTCTCGGCGCTGACGGCGTCCCACGACTTCTGCTCCCAGTAGTAGCTGAACTTCCCCATGCGCGAGTGGTCCTCGGTCGCGCGCTGCGAGTCCGGGCCGCCGTAGAGGTCGAGACAGAAGACACCGTTCTTCGCGAGCGAGGACCGCACGCGGCCGAAATACGCGAGCACGTCCTCTCGCGTCTTGAACACGAGCCACGAGAAGTTCAGCGCCGCGACCACGTCGAACGACCCGCGGCGTGCATCGAGAACGCTGCCCTTGATCAGTTGCACGCGCTTCGCCGCTTCCGTGCCCGGCGCGAACCGCCGCGCCTTCGCCCACGCGAGCGGCTCCGGATCGAGGTCGATGCCGACCGCCCGATTGTCGGGATGGCGCATCGCCCACGCCTCGGAGTTCGCCCCCGTGCCGCAGAAGTCCTCGCGCAGCGTCCTCGCGTCGCGGCGGCGCAGGCGCCGGTAGCTTTCCGCGAGGTTCTTCATCGTGAGCTCGGGGTCTTGTACCGCGAGCTCGTAGATCGCGTAACGGTCGTAGCGCGTGCGCTTCGTGCTGCGAGTCCGGGCCATGGCGGGCGATGGTAGAATGGGAACCGGCACGTTGGGAGAGCAGCATGAAGCACCTCGGCGGATGGGTTCTGGTGGCGGCCCTCTCGGGCTGCGGCGGCGGAACCCTCTCGGAACAGATCGACCACATCCTCAATCCCGCGCCGCCTCCGGCGCCGAAAGCGGTCGAGGAGGTCATCGAGACCGCCGTCGAAGCGACGCACATCTCGACGATCGCGCTTGCCGCGCTGGACGGAACGGGATCGTGTGCGGCCCTCGTCAGCGGCTGTCTCAATACGGGCTGCGACTTCGCACTCGAGATCGACGTAATGGGGTGCCCCGTGCCGATCAGCGACGGGGACGGCACGGGCGTCGTCGTCGTCACGGGAACGCGAACCGGTCCCGACTCCGCGGTGCTGACCGCCAACTTCGGCAACTTCGATCTCGGGATCGACGACGGCACCTGGTTCGTCCTGGAGATCGCGTCCATGGCCGCGGAGCGACACGGCGATCGCGTGAACGTCCTCTACGCGCAACAGAGCGTCACCGTTCGCTCGGACGCACTGGCGTCGAGCGCCGAGCTCTCGCAGCACGTCTGGACGTCGGACGCATACCTGAACGGGACCCCCGCCGACACGAACGACGACCACTACACGATCTCCGGCGGCGTTCAGGAGACCGAAGCCGGATCGACGGGCGCGTACGTCACGCAGGCAGGATTGGCGTTCGTGGAGGTGACGCCCGCATGCCGTCGCAACCCGACGCGGGGCGACGCGGTCATCGAGCGCGTTGGCGTCGGCACGTCGGTCGTCCTCTCGATGGTGCACGTCGGCTTCCACGAGGAATGCGACGGACGCGCGGACATCCTCAGCGCGTTAGGCACCGACGTGTTCTCCCTCGGGGGAACGGTCGAGATGGACCTGCTGGAATAGCCTCGGGGCAAGAATCTTCACCCGGGTGGAATCACCCGTCGGGCCGGCGCGGTTTCTTCAGCGCGGGAGCGGTCGCGAGGTACGGCGCGAGCCACCCATCGCTCGCGTCGGGCCATGCATCGACGCCGCGGATGTAGGGCTTGAGGTCGAGGATCGGCGTCTCGTCGAGAAGGTCGATGCCCTTCACGTTCACGAGGCCGGCGTCGATGTCGACGCCCGTCAGCGCGACGCTCGTGAGCCCGATGCGCGACGGGCGGTGCGGAGCGCGCGTCGCGAACACGCCGCGCTTCGGTCCACCGCGGGGCGGCTTCACCTTCGCCTTCCAGCCCTCGCTGCGATCGAAGAGGAAGATCACCCAGACCCGGTCGAAGCTCGCCAGATCGGCGAGCCCCGCTCGGTATTCCGCGTCGATCTCGAGGACGCCTTCGGCGTCAGGCGCCGCACTCGGCTGGTGCGGTGCGTCCTCTCGCCGCCGCCACGGCGAGAGGGCACGCCCGATGACGGGCACCTCTACGGTCACGTCTCAGGGACCCATCACGTTGACGATGCGGCCTTCCGTGGTGGGAGCGATGGTCGCCTTGCTCTCGATGTAGGCCTGGACGACGGCGGCCATCTTGCCGCGCGAGACCGAGCCCGTGTTCGTTCCGGCGAGGACGGTGTAGCCGTCTCCCCCGACGTCGAGGAAGTCCACTGTCGCGAGCGTGTAGATCGTCGCGTCGTTCGCGATCGGCGTGCCGCCGTCGAGCGTCACGTCGACGATGCGAGCACCGACCGGCTGCGACGGATTGAAGCGGAACTTGAATCCGGAGATCTGAGGGAAGAAGCCGGCGGCGTTCGGCATCGCCTCGACGCCGTGCTCGAGCGCGGCCCACAGCTGCGTGCCGGTCACGTTGCGCGTCACGACGGAGTTGCCGAACGGGAGCACGGTGTGCGCGTCGCCCGCAACGAGGTCGTAGGGCGGCCCGGCGGCGTAGCCGGAGGCTCCGCGGCGGAGCGTGAGGTCCTGCGGCGCGTAGCTCGACGGAAGCGGCGCACGGATGCCGCCGCCGTTGATCAGTGCGATCTGCGTCCCGTAGGTGGTGCGCAGCGCGTCCGCGATCAGGTTTCCGATCGCGACTTCACCGAGACGCTCGACGTTGTTGCCGCGAACGAACACGTTCTCGGCGACGCCGATCTTGCCGTCGAGCTTGGTGGCGAGCTGCGCACGGAACGGAGCGAGGAGCGCGACCACTTCGGGATCCGCCGTCACGGCGTCGGCGAGCGGCGTCACGAACGCGGCCGAGCGCGGACCGATCTCGCCGTTCTTCGGATCCACCTTGAACGTCACGCGTGCATACGTCGCGCCGAAGCTCTTGTTCTCGACGACGAGAGCGCCGTTCACGAACGTCGAGACCGGCACGTTCGTGTGATCGCCGAGGATCACGTCGAAGCCGTAGAGGTTCGCCGCCAGATCCATGAGCGGCCCGACCGGCTGGCCGGCCGCGTCGACGCCGGTCGCGCCCATGTGCGCGAGGAGCACGAACACTTCGGCGCCCATCTCTTCCGCGAGGTCGCGCGTTTCCATCGCCGCCTCGACCGGATCCGTGATCTCGATCGAGCCGAAGTTCCCGGGCGTCGTGAGCCCTTGCGCGTCGGGATTCGTCACGCCGATGACGGCGATCGTGATGCCGCCGACGTCGAAGAGCGTTCCGCCGGGGATGCACCAGTCGGGATCGGCGCAGTCGACCTGGCCCTCCCAGCCTTTGAGGTTCGCGGAGAGATACGGGAACTCCGCCATGTCGATCATCTTGCCGAGGTGGTCGAGCCCGCGATCGAAGTTGTGGTTGCCCAGTCCGTCGGCGTCGAAGCCCATCGCGCTCATGGCGCGAACAGCCGGCTCTTCCTCGAAGAACGACGAGAGCGGCGGCGATGCGCCGAAGCCGTCACCTGCAGAAAGCACGAGCGTGTTCGGGTTCGCCTCGCGCTCCTTGTCGAAATAGGCCGCGAGGACCGCGGCGCCACCGACGTTCCCGACGCCCTGGATCACGTTCGGGTCGAGCTGGCCGTGCCAGTCGGAGACGGAGATGAGCTGGATGTCGACCGGCGGTTTCCGCGCGGCGTCGTCCCCCTGCCCCACCCCGATCACGGGGAGAGCGGGCTCGCACGCCGCAAGAGTCACTACACCTGCCGCCAACACCACACGTCGCAACGCCACGAGGCCTCCGGTTCTTCTCCCGCGGCGCGCCGGAGCAAGTTGCGCGCCGGGACCCTAGGCCAGAACAATCGCGGAGTTGGACGCGTCAGACCGCCCGTTGGCCCATCCGCTATCCAGACATCACTGGTCCTTCCCTGAAATCTTTTCCCACGAAGCGCCGCGGTCTGCGGTCCGGAAGACACCGCCGCCCTCGCCGCCCGTGCAGGCGAAAACGACGGACGGTTCGCCTCCCGCGATCACGAGCGAGAGCACGCGGTCGCCGCAGAGTCCGCGATCCGCGACGCGCCAGTGGGCCCCGGCGTCGGCGGTGGCCATCACGCCGAGCGTCGTCGCCGCGAAGAGGTTGGTGGGATCGAAGGGGTCGGCAGCGATGAGGTACACGTGGCTCTTCATGGATTCGTTTCCTCGACGGAACAGGTCTGCAGCGATGCGATCCAGCCGGTGAGAAGCTCGACGCCCAACGGATCGGGAGCAAGAGTGGCGATCGGAGGCATGAGGGCGTCGGTTGCGAGCACGCGCTGCAAGAGCCTCGATCCATCGGGATCCCCGGGAGCGACGAACGGCGTTCCGTCGTACGAGCTCCCGCAGAGATCGGTTTCGGCGAGCGGCACGTTCCAGGGTCCCCACGCGCGCGATCCCATCTCGGCGCCCTCGCGATGACAGTGCGCGCAGTTCGTGTGAAGCCACGACCGGAGGCGCTCGTAGACCGGCGTCGCCGGATCCTCCGTCGCCGGCATCGCGGCGAGTACGTCGACATGCGCCGGCGCGCTCGCACCGAAGATCCCGCGAGCGGCGAGTGCTTCGATCTGTCCATCGCGATGCAGGTTCGGGGTCTGGAGCCCCAGAGGGCCGCCCGCAACCGGGTTGTGGCAGCGGGCGCAGTCGGCGTGCGAAGGAAAGAGGTGGTCCTTCCCTCGCACCGTTGCGAGAAGACCTTCCGGCGGCACGAGGTCCGCGTCGCGTCCGTCGTCCCGCCACCGGTAGGTCGAGCCGGTCCAGTCCGCGGCGACTCCGTTTAGGGCGATGCGAACGAGAAACCGCGTCTCGACGGGAAAGCGCGCCGCCGGTTCGCTCGTCGATTCCCGGAAGAACTCCTTCACGAGAATCGTGCCGACCGGCATCTCCCAGGAGTCCACGGGATGGAAACCGACGGTCGCCCCCTCGGGCAAGACGAACCAGCGGCGCTTGATGGCGCCGTCGCCCGCAGCGGGCGCGTTGAGCTCGTAGGGAATTGCCCCGTCGACCGGCTCGGTCTTCGGCGTGTCGCTGTAGCAGCCGGTCTGCGAGACGCGCGCCGGCGCCGGAAGGGGCTCGCATCCCGAGTCGGACGACGCCGCTCCGCAGCCTGACAAGGCCGCGGCTGCACCTGCCCCCAGCAGCAGCGCGCGCATCAGCGACCCAGGGCGAGCTCGCCGGCCTGGCCGAGCGAGGACAGCGGGGCGAGGCTCGCGAGACGCGCGTTTCCTGCGACGGTCATTTCACCGGCGCGCTGCAGCCCGGCGAGCGCGGCGATCGTCGTGAGCGAGTCGTTCTCCGCGATGACGAGGCCGTCGAGCGCCTCGATGCCTTCGAGTCCCTGCAGCGTCTCGAGCACCGGGTTCGCCGCGATGGTGATGCCGCCGGCTTCCCGAAGCCCGGCGAGGCCGGAGAGGTCGCGAAGCGAGGTGCCGACGACGATGAGGTAGCGCACCGACGTCAAGCCTTCGAGGCCGCGCGTGTCGCTGACGCCCGAACCGGTGATGCGCACGTCCCCGTCCACCGTGCGGCAGCTTGCGAGCGCGGCGACGTCGTCCTGCGAACGCACGTCGATGGGGCCGACGCAGGCACCCGGAGCGGCGTCCGCCGCACGGCAACCTGCCTGCGCGAGAAGAGGGAGAAGAACGAGCAGATGAAACGAAATGGTTCGTCGGATCGAAGTCGTCATGCCGGCGTTACGCGGAACGGGGTCGTTCCTTTCGAAACGATTTATTTGAGACACCACCGCAAGGAACGGCACACTCCCGCGTAATGGCATCGTGACGGCGGCAAAGACCTACCTTCCGGGACTCGTCGGGAAGGGTGCGTCCGCGCCGGAATTCGTCAGCAGGGACGCTGTCGTGGGGGCACGAGGGGGACATGTTCGAAGGGACGTACGCCAGCTCTGGGTCATCAACGTGAGCGCCCCCCAGGAGGCCGCGCTCCGGCTCGAGGCCAACGGCGCGATGGAGCGTCACGCGTCCGGAGACGACGTCGCCTTCCGGAAGCTCTACGCGATCGTCGCCGACCGGCTCTTCCACTACCTCCAGCGGCGCACCCGTGACGCGGCACGCGCGGAAGACCTCATGCAGCAGACGCTGCTTCACATGCACCGCGCACGCGGCTCGTACGACGCGACTCGCGGGGTCTTCCCGTGGATGTACGCGATCGCGCACAACCTCGTCGTCGACTCCGTGCGCCGCGGAGGCCGCGAGGTTCTTCACGAGGCCGACGGCGGCCATGCGGTGAACGAGCCGCTCTGCGCCGAGGGTGCCGCCGACGAGCAACTCATTGGGCTCCAGTTGGAACAACAGATCGCCGTCGTCCTCGAGGGGCTCACCGAGCGACAGCGGGCCGCGTTCGAATACGTGCGCCACGAAGGCCTCTCCTATGCCGAGGCCGCCGAGGCGCTCGGCGCCACCGTCTCCGCTCTCACCGCGCTCCTCCATCGTGCGGACACGGCCGTCATGGCCGCGTTCAAAGGAGGGGAGGACTGATGCTCTACCATCCGACCGACCCCAGTGATCCGCCGCGTCCTCCGAAGCCCTCGCCCGCCGAGCGGCCGCGCACCGGCGACGCGGACTTCCTCGCGAAGCTCGACGCCGACCCGGCGCCGACGCGCCAGCGCATCCGCGTCCAGAACCTGATCCTCTTCGTCGTCGTCGCGTGCATCCTCGCGGAGATCTTCCGCTGGTGGGGCGGCGTGCGCCCGCAGGGCCGCCCCCTCTCCCTCGTGGTCGAGACCGCGATCGGCGCCGCGTGCATCGCGGCCGTCGCCACCTGGACGCTGGCCGGACGTGGCCGTTCGATGACCGGGCGCACGACGACGTTCCTCGGCATCGCCGGTTTTGCGACGCCGCTCGCCCTCTTCGTCTGGAAGATTTTCTGGAGCGCACAGTTCCAGGGAATGATGGGCGTCGGTCCGATGGGACCCGACGGGCTTCCCCGGTTCGGATGGAAGTGCCTGCGACTCAGCCTCGCCCTGGGTCTCTTTCCGCTGCTCGCGATGGCCCTCGTGCGCCGGAACAGCGATCCGAACAACCCTCGCCTCACGGGTGCGACGCTCGGCGTCGCCGCGGGCGCGTGCGCGTGGGTGTTCACCGACCTGTGGTGCCCGGTCGGCAACGTGTCGCACCTGCTCGTCGGACACGTCCTGCCGATCACGCTCCTCGCGGCGCTCGGTGCCGCGCTCGGTCACCTGCTGATCGGCGTCCGCGCTCCGCGCTAGCTCTGCTGCAGGATCGCCGGCGCGACCTCGACGGTCGTGGCGCCGTCGATGAGCATCGCGCCGCCCTCCTGGATCACGCACTGCAACGACATGCGCGACGCGGCGAGCTTCGTGATCGCCTGCACGCTCGCCGACGGGAGACTCACCACCGTCAGGTTCTTGAAGCGCGCGAGGTCCGACGCCGACTGCTGCCACCACTTCTCCGCGCCGTGCCCGCTGTAGGCGTAGACGAAGACGCGCTTCGCGCGCCCGCAGGCCTTCCGCAGCCGCGATTCGTCCGGCTGCCCCACGTCGATCCACAGCTCGATCGCGCCAGTCAGGTCCTTCAAGATCAGGTCGGGATTCTCCTGGTCGCCCATGCGATCGCCGAGCTCGAGCCGCTCGTGCGCGTGCAGCGCGAACACGAGCAGGCGCACCATCATCCGCTCGTCGGTCTCTGATGGGTGCCGCGCGAGCGTGAGCGAATGGGTCCCATAGTACTGGCGATCCATGTCGCTGACGTCGAGCTCCGCCTTGAAGATGGTTGCCTTGAGCGCCATGCGTGCGCAGCGAGTCTACCGTCGTAGGATCGGCGAATGATCGCGACCTCGCTTGCCGCGGCAGTCCTGCTGCTCTTCGCGCCGCCGGCTGCGGCCGAGAAGTCGTTCCAGGACGGTCGCGCGGCGCTGCGCAGCCCCGCGTTCAACCTGGGCGTCGCCGCGAAAAAATTCGGCGAGGCCTGCGACGCGGGCCACCTCCACGCGTGCGCTTCGCTCGGACTGCAGGTGCAGGACGGACGCGGCATCACTCGCGATCCTGCGCGCGCGGCGGCGCTCTACGGGAAGGCGTGCGACGGCGGACTCGGCATCGGCTGCTTCAATCTCGCGGGGCTCCACGTGACGGGAAACGGCGTCAGCGAGGATCGTGTTCGCGTAGGTGATCTGATGAAGCGCGCGGAGACGCTCTACGTGAAGGCGTGCGACGCCGGCGATCTGCAGTGGTGCACGAACCTCGGCGTGCTCTACGAAGGGCCGTATCTCGGCACGCCCGATTCCGCGAAGGCCGCGGCCGTCTATCGCAAGGCATGCGACAAGAAGGCGGGCGACTGGTGCGTGAACCTCGCGCTCATGATGGCGTACGGCGACGGCGCGGAGAAGAACGTGAAGGCGGCGACGACCCTCCTCCACAAGAACTGCCAGGCGGGAATCCCGCTCGCGTGCGGAACGCTCGGACAGATGTTCGCGAACACGAAGTTCGGTCTGCAGGAAAAGCCGGCGAAGGGCGTCCCCCTCCTCCTCAAGGGTTGCGAAGGTGGCGAGGTGCAGAGCTGTTCGGTGCTCTCCGCGCTCTACGCGGTCGGCGACGGCATCCCCGCCGACGCGGCGCTCGCGAAGCGATACGGCGAGCGCGCGTGCGCGCTCGGCTCGTCGGTCGCCTGTTTTGCCGAGGCGCTCGCGCTCGTCGAGAACCGGAAGTTCGCTGACGCGCTCACGTGGCTCGAGCGCGCGTGCCACATCGGGAAAGCGGAGGCGTGCGCGGCGGCGGCGTCGATCCTCTCCGACGAGAAGAGCGGCGTGCCCTCCAATCCCGTGCGCGCGAACGCCTTCGTTCGCGAGGCTTGCCGCGAAGGTGACAGCGGTTCGTGCCTCGCGATCGTCCAGGCCGGCGAAAAACTTCCTCTGGGAGCCGACCGCGAAAAGGCGTTCCTGGAAGAAGCCTGCCGCCGAAACGTGCCCGGCGCGTGCCGCTGACTTCGCAGGGGATTCTCCGCACGGCTACCGGTGGTCAGTCGGCCATGCACGCACGGCCGTAGTCCTTCGCGCCGTTCTTCACGAGGAGCCGGACCATTTCCGAATGGCCGGCTCCTTTTGCGTACGTCAGCGCGGTCTCCGTTCCACACGTGAGTGCGCGATCGGGATTCGCGCCCGCTTTCAGCAGGGCCTTCGCGACCTCGAGCCGGTTGTTCGCGGCTGCGACGCCGAGCGGCGTCCCATCGGCCGGACCGATCGTGTCGACGGGAGCGCCTGCGTCGAGAAGCGCGCGGACGACCGACAGGTGTCCGGAGCGGGCAGCGATGTGGAGCGCCGAATCGCCGACGACGTCGTCCTTCCAGTCCGCGTCGGCGCCGGCCACGAGCAGCGATTTCACCTTGGAGACGTCGCCATCGCTCGCCGCATCGTGCAGCGCCGTTCCGAGGTCCTCGGGTGTGCGCGAGCGCGCCAGTTCCTCTTCGCGCGCCTTGATGGCCGCGACGTTCGCGAGCTCGAGCGGCGTGAGCTGCTTCGTCACGTCGTCGGACGACGGCCGGTACCAGGGCTGCTTCTCGAAGTGCGCACGCATCGCGGGCGTCTTGAAGCGGAGTCCCTTGCGCGCGAAGACTTCGTTGCGCATCACCTGAAGCTCCTCGCTGGAGAGTCCTTCGAGGTCGGCGGCCTCGACCGCTCGCGTGCTGGCGAACGAGTACCGGCCGGCAGGCCCCGTCGGTTCCGGGGCTTGCGCGAGCAGCGAAACAGCGAGCAGCCAGGAAGCGAAGAGCATCTCCGTATCCTACTGCGTGGTATTTTTCGTGGGCGCGATGACGCCTTTTCCCTGCTACCGCCACCCCGCCGTCGCCGGCTCCAACACCTGCGGCGTCTGCCTCAAGCCGATCTGCGACGCGTGCCTGCATTGGGCGAACCTCGAGCCGGCGTGCCCGGGCTGCGCGCGTGCGAAACGCGCTCGCGGAGGCGCGCGCCAGATGCTCGTCGTGGGCGCCGTTGTGTTTCTCGGCTGCACGGGGATCGCGACGGCGATGTTCTTCTACGAGAAACCTTTCGACTACGGCGAGCACTCCGGAACGGTCATCGTACTGAAACAGGCGCTCGAGAAGTCGCCGTGCGATCGCGAGGCGATCGTGAAGCTCGGCGAGACGATGTCGCGCGCCGGCGACCATCGGGGCTCGCTCGATCGCGTGAACGGCTGGTTCGAGCGCTGCGGCGAGTACGAAAGGCTCCGCTGGGTTTCCTACGCGGCGTATCGCGACACTCGCGACGAGGCTGCGGCGATTCGCGAAGCGACGCGCTTGATCGACCTGGATCCGGACGACAAGGACTACTGGTGGTGGCGCGCGATCATCCACGAGCGCGGTGGCGAGCTCCGCAAAGCGGCGGCCGACTACGAGAAGTCCCTCGAGATCCAGCCGCGACTCTCCGGCATCCCGTTCAACCTCGCCGACGTCTACGAGCGGATGGGGAAGCCGTGCGACGCCGTGCGGCCGCTCGAGCAATGGGTCGTGCATCACCCGGACACTCCCGACGCGCGGACGACCCATCGCATCTCGCGGCTGAACGACGCGTGCGCAGCGAACGCACCTTCCGGAGGCGATCCGGCCGCGCCTGCGATGGCGGGTACTGGGCGCATCGACCTGAACGGGGCGGTGATCCGCCTCCCTGAAGGGTTCGTCGCGCTTCCCGCGGGATGGAGCGACACGCTCGACCCCGCCATGCGGCTCGCCGCCGACTCGAAGGGCTTCGTGCGCGTGAACGCGAAGGGCGACACGATCGTGATCTTCCGCTCGATCGACGTGGAGTCCGCGACGTCCCTCGATCTCCTGGCGTCCGATCTCGAAAAACTCGGGCGCCTCGCCGGAGGAAACGTCGTTCGCAACCAGACGAAGCGCGGCTCGCGCAGCGTGGAGGTCGGCCTCTCGTTCAATCGCGAACGGAACGCCGCGGAGTGGCGAGGAGTCGCCGGACATCTCGAAGGCAACGATCGCCTCGTCCGCAAATGGATCGTGCAGTGCGAGGACCGCCCCGCCGTCGCCTCCGAGGACTGCCAGGAGATCGTACGCTCTCTCGCGATCCCCGATCTCGGCACCCTTCGGTTGTTGAGTGATGTGTACGCCACCGAATGATCGAGCGGCGCTACGATCCGTGCCATGGGGATCCGGACCGCAACCGTGGCGTTGTGCCTTCTTTCTTTGAGCGCGCTAGCGGCCGAAGGGGACGCGACGCCGTCGCCGTCGCCGGAAGTAACCGCGACACCCGTCGCCGAGGCAACGGCGGCTCCAGCCCCGTCCGCGACGCCGGCCCCGGACGCAGCCGCTAGCCGGTGGGTCGCGCCGAGCATCGCGCCCCAAAACCGGTTCGTGGTCAGCGATCTCACGTTGTTCCGGTACAACCCCGTCGGCCTCGAGACGCAGATCCGCGCGGGCTATCAGCGCCGGCTCTTCGCGTCGGAGAATCCGCTCTTCCGCGACAACTTCGTGTTCCTGGGCGTGCTCCCCAAGCTCAACCCGGCCTTTCTGCGCATCGGTCCGGCGGTCGACGTGCAACCGCTGTCGATCCTCCACCTTCGCGCCGGCGTCGAGCACGTCCGGTTCTTCGGCACGTTTGGTTTCCTGCAGTCGTTCGCGTCTCCGCGCGCGGACTTCTCGGATTCCACCCTCGAAGATCGCCAGGATCCCGACGACGACGGCGACTCGAGCTACGCCACCGAGGGAACACACGCGTTCTTCGAACCGACGTTCCAGATCAAGATCGGCCACATCGTCGTGCGCAACAAGTTCAGCGTCGAATACTGGAACCTGGGGCTGCGCGGCGGCGACACCGTGTTCTACGACGCGACGCTCGACACGCTCGTGCCCGACAACGGCATGAACATCACCAACGACGCGGACGTGCTCTACGCGACGGATTGGGGACTGACGGCTGGTCTGCGCCACAGCTTCGTGCGCCCGATCTACGAAGCCGAACACTTCCAGCCCGGCGAGAACCGCGGCTTCATCGAGAATCGCCACAACCGGCTGGGTGTCCTCGCCGCCTACACGTTCTTCGACCGCGGCTACACGCGCTTCAACAAGCCGACGGTGATCGTGATCTCGAGCTGGTACCTGAGCCACCGGTGGCGTACCGGCGAAGACGTGAGCCGCGCGGTCCCCTATTTCGTTCTGGGCTTCGCGTTTCAGTCCGACATCCTCGACTACTGATGCGGCGTGCCGTTCTCGCCAAGCGAGCCGCGGCGAGGTACGTGTTCTTTGGCACCGATGTCCGAGTCGCCCGTGCGGGTGTACTCTCCTGGGTCGGAGGAACCACTTTCATGCGTCGTCTCGCCGCCGTTCTCGCCGTGCTCGCCTCCGGCTGCCTTCCGAATCGTGACAACCCTCGCGATCCCATCAACCGACCCGAGCCCGCCATCGAGGTTCGCGTCGGCGGCGCCGCGTCGACCGCTGGCTCGCGGCGTGCCGACTGGGTGCTCGACGGAAGCGAAAGTGTCGACACGAACGGAAACGCCATCGACGAGTTCACGTGGGATCTGTCGACGGGCGCCGCCGACCCGTCCGACCTCGAGCTGGTTCCCGGATGGACGCTCGTCGGAACTGCCGGGACGGTTTCGACGGGCCTTCCCGGTGGCGAGCTCCTCGCCGCCGCTCTCGCCGGCATCACGGATTTCAACGCCGGCGCGACCGGCATCGCCGAACGCACACTCCGGCTTTCGGTGAAGGACTCACGCGGGCGTCGAGCGCACAAGTCCGCGCGAATCACCGTCGTGAACGCGCCACCCTCCGTTTCGCTCGGCCCCGATCGGCGCATCGCACCCGGCGGGAGGTACTGGGAGGCCGATCCGA
>Ga0163152_10003675_pt1 | contig 19746 bp, 14 predicted proteins | sample OliLakLV19MP8IB2_FD_148635 | JGI IMG/M metagenome (GOLD analysis project Ga0163152, IMG submission 148635) | Freshwater microbial mat bacterial communities from Lake Vanda, McMurdo Dry Valleys, Antarctica - Oligotrophic Lake LV.19.MP8.IB-2 | ecosystem: Environmental > Aquatic > Freshwater >...
TGTACTCATCATTCTGCGGGCCGGCCAAGGCCAACTCTTCAGAGAATGACCTGTCGTCGTCGTGCATTTCAATAAGCATCGTCAATACGAGACGGAATTGATGGAACCGTGACGAGTCTGGGAAAAGTTCCGCCGCGCCCTCGATATGATTCAGCATGTATCGAGCGATGCGTTGGCCTTCGTCGCAGTCTTGAACTGCATCAAGTAGGTAACTGGCGGTCTCGAGCAGGTGCTCGGCAGGCGTCAGTTCCTTCCGAGGATCCTGGGACATGATTGATGCTCCGGAAAGTGAAGGATCGACTCTCTTGTTCAGACGATGTGTCTGAATTATGTATATTAAACATTTATTTAATTATTGTGTCAATAAAACAAACCCGGTGTAACCCGGGTTTGTACCTCTGCCGTCGGTCCGGACTTAAGACCGGAAGCCGACGCGCGACCAACCACTGTTTGTGTGCGGTGACCAGCTTTAGGAATGTGTCACGCTCGAGGGAGAAGGCGGCATCGTGCCGCTCTTACACCACGTGCATTGGAGGGCGAACCCACCGTTGCATACTACTTGAGAATTCAGGATCGCTTTGCGGCAGTAGCACTACCGTTTCACGATGGATTCCCGAACCCCCGGCACCCGCCGCATAGCGGGCCGAGACGTAGGCATAGTCCTGTACGCTGTCAGTGAAAGATCTTTATGTTGAGGCATTACTATTATAGCATAAAATATTGCATTTAGGAAGTGCTGTATTTACGGCATTACTAGCCAAATGCTAAATACTAAGCACGAAATGCGAAACAATCTTATTTATATGAAATACGACCGTGTTTAGCATTTAGAATTTCGCATTTCGCATTTTCCTCGCTAAGGAAGAATCGTCTCCAACTCAGCCGCCTTCTTACACTCGTCTACCTCATCAATACTCATAAATTCCCCATTGGTATAGGGGAAGCATTCATGGGCAAAGATGATTTTGAGCGTGCGGTCTAAACGTTCATTACACGGGCGTTCCATACACGAGCGGCGCAGGAAGTAGGCAAAGTCACGTACGAATCCACGCAAGCTCCCAAGGCTATCTTGTTCCTCACCCTCTAACGGTTCACCAATACCTGGATGAGTGAGGCGAGCCAAGCGTTGTACTGCTTCACGCAAGGGACGCAAGGCATCACCAATAACCAAATGCGGATCAGCACCAAGGGCAAACAACTGCACTTCTTCATCTACCTGGGACAGGCTGAAGTTTTTCATGACTCCGCGGAAGTACACACCAAAGGTGGAGTTCACAAAATCAGTTTTGTCTTCCCGTAAATCTCCAGAAAAGGGCCGCCGCGCAGCTTGGCGTAAGCGCAAACTCTGGAAATCTTGCATCAAGCGTACGTGATCTGTTGATAAGCTGAATGTTCCTCGCAGCGGCGTAAATACCGCTCCGGTCATGGTACGACAGGCGCTTGTGTCACCTTCTAAGCAGGCAGGTACTTCACAGCCAATCATGCGAATGTGTGTGCGTGTGACTGGCTTGATAGACGAAGGTGGTACTGGTTTTCCCGCAATGATGGCATCAATCCCTTTTTGCACTTGTACCAAAGACTGCGATTGCACGGCGTACTGTTCAGCTGCCGCTTGTACTTTTGCCAGTGCATTGCGCTCGGCTTGAAGTGTTTCACGCACGCTGTCTGGAAGAGCAACTTGTAACCGCGCATCCATAGCTTCTATGTCACACCCAAAACCAGACATACTTGGTGGCAGCGCATCGGAATCAAACGGACACATAGCCGGTGGCTCTTCTTCTGTCATCGGATCGAAGGAATAGGACAATGCCCATTCTGTATCTTCGTACGCAATATCAAGCGCGCCTGTTTGCATGACATCAATACGGAACGCCAGGAACTGCAGTAACTCTTTGAGCTTCATAATACGAATGAAATCCCGCTCCTCTAAAGATTCGCGCAAAATGTCACGGACGGTTTCCATCTTCCATTCAATCCGCGCAACATCGGCGTGCAAACAAGCTGTTTGCGTAAGTAGATCATTACCCGCGCTGCTGGTTTGCGGTTCTGTGATGGCCAACTGCGCCAGGGCTGAGAACACAGAGCGCGTCCATTCCGGCAGAGCACGCTCACCAAATGAGGGCGCAACAGATGTTGAGGTAATTTCTGCAAGCGCCGTATCAGCCCGTGCTAACACGGCTTCCACGTATGGCAGTGACGCATTTTGAGCTTGTACCAGATGACCTGGTAACAAGAGAAGCAAGCCGATGAAGAGAGCAAGAAGATGTTTCATTGCGGTAGGGCGGCACAAAATGGAGTCGCGATGAGTTCTGCACCATCACCGTCATTGAGCGGGCACATGACACGTGAGAAGGAGACTCTTGCGAGTTGTTCCAGTAATTCTGCTGCATTAATGGTCACCGCAGAAAGGGCGCGGCTGCCCCGCTCCAACGCTTCGGCATACAGTGTAGACCCCATACGGGATGCCACAGCCTCACTCAGCAGTTCAATATTGGCAGCAATATTTGTTTCGGCATGACCTTCTTGTGCCAGGGCGAGCGCTTGTTCCAATGGATGTTGAATAGGAATGAGCAAACGCCGTGATGTATTGAACATACACACAGAGGGTGGCGATGAAATGGGCAGCCCACTTGCTTGGCACAGTGCGCGATCCAATTCCTGCATAAGCAATTCAGGGCGGTAGACCGGCACTTGGGTGGGCAAATTGGAAGCGCTTGTGGTGATACTCCCGGCCGTGAGCGGCGCGCGGCAGGCATCCCATGGGTAGATGGTTTCATTGGTTTCAAACGATTGGCGGCCAGGCGTGAGCCGGTGACGTTCCAGAGATTGCTCCACGCAGCTGCCTAGGTAACATAAGTTATTGCCAATAGTATTTTCGTACTGCGTGCGGGCGAGGGGGTTGCATACCTCCGTACCCACCATGCTCAATGCGTTGCGGGAGGCTTTAATACGAGTACTACCAGATGCTGTTTCCAATTTGGTGAGTGTTGAGGAACATGAACCAATAATGATATTCGGATTCAGGATTTTCCAACGGTTGGTGGCAATGGTTTCCACGCTGACTTTCAGCGCTGCTATATCCGCATCAGATTGTTCTTGCGTAAAAATATGCACACAACGGCCAAACCCTTGAGCGCGGCATGAGGCATCAGTCAAAATATCTGCGCATGTTACGGCATTCAGTCCCACGCCTGATAGAAGTGGTACAGATTCCAGTGCGCTCTCTGGACCAAAGATGCCATCTTGCTGCATGGCTTCACACGCCTTGCGGTAGCCGTCCGCTTCTATACGGCAACAGGTTGCATTTTTTTGCTCGGCTGTTCCTGTGTATGGATTTGATCCAGATGGAAGCCCGCACACGTGTTCGGCAATGGTGAGCTGCTTCGCCATTTGATATTCCGTAGGAAGAGGCGAGATATTCTGTACAGAAATATTCAACGTGCCATCTGGCAGTTTGATAGCCGGGAATGTCCCGTTTGGAACAGGTTGCGCTGTGCAAATGAGCTTCGGTTTACATTGAGTTTTTGGATCAAAGGTACGGCTTGAAACCCACTGAATATCCTGACACACATTGGGGCCACTATCTGTTTCACGCGGCACTGCATCCGTGGTGCACGTTGCCAAGTTGATGGTGGCTGTTTTTTTGATGTCTTCTTTACACACATCCTGCTGATCTGCGCTGGAAAGTGGGCGACACATATACCCCTTTCGAGCAAGCGGCTGCAGGCACAGTCCATGACCATCGGTTGGTTCAGCCGGATAGAATCCAGCAAGAACTGGTCTACATGTTTCACCCTGACCAGAACCATCATCCGCACAAAGCGCCGGCAACACCGGTTCCAATGGCATTTGCCAAGCAAACCCAACATCGCCACTTATTGCTGCTGCTCCCGGTTTGCGTTCGGCATAGGACCAAACGCTTAAGTTAAGATTATCAAACAGTGCCTTGGCAGACAGATCATTGAGGATGCGTACATCACTCGTCAGTTGATAGACGACAATCTCATTCTTTTGGAGCGGCGGCGTAAATGTGTTGGGCAAGTTGGCATAGATATTTACAAACGCACTCTCGATATCAGGCCACCGAAGAGAAAGATACTGCAATTCACTGCCTGTGGCGGAGGGCGGTTCTACGGGAGGTGGTGCATCAGGGGCAAATTCGCCACGAATGAAACGCGCACCATAGTGGTACCGCCAACCAGCGGCACGGAATGCAGTCAGGTCATTATCATAAGAATATGGTGCATCCCGTAAGGCCTGCACGGAATTGTAGAGCTGTTCAACATGAGGTTCTGTTTGTTTCGGGAACGGCAGAATACGAAGAATCATTCCGGAGCCAGCATGTATGCTGCCCGTGCCCGTGCCCGCTTTCCACATGCGCGTAATGGCCTGGGCACGGATGGGCATATTGGTACGGTCCGTATCAGCCGTCACAGGGAGTTCGTAACTACTGGCAATAATTTGTAAATCACGGCCAAGTGTGCGAATGCGTAGCTCTCGTTCTGCTAAGTTGCGCACATCCTGCATCAAGCGTTCGCAGTAGAACGCATCTTTTTCTTTGTCGGAACAAAAAGCAGGAATATCCCGCGCCATAGCATCATCCACGTTTTGAGGTGTCACTTGTTCTGCCGCATAGACCGCTGATACAAACCGCCGCACGGCCGGGTCTGTTTGTGTTTCACCCCCAGGATTACGAGCAAATTCCATACGTGTCACACTGCGCATCCGCTCATAGAGTGTGGGTGGGGTTTGGGCAAACACCGGTACTGCCATGCAAAGCAATACTGCACACAGGCCGATGCGGATGTGCGGATACTTCATGGTTGCTGCTTTGGGGGTGGAAGATTTTTCAATGTCCCGCGGGTATCCCACACACGTGGCAAACATGCACTCACATCAGCAGCAAGACCAAGCGTGTTACGAATATCCAATGATGTACGAGCTAAACATTCCAGCGAATCATCTAGCGGGCGTAAACGATTCGCGCCTTCCAAAAATTTAAGCGTGCGCAGAAGTGCCTTACTTGATTCCACAAACTCTCGCTCGGCCCATGCCGTCTGTTCGCTATACGCCATCCACTCTGTACCAATGGAAAGCTTGGTGAGTGTGCCTTGCCGCTTGAGCGTTTCCAAATCTGTGCGGACCGTACGGAACAGAAGTTGTTCACGAATGCGGCACTGATACACGCGCAGTTGTTCAATAAGAACCGCGCCCATGTCTTCTTCGGATAATGCATCCAGGCGCTCTGGTGTACTCCATGGCGCTAAGTCTTTGGCCACACTGCGCAGGAAACCACTGGGAGATTCTCGGGCAATTTCTGTGCATTGAATTGCGCGGTCTTCAGTATGTGCTTTGATGATGTCGTTGATATTTGAATCATAGCGCTGGCGCCAAGCATCCAATTTACCCGTCGGCCTAAATGCTCCGTCGCTATCTACCAAGTAGCCGGGATCAAAAATCGATACATCATTGGGAAAAATCACAGTGGAACCAGAGCATGAACCAAGAAGTGGCTGATCATTTGCTGCTTGTGATGCAGGCGCGCGGTTATGCATCAGCACCACAAACGCCATCACACTGAATGCCATCAGCGTAAAAGAAACGGCCGATTTTGGCAGATGCTTATTCATTACATTGAGCAAGGAAACATGGAATGCGTGATAACTGTGAAGCGATGGAAACGGTTTGTTCCAGTGGGCGCAGAAGATCACCTTCAAAGCTCGCCGCAAATCCATCCAACGAACCCATAAACTGCAATAGTGAACGGTAGGCCGCATCATACGAAACGGTCATTTTTAAGAGTTCTGCTTCGCGCGTGAGCATGGCAAGTGCGGCTGGGCGGCAAAATTGTTCGGCTATAATGTTACTGGCGTAATCATTTGCACCTGCTTCTCCGCAGGATTGGAATGCCGTTGCCGGTAGCAACACAGGGTTGCAACCAGGCGTGGTAATAGACACGAGTCCGTCTTCCCTGGTAAGCGCAGTTGTTTCAGATGGCGTGAGGGATGCATGTTTGCAGACTGCTTCAACCGCACACGTAAACCCGCGATAACTTTGCGTGAGCGAGGGAACAAGTTCCGATGTCAGCACGCCGCGGACATCTAGTAAGCCTTTGCGATTTTTGAACACCGCAGTTTGATCTATTTCTGCATCGGTTGCTACTCGGCCATCACTGGCGCCCCACGCATTGGGATTGCCTTTCAGCCATAGCACTTGAAACTTATCTAAACGCAGTGCATTCACAGACTCTTTAGCGGCTGGCTTTTGCCCAAACAATACATACCGATACTGGCCATGCATATATCCAAGCTCATGTTCTACTTCGCCTTTGCAGGCATCAATGGTGGCTGGCGACTCACTGCTGATGGATGACGACGCTGCTGCTGAAGAACTACTCGACTGCGCCGTTGCCAAGAGCGGCACCACCAAGAGTGCACACGCAAACGCACAGAGAGAGAAGAGTGCCGCAGATCGAATAGGGGACATGATCATGGATTGGTGGAGGATGAAGATGGCTGCAGATTAATGGCATCTGGAACTGGGTAGATTTGAAGCAGTTCTTCGGGTGTTGCCATGTACGGAATGTCTTCCTGAATGAGGAAATCGTCCGTCACGGTTTTCTGACGCATTTGTTTACGCGCCTCTTCCGCTTCACCTTCTGTATTCGGCGGTGTCTCAGGCGGAACAATTTGCCAGCCAGTTGCAGCCGGAATGGATTCTGCCTTGAGGGACACACAGGTATGGTCTGCCGGGTTACACGTAACAGACATTGGCCCCGTGGGAGTGAGGCGCTGCATAGGAATGCCTACCGATGTGAGATCCTCTTTGAGCAAAATCATCGGCCGCGCCATGATCCGCGTGAGGCGTTCAATTAAATCTGTTTCTACATGAATACAGGCGCCTTTCCCAAAACCTTCACACGTACGCACATTTGTTTCTAGGGTGGCGTCCAGACTCTTCCAGAATGTTTCATAGGTCTGATTCATGCCTCCAAGAATTCTGAATGCGCGCAAGATGGAACGAAATGCCGATTGCAGATTCATGACCTGTGGCCCGGGAATGACAGGCCCTTCGGAAAGCACCGTTATTTTTGGCAAATCTTTGATGATATTGGTATCGAGTGTTGGAACGGGCGGAAGCGGTGGCGGAACGAGCGCTTCTAATTGTTCTTTGGTAAACGTCTGATCAAAGTGTCCAGGCAGCGCAACCTCTATGCGAATCTGCGTTGGGTCTATCACGGGCACGATAATGGAATGAGACATCACGCGCAGGTGTGAAAAATCGAGTACCAAGTCCTGTTCATCAAGCGGAGCACAAAGGAGTGGCAAACCCGTTGCCGAGTTGCTGCAGCCAGGCGCGCCACCAGTAAGGCCTGTTGTTTTTTGTGCCCCATTCTGCATGGTTGGATTCCGCGGGAACCATGGATCCAACATGGAGTAGATAGGCGTGGTAAACCGATCATTACGGCACCACGGCATGTTTATATCATCAGAAAAACGTGCATACTCTTTAGCAAGCAACGTGTACGTTGGTAACAAAGACAGGCGCTTCTGCCTTTCTTCTAAGTGCACTTTGTAGGTATCCAGATTGTTGGTTACCCACTTACTCAGCCCCAATAAAATCTGATCCTGATTCGTGAGCACATCGCCCATGCCACGCGTGAGCTCGGTACGCAGCAGGCGCACGCGCTCAATCTGCACCGCATATTCTTCCAAGCGTTCCACTAGTTCATCTACTTCTTTGGGGATTTCTAGGTTTTGCAGTTTGCGTTCTTCACGCCACTTGTTCCAGCGCTCTGCGGCCGTGCGGAATTCTAAGGCTGTGCCATACGGAACTACCACGCGCACAGGCTCTTGCTGAATTTTCATGAGCAGTGATTTTTCTATAAACGCCGCCACTTCTCCGAGCAAATCTTCATTGGCATTCAATTGAATGTCGATCGTTTGTGATCGCGGATCAGTGACGATATCCGTTCCTTCTTCCACGGGCAAATCCTCTGCTGCAAATATCCACGTATCCGGTAAACGTAAGTGAATTTTTGGCGGTGAAAAAAACCTGTCAGCATCAGACTGAAAACGCTGCCACCACTGTGTAAGCGACCGGGCATCTTTGCGGTCCAATTCCGCTGTCTCACTTTTGGCAACCGTCTCATCAAATGCGCGCAGCTGATTCGTCTTTGCATACGGTGGTGCCTCTAAGCGCTGATACGATGCCTGAATGTCAGCCGTATCTGGCCTGAGTAATGCTTGAGTCAGATCGCCTTTATAGGTTTTTTGAAAGATCGCATCACTCAATAGAGACATGCCGCCGCCCAAGTTTGGGTACCACAAGTGGACCTTTGGATCGAACGTAGGATTGCGGCTTTGGCGTGGTAATTCTGGAACAGTAGTAGGTGTTGCACCTTTTCCTTTCTGGCTCTCTCTCAATTCCTCCTTGGCTAACGGGAATCGCATCACGCACCGCTGATCACCGCCAGAGGTCACGCGTACTTTAGGATCAAACTCATTGTACATTCCATAACAGGCAACCGGCACTTTCACGGAACTCTTCTCTTCACAGAGCACTACGTTATCTTGCAACTCATCCACCTTGGTTTGAGCTTCTTCCACTTTTCTCTCTTGTGCCAGGATTTCTGCCCTTGGCCCCTGCGTTTGCAGGAACAATTTTACATATTCCAGCGCAAGCTTGGCGCGCTGTGCGCTGTACGTTTTTAAGAGTGCCGTGGCCTGAGCAATAACCTGCTCAACAGGAATGCCTTGTGCATCTGCGTATTTTTGAGGATCAGCAAGAATAGTATTGAGTGCGTTAATGATGTACCCCGAAAATTCGAATTGCTGCTTAACAGATTCATACGCGTCCAGAAGTGGCTTGTATAGTATCTTCAATTGCTTGAGTTTTTCTTGTTCCGCATTCAGAAGCGCTATGGCCTGAGTAAGCGCGGCCGTATCACCTGCGCATGCTGTAGGGTTACCAAGCGTTGATCCAGTGGAAGCCAGTTTATCTGTGAGTACTTCTGTCACTTTTTCTCGTTGGCTGTACACCGTGTAATCACGAAAGTAGGAAAGATACTTTGCACCGGGCGCAGGTGTTGTGGTTGAGCCGGGAGCAAAAGACGATGCACCAAATTTACAGCCTGGCCCATCACACCTACATGCAGCACCACGGCACTGTTCAGAATTTTTCACATACTTGCCTGGGTCACTCACCCATTTACCAGAACACACCCACTTTGGTGCGTATTGCGTACACGTAAACTGACCCGTGATGGGATTAAAGCTCGCATCTACACAATCAAGCCAGGTGTACGTTGCCGTATTCATATAGTTGTGCGCTCCAAAGCACTGCTCTATGGTCATGGTTGGGAACGTGGCATCGGCGTAAGACTGGCACGGATTATTGCTTGTCTCTGGGTATTCCACCTCTTTCACAATGTTGGTAAATTGCTCCGTGGCATACACACGATTTTTATCGCCATTCGGCAAAAAACGCTTATACGGCCGACATGTGGTCACCAGACCTTTAGCTGTACTAGGGAATTGATAGCCATCATTTTTTTCGCCTCCGGTTTCCATGCGCTGAGCCATGCCTGATGTGATATTGGCGAGTGGATCGCCACGGCGGCCAGGTGCGCCGTTAATACGCGCTATTTTCCCCGGACTATTGGGGCTTTGGGAATTAATACTCTGGTTGGCACTCGTTCCACCGCACATAGCACCATCAAGGGTTTTCTGAATCACTCCTTCTGCGGACAGTGCTTCGTTGATGACATCCAAGCTGACAGGCTCAGGCACTGTCACCGGTTCACGAACGGGCGGCGCGGTCACGGCTGCGAGAACATGGGAATGAGATGCAAATACAAACATGCCTATGCCCAGCGAAAGCAGAACAGTAATGCGCAGAAGGCCTGTTTTGGTGATATGTGTATCTATCTCAAGAGTATAGCAGAAAATGAGGCATTTTTGAAGGCGGATATACGCCTAAATTAGCGTATATAATGCCTCTATTAGCCGATTTGGTTTGACGGATGGAATGGTACTTGTCTCTTTGCAGATGATGGTGCCGGGGAGAGGACTTGAACCTCCATGAGATTGCTCCCGTCAGCTCCTAAGGCTGATGCGTCTGCCATTTCGCCACCCCGGCGATAACCGATGCTTTTTCATACTCGTCATTGCCAACAGTTTTCAGCCACCGAAGCTCAAAAGCGGAGGCGGGCGCCCTTTGCCCAGGGAGTCATATTGCTAGTATAGCTTAAGATTACTGATCAGAACCATTCGCTGTCTCTTTTTGTAAATATGTTTGGTTCACATAAAATGCACCAAAACCAATACCTATAAGTGCAAGACCGGATAGTATCAGTGCCAATGGCCAGCCAAGATTATCCGAGAAATGTTCAGCTGTTATTTTTAAAATAAAAATCATTAAATATAATGAGCTAACCATAAGAAACGACCGCTCCTTAAGGATGACACTCAAATAGATAAAGCCAAAGACTAAAAATGGGAAGAGCAACTGCCACAGCAGACTATAATGGGAATGCGGAGCCCATCCACCAAGGAACAATGCTGCTCCTAATACTCCCAATAAACCAAAAGTGTAGAGCGGATTTGCAAATGTTTCCAAACGAGAATTTTTGAAGTAATAGCCAAGAAAAATATAACTTACACCAACGAGTAAAACACGATAATTATGGAATTTCCAAGAATCAAACAGGGGTGTTGTATCTAAAAGATAATTTGTTATGGCAAAGAAGAAGTATGTCCCAAACATAATGGCAAAGCCTAAGAAAATTACTTTGCGGAATGCAAAGAAGGAGCTTATGTATGTAGCCAATAATATACCGGAAATAAGGCTTTGCACCCCAAAGCTTTCAAGCTCTAATCCAGCCTCATAAAATGATACTGCTAAGCCAAGTGGAAGCAGAATGGCTGACAGAAAGAAAAAGCCCTGTCCCACTCCCTGAAGCAAATTTTGTTTACTAAAAATTGCGCCGACAACAAATGCGGCAATGCCAGACCCAAGCGTTGCTACTATACGCGTGATCGAATTCAATGAATCCCAATGTTGCCCTATGAAAATGGCAATACCGATCATCACAATGGAGGCACCAATATAGTAGAGAGATTCACTCACGCTAAGGCGGTGCCGTAAGGCGTGATCTTCTTTTCCGCTCAATCCAATAGAATACGCGTCATTTAGTTCTTCACTGGTTATTTCCCGTCGGCTGGCGAGCTCAGTAACCGCCTGCAAAAGTTGCGCTTTATCCATGATATGATAGAAGAAAATAGACCTACGTAATAATCCAGCCAAGGAAAGACATCCGTGAATAGTAATCGTCTGCGGGCATGCTGATTTTTTTTGTCACGCCGTTGCCCTTTAGGTATTTGCCACCATAATTACCGCCACCAAAAAATAATCCTGTTATATCACCGCCTCTGCTGCCATTAACTAGTTCAAATCCGTCTGGTGAACGCGTTTCAGTACTGAGAGTAAACGCCTTTGCTTCTTCAATATCAATTTCGCGGCTCGAGTCTTTTTCCGCATCATACAAATAAAGCCGCACATTTAAATTATAGGAATAATTATATTTATAGTTTGGCAGCGGTACTTCTTGTTTTATGACATGATTATCTTGTACAACATACACCTGGTGTGAGCCGTAGTTATTATCGTTCATAGAATATAGAAAGTCTGTTTTTGGCTGCGCAAAAAGACTAGGTATATAGAGACTAGCAAGCACCACGCCTAACATGACCACAGGTATGGCCAAACCTATATACAAAGAAAAATGTTTTTTCTCAAAATGCATCGGCGGAATTCTAGGCTTCTCTTAACGAAAAGTAAAGTACCAACGTGTCATATGACATCCTTGAGCCAACATACAAATCCTGCTACCGTCACTCCATGCCAGAAAAAGTTGATGTCCAAGATGGCGACCTGCAGAAAGCAGTTGATTATGAAATGCATGTAAAGGATTACCGAGCGTACCGGCTGGTGTACTTTGTGCTTGGGGTCATTGAAGTGCTTTTGATTCTGCGCTTCTTCTTTAAGCTGCTTGCAGCAAATCCTCAAAATGCGTTTGTATCGCTCGTCTATGGCATCACAAATATGCTGATGTTGCCGTTCAATACTATCTTTCGGCCAACGGCTGCAGCAACAGAAACCGTTGCCCGCGTGTTTGAGCCAGCAAGTATTGTTGCGATGATTGTGTATGCGTTACTTGCAGCCGGTATTTCCAAGCTGCTCTTCATCATGCGCACCAAGCCGAAGAACACGGTGAAGGAGTAAAAGATTCTTGCATCCATTACAAAGCAGGAGGAAACTTTGAGGCACTTCCCATCCTCCTATGCCCGTAAAAAAGACCGCAACAAAGGCAGCCAAAAAATCTGCCGTAAAAAAATCTGCACCTAAGAAAAAGAAGGCAGTACAAAAAGTGGAAGTGGCATTTTCCCTCTACGCACCAGATGCATATACTGTTGCTGTGGGCGGAACGTTTAACGATTGGGATCACAATAAAGACCGCATGAACAAAGGCGATGGTGGTAGGTGGACAAAAATATTGGAACTTGCACCGGGCCGGTATGAATACCTGTTTCGCATTAACGATACTCGCTGGGAACAAGATCAGGATTACGTAGAAACTGTCCAAAATGAATTTGGAACCGTGAACTGCGTAAAGAATGTGATTTGATTAAGCTGCCGCATTTGTTCCGCGCCCTTCCACTGCTTCATTCTTCGTCAGCAACTCTTGAGCGTCTGCTTCTTTTTTTGCAGCAGCTGATTGATCTTCTGTGCTTGCATTTGCATCAGGTTGCGCGGGTTGTTGAGCTGGTTTGGCATTGTCTGCAACGAGGGTTTCTGATTGCGTCACTCCTTTAGGATCAACCTTGGTTTTGACATCAGGCGCGGTATCTAGAGTCACCACTTCTGCAACTGCATTTCCAGCTGCATCAGCCTGTTTATTATGGGCCTTACTAGCTGCAAGCCCTTCGGGTGTTTCTTTATGTTGTTCGATGCGAAACATGCTTTCATTAATTTTCACTTCTATATCATGTAATTTCGCGGCTTCATCATCGGCTTGCTTTTGCCGGTCAGCGATTTTCTTTTCGATAGATTCTTCGGCCGGCTCTTTTTCTTTTTCTCTTCTGCCGTATCAGCCTTTTCTGGATCTTTCTTTTTTGATGCCCCTGTTTCATCCATGACTTTTGCCTCTTCGTTCCCTGCATTAACAAGGCCAAAATGAAGCAGCCGATGTTCATGCCAAAGGGAAAATGTCATTCGCATGGATTGATACTACTCTTGTTTTGAGGTTTGCTGAATTGTTCTTTTTCCAACCGCAGGCAGAAAGGCCGCTCCTGTTTTGTTACTGTTCTATGTTAATTTTCTTCTGAATCCCTTGCCCCTCGTAGCTCCTCAGAGCGAAGGGGGGTCTGACTCTTCTGAATCCTCTGACTCTTCTACATCCTTTTTAGCCTTCTCCTTCTTCGCCCTTTGCATCACGCCAATTTCTTCCGTCAATTCCTCAATCCAATGTTTATGCTTTGCTTTAGATATTAATGAACTTTGGGCAATGCGCAGTGTTGAGCCGCTGATTTTCCAGAGAGGATTTTTACCAAGTAATTGCATGATTTCTTTGGCTGTTACGCGTGCGTGGAGCATGAGCACAACTTCTCCACCAGATGTGGCAGAGCGATCTTCGGCTTTAATGCGCAGCACGCCTGCTCTGCGGGCGGCCATTTTCAAACGCAAAATTCTAAACAAGTTCTGCACCTGTTCGGATGGCTCACCATATTCTTCGCGCAGATCATCTTCAAACTCGCTTAGAATAGTTTCATCTTCAGAGCCGGCTAACTTCTGATACACAGAAATCTTCTCCTGATCATCCGGAATATAGAAGGCTGGAATGAAGGCTTCAATCGGCAGCTGAATTTCTACCTCAATATCTTCATCCTCTTCTTCATGCGCGCGGCCGCTACGCATTTCTTCTACGGCTTGCTTGAGCATGCGCAAGTAATGGCTAACTCCCACCGTTTGCATAGTTCCCGATTGGCTTGCACCCAAGATTTCACCCGCACCACGAATTTCCAAATCGCGCATGGCCACCTGGAAACCACTCCCCAATTCACATGCTTCCACAATTGCACGCAGGCGTTTCTTGGCATCATCTTTTAATTTCTGCGTGTGATACAAGAAGAATGCATAGGCCTGCACTTTGCCACGGCCGACTCTCCCGCGTAGCTGATACAGCTGTGATAATCCAAAGCGCTCAGCTTCATTCACAATCAGCGTATTCGCCCGCGGCAAGTCGATACCGTTTTCAATAATGGTCGAACTCACCAGCACCGTAAACTTTCCTTCCTTAAACGCCTTAATGCGTTCTTCCAGTGTTTCCGGTTTTAACTGGCCATGACCCACAACAAACGTTGCCTCCGGTACGAGCGCGCGCATTTTATCCGCAAAGGCATCAATGGTTTCTACCCGGTTATGCAGCACGAAACACTGACCATCGCGTTTTAACTCTTCTAAGATCGCAAACCGGACAAGTTCTTCACTGTACTTCCGCACCTCCGTAATAATTGGCAGGCGGCCAGGCGGGGGAGTGGTGATGGTCGTAATATCGCGCAGTTTATGCAGACCCAAATTCAACGTGCGTGGAATGGGAGTGGCTGTAAGCGTGAGAATATCTACCGATGCGCGCATTTCTTTGAACTTCTCTTTCTGCTTCACGCCAAAGCGCTGCTCTTCATCAATAATCACCAAACCTAAATTGTGAAACTGGATATCTTCCTGCAATAAGCGATGCGTTCCAATGACAATGTTTGTAGTGCCTTTACGCATGCGTTCCAACGTTTCTCTTTGTTCGGCCGGACTACGGAATCGTGACAACATCTCCACCTTCACTGGAAAGCCCTCCATGCGCTCAGAAAAGTTTCGGTAGTGCTGGTCAGCCAAAATAGTAATAGGCGCAATGACGGCCACTTGCTTGCCCGAGAGTGCGGCCTTGAATGCGGCGCGCATGGCCACTTCCGTCTTTCCGAATCCTACATCTCCACACACAAGCCGATCCATCGGGTGATCACTTTCCATATCCTGCTTAATATCCTGAATGGCTTTCATCTGGCCTGGCGTTTCCTGGTACGGGAAGCTGGCTTCAAATTTGCGGACCAGTACATCATCATCTGGATACTTGTGACCTTTGGCCTTAGCGCGCTTTGCATAGAGCTTTAAGAGTTCACGGGCGATCTCTTTGGTTTCTTTGCGCATTTTCTCACTCACCTTTTTCCATTCAGGCGTTCCAAGCCGCGTGAGCATGGGCTCTTCGCCTTCTTCATGCACAAATTTACTCAGTTTATCCGCCTGATCCACCGGAATGAATAACTTGTCACCACCCGCGTAACTCAGTTCCAAGTATTCGCGCGTCACATCATCCACGGTCTTTTGCACGGTTCCTTCAAAATGACCAATACCGTGGTCCATGTGCACCACGTAATCGCCAGGTTGCAGCGAGGTAATAAAATCGAGAGCTAATTTTTGAATACTTTTTTGTTTGATGCCTTTGCGTAGCGAGAAAATTTCACGGTCTGTGAGCAGCGCACATTGCAGATCAGGGTTTTGGAGTGAGTGTGGTAGTAGATCCTCCTCGGTTGACGGAATAATGGTCAGCGCACCTTCACGGACGTGTTCACTGTCAACGTGTGGGATACGCTCTTCCGTTAAAATGCCCTGCAGTTCTTCCGCGCGCTTTGTGACTACAATAAGGCGCCACTTCTGCTGCAATTTATCACGCACATCATTTAAAAAGTCCGTAAGTGTGTAGAATTTCAAGACGGATAAATACCGCATGTGCACATGATTTTTGGCGGATTCCGGAAACGCCGTGAAGTTCAACACATGCAAGCCTGTGCGCGGCTCAATATCATCCTGATCATCCAGTGCAAGTAAGTGACCATGTGGCAATTGCTGCCCCAATGACTGCGTTTTTTCGTAAATGGCTGGCACAATTTCCAGTGAATGCCCTGCATCAGTTGTTGTAGAAAGATCGGTTGGATCCACCGCCAGAATTTTTTCCACTTTATCAAACTCAAAAACTATCCGGTAAAACTGTTCAGACTGAATAGGGAAAATATCCAACGTGTCGCCAATGCGGCGGTACTCACCTGGGTGCAGGTATAAATCTTCGCCATGCCGGTAACCACGCTCAATCAATGCTTCAAAAAATTGCGTAAACTGCATTGTTTCATCTTTCTTCACGTGGATCTTCTGCTTTGTCAGATCTGCAAATAATGGAAAATCCCTGTCCCACTCTTCACGCGTGGCAATAAATGTTCGCGCTTCGTCTGGCTCCTGATGCATGAGTAGTAAAAATCTTTGAAGGTGTTCTGAAATAATATGCCCTTCTTGATCTTCAATGCCTTTTAGCGGTTCTGCCACTTCATCAAAAAATGCAAGCCAATGGAGAAGCGCATCACGCGATGCATCATCACGCGTTACTAGTAATGTTGGCCGTCGCCTAAAGGAAAGAAAATGGCTTAAGAGCAATGCCTTTGCTGTTTCGTTGGAAGCACCTGATATGACAAGTCGCCGCTCAGATTCGAGCAGATCGGCAAGTTCCCTATGTGTATCACTCCCAAGTAGGAGAGAAGGGTGCATGAATGAACGTTTAACAAAAGGCCAACCGATGTGCATTCCTCATAAATGCCCGCTTGCTCTCAGCTTTCCTGAATGCGAAGCGGCATGATGAGATGGAGAAACTGTGGCTCTTCCAGGAGGCGGAAAATCGCGGGATGTAAGCTGTCCTGCACTTCCATAGAAAGCACGTCACCATCGATATGACTGAGTAAGTCTAATAGATAAGAGGAACTGAGCGCAATTGTATTTTCCTCGCCCGTAAGCTCTGTTTGCAAAGTTGCCTCATCCCGGCCAGCCTGGGTTTGAGGGGTGGCCACAATGGTTGCTTCCTTCTGAATCGTAAATGTGAGCTTGTTATTCACTTCTTTGGCAAAGTAATGCATACGGCGGATAGCTGGCAACAGCTCACTTACTATAAACCCGATTTTGGTGACACAGGCGGTTGGGATAATGCGGGTGTAATCTGGGAAGCGCCCATCAATCAACCGTGAAACAAGTCTTGTTTGGCTGGTGATGAACTCGATCTGTTGTTTTCCAAGACTAATTTCCACCATGGGAGCACCTTGTTCACTTTCTATTTTTTCATCTTTTGCCTTATCTGGCTTCATACCACCAAGCACTACTTTCAATTCTTCCAAAATCTTAGCTGGCACAATGCAGGCTAAGTCATCACTCACACCATGTGCATCCATCACATATTCAGAAAGCCTATAACTATCTGTTGCGACCAGTGTTATTTTTCCTTCTTTTCCCAACATCGACACACCAGATAATACTGGACGCAAACTTGTTTTAGCTGATGCAAACGTGACCAAACTCAGCGCCCGTAAAAAGGGAAGTGCCTGCAAGGTGAATGATGATTGTTTTTCAACTGCTGCAATATTGGGGTAATCATTGGCAGATTCTGCAGCTATTACTGCTTTTGCTTTATGAGATGAACAATGTAATTGAGAACCTTCTTTTACCTCAAGTTTTACTTCTGGATCTGTATTATATTGCACAAAGTTAATGAGGGTTTTGGCAGGCACAGTGATGCGGCCTTCTGTTTCAATATTGGCGCTAAATTTTGTAATGATACTTATTTCTAAATCTGTAGCACTGACGGTGCAGGTATTATTACTCGCTTCCAATAAAATATTTCCTAAAATTGGAAGTGCTTGGGTACTGCCAATTGCTCTACTTACTCTTTGAATCGCTTGAAGAAATTCTAAGGTGTTACATGAAAATTTCATATGCTCTAATAAAGAAAGGATGAAAGTATATTCTTAATTAGTCATCATAGTAAACCGTTCCATTTATGGTGCATTCATAGTCTAGTATGTGGGAAACTCTTGTATAGTATTTTATTCTTTTCTTATGCAGATGCGGAAAAGTGGCAGCGGAAGATTGTGTGTGAGTGGAGGGATGATGTGGATAACTAGTGGAGAACAGAAGAGAGTGTGAGTCCTAGATTCAAAATCAAAGTTAATGGCTTTCTGATGCTAAAAAGTTTAGGTGATTGTGGAGAAGTACGCAGAACTTTGGGCTGATGTGGAGAAGTGGTTATCCACAATGGGTGTGGATAAGTGTGGATATGTGGAAAGGTACCGACTTAGCAGGCGTTGTGCACAGAGGGTGTGGAAGACTGTTACTTTGGCCGATAAACCTCTCTATCTGCAGGCATGGGTACTTCTGCTTTGTTCTTAGAGACCACCACTTTCCCATCTTTTAGGCGCACAAAACTTCCTTCTGGCACATCTTCCATGGCAAAACATCCGCCGCCAATAAAACTTTGGGAGCCTACTTTTATACCCGGGTTTAATCCTACTTGAATACCAATCCGGCAATCATTACCAATCAGCGCGCCGAATTTAGTGAGGCTCGTTGATACCAGTGTGCCATCCTGCCACATGGAATGGATTTCTCCTTCATCCAGGCGCAAATTGCCGGTGACACAACCGGCACCAAAAGACACATTCTCGCCAACTACACTATCCCCAATATAGCTGGAATGCGTCCAGACGTGGTCTGCCAATACGCTCGATTTTACTTCTGTGTTGTAACCAATCACGCAATGTTTGCCGATTGATGATCCTCGTACCAATGCGTTATTCCCAATAATCGTTCCACGCCCGATGTGACATGGGCCAACAATGGTTGCATGCGGAAGAACACGTACGCCTTCTTCGAGTACCACATGCCCTTCAATCACGGCTGATGGATGTACGCTGGCAGTCGGATGAATACTTGGTTCTGTTTTCTGAAGAAGCAAAGGCAAAAGATGCAACAAATGCCAGCCAAATTTCACAGCCTGCCAATTGCCTTCATAGGGAACAGCAATGTACTGATGTGTTTTAAATAGTGATGCCAGGGCTACCTCATACCCATCATCTTTCTCACTGTTTGTTTTCTTCAGAGCATCTAGCAGTACAGAAGCATCTGCGTGCGCGTGCGCCACAATGTTCACTAAATCGCTTGGCTCATTCCCTGCGCCCGGTTTTTCCATAATTCCGGTAATGCGATCTTTTTCAACCGTTACATATCCGCCTGGAAAATACGAAGACACTTTGTATGCCAATAATGCACCGCCAATCCCTTTTGTGATGGCTGTAGCAACACTGGCATAAGCAGAAGATTCGATCACATCGTTCGCACTCACAATCATCACTGGTTCGGATCCGCATGTTGGCAAGGCACTCAGAAGTGCGCCTTGCATGCCCAAATCTAAATCTTCCTGTTGAATCGTAGGCAAATCGGCAAATAGTGCTGAAACCTCGGCCAAATTATGGGCACCGCCTATCAATGTAATATCCGTCAGCCCTGCTTCCCGTAAGCGCGCAATTTGGTGCCCAATGAGCGGTTTGCCGCAAATAGGGAACAAAGATTTCTCCGAAAGCGGCCAGAATCGGCGGCTACGGCCAGCGAGTAACAGCAGAATTTTCATAGACAGAAGCCAAGAAAGTGTAGCAGGCGCATCATAGTGTTGATAGGGCTAAAATGGCCGCTACGATGCCGAGTATGCAAGAATCCCCGCAAAGCGAGCCGCGCTCCGTATCAGCAGGCGATGAAGTTTTGCAGAGATTTACCATTTCGTTGCCCTTGGAACCCGTTCGTTATGAGGATGCCGAATTATTTGAATGG
>Ga0163152_10003680_pt1 | contig 19727 bp, 15 predicted proteins | sample OliLakLV19MP8IB2_FD_148635 | JGI IMG/M metagenome (GOLD analysis project Ga0163152, IMG submission 148635) | Freshwater microbial mat bacterial communities from Lake Vanda, McMurdo Dry Valleys, Antarctica - Oligotrophic Lake LV.19.MP8.IB-2 | ecosystem: Environmental > Aquatic > Freshwater >...
GCGCGACCTTGAGCGAGCGCCCCGCCGGCGCCATCGCCGCGAGCAGGTGATCGACGAGCAGCGGCACGTCGTCCGGACGCTCGCGCAGCGCGGGCAGCTTCACCGGCACGACGTAGAGCCGGAAAAACAGGTCCTCGCGGAAGTCCTTCTCCTTCACCATCGCGGCGAGGTCGCGGTGCGTCGCCGTCACGAGCCGCACGTCCACCTTCACGACGTCGCTGCCGCCGACGCGCTGCAGCTCGCCGGTCTCGAGCACACGCAGCAGCTTCGCCTGCTGGTCGAGCGGAAGCTCGCCGATCTCGTCGAGGAAGAGCGTGCCGCCGGTCGCGCGCTCGAACGCGCCCACGCGCCGTTTGTCGGCACCGGTGAACGCGCCCTTCTCGTGGCCGAAGAGCTCGCTCTCGACGAGGTTCGCGGAGAGAGCGCCCGTGTTCAGCGCGACGAACGGCTTCGTGCAGCGGTGGCTGCGGTTGTGGACCGCTCGGGCCGCGAGCTCCTTGCCGCTGCCGCTCTCGCCGAGAACGAGCACCGGCGCGTCCGACGCGGCGACCGCTTCGAGCAGCGTGAAAACTTCGCGGATTCGCGGCGAGTTGCCGACCATCCCCTCGAAGGACGTCGCAGGCGATGCGGTCAGCGAACGCTCCTCGCGGCGCGACACGAACTTGAGAAGCGTCTTGCCGATCTTGATCTCGGCGCCGAAGGGCAGCACCGCGTCCGACACGCGCATCGCGTTCACGAGCGTACCGTTCGTGCTGCCGAGATCGCGCAGCCGGAACCCGGTCGCACCGTGCTCGATGCGGAAGTGCTGCGCGGAGACGTAGGTGTCGGTGAGCTCGACGTCGCAGCCCAGCGCCTTGCCGACGGTCACGCGCTCGAGCCGGATGTCGAAGCGCTTCCCCTTGTCGGGGCCCTCACCGATCTCGAGAGCGGCTCGTTCAACGACGAGGCGGCGCCCCTCCCCTTCCACGCCGAGGACGCGCGTCGGATCGCGCGGCGCGGTGCGGGTGGCGTCGCTCGTTACCGGCGCGCTCGCGGTGAACACGACCTTGAACGGACCGAACGCGAGCCGCGTACCGTCGGTCAGCGGGGCGCTCTCGACCGGCTTTCCGTCGAGGAGCGTTCCATTCCGGGAGACGTTCTCGACCGACCACACGCCGTCGTTCGAACGGATGACGGCGTGCCGGCGCGAAACGCCCTCGTCGGCGAGCAGAAGATGCGCCTCTTCGCCTCGACCGATCACCGTCTCGGAGCGGTCGAGCGAGAGCCGAAGGATCTCCACACCTTCGCGGTGAACAACGAGATACGGCACGGTTTCGATCCTACCGCGGGGCTCGAAAAAACCGGGAATGCGGACTGCTCCCCTGGGGTTCCGGGTCTTGACGAAGTCCAGAACCAGGCGATACGGTGCCCCAAAATTTCTTGCGCCATTTTCCCTAACTGTTTCGGAGGAAGCTCGATGAAGACCTGGACGATTGCCGCCGCTGCCCTGTGCATGCTGGCCGCCACGGGCTGCAACAAGAAGAAGCCCCCTGTCGCCGCGGGCGACACCACCACCACTCCGGCCGTCGAGACCACGACGGTCGCGTCGGGCGAGGAAGTCCGCACCGGTCTCCCCGATCCGAAGGGCGAGACGCTCACGCTCGGAAAGATCTACTTCGAATTCGACGCCGCCACGCTTTCGGACGACGCGAAAACCACGCTCAAGAAAAACGCGGAGACGCTGCTCGGCAACGTCGACGTGCGCGTCCGTCTCGAGGGCCACGCCGACGAGCGCGGCAGCACGCAATACAACCTCGCCCTCGGCGAGCGCCGCGCGAACGCCGTGAAGACCTACCTCTCCACGCTCGGCGTGTCGGTCGGCCGGATGGAGCTCGTGTCCTACGGCGAGGAGAAGGGCGCCGACGCCGGCCACGACGACGCCGCCTGGTCGAAGAACCGCCGCGTCGAGCTGACGGTCACCGCCGGCAACGACCGCGTCTCCTCCTCCTACTAACCAAGCCGTCCCGAAGCCGGGTACCGGTTCTGACTTACTGACGTATTTCGCAAACGTCAGTAAGTCAGAACCGGTACCCGGCTTTCTGTACCCGACTTTCTATTTCGGTGGGGGCGGGGTCGTTACGGGCAGCACGCCGCCGGCCGTCGCTGGCGAGAGCTGGGGGAGCTCTTCGGGCGTTTTCAGGCCGAAGACCGGCGCTTCCGGCGGAAGCAGCACCGCGAAACTTCCCAGCGCCTGCGCGAAGTCGGGGGCGTAGCGGTCGTAGAGATCGGGCGGCGCGATGTAGGTCACCATCACCAGCCGCTCCGCCGTCCGCACGAAACACTGGACCATGCGGCGCTCCACGTTCGGCCGCCACCGCCGCGTCGCGTGCACGACGAACCCTTCGTGTTCGCCGAAGTCGACGCGCTGGACGCCGTGCACCTCGGTCTCGAGACCGCGCGAGCGTCCGAACGCGAGCACGAGGCCCTCGGCCAGTGTCGGCAGCGGCAAGTCGCGCGACGTCTCGTCCAGCGGATGCACGGTCACGCGCAGGTCCACGTCCTCGCGCTCACGCCGGTAGTCGAGGAGCAGCTTCTTCCCCATCTTCCGGTTGCGGTGGATCTTCCACCCCTCGCCGGGGTTGCCGATGCGGAAGACACCCTCGACCTCGAACACCGGCCCGCTCGGCTTCGCATGCTCTACGCCGGCACGCGCACACGAAAGCAGAAACGCCATCCCGAGGAGCAGCACTGCCGCTCGCGGCAGGGTGGGGGTCCGGGGGCGAAGCCCCTGGAAACCATGCACGCTTCGCGGCAGCAGAGTCGGCAGTCGCGGGATCAGGCCGTCCGCTTGTACTTGTTGTAGATGATGATCGGCTTGCCGGTGCCGTAGACGACTTCGTCCGTGATGATGCACTCCTGCACCTTGGAGAGGCTCGGCAGCTCGTACATCACGTCGAGCATCGCCTGCTCCATCACGGCGCGGAGACCGCGCGCGCCCGTGTTGCGGCGGAGCGCTTCCTTCGCGAACGCCTGCAGCGCGTCGGGCGTGAACTTGAGCTCCACTTTGTCGAACGCGAAGAGCTTCTGGTACTGCTTCACCAGCGCGTTTTTCGGCTTCACAAGGATGTCGACCAGCGTGGGCTCGTCGAGCTCGTCGAGCGTCGTGAGCACGGGCAGACGGCCGACGAACTCCGGGATCATGCCGAACGCCAGCAGGTCCTCGGGACGCGTGTCGCGAAGGAGCTGGCCCTTCGAGCGCTCCGCCTTCGTCCTCACATCGGCGTTGAAGCCCATCGACTTCTGGCCCTGCCGGTGCTCGATGATGTTCTGGATGCCTTCGAACGCGCCGCCGCAGATGAAGAGGATCTGCGAGGTGTCGACCTGCACGGAGTCCTGGTAGGCGAAGTTCCGCATCTTCTTCGTGGGGACGTTGACCTTCTTCCCCTCGATCATGCGAAGCAGCGCTTCCTGGACACCCTCGCCGGACACGTCACGCGTGATCGACGGTCCGCTCGACTTGCGGGCGATCTTGTCGATCTCGTCGATGTAGACGACACCGCGCTGAGCGCGCTCGACGTCGTTGTCGGCCGCGACGAGCAGGTTGTAGATGATCGTCTCGACGTCTTCGCCGACGTAGCCGGCTTCCGTAAGCGACGTCGCATCGGCGACGGCGAACGGCACGTTCAGCATCTTCGCGATCGTCGACGCCATCAGCGTCTTGCCGGTGCCCGTCGGGCCCAGCACGAGGATGTTGCTCTTCTCGAGCTCGACGTCCCCGGTCGAGTGCTTGCTGAAGATACGCTTGTAGTGGTTGTAGACGGCGACCGAGAGCACGCGCTTGGCGCGGTCCTGGCCGACCACGTGCCCGTCGAGAAACTTCTTGATCTCGGAGGGGGACGGCATCTCGTCCGAGCGGGTCGTCTTGATCTCGCGGCGGTCTTCCTCGCGGATCAGCTCGGTGCAGAGCGAGATGCATTCGTTGCAGATGTAAACCGACGGCCCGGCAATCATTTTCCGGGTTTCCTTCTGCGAACGATTGCAGAAGGAACAGCGCAGCTCGGTCAGACCTTTGTTCTTTTCCGACATTCGACGAGGCCTCTCCCGGTACCCAAACCCTGCAGCGGAACCCTCTCTTCCAGTATAGCCCACGGTATTGGCAGGTGCCACCGCACGGCCCGTTTCGTTTGGCGATTTCCCGCCGGGAAGTGCGCGACATCCGTGACATGTCCGGTGAGAACCCGAGGCACGATCCCGCCGTTGAGTTCGTGACGCGCAGCGTTATACTGCCGCGCGTCGTCGCGAGATCCGCTCCGCAAACCCGCTCCCCGCCGCTTGATGGGGCGCCTTGTTCCCGCCGCCCCTGGAGGCCCTGATGAGCGCAGCTCCGCAGAACCCCGCCGCATCGACCCTGGCCGACGGTGGTTCGTTCCTCTTCGAGGAAACCGGCGCACGTCCCATCTTCGGCACCGAGGATTTCACGGACGAGCAGAAGATGTTCTACAAGACCGCGCGCGATTTCGCGGTGAACGAGATCGCGCCGCGGCAGCAGGAGATCGACGACCACGGACTCGACCTGATGCCGTCGCTGATGAAGAAGGCGGCGGACCTCGGGCTCTGCATGGTCGAGATCCCGGAAGCGTACGGCGGCCTCGGCCGCGACCTCACGACGGCGATGCTCGTCAGCGAGGCGATGAGCCAGAACGGCTCGTGGACGGTGACCTGGGGCGGCCAGACCGGCATCGGCGTGCTGCCGATCGTGTTCTTCGGAACGGAAGCGCAGAAGAAGAAGTGGCTTCCCGGCATCGGCAGCGGCGAAAAGATCGCGGCCTACGCGCTCTCCGAAGCGGGCAGCGGATCCGACGCGCTCGGCGCGCGGACGAAGGCGGTGCTCTCGAAGGACGGAAAGCACTGGGTCCTCAACGGCTCGAAGATGTGGATCACGAACTCGCGCTGGGCGGAGACGTTCATCGTGTTCGCGAAGGTCGACGGCGACAAGTTCACGTGTTTCGTCGTCGAGCGGAACACGCCCGGATTTTCGATCGGTAAGGAAGAACACAAGATCGGTCTGCACGGATCGTCGACGTGCTCGCTGACGTTCGAGGACGCGATGGTCCCCGTGGAGAACCTGCTCGGCGAGATCGGCAAGGGACACAAGATCGCGTTCAACATCCTCAACCACGGCCGCATCAAGCTCGGCATCGGCGTGCTAGGCGGCTGCAAGATCATGCTCGACGTCGCGGTGAAATACGCGCGCGATCGCAAGCAGTTCAACACCGCGATCATCGACTTCGGCCTCATCCGCCGGAAAGTCGCGACGATGGCCGCGAAGATCTACGCGCTCGAGTGCACCGGCTATCGCACGTCCGGCCTCATCGACGCGCGCAGCGCGCTCGTCCCCAAGGACGACCCGAAGCACGACCAGAACGTGATCGACGCGATCGAGGAGCACAACATCGAGGCGTCGATCCTCAAGGTCGCCGGCTCCGAGGCGCTCGGCTACTGCATCGACGAAGCGCTGCAGATCCACGGCGGCTACGGCTTCACCGAGGAGTATCCCGTCGCGAAGCCGTACCGCGACGCGCGCGTGAACCGCATCTTCGAGGGCACGAACGAGATCAACCGCCTCCTCATCCCCGGCACGCTCCTCAAACGCGCCCTCAAGGGGAAGCTCCCGCTCATGCAGCTCGTCGGGCAGACTGAAACCGAGCTCGCGAAGGGAACGCTCCCCAAGGTGGGTGACGGGCTGCTCGCGTCCGAAGCGCAGTCGACGGAGCTCGCGAAGCGCCAATTCGCGCTCGTCGTCGGCGCCGCCGCAACGAAGCTCGCCGCCGCGCTCGAGAAGCACCAGGACGTGCTGTCCGATCTCGCGGACGTGGTGATCGACGTGTTCGCGATGGACAGCGTCATCACGCGCGCGCGCCAGGCCACGAAAAAGTTCGGCGCCGAGAAGGCGAAGCTGCACGCGTCGCTCGCGCGGCTCGTCGTCGCCGAGTCGGCGGAGCGCGTGACGCAGAACGCGCGTCACGTCGCGACGGCGGTCCTCGAGGGCGCCGAGCTCGACGCGCTGCTCGCGAAGCTGGCGAAGCTCGACGGCAGCCGCCCCGCGAACCTCACGGCGCTGCGCGAAGACATCGCGTCGCAGATCGTCGAACAGGGCGGCTGGGGTCTCCCCGGCTGACCTGACGTAGAATCGAGGGACGCGCTGCCGCCCGCTCGCGCGCGTTCTTGCGGTGTCGATGTTCCTTCTCGGCGGTGGCGGCGACGCCGGTTCGAAAGCGCTCGCCGATCTCGATCCGGTCGCGGTCGACTCGCTCGACGGAACCCCTGTCACCGGCATCAGCGGTGTTGCGTGTTCGGCTGCGCCTCTTGCGCAGCGATCGCCGTTCGCTCCGCTTGCACTCGTCGCGCTTGGCCTCGCGGCGCTCGTCGCACGCCGGCGCTGACGCCGAGATGTCGCTTCCCGCAGCGACATGCCCAGCATTCACTCCGTGAACACACCCGCACGGATCGTGAAGGACATGCGCCACACCACCGCGCCATGGGTCGAAGGGGTCGCGCGGCTGGGCTTCGCGGCGAAGGGGCTCGTCTACGTGCTCACGGGCACGCTCGCCGCGCGCGCAGCGATCGGGTTGAGCGGCGGCAGGGTCACCGACGCGCACGGGACGCTCGCGACGATCCCGACGCTCCCGATGGGACGCATCCTGCTCGGGCTGATCGCGGTCGGGCTCTTCGGATACGCGTTATGGCGCGGGATCGCGGCGATTGTCGATCCCGAGCATCGCGGCACGAAGCCGAAAGCGATCGGGAAGCGCGCGCTCGATTTCGCGAAGGCGTTGATCCACATCGGTCTCGCGCTCGGGGCGATACGCGTGCTGCGCGGAGCCGGCGCCCACGAAGGCGGCGCGAGCGCGAAGAGCTGGTCCGCCGAGCTGCTCACGCACCCGGGCGGCGTCGTGATCCTCGCGGCGATCGGCGCGGCTCTCGTCGTCTACGCGCTCGGCCAGGTGCACCGCGCGTGGAAGGGCGAGTTCCTGAAGAAGCTCGACCTCGGCACGACGCGCCTTCGCACGTGGGTCGAGCGCACCGGACGTGCCGGCCTCCTCGCGCGCAGCGCGGTCTTCGCGCTGATCGGCGCGTTCGTGATCCGCGCCGCCACACACGGCAACGCGAGCGAAGTCCGCGGACCCGGCGCCGCGCTCCGCTCCGTCGACGACACCTTCGGCGTGTGGGCGCTCGTCGCAATCGCGATCGGGCTCGCCGCCTACGGCGTGTTCGAGATCTTCGAAGCCTGGTTCCGACGCATCCGTGCCGAGTGAGACGCCGTCAGCGACCGCCGCCCTGCAGTGCGCTCTCGTACGAATCCGCGATCGCGCGGTAGGCCTCCCAGCGCTCCGCGTCGACGAGACCCTTTGCGGCGGCCCGCAGCACCAGGCAGCTCGCCGGATCGTTGTGTTTGCACGCCGGCGCGTCGGCGTTGCACGTCGCTTCCGCCACGAGCATGTCGGGGAAGACGGCGTTTTTCACGGTGTCGTCGAAGCTCGGCAGGCCGAGCTCGCGGATACCGGGAAGATCCACGAGCAGCGCGTCGCCGAGGCGGATCGCGCGCGCGAGTGACGTGGTGTGGCGGCCCTTGCCCCACGAATCGACAGCCGACGTGGTGAGCTTGGCGCCAGGAAAGATCGCGTTCACCAGCGAGCTTTTCCCGACGCCGGAGTGGCCGAGGAACGCGGTCGCTTTTCCGGCGAGCGCCTTCTCGAGCGCCTTGGTCCCCTCGCCCGTCTTCGCGGACGTGAGGTACACCTCCGCAATCGGCCGGTACGCGTCGGCGCGCTTCCGCATCGACTTGTCGGTATCGAGATCGACTTTCTGGAAGATGATCGTCGGCGGGATCCCCGCCGCGGCCGCGACGCACAGCGCGCGATTGAGGAAGCCTTCGCGCATCAGCGCGCCCGGCGCGACGACGACCGCGATGCGGTCGAGGTTCGCCGCCAGCGCCTGCTGCTGCATCGCGACTTGCCGCACCAGCATGTTGCGGCGCGGCACCGACGCGTTCACGCGGCCCTGTTGGTCCACGTCGACGACGTCGCCGGGCACGAGCTGAACCCAGCGAGGCAGGAGCACGTGACGCTCGGCGCGTGCCGCGGTCTCGAGCCACGCGTGTCCGCGCGACGTGCGCAGCACGAGCTCGCCGTGATCGGTCTCGGGGAGGGCGCGCTTTGCCTTCTCACCCTGCTCTTTCGCAGCGAGGTCCTTGTCGCGACCGGCGCGATCGCCGCGCGGAGAGCGGTGCGGCTTCTCCTCGTCGTCGGGATCCTGCTCGCGCTTCGTCATCGCGAGACCCGCGATCTTGATTCGGCGGACCCTGACGAATCGCGCAAGAGGAGGCGGGTCGGCTTCGATAGGGCCGTCGCGATCATGTCCGCCGAATCAAGAGGCCTCGCCGCAAGCCCTTCGACTCGCGGGCCTGCCGTGAGCGAGGCGCGCCAGTGCCGAGTCGAATCGGCTCGCTCAGGGTGAAGGGGGCGCGTCATCGGGGCTGGACGACTTGCAGGCCGCCGTCGGTCGTCGGGGCGGCGCGGCTGGCGATGAGGTTGCGGCAGCGATTGATCGTGAGCTCGTCCATCTCGGCGTACATCGGCTGCGCCGCGGATCGCGCGAGCGCTTCGGCCGCCGCGACGTAGTCCTGGTGCTTCGGCTTCTCGCCGAGGAGGTCGTAGCCAACGAGCGCGCCGCAGTGACCCGCGACGAGCGCGTTGCGCAACACGCGCAACGACTCGACGCGGTCCGCGCGCAGCGCCTCCTCCTGCGCCGGCGTGAAGCCCGACGAGCCCTCGCGGTCGAGGCGGCGCGACACGTGGACGGCCGCGTGCTCGAGACGCATCGGCGCCGGGAGATCGGCGTAGGCGCCGCTCTTCTCGATGACGTCGAGGAACGCGAACCGCACGTCAGGCGTCGTCCCGCCGGATGCCTTCGCGAGCGAGCGCGGGTGATCCTTCGCGAGGCGGCCGAGCTCGAGCGTCGCCCACTGCTGTCGCTCGACCGGGCCGTCCCCGATCGATCCCTTGAAGAACAGATCGAGCACCTGGTCGGCCCACGCGCGCTCGGGGTGGGGCGCCTTCGCGGACAGGATCTCGGCCACGCGCCGCGCACGCGCGTCCGGACCCCACGCGGTCTTCCACCCGATCACGCCGGCGAGAAGACCGACGACGACGAGTGCGGCAACGATCGCGTGGGTCCGGTAGCCGGTCATCGTCAGATCCTCTTCATCAGCTCGTCGCGCGTGTTCAGCTCGGGCTCGTCGAGCACGAGCTCGAGCAGCTCGTTGAGCTTCTCACCGATCTTCGGACCCGGCGCGTAGCCGTTCTGGATGAGGTCGTTGCCGTTGATGGCGAGGTCCTTCAAGCCAAACGGCGCCTTCCGCTCCAGCTCCTCGCGGATCCGGCGGCGCAGGTTGAGCGGCTTCTTGATGTTCTGCGGATGCGCCCCACCGCGGTTGTCCGCGATGCGCAGGTCGATCTGCTTGAAGACGAGCGGCACGCCGATCTTCCGCGCGAAGCGGCGCAGCGCCTTGTCGGTGAACTCCGGCCCCGTGTCGAACATGTGGTTCTCGACGAGAGTCAGGATCTCGTCCTGGCTCACGCCCATCTGCGAAATCTTCAGCTGGTCCATGCGGCGGCGCGCGAGCTTCTTCGAGACGAACTGATGGCCGTGGAACGTGAGCCGCCCGTTCTCCTCGAGCTTCGCGGTCGTCGCTTTGCCGAGATCGTGGAAGAGCGCTGCGACCATGAGCGTGACATCGCCCGGATGATCGAGCGCCGTGTCGCCGCGCGAGGCGTCGAGCACCTTCAGCGTGTGATCGAAGGCGTCGCCCACCTTCTCCTTGCCCGGCTGCAACACGCCCGTGAGCGCGTCCACTTCCGGAAGGATCAGCTTGAGCACGCCGACATCGCGCATCAGGTAGAACCCGATCGACGGCGTCTCCGCGAGCAGCAGCTTCTTGAGCTCGAGCACGATGCGCTCCGTCGACACCGTGGTGACGAGCGGTGCGGCCTTCTTCATCGCTTCGCGCGTCACCGGCTCGACGACGAGCTTCAAACGCGCCGCGAACTGGATCCCGCGGAGGATGCGCAGCGGGTCTTCGTCGAACGCGCGGTCGAAGACCATGCGCAGGCGGCGAGCCTCGAGATCCTTGCGGCCTCCGTGTGGATCCACGAACTCGCCGGTCTTCATCTCCTGCGCGATCGCGTTGACCGTGAAGTCGCGGCGGCCGAGATCGGTTTCGACCGGCAGCGTGTGATCGAAGCTCACCTCGAAATCGCGGTGGCCCTGCCCGGTGGAGCGCTCCAGGCGCGGCAACGCGATGTCGATCGGCTCGCCGGTGTGTCCGTGCGGCTGAAACTTCAGCACGCCGAAGCTCTGCCCGACGAGGTGCACCTTACCGAAGCTCTCGAGGATTTTTTTGAGCTCCGCCGGAGGCACGCCGGTCACGAGGAGGTCGGCGTCCTTGCTGGCGACGCCGAGCAGGCGGTCGCGAACGACGCCGCCCACTTCGTAGACCTTGCCGCCGGCTGCATAGAGCGCGGCGATGTGCGGCGCGAGAGTGCTCACGGGGAGAACGCGGGAGCCTAGCAAACGGTGGGAATCACGGCCAAAAGGCTTCATGTCCGGCATTCGACTCGCACGGAAGGCAAAGGGATTCGTTGTGGGACGCGCCGTGTCTACACTCCCGCCCGTGAAACGAGTCGCCCTCGCCGTCGTCGCGGTCGTCGCCCTCCTTGGTCTCGCGGCCGTCCTCTGCCAGCAGCAACCGCCGGAGAAGCCCGAGGTCATCGACGTCGGGGAGTTCAACACCGAGTGGGCGCTGCTCACCGTGACCTCGTCGGCGTCCTTCTTCCCGAACGGCGGCGCGTTCGCGTATTCCTCGACGTCGGCAATGCTTGGTCTCGACACGAGCAACGGCGCGAACGCGTTCAGCGCGCCCTCGATCACCGCAGGGACGTCCGCGATGGCCGGTCCGCCGATCTACATCGAAGCGAAGGTGCCGGACGGGTGCAGCGAAGTGGTGATCATCGAGATCTTCCACGTCGAACGAAAACCACAGAACGCGACGGTGCACGCGACCGACGGCATCGAGTGTGGAACGCCTCCCTGCCCCGGCGTAAACGACGGCGCCGGCAACCACCACGTGAACCGGTGGGCGCCGATCGGATCGAGCGCGCCGCCGTGGCTTCCCGGGTCGACCCCCGGCACGCCCGGAGGCGCGGCACGAGGCTCGAACCTCCCTCCCAAGGTCCGCCTCCCGTATCGCGTGGTCTTCGAAGCGTGCGCCTACTGTTCAGCGAAGCCTGGAGACCGCTGGTACCAGCAGTATCTCGGCTGCGAGGACTGGTACTTCGATCCGCAGCTCACACCGCCCTGGGGCGGCTACTCGAAGCACGCCGAACCGAGCCAGCCGTTCAAGTGGACGATGGACCGGTGGACGCTCGACCACGGCGCGTTCTGACGTAGAGGAATGGCGGTAGAATCGACGGCGGCATGTCGCTCCTCTTCGCGGCTCTCGCCGCGGCCGCCATCTCGGTTCCGACACCGGAGCCCGTCCTTCGACACGCCGGGCGCACGCTCGAATTGCCGGCGCGCCTGGAAGTGCGGAGCGCGGCCGCGCCCGGGAAGCCGGACTCGACGACCGACGTCACGCTCGTCTGGCGCACGTGGGGCGCGGGCCTGCGCGCGGAAGCGGCCGGCGAGGGTTTCCGCGCGACGGTGACCGCGCTCCCCGGGGACGGCGCGCGCGTCGCCCTCGACGCGGAGGTGCGCTGGCTCAAACCGGCGCTCGTTCAGAAGGAAGTGCTGCGACTCTCGCTGCGCGGACCCGCCAGCGCGGTCGGCCGCGACCTCGCGTGGGCGCCCGTCGGAAAACCGCTGCGCGTGGATCGCGGAACGCCCGCCGTCCTCGCCACGCGCGAGGTGCTGGTCGATGCCGCGGGTTTCGTCGCCGCGCGCTACGAAGCGAAGGGCAAACGCGTCGAGATCGACCTCGTGCTCGACGACGCGGGTGCGCATCCGTTCAAGGTCCTCGAGTCGTGCCTCACTGGCGCGGGCGACCAGTCGGGGCCCGCGGCACGCGCCGCGTTCGCCCGCCTGGCTGCACGCCCACTCGCGCTCGACCGTATCGCTCGCGACGTGGGCGACGTGTCGCGCGGGAGCGCGAGCCTCTGGCTTCTCGATCCGGAGGAAGTGCCGGCGCTCCCCGTGATCGTCGAGCGCTGGCCGCGCGGCGCGCGAGCCGCCGTCGTCTTCACCGACCACGCCGATCGCACCGATCCGCCGGCGCTCCGCGCGATCCTCTACGGCACCTCCGATCGCAACGACCCGAAGTACGGAAAGGGCGGCTTTTCCGGAAACGGAATCCACCTCACGAAGAGCTTCTTCGCGCGTGGCGGTCGCGGCTCGCTCATCGAGGATCCGGAAGCCTCCGCGATTGCCGACGAGCTCGCCGCGACGGGGAGCGACGTCGTGCCGCACTCGATCTCGCCCAATCGCGACGAACGAGCCGTCGTGAATGACGGCCTCGGGCGATTCCGCCGCTGGGGCGCGAACACGTGGATCGACCACCAGCCCTACACGAACTGCGAAGCCGTCGCGTCGCTCGGCTGGCGCGACGACGGCGAATACGGACTGCGCGATCTCCTCGTCACCCACGGCTACAAGTGGGTGTGGGACATGAACGACCTCTCCGGCTACACGGCGCTCTCGAACGTGTTCACCGTGACCCCCGCGGGCGAGCCGGGGCCGCCCATCTACCCTCTCCCTGTGGACGATCGCATCTGGATGTTCCGCTCGACGTGGTTCTACGCGGCCCCCGGTGAGCTGGGCGACGCGCTCAGCGGCAGCGCGCTCGACAAGCTCGAGCGCGAGCGCGGACTCTTCGTCGGACACACGTATCTCTCCGCGACGCGCCGCACGACGCGCGCGGCGGATCTCACGCGCAAGATCGCGGTCGAGCATGTCCGCGACGGCGTTTACGAGATCGACGATCGCCTCGACGCCGGCCTTTCGCGGCTGGGCAAACGCGTGCGCGCGGGCTCGACGGCGTCACTCACCTTTCGCGAAGCCGGCGAGCGTTTGCTCAGCCTGGAGAACGTGCAGATCAGCTACCTCGCCGACGGCCGCGTCGCGATCGAGAACTGCGGCACGTCGACACTCGAAGGGCTCACGCTGGCCGTTCCGGGAGCGTTGGAGCTCTACGTCGACGGCGTCGAGTGGTTCGGACTGCGCCCCGAGCGCGACCGCACGACCGTGTGGTTCGACCTGAAGGCCGGCGGCCGCGTGACCATGTCCGGCGCACGCCACGGCCGTCCCTTCCCGTTCGTGCGCGCGCCCGAGGCGCCTCTGGTCCTGAATCCATGATCCGCGTGCTCGTTCCCGCCGATGTCGCCGGGCTCGCGCCTGCGCTCGCGAAGCTGCCGCTGATGGAGCGCTACGCGCGCACTCCCGAGGCGCTGGCCGCCGATCTGCGCTCGGCCTACGAGCGCGGCGACCACTTGTACGTCTGGGACGCCGGCAAGGGCGCCGAAGGCATCCTCTGGTTCTTCGCGAGCGGCACGCTCGGCATGGGTGGCTACTTGCGGCTCATCGCGCTCGTACCGGGCGCGACCGGCGCCGGCGCCGGCGCGAAGCTCCTCGCAGAGTTCGAATCGCAGGTCGGCGCAGCGAGCCGTCACGCCTTCCTTCTCGTGAGCGACTTCAACGTCGACGCGCAGCGCTTCTACGAGAAGCACGGCTACACGAAGGTCGGCGTGCTGCCGAAGATCGTGCGTCCGGACGTGGACGAGCTCATCTACTGGAAGCGCCTGCGCTGACGCATGGGTGCGTTCTCCGTTAGGTAGCGGTGAATCCTGCGGCTTTGCACGACCAGCGTCAGGCGCGACCGGTCAGTCCCGCCACCGCGCGCAGGAGAAGATCGGGCTCGATCGGTTTTGGCATGTGTTCGTTGAAGCCCTCGGACAGCGCCTTTTGCCGGTCTTCGTGCCGTGCATACGCCGTCAGGGCGAGGGCCGGAATCTTGCGGAACTCGTCGCTGGAGGCGCGAACGGCGCGGATCAGGGCATACCCATCCGTGCCCGGCATTCCGATGTCGCTGATGAGGATCTGATGGGGCGACCGCCCGAGCTGCGCGAGAGCATCCGCCGCGGATTCGGCAATTTCGACGTCTGCGCCCCCCTGCCGAAGAACACTCGCAACGAGCTCCCGAGCGTCGGATTGGTCGTCGACGACGAGCACGTGGATACCTTCGAGTCCCCGCGAGATTGCTGCCCGTGGTCGATCGGTGGGTCCTGCCTCCTGTGACAGACGCGTGACCCGCGGCAGACGCACGATGAAGGTCGATCCCTTTCCGATCCCCTCGCTCTCCGCATGGACGGTTCCGCCATGGATCTCGACGAGGTGGCGCACGATTGCGAGGCCGAGGCCGAGGCCGCCATGTTCACGCGTCGTGGTGGAGTCGCCCTGCCGGAAACGCTCGAAAACATGTGGAAGGAAGGCGCGCTCGATCCCTTGCCCCGAGTCAGTCACCCGAATCTCCATCTGTTCGCCGACCTCGGCCACCGCGATCTCGACTCGTCCCCCCTTTTCCGTGAATTTGATCGCGTTCGACAGCAGGTTCCAGATGATCTGCTGCAGACGAGCGGGATCCCCCAGGATCGATCCGGCGAACGGATCGACCCGCGCCTGCACGCGGATGCGCTTTCCGTCGGCAGCGTGGCGGATCGTCTCGAGCGAGCCGGCGACGATCTTCGCCGCATCGACCTCCTGTACGTCGAGCGTGAGCTTTCCGGTCACGATCCGCGAGACGTCGAGCACGTCGTTGACGAGCTGCGCTTGCAGACGCGCATTGCGGTCGATGATCTCCGCCGCTCTTACTCGTGCGGTTTCATCCAGCGCGCCGCTGCGCAGCATGTGCGACCAGCCCACAATCGCGTTCAGGGGCGTCCGCAGCTCGTGCGAGAGAGTGGCGAGGAACTCGTCCTTCAGGCGATTCGCTTCCTGTGCGTCTTGGTAGAGCCGGGCGTTCTCCAGAGCGCTGGCGGCCCGCGCGGCGAAGTCCTCCGCGAAGGCGATGTCGCTCGCGTCGAACTGCCGTCCCGACTCCGCGTTCACCAGCGTGAGCGCGCCGAGCACGCGTCCGTGCGTCGCGATGGGCACGATCACGAACGACCGCAGGCCTAGCGTCCGCAAGAGCCGGAGGTGCTCGGAGTCCTTTGCCAGGCGAGCGAGGAATTCGTCCGGGATGTCCGACATCGACTGGATCTTGCCGGTGCGAATGACGGCGGGCACCCCTTGGGGCGAATCCGGGGCGCTCGGCCAGCGTGTCCGCAGCTCCTTGGCGAGCTCGACCTTGGCCGGGTCTGTATGGGCGACCGCGATCTGCTCCGTCTTCCCCTCTCCCCTCACGAGCTCCACGGCACACCAGTCGGCGAGCTTCGGAACGGCGAGCCGCACCAGCGAGGCGATGGCCGTCTCGAAGTCGAGCGACTCGCCGAGCTGCCGACTCGCCTCGCCGACGAAGCGGTTCTGTTCCTGCAGCCGCTGCCGGTCGGTGATGTCGCGCATGTACCCGGTGTAGATCGGCTCGCCGGGACCCCAGCCGGAGCCATGGACCCGCGTGATCGTGAGCTCCACCGGAAAGAAGGATCCGTCGGCCCGCATCGCCGTCATCTCGAGACGCCGGTTCGCGACCCGCTCGGGTCCGCCTGCGACCACGCGGTTGTGTCCGGCCTGGTGGGCGGCGCGCTGTTCGGGAGGAACGATGAGCTCGCCCATGTTCCGTCCGACCGCGTGCTCTCGCGTGTAGCCGAACATTCGTTCGGCTGCCAGGCTGAACTCGACCACGTTGCCGAGAGCGTCGGTGGAGACCACCGCGTCGAGCGACGAGTCGACGAGCGCGCGCAAGCGCGCCTCGCTGCGGATCCCCTCGTCGCGATCGTTCGCACGGCGGATGAATAAGCCGAGGAGAGTCCCGATCGAGTCGAGGACCGCGAGCTCCCGCGGGTCTTTCGCGCGGGAACCTCGGGAGTAGAGCTCGAGTACGCCGAGAACCTTGCCCTCGAGGATGAGTGGAAACGCGACGCCGGATCGCAGGCCGTCGGACGCCGCGGTCGCCGCGCGCGGCATCCTCGGATCGACAGCCACGTTCTCGATCCACTCGGAGATTACATCGCGCGCGACGATCCCGGGGAAACCTTCGCCAAAGGCGAGCGGCTTCTCCCGCGAGGCCGCGGCGAACGCGTCGAAGCCCACTGCGCCGGGGATCACCACCGCGGAGCAACGGAGACGATTCGCACGTTCGACCACCCATCCGACTCCGACGTCCCACTGCAGAGTCGAGCAGAATCCGCGCAGAACGCCTTCCGTTGCCGCGTCGAGGCTGTCCGCGCGCGCGATCACATTTGCCGCCGCCTCGTAGGCGGCGAGATATAGATCGGGTGTCACGGTTCCGTCTTAGCACGCTCATGATGCGCGCGCCCGGCGAGCACGGAGCGTACGTCGTCCACCGACAGCCCAAGGGGGCGTAGCGCCGCCAGCATGTGGTAGACGAGGTCGGCCGCCTCTTCTGCCGCGCGTGCGGAATCGCCGTCGGCGAGCGCGACGACGAGCTCGGCGGATTCCTCGCCGAGTTTCTTCAACCGGAGGTTCCGGTCCGCGAGGAGTTTCTTCGTCCAGCTTTTCGCGTCGCCCGAGCCGCCGGCGCGTTCCGCGATCGTCCGATCGAGCGCGGTCAGCGCGTCACCGGGCGGCGCCGCGGGGAAACAGGTGCGATCCCCCGTGTGGCAAGCCGGCCCCGCCGGCACGACCCGCGCGAGAACCGCATCGCCGTCGCAGTCGAGTGCGAGCGCGACGACTCGTTGCGTGTTTCCGCTAGTCTCGCCTTTTCGCCAGAGTCCGCGTGTTCGCGATCGGTAATGCATCTCGCCGGTGGCGATCGTCTTTTCGAGCGCCTCGCGATCGGCGTGCGCGACCATGAGCACCTCTCCCGATCGCGCATCCTGCGCCACGACCGTCACGAGGCCGTTGCCCTTGGAAAAATCGAGCGCCGCGAGATCGAGTCCCGCGGCAACACCGCGCCCAGCGGGCGCAACGAGGAGCGCACGAACCTCGGCGGCGAGCGCCGCGTTGGTGGCGACCGCGCTTCCTCCGAAACCCGTGCGCCGTCCCGCGTAGTCGGTGAAGACGCCCCCGGCCTCCTCGAGAATCGGCAGCAGCGGAGGCGTGTCCCACGGCGACAGCGCGGGATCGATCATCACGTCGGCGCGGCCGGAAGCGACCAGGAAGTATCCGTAGGCATCGCCCCACGTGCGCGCCACCTTGCTGCGCGAGAGAACGCGGACCAGGGCCTCCGGCTGGATGCGACCGTCGCTCGTCAGCGACGTCGCCTCGGAGAGCCGCGGCGTCGTCGACACGTGCACGCGCGTGCCGTTCACGAAACAGCCTTCGCCTTTCCCGGCGACGACGAGTTCGCCGGTGGCCGGGAAGTACAGCGCCCCCGCGAGGACGTCCTCCCCTTCCGCGACCGCCACCATCGTCCCCCACAGGGGAACTCCGCGCAGAAACGCCTTCGTGCCGTCGATGGGATCGAGGATCCAGCGCCGCGGCGCCTCCGGACGTTCCTCCCCGTGTTCCTCGCCGAGGATCCCGTCCTGCGGGAATTTCTCGCGGATCCACGTGCGCGCGAGCGCCTCGGCATCCCGGTCGGCGACGCTGACGGGCGAGCCATCGGCTTTGGTCTCCACCGTGACGGGTCGTCGGAAATGTTTCATCGCCGCGTCGCCGGTCACGCGCGCAACGTCTTCGACGGCCTGCATCCATTTGCCGCTCATGCCGCCGCTCCCCGGACGTCCAGGCCCGCGACCGCGAGCGCCGATTTCAACCGCGCGACGGTCGTCGTGCCGTCGTGCAGGATTCCCGCCACGAGCGCCGCATCGGCGCCGCCCTCCCGGAACGCCTCCACCAGATGCGCCGCGTCTCCTGCCCCGCCGGACGCGATCACCGGAACGGAAACCGCCGACGAGATCGCCTTCGTGAGCGCGAGGTCGTAGCCGGTGCGTGCTCCGTCGCGGTCGATCGACGTGAGCAGGATCTCACCCGCGCCGCGCTTCGCCGCTTCGACGGCCCACGCGACCGCGTCCAGGTCCGCGGCGCGCTGTCCGCCGTGCGTGAACACGCGCCAGGAATTGCCTTCGCGCTTGGCGTCGATGCTGACCACGACGCACTGCGCGCCCGTCGCGTCGGCGATCCCCGAGATCAGCGACGGGCGCCGGACCGCGGCGGAGTTCACGCCAACCTTGTCGGCGCCGGCACGCAGCGCGCGGATGGCATCCTCGACCGACGAGATTCCGCCGCCGACCGTGAGCGGGATGAACAGCCGCTCCGCCGTGCGCCGCACGACGTCGAGCATCGTTGCCCGCTTCTCGTTGGACGCCGCGACATCGAGGAAGACGATCTCGTCCGCTCCCTCGGCTTCATACCGCTCGGCGAGAGCCACCGGATCGCCTTTGTCCTCGAGCGCCTGGAAGCGCACGCCCTTCACGACGCGCCCCTCCTTCACGTCGAGACAGACGATCACGCGGCGCGTGCTCACGGCTCCTCCGTCCACGCGACCGTGCCCTTCGTGCTGAACACCCGGCCGTCATCGCGAAGCGCCTGCGCGAGCGCCAGGCCCGTCGCCTTGAACGCCGCTTCGAGGATGTGGTGCCGGTCGTCGCCGCGCAACACGTCGAGGTGGAGCGTGATGCCCGCCTCGAACGCGAAAGAGCGGAACCAGTGCGTGTAGAGCTGGCTCGGGAGCTTCCCGCGGAAGAAGGGCCGCCCGCCCGCATCGAGGACGGCACGCACCAGCGTGTCGTCCATGGGGATCGAACGCTCGCCGTACCGCGCAGCGGTCGCCGGCATCACGCGCCGCACGTATCCACCGAGCGTGATCGCGACGTCCTCCATGAGGTGATGGCGCAGATCGCCCTTCGCCTCGATGGACAGCGGAAGGTCCGCGTAGCGGAGAAACACCGCGAGCATGTGGTCGTAGAACGGCAGTCCGGTGGACACGCGGGCAACCTTCGCGCGTGCGATGCGGACGTGCGTCTCCTTCGTTTCACGGATCAACGCTTTCATGCGAACTCCTGGGCGAGGGCGAACGGATCGATCCGTCCGGTGTAGAGGGCCATGCCGACGACCGCTTCGGCCGCGCCGGCTTCGGCGATACGGCGAAGGTCGTCGAGCGACGCGATGCCACCACTGGCGATGACGGGTTTGCTGCTGGACGAAACGGCGAGGCGAACGACGTCGAGATCGGGGCCGCCGAGGCTTCCCTCGACGTGCACCGCGGTGACGAGCACCGCCGCGATCGGGAGCGGCTCGAGACGTCGCAGCAGGTCCGCGACGTCGAGCGCGGTCTCGGCGCTCCAGCCGCGGGTGACCACCGACCGGCCCCGCACGTCGGCGGCGACGACGAGCCGATCCGGAAATCGTGCGGCGGCGGCTTCGAGCCAGGCCGCGTCCTCGACGGCGCGGGTGCCGACCACCACGCGATCCACGCCGAGATCGAGCAGGCGCGCGACCGCGTCGACGTCACGCACGCCGCCGCCTGCCTGGATCTTCATGCCGGGAAGTGCGGCCAGCGCCGCAACCAGCGACGCGTTGCTCCCACGTCCGGTCGCCGCATCGAGATCCACGACGTGCAGCCGGCGAAGGCCGCTCGC
>Ga0163152_10003681_pt1 | contig 19723 bp, 21 predicted proteins | sample OliLakLV19MP8IB2_FD_148635 | JGI IMG/M metagenome (GOLD analysis project Ga0163152, IMG submission 148635) | Freshwater microbial mat bacterial communities from Lake Vanda, McMurdo Dry Valleys, Antarctica - Oligotrophic Lake LV.19.MP8.IB-2 | ecosystem: Environmental > Aquatic > Freshwater >...
ATGAGTGGGGCCATGCCTTCTGGTTTGTCGATGAACTCTTTGCCGCGCCGTTGCACTGGGGCTTTGTGACCTTGGGCTGGTGCGGGTTGTTCGGCGGGACGGGCGGCGTGGCGGCACAGATTGTGGCGCGCATGTCCAACCTGTGCGATGTGGTCTGGAACAACGAGAGCAAGGACTGCTTGCATGTGATCCCGTACTAAGGCGTGCGCCTGGTCGGCTCTGCGCTCCGGATCCCGAAGAGCAGGGCCGGCCAAACGATCAGCGAGAGTATGAGGGAGGACAGTATGGACTTGATCATCTTAGTAATTATGGCACTCGTGACGTTCATCTGGTGGGCGAGCGCCGCACGATGGAGAACGGCTGTGGCGGTGAGACGGCAGCCCTTGGGTCGGCCTCGGATCAAGTGATGAGCACTCCGTTGAGCATTGTGATCGCCATCGGGGGTTCTAGTGGAATCGAATGGGAGACCAGACAATCCTCCCTCCTCCACTTCGCAAGCCGGCGAAGGCATCTGCTTGCGTTGTGGGGGGTTGATGATCACGGAGTATTACCTGGACCTTGAGGACGATACTGGTCAGATCGGCATCACGGGTTTGCGCTGCACCAGTTGTGGCGACGTCATCGACCCGGTCATTCTTCGGAACCGATTGAATCCGATGCCGGATCTGCTGCAGGGCCCGAAGCAGAGAAAGTACGCTCAACAGGTAGATCAAAGTACGTTAAAGGGCCAGGATGGGAACGGCCTTGAGAAGCAATGACACGAAGCCAGGCGATTCACCACTTGTCGGTACCGCGTGGGAGTCCTGCTAGGGAGCTGAGAGCATGCAGATTGTCGTAGCCGGCGCAACGGGATTCATCGGTCGGCCCTTATGCGCCTCGCTCTGTCAGGAGGGGCATCATGTCATCCTCCTCACGAGAAGGATAGAAACGCAACGGTACCATGACTCGACCATCACAGCCGTCGAATGGAATGGCAGAGAGGCGGGAGCCTGGGAGAAATATCTCAAAGATGCCGATGCCGTCATCAATTTGGCTGGAGCCCCGATTGCCGATGGACGCTGGAACGATGCCCGCAAACAGATTCTCATGGAAAGCCGGATCCTCACCACTCGCCTGCTGGTAGAAGCCCTATCTCGCTGCTCTTCAAAACCCCGGACTCTGATCAATGCCTCCGGTATCGGCTACTACGGGGCCTGCGACGATCGTGCGTTGGATGAGGGAGCCTCGCGCGGCCAAGGCTTTCTGGCAGATCTCTGTCTCGCGTGGGAAGCGGAGGCACTTCGGGCTGCGGTGCTCGGTGTGCGAGTCGTCATGTTGCGGACCGGGATGGTGCTCGAACAAGACGGTGGGGCCATGCCCAAAATGCTGTTGCCGTTCCGTTTCTTCGCAGGCGGCCCGATCATGCCGGGAACCCAGTGGGTGTCGTGGATCCATCGACGCGATCACATCGGATTGATCAAATGGGCGCTTACGACGCCGAGTATCTCTGGTCCTGTCAATGCAGTAGCGCCAGAGGCTGTGACGATGAACCGATTCTGCGACGCACTCGGACAAGCTCTCCACCGGCCGTCCTGGCTGCCAGTGCCAGGCTTCGCATTACACCTGGCATTGGGCGAACTGGGGACGCTCATGACTACGGGCCAACGGGTCATTCCGGCAAAGGCACTCTCCCATGGATATGTCTTTCAATACCCGAAACTGGAACCAGCCTTGCGGGCGATCCTGACGAAGGGATAAAGGAGGTGAGCCCCGGCCCCCAGCGATCGGTCTATCTAAATTCCCTCGTATCGCTCGCGGGAATCTGTGAATCGAAGTTGCACATCAATTGTAGTTAACAAGGAGGCGTTCACATGTCGACCAAGAAGATCAGGGTCACCACCACCATACTGCTGAGCGTGCTGACCGTCGTGTTGTTTCAAGTATCAGGGAAGACGAGCGAGGTCTGGGCGGCTGAAGGGTACGACAAGCCAGGGAGTCAGGCTCAGCGACCGCATGGAGCCGATGCCGACCTGCCGAATGGTGTGATCGGCGTGTCGTTGGATGTCTGGGCGGAACGTATCGGCGATCCGGCTTCGCTGTACGTGAACCATGTGATCCCGGAAGGGCCTGCACAGCAAGCAGGCCTCAAGCACGGAGATGAAATCGTGACGGTAAACGGTGCCACAGTCAGCGGTAAGACCTATGAGCAGGCGATCAAGATGGTGCGCGGGGAAGCGGGCACAGCGGTGAAACTGGGCGTGAAGGGAGAGGGAGGCCTGCGCGAGATTGCGATCACCCGTATCGCCAGCGAAAAACTCTATAAGGGTGAGATGGAATCACATGGTGTAATTGGCGTGTCGTTGGATGTCTGGGCGGAACGTATCGGCGATCCGGCTTCGCTGTACGTGAACCATGTGATCCCGGAAGGGCCTGCACAGCAAGCAGGCCTCAAGCACGGAGATGAAATCGTGACGGTAAACGGTGCCACAGTCAGCGGTAAGACCTATGAGCAGGCGATCAAGATGGTGCGCGGGGAAGCGGGCACAGCGGTGAAACTGGGCGTGAAGGGAGAGGGAGGCCTGCGCGAGATTGCGATCACCCGTATCGCCAGCGAAAAACTCTATAAGGGTGAGATGGGATCACATGGTGGGACGGCGCGATAGCTGTGCATCATGCTCAACGCCAGACGTTCACGCTGAGTCTCCTTCGGTCAGATTAAAGTGCGTTTGGTGTTGCACCTTGACCCTACAAGGGCCCAAACAGGAGGGTTCGGCCATGATTAGGCAAGTCACACAGGCAGGCTATATGCTGCTTATTCTTGTCGCAGCACTCTATCAACCCGACATAGCCTCAGCACATGGGACGGCGAGCGGAGAAGATGACCCCTGCCTGCGCCGGATCGGGGAGCAGGTGGTGCATTTCAACGCGTATCAGCCGCAATACCAGTTGAAAGATCATTACTGCACGGACATTCCCCAGGCAGGTGACACCTTTCTAGTCGTTGACCTCGTCGACCCGACGCTGCGCAACGAGCCGGTCGGGATGCGAGTTGTGAAGGGGAACGGGAGCAACGAGATAGACGATCAGATTGTGGCAGATATTCGGCCGAGCGCCCACCCGGATGGAGTCCTGAGAAGCGAGGTCCGGCTGGACGAGGGCTTATATACGGTCACTATTGCCACAGAGAAGCAGAATCTGATGAAGCGCCCGCAGTATCGCTTGCGAGTACACATGACCGATTATCAGCAGCTAGCACAAACCGTGGTCGTCCCGCTGCTGGGCCTGCTGCTCGCAGCATGGCTTATGTACAAACTCCTACGCTCGACGTGGCTGCGGAATCGGTGGGCCGCCCTCCGTTCCTAGGAAGCCTGGCGTTCCGGTGCGTGATCATTGGGTTTACAAATGGGAGAAGGCTAAATGTCACCGACAATGCAGTCCTTGCCGGTCTATTCGAGGCATGAACGGCTTCTCTCGCGTGACTTACGATAGCTCAACTCGTTTTGGAGATGATCACAGGCGATCCCGACGAAGGATTGAAGAATGTCTGAAATGGTTTCAGTGGTCGAATATTTTCAGATGCTGGCCGTTGCCGTTCTGGTCGGCAAGGTCGTGCTCTTGTCTTTCATCGTCGCGCCGATTCTTGCAAAGAACCTGAAACGAGAGCCGTTCGGCAAAGTGGTTCGTCAACTATTTCCAGCGTATTACACATTGGGCATGGGAACGGCCATCGTGGGATTGGTCTCCGTGATTGGACTGGGGCTTATCCTCGGAATAACTACGGGCCTGCTGGTCGGCGGCGGGACATGGCTCATCATTCTCGTGGCCGAAGCCTATTGCCGCTCGCCGCTGACGCCGCAGAGCAATGCGATGAGGGATCGGCTTAAGAGCCAGAAATCAGAGGGAACTCTCGATCCGGCCCTGCAGACCGCATGGAATCGATTGCATCAACGGTCAGTGTATCTAAACTCACTCGTACTGCTTGCGGGGCTGTGTTTACTTGGGCTGTCAAGTCGTTGGTAGTTCGCCACAAGGAGGAACGCACATGAAGGTCACAGGCATTCATATCGCGGCAGGTGTGATGATGGGCCTTTTGTTGACCGGCGCAGCCGGGGCTGCTGACCAGCCCATGACCCAAACTCCATACGCGCATGGTCACGAGGACAACCTCCCCAATGGTATGATCGGCGTCTCGCTCCAGGTCGGGGCTGAGCATATCGGCGATCCGGCGGTGCTCTATGTCGGTATGGTGCATCCGGAGGGACCGGCTCAACAAGCAGGGCTTCGACATGGAGATGAAATCATGAGTGTCGGTGGGACAGCGGTGACGGGAAAGAGCTATGAGCAGGTGGTCAAGATGATCCGAGGAGAAGCAGGAACCATTGTGAAGCTGGGGGTCAAGGGTGGGGCAGACAGTCGCGAAATTTCCATCACACGTATGGCCGGTGACAAACTTCCGAAAGGTCCGATGGGATCGCACGGCAGTTCCACCAAATAGGAGTTCATCGTCGTGAGTTATCTCAAAATCCTCTCATTGTGCGGGCTGCTACTCTTATTGGGTCAAGGTTTGGCCTACGGTGAACCAGGACGGGTTGCGTCTGGGACAACGCATTCCAGCCTGGCGAAGGCGAACCTCTTCCTGGCAGCCGGTGACTACCGTCGTGCGTTGGAGGCATGCCAGCGTGAGATCGACTACGCCCCGTCGGCGGCAAGCTATATCCATCTCACCTATGTGTATCAGGCGATCGACGCGTATCTAGAACATCTGTTGCAGAAAGAGAGGTGGATGGCGGTCGAGCATCTGTATCTCAATCTTGCATACCGCGATACCGAAGACCTGATCGATCCTCCGGGCGGACTGGCCCGCATGGCCAAGGAGATGATCCAGGCGAGTGTACGGCAACAGTCCGACGTCAGTGCGGCTATGGCGAATCGACTGGACAAGGCCGAATCGGATCGCCTTTGGGTGGAACAAGCACAATGGCGGGCCACGAACCCTGAAATTTGGTGGCAGGGAGTTCCAGCAACTTGGGTGCGATAAGAGGCAAAATGCGCGCAAAACCGGTCGGGGTGGATATCAAATTGCTGGGTGGCCTGTTCTTGATTGTCGGTGTCCTTGATCTGATCGTCATCGGGTTGTTCCCCTCTTACGCCTTGAAACTATTCGGTATGGCTGTGACCAGTCCCTCGTCGTTTCTCGTCAAGCTCCATTCTCCTGCCGTGAATCTATTGACCGGGTACGGATTTCTCTGGCTGCATCCCTGGGCCTGGGGACTCAGCCTGGCCTATGCGGGATTCGGGATAGTGAGTGAGTCGATGAATCAATTCGCTTTCGGATTCCATGTGGTCCGTTCCGGATTCATCGCCACTACCGCCCTGTTCGTCATCTACCTATTTTGGCGCCGACATCTTTTTACTGATCAGGCAATCGTGACAACCGCCAGGCCATCTGTTTCGGAAGGATCGAACTGATGCGTGGAATCGTATGGCTCAGACGAGACCTCAGACTTTCTGACCAGCCGGCCCTGACCGCGGCCTGTGAGGCATGCAGCGAAGTGATCCCGCTCTTTGTGTTCGACGAACCTCTGCTGCAATCCCATGTTTTCGGCTCAGCTTGTGTAAACTTCATGCTCGGCTGTCTGAAAAATGTCGCTGCGTCGCTGGCCGATCGAGGCCTCATACTTCAGTGGTCTCGCGGCGAGCCGGTGGAAGAAGTCGTTCGCGCTGCACGCGAATGGAAGGTCGATGTGGTCTATTGGAATCGTGACTACGAGCCAGGAGCCATTAACCGAGACCGTGCCGTCCATCAACGATTGGCCCAGATCGGTGTCATCGTGCGGACGTTCAAAGACCATGTGGTCTTCGAGGCCGAAGAAGTTCGAAGCGCGACCGGCGAGCCTATGCAGAGGTATAGCGCCTATCGTGCACGCTGGTGGACAAAGTGGCAGGCGGTGCAACCGACCGTCCTTCCAGTTCCTCGGTTGTTGAGGGCAGAGAAGGCGGCCCCATTGCCCATTCCGTCTCAGTTGCCCACCGCAAGCGACTTGGGATATGAGCCGGTGACGCTCTGGATCGAGCCGGGAGAGCGAAACGCTCAGAAACGATTACGTCGCTTCGTCGAAGGCCCCATTCACACCTACATCACGGGGCGAAATCTTCCCGCCGTCGACGGCAGTTCGATCCTCTCCCCCCACTTGCGATTCGGGACCTTGTCGGCCCGCGCCGCAGTACATGCGGCCCTGGCGTCGCTTGCACAGGGCAGACGTGTCTCTCGTCCCGATGTCTACATCTGGATTGACGAATTAGTCTGGCGAGAATTTTTTCAGCAGGTTCTTGCCGCCTTCCCCCGCGTCGTCGACGAGCCATTCCGACTGGTTCCAGCACCAGCTCCACGTACGCCTGGCAGCGAACGCGATCGATTGTATCAAGCCTGGTGTGGGGGGAAGACCGGCTTTCCGATCGTGGACGCAGGAATGCGGCAATTGAACCACACGGGCTGGATGCATAATCGTGTGCGCATGATCGTCGCCTCCTTTCTTATCAAGGATTTGCGGATTGACTGGCAGAGCGGCGAGCGGTATTTTATGCAGCGCCTAATCGATGCCGACGTCGCGGCCAACAACGGCAACTGGCAATGGTGTGCCTCGACCGGCACGGATGCGATGCAAGGGTACAGGATTTTCAATCCCCTGTTGCAGAGCAAGAAGTTCGATCCGAAAGGCGAATACATCCGGAAGTATGTGCCGGAGCTTGGGGCCGTTCCAACCGACCAGATCCATGCGCCACATCTGATGATCCTTGAAGAACAGGCCCTGGCTAAATGCCGCATTGGTATAGACTATCCTTCGCCCATCGTGGATCACCGGCAAGCCCGCGATGAATATTTAGCCCTCGGCAAACTACAGAGGACGAGATGAAGACCGCGCCGATCAGTCTTGGAATCAGCCGTTGTCTCCTCGGAGACGAAGTCCGGTTCGATGGAGGACATAAGAGGGACAGATTTCTGACCGATGTGTTTGGCCGCTATGTGGAGTGGGTTCCGGTCTGTCCGGAGGTAGAGGCAGGACTGGGCACTCCTCGCGAGGCGATGCGGCTGGTCGGCGATCCTCAGAATCCTCGACTCGTGACGATCAAGAGTGGGACTGATTACACGCGCGCACTGGAAACGTTGACCACGAATCGTATCGCGCAAATCATGGAGCTGGATTTATCCGGCTATGTCTTTAAGAAGGGTTCGCCGAGCTGCGGTATCGAGCGAGTGCGTCTCTACAATGAGCACGGGATACCCAACCGGAACGGAGTCGGACTGTTCGCGAGAGCCTTTATCCAGCAGTTCCCGCTGATTCCAGTCGAGGAAGAAGGCCGGCTCTGTGAGCCTACGCTCAGGGAAAACTTTATCGAGCGGGTCTTCTGTTACCGCCGCTGGCAAGACCTCCTACAGAGTGGCGTCACGAGGCAGGCTCTGATGCAGTTCCACACGATCCATAAATATTTGCTGTTAGCCCATAGCCCGCAACAATGCGAGGTGCTTGGGCGACTGGTCGGTCTGGCGCATCAATACCGTCCCAAGGAGCTCGCTCACCGGTACGGGGAACTGTTCATGAAAGCATTGGCTGTGAAAGCGACGGTGCGCAAACATGTGAATGTGCTCCAACACATTATTGGGCATTTCAAGAAACGCCTGGGCACTCACGAAAAAGCTGAACTGACGGACGTGATCGCCGATTTTCATCAGGAGCTGACGCCCTTGATTGTCCCTCTCACACTGATCAAGCACTACGTCCAGATCTTCGATGTCGGGTACATTCGTGATCAGGTCTATCTCAATCCGCATCCGAAGGAACTCATGTTACGCAATCATGTGTAGAAAGGAAGAAGCATGCCGCATGTTGTCATAGAAGAAGCCGGGGATCTGCAGGGCTTATATCAGGTTTTCACCCCGATCATTCATCGGGCGGGGAGCGAGATCCTTAAGGTCCAGGAGTTTTTTCTTGCACGGAGCGGTAAAGACGCGCTGCTGGATTCGGTTGCGATCGAAAACGGGGTTGCGTGCACCTTCTTTGTCCAGCTCAAGCTTCACGAGAAGGCGATTACCGTTCGTCTCTTGCCTGCCACAGATCCTGAGAAGACACCCGCGGTGAAAAAGGTGATGGCTCTGGTGGCTGGATTCATTCGAACAGTGTACCCGGACAGTCGCTACGGCAAGACCAACTTACAGGAATATCTAGAGGCAACGACGGGTTCAAAGTGAGTGCGAACAGACGCGAATATCAACAAGGAGAGCGATGAGATGGCGACCATGACACGAGGAGTGATTCTAGTTGGACACGGCGGCATTCCCAAAGGATGCCCATCTGAACTCGTCACGAAACTGAAACGGTTGGAAGGACAGCGGCGAGCGGCAGGCATGCCAATGTCGGCGGAGGAACAGGAGCTGGACACAAGAATTCGCCAGTGGCCGAGGACACCGGAAACGGACCCCTATCAATCGGGACTTGAGGCGGTGGCTACTCAACTGCGAGCCAACCTGGGAGACGTGCTTTTTGCCGTGGCCTACAACGAGTTCTGTGCGCCGACGTTGGAAGAATCGGTGGAGGCTCTGATCAAGAAAGGCGCAACTCACATTACCGTGGCCACGACAATGTTTACGCCGGGGGGTTCTCACTCGGAGGTGGAAATTCCAGAAATCCTCGACCATCTACGGCCGCAGTATCCCGGGGTCGAACTCCGCTATGCCTGGCCGTTCGACCTGAAGCTTGTCGCACACACGTTGACGGAACAGGTGCAGCGCTTTTCCTGAACAGGATCTTGTATGGCGAAACATCTTCAATCCGGTGGTTTACGGTGGGATGACCGATGAGTAATCGGAAAGGCGCAAAAGCATGAGACTGAAGCAGAGTGGACAGGTTAAGCTGTGCGTTCTCGGTTTGCTGACGGCCGTCACGTTCGTCGCGTGGGTCGCAGGCCCGGTGGAGGCGCGGCAGCAGGAGATCACCGGTAAAGATGGGGCACCGATGGTGCTCGTGCCGGCGGGGGAATTTACCATGGGAAGCAACGACGGTAGTGACGATGAAAAGCCCGCCCATCAGATCTCTCTCGATGCCTATTACATCGACAAGCATGAAGTGACGGTCGGGCAGTATGCAAAGTTTCTGGAGTCCAAGGGCGTGAACGGGCCGCCAATGTGGCCAACCATGGACCAGCCGCCCCATCAGAAGCGCCCGGTCGTAAATGTCGACTGGTCGGATGCGAACAACTATTGCGAGTGGGCCGGCAAGCGGTTGCCGACGGAAGCGGAGTGGGAGAAGGCGGCACGTGGGGCGGATGGGCGGATCTATCCATGGGGCAATGAACCACCCGATGGGCTCCGGGCGAACTATGGGAAGGAGAAGTGGAACAACCATGACGCGCTGGTGCCGGTGGGACAATTGAAAGACGGCAAGAGCCCCTATGGGATCTATGATCTGGCGGGGAATGTCTGGGAATGGGTGAGCGACTGGTATGACCCGGACTATTACACGACCAGCCCGCCACAGAACCCGAAGGGGCCGGAAAGTGGTAAATACAGAGTGTTGCGGGGCGGTTCGTGGGATCTCGCTCCGGAGCACCTGCGATCTGCGCGCCGGGACTTCAATATACCGTTGGCCCCCGACTACGACTCACCGGCGTACCGGAACTTCAACAGCGGGTTCCGTTGTGCGATGAATCCCGTCCTGACTCCTTCAGGAGGTATGGCTGACTCTGGGAAACTAATGCCATTGCTTCCAGTTCCGGCCGAGTATGCCGACAAACATATGCCGGCTGGCTGGTGGACAGACCCGAATGTCATCGAGCAGGGAAAGCAGGTGTACTCCCAGGAGGGCTGCCGCAGTTGCCATAAGGACGGTCAACCGGTAAAAAGTGGTGGAGGGCTTCGTGACCAGAAGAACACCAGCCGTTTCTCAGACAGCTACTGGTTCTGGCGAGTGGCCGAAGGGGTTCCAAAGACGACCATGAAGGCCTTCAAGTCGTACCTCTCAGAAGAGCAGATCTGGCAGGTGATCGCGTTCACGCATCAGTTCTCGCATGGGGGAAAACCCTCCGAACACACGGATTATAAGCCTTGAACGGGATGCTAGCCTGAACGCCCCGACAGGGCTGGCATCACTCAGTACGTACCAAATCGATCTTAGAAAAAGCCTTCACGATGTTTACGCCAGGCGGATCTCACTCGGAAGTTGAGATTCCTGAAATCCTCGATCATCTGCGATTGCTGCATCCCAACGTTGAACTCCGCTACGCTTGGCCGTTCGATCTGAAGCTTGTCACACACACGTTACCGGAGCAGGTGAAACGAATTTCCTGAGGACAACTCAGGGGACCACCCATGAAAACTATTTCGCTGTAAACAGTTCCGGATCCTCTCCGTCAGCGGGTGCGGTGAGGATACTGGCACCAGGATTACAGGCTGATTCCGGGTAGCAGGGCGGGATCTCCCGAGCGACACTCTGATCGCTCGACTTCACATCGGTCTGCGCTTCCACGACGACGGTTCCGGGGAGATACGTGGAGACGATGCTGATTAACGGAGGATCGGAGGGCCCGCGAAGATACCAGGGGATAGCCGACTCGCGGTTGAACGAGGGAATCAATCCGAAGAAACTACCGATTGGATTGTTGCTCGGAGAGACGAGACAGGCGTTGAAACAAACGAGTCCAGGTGGCACGTTCAGCAGCGTGAGGGCATTGCTCGGAAGCACAGTTCCCGTTAAGAAGGCGGAAATGCCCGCCACCGCGGTGGTCGCGCGAATGCTCAGCGTGCCCGGATTGACGATGACTGTCATCGGCGCCGCTTGTCTGCCGACAACCCCACCAGGATCAAGAGGGCCCAGAGATCCCACGTCATGATGTCCTCCTTGGTGTTTCCACTTCACGGTTGATCGGGAAGCCAGGCAGCTCGCTCCCCTCGATGGTCAGGTTCGACCGCCGACCCCGCCAGGCCGCATAGAGAGCACCCATCACAAACAGCCCCGAGCACACGAGTGGCACTATCGGCACAATCCAGAGCAGTTTCATGGTTCACCTCCATTAAGGATGACCGCTGATGAAATACGAAAGGTCAAACCCGTAGCGATCGCACACGGCTTCCAGGTCTCGAATGGTGGGAGAGGTGATGCCACGTTCCCAGTTCCGAACAGTTTGATCGGTTTTCCCGATCGAGCCCAATGGGAGAGGCGGAGTCAGGCGCTCCACGCCAGATACCAGAGATGAGTGATTCAACACAACAAGGAGGTGTCCCATGTTCATCCTGCTCACATTCATCATCGCGTTGCTGGTGCCGGTCGTGGCACAGAGTCAGACTACGTGCTTCAATTATGGGAAAACGATCAGTTGCGACGGCCCACGCGGGAATACCAGCATGACAGAACTCTCCCGCGGCAAGGGCATTATCAGCGGCCCAAGCGGCGTCGAGTCATACAGCATCATCGGTGGCGAGCGCGAGCGCCGGTCGGTCACAGGGATCGAGCCATTAGAGAGGTTGGAGCGGTTGCCCTCGTTCAGCGAGCGCATGGAGCGCCTGGACCGGATGGATCGCAGCTTGAATGCCCCGCTGTTTTTGGATCGGTAACGTGGAGGACCCTCACCTACTCGGTGCAAAACGACTGATGTTACGCCTTCTTGAACGGCCAGACATACGACTGGAGATAACGCTAGAACAGGTCCGGCGGGAGGTTGAGGCGGAGATTGAGTCGTTTGCGCGTGGCATCGCGGATGCGAACGCCGACGACTTCCATATAGATAGCATGAAGCTGACCAATGCGGCGAGGCTGAATCCGCTGTGTCAACAGGACGAGAGGGATCGAGCGGCGGAGGGGGCAACGGAGGCGGATCGAGTGCCTATGATGAAGATGAACTGGTACGTCATGTTTACGAGGATGAGCGTGAACTCATGGACCTACTCAACGCCTTTCTCGTGGTGATGGAGGAGTAATGGGATCACTGGCTGGCTGCTTGAAACATGCGCGCATCTCGGGAGACGAAGAGACGCACATTCGACGCCTCGTGAAGCAGTACCGTGACGATGGCGTGGACGGTCCTGCCGCCAACATTCAAGCGGTGAAGGAACTGATTCGAGAGACGGAGTCGGAGCGGGCAAGTGTGCGCGCGCAAGTCCGGGAGCAGATGCCGGAGCAGCCCACCGCCATTCTCGCCAATGCGCTGAGGGATGCGGCGGATAAGATTGAAGGTAAGCCTCAACAGGTAGCCGCGAGCAAAAAGCCTACGCGCACAGCGAATGCGGATCTTTCTGATGTCGGCTCGAAAATCGGTGGAGCACGAAAAGATAAGTGGGCCGAACGTGGATTGACCCTTGCCGACCTCGAAGGCATGACAGGGGGAGAAGAAGCGAAGCATATCATCAAGGCCAACATCTGGAAGCCTGACTATGCTGCTATGGTTGAGTCTGGAACTGAACCGAAAGCGGCGGCCTTGGTGAAGATCATCTATGACAGGTTAGCGGCGAAGCCGGATGTCGATACTACGGATGGACGCAGGCACTATCTCATGATGATGGGCCACGTTCGAGCGGCCATGCAGGAGGTGAACACGCTTGAGGATGTGAAGGGCGTTCGAGACGTGCTCCGTGACCGCCTTGAATTGCCGAAGCCAGGAGACATGCGCGGGACGAACCGGCAAGACCGCGACATTTTACAGCCAAAGTTTGATACCTACAACTCGGTAATCCGTGGCCGAGAAGATCCGTTCTATGTGGATTATGGAGACAGGTCGAAGGCCGACAAGATGGTGGCGGAAGGGTTCCCGAACCAGGAAGCGTGGACTCGCCGCTATTCCCTGACGAACTACGGCGGAGAGGGACTGACGGAAGAGGGTAAGGCCTACTACCAGGCGAAGGGTGGCACCTGGGCCATAGTCGAAAAGGGCAGCAAGAAGATCGTCGCGTGGAGCCAGGATGAGGCCTCCGCGAAGGCTGAAGCACAACGGCGCTATGAGGACAAGTCGGCAGATACTGACACAGGCATTGAGCCGGCTCGCCCACACCTCGATGATCTACAGCGTGAGGGCGAGGACTACCGCAAAGGGAAGAATGTCACGGCGGAAGATTTCCGCACCACGTTTGGGTTTCGCGCCATCGAATTCGGCAACTACGCCGCAAGCGATGAACGCCAGAAGCATATCGATCAAGCGTATGACGCACTCATGGACATGGCGAACACGCTGGGGATCAGCCCGAAAGCCGTCAGTCTCAACGGCACGCTGGCGCTTGCGTTTGGCGCACGAGGCACCCGCTTTGCCGCCCACTACGAATCGTCAAAGATGGTCATCAACATCACGAAGATCAACGGGCCAGGAGCCCTTGCCCACGAATGGGGACACGCGCTCGATCACTATTTTGGCGAACTCGATCGACCGGATGCCTACAAGGGCAAGGCGAGAGGCGCGTCAGGTTGGGACAACATGGGGCGGTATACCGGCGCCAAGCAGAGGCTTGAGAATCTGAGACCGGAGATGTCTGCTGCGTTCGATAAAGTGATGGACGCACTTTTTGCTCGACACAAGACGCAGGCGGAAGCCATTCGAGACGCTGAATTGAACCTTGAGAAAATCAAGGGGGATATTGCTAAGTGGGAGAAGTCGATTGCTGGCACGAAAGAGAAGGCCTCGACTCCTCCGGACCGCATGACGACACAATGGCTAGAGGTGAATGAAGGACACCTGAAGACGTTGAAGGTTCGAACGGAAGTCGCAGGGAAGCTTCTGGCCGATCTCAATGGCACGCCGAAGCCTGACGGTGGGTACGGCCGTGTGGAGACTTCATTCTCTAAAGCGGCAACAACTCTCTCAGGACCTACAGGAGATTACTGGAAGAGGCCCACGGAGATGTTTGCCAGGTCATTCGAGGCCTACGTGTTCGATCGAGTGAGCGGCAAGAACGATTATCTTGTGCATGGCGTTGAAGCCGATAAGTTCACAAAGGAGAAAGGCTATAAAGAGAACCCGTACCCTGCTGGGACTGAACGTGAAGCCATCAACAGCGCGTTCAATAAGCTGTTCGATACCATGCAGACCAAAGAGACCGACACGGGCACGGCGCTGTTCGATGAGCGAACTGAATCCGCTCCTGGCGCGCCGACGATGGAACAGTTTAAGCAAGCCTGGGAAACCGGCGTGCGTATCGAACCGACGAGTCTCAAGATCATCGATTCCTCGCAGCAATTCCCGCAAGAGATGATGGCGGAGCTCGCGTCACGTCCCTATGTGAGAAAGATCGTGGCGTCATTGCGTCCGGTCTTCAGCGAGATGGCGCGTGTGTTCAAGGATCAGGATCCAGGCTTTGGTTCGCCGTCTCTGGTGGCCTTGAGCCCAGATGATTATTACACGGGCGTGAATCTCCGTGGGCCTGACGGGATCATTCTGAATCCATGGGGTGCACTGTTTAAGGCGCAACAAGATATTCAGTCGGAAGGACTCGACCCAGAGCAGACGCATGAATATGTGGCAGCCAACATCCTGAAGACGATGGTCCATGAACTCACGCATCAACAGGTAGAAGAACATGACGCGGCATTTGACCGACAACTCCAAGCGAACTATAATGCGCTCGGTGAAGATCGCTTAGAGCGACTCCAACAATCCATCATGACCGCATTGGAAGGAGAGACCGATGCCCTCCGACGAGACCTCGACAGCCAAACGCCGTATTGGCAAGATCGAACTGGATTACCTGACGAGAATCGGAGCAGCGATGCAGAATCCCGTCCAATCTTCAACAGTGAAGATGTGGCTGACACAGGCGGCAGAGAAGGGCCTCGATCCAGAAACGCTCTACGAGAGGGCCGTGAACAGCAGGCCGCCTCACTGGATGCCCGCCCCACCTTTCAGCGACGTGGCGCCGACTCCGCTGTAAGCGAACAATCTGACACAGTCGGCACCATTGATCCCACGACCGCACGCGAACGCCTCTCCGCTGCCAAAACCTCCGTCCGTCCCTATCTCCTCGGTGCCCTCGGCCTCCAGCAAATAGCAGACGTGTATGGCCGCGAGCACCACGAAGTCTCATCCTATAACTCCGCCCTGCAAACCATGCAGAGCGATTTCGTGCAGACCACACAGGTGTCAGACAAGATCCTCAAGGACTGGGACAAGCTGAAGATTCCCGTGGCCGATCAGATGGCGAAGGTCATGGAAGACGCCCGGTTTGCGAACTTCGATCCCGATCCCGTGAAGCAACAGCCAGCCATGACGCCCGCACAGGTGGCACTCAAGCAGCGGTTTAAGGACATGCCCGAGGAGTCGAAGGCGGTCTACCGGGCCGCACGAGACTATTATTCAGAGCTGGCCGAAAGCCGATTCCAGGCCATTAAGGACCGAATCAATCGAGCAGGCGGTGAACCGTCCAACAGGAAACGGCTCATCGACCGGCTAGAACTGGCCTACGAAAAAACGAAGGCGAAGGTCTACTTCCCGTTTACACGATTCGGCGATTATGTGGTCAAGGCCGTGAAAATGGAGAACGGCAAAGAATTACGGCAACAGCGCGAGGTGTTGACGTTCAATTCTCCAGACGAGGCCAATAAGTTCGCCATGCAAATGAAGGCGCGAGGCTATAAGGTCAAGCAAACGACCAAGAAAGGCTACTCGCAAGATCGAGATGCTGGGGCGTCGACGGCCGTGCGTGAAATGATGGATATCATCGAGGAAATGCCGGAACAGCAGCTTGGGATTCCTGGCGTGCTCTCGAATAAACGGCAACTGTTGGAGGCGCTTGACCAGACGTTCCTTCAGGCCCTCCCCGATATGTCCTACGCGAAGCACTTCATTCACGCGAAGGAAGTGAAAGGGGCCTCACGAGACGCCTTGCGATCATTCGCCCATTCCGCCTTACACGGCGCCCATCATATCTCCAGGATTCGCTACGCCGACAGACTGAGCAATGCGGTACTGGACCTGGATAAGCGAATCAACAAGACAGAAGAGGGCGACGTGACCGAAGCGAGGCAGGTCTATAACGAACTGGTACAGCGGCATAACGCGATCCTCAACCCGAACACGCACCCCTTCTCGGCCTGGCTGGGGCAATTAGGATTCACCATGTCACTCGGCGGCGTCGTGGCCACGGGCGTCACGAACATGACGCAGGTCCCCTTGATCACCCTCCCATGGCTGGGCTCGCGCTACGGGTTCGGCAAGTCCACCGCGGCACTCGGGAAGGCCTATAAAGATTTCCTGGATCCAAAGACGTTGAATAAAGATTCGCTGTTCGATGCCTCAAAGAGTGCGAGCCTCCCACAGGAAGAACGCTCCATGCTCGAATGGCTCCAGAAGCGAGGCCGCATTGACTTGACGCAGACGATGGACCTCTCGGGCCGCGCCTCGCAGGACAACCTCTCCCGCGTGGCGAAGCAGACGGGGAGCATTCAAGCGACGATTACCCACATGCTCGGCTTCACGTTCCATGCGCCAGAGGTGGCGAATAGACAAGTCACGGCACTGGCCACGTTTAGGCTAGCGAAACAGGCAGGCTCAACATATGGAGAAGCACTAGCGAAGGCTGAGCAGGCGATTGTGGAGACACACTTTATCTATGACAGTCCCAATCGCGCCCGGTACATGAGCGGCAACGTGCTACGGGTGCTGACGATGTTCAAGCAGTATTCCCAGAACGTCGCCTACCTCTACGGCCGATCGGCGCAAGTCTGGCTCGATTCTAACAACGCGACGAAGGAAGAGCGCGCGATCGCCAGGAAGCAATTACTCTCAATGCTCGGGCTTCAGTTTGCTGCAGCCGGCGCGTTAGGGATGCCGTTCGTGGGGACCGTGGCAAGCCTACTCACCGCCGTCCTCAACGGCTTCGGTGATGATGACGATAAGCTAGACTGGGAAGTAGAATTGCGCAATTTCCTGGCGGCGTCACTGGGTAAAGAAGCCGGTGAGGTGGTGTCACATGGACTCTCGCGGCTCACTCCCTGGGATATGTCGACGCGGCTAGGACAGGCCGACCTCTTCTTTAGGGCTCCATCACGAGAACGCGAGGGGCGAGCCGCGGCAATGGATTGGATCACCTCGTTCTCTGGGCCGGTGATGGGCTATGCGGTCAATGCCTATCTCGGAGTGGGCGACGTGGCCAAGGGGATCGGGTCCGCTGATAGTGGGAAATTTCTCAGGGGCGTCGAGGAGCTTACCCCCTCCGTCATTCGGCACGCCGTCAAGACGCTCCGGTACGAGCTTGAGGGCGGGGTCAAGACACGCGACGGCCATACACAACTGGAGGTCGACTATGCTGAGAAGCTGGGGCAATTCTTCGGCTTCGGCCCGAAGCGTGTAGCGGAGATGTACGAGAATGCGAACGCCATTAAGAACACCGAACACCAACTGACGCAGCGACGGAAGGAACTCCTCGACCACTTTGCGTCGGCAATCGAGATGGCGCCACCGGTGCCTGCCGTGCCACTGCCGAATCGATTTCCACCCGTCGCTGTAATGTTCTGATGCGTGATCGTCGGGGTGGCGCCACCAGCATCGAGTGTGACGGCGGCGCCGTTGCCCCCGTTCGCATTCCCGGCAAGCCCGCTCCCGCCGATTGTGGAGATGGCACCGACCGTCACGTTCCCTCCTGTCGAACTCACGATCACGTTGGCTCCGCCACCTCCCGCTTGGCCTGCGCCGTTGCCGTTGCTGCCGGATGCGGTGATGGTTGTGGTCGTGGCGTTACCGGCGCTGGTCACTGAAACAGCACCAGCCTGACGGCCTGATGTTCCTGCATTAGCTGTTCCGCCAGAGGTGGTCATCGCGCCGGTGAGTGTCGTAGCCCCGGTCGTGGAGGTCACAGTCACGTTTCCGCCGACACCATTCGCCAGTCCCGACGTATTAATCGCCCCGGAACTGACCGTGGTGCCGGACAGCGTCACAGACCCTGCGGCCCCGCCTGCGCCCGCACCGGTTGCTGCGCCGGTTCTGGCGTTCACAGCTCCTGTCGTCGAGAAACCAGCGCCGGTGCTCGAGACGACACCCGCATTGCCACCGGCTTGATTGGTCCCGATGGCCGCGCCTCCGCTAGCCGTAATGGCTCCGCCCACCGTGCGGTTCACGCCTGTAATCGTCACGTTGCCGCCGGCTGCACCTGCATGGGTTCCACCAACCACGGCTGACCCGCCGGACACCGTGATCGTGCTGGCCACGTTGACATTACTCGCTGAGTTGAGCTGGACGACTCCACCCGCTCCTTTAGTTCCACCACTGGTATTGATTGTCCCGGTCTGCAAGAAGGCGCCAGCTGCCGCGTTTCTTTGCGTGACCGTGATGCTGCCCGCTGTACCGCCTGCTCCTGTCCCCACGGCATTGCCGGTGCGAGCGGTCAATGTGCCGGTGGTCAGATTGCCCGAGGTTGTATTCGTGATGGTGATCGTTCCGGCGTTGCCGCCAACGGTATTCCCCGCTCCTCCGTTGCTACCACTCGCAGTGACGGTGCCGGTCGTTACGCCCGTCGCACCGGTGATGCTCACTATGCCACCGTTGCGTCCTGGATTTCCGGCTGCTGCTGCACCGCCGGTCGCGGTGACGGTACCGGCCAGATTTACGGCACCGGTCGCGGTGATCGTCAGATTACCTCCGTTGCCATTCGCAAGGCCGGTCGTCGTGATCGTCCCTGCCACATTGCTGGTGACTCCGACGCCGGAAAGTTGAATGCCACCCAGGCGTGACGAGATCGCAGCATTGATCGCCACGTTTCCGCCGCCGATGCCATCCTGGTTCCCAATGAGGCGGATGATGCCCAGTCCGGTCGAGGAGATGCCCGCATTCACGGTGATGTTGTTGTGCGCGCGCAGATCAAGGGAATTTGCACTCGCCCAGGTGACGGCATTCGAGACGGTGATGTTGCCGGCGCTCAAGAAAGGGCTTGTCGTATCGACGATAACATTGTTGGTTCCGAGTGCCGTCTGCAGCGTGGTGACGTTCAAGTTCGAGGTTAGAGCAGTACCGGTGAAGGTCGGCCCAGCGCTGATGTTGGAGTTCGCCAAGTTGGAAATCGTAATGTCGCTCGGGTCAAGCAGCAGCGTGCCCGTCCGTCCAACTGGTGCGGAAGCATTCACCCGTCCTGAAAAGCCGAGCGTATTTTTGCCTGAGACTTCGACAAAACCGCCGTTGCCGCCTGATTGTCCGCCTTTCGCCGAAATGCTCCCGGCGTAGCCGGTATGACCATCCGCCCAGACGATAACCGTGCCACCGTCGCCCTGCGAAATGGCATCTGCGTTGATCGAGGCACCGGCTGCGACAAACGTCGATATGGCGTTGGGCTCCGGTCCTTGGCCCTGGTAGTTTCCTCCGACAAGCACGCGGCCTCCACCGACGTCACCGGAGACGTTGATATTCGTGGAGTCTCTGAGTTCGACGGATCGTCCGAGTACTGAAACCTGTCCACCTTTCTGCTCGATTGAGAGACCAGAAGCATCCAGGGCTCCCGCGACTTGTACAAGGCCGCTGTCTCCGCCATCAAGCAGGACCACTCCCTCTTGGTTCACGAGACTCCTGGCCCGGATCACGCCACTCTGATTGACCACCGACGAAAAGATGTCCCCTGAAGCTTTGGCCTGTAGAATGATGTGGCCACCATCGGCCTGGATCGTGCCTGTATTACTGACCGCTGAGCTAAGGGGCTTACCATCGACGCCCATCACTTGATCGAGCACTTTCCCGCTAAGGGCATAATTAATGAGACCGTCGCCCATCAAATCAACCGTCACCGTCTTGC
>Ga0163152_10003684_pt1 | contig 19716 bp, 11 predicted proteins | sample OliLakLV19MP8IB2_FD_148635 | JGI IMG/M metagenome (GOLD analysis project Ga0163152, IMG submission 148635) | Freshwater microbial mat bacterial communities from Lake Vanda, McMurdo Dry Valleys, Antarctica - Oligotrophic Lake LV.19.MP8.IB-2 | ecosystem: Environmental > Aquatic > Freshwater >...
TCACCCGATGGTGATGGACGTGCGCGTCGAAGGGCACCACGGCACGAGCGTCGAGCGCATTCGCCCCCACGTGCGGACGCGCAAGGGCCGGCCGCTCGATCAAAACATGGTCGAAGAAGACGTCCGCCGCTTGCACGCCAGCAAGCTGTTCTTGGACGTTCGCCCGCAGCTTCGCCCCGTACAAGGGGGCGTCGTCGTGGCGTTTCAAGTCGTCGAGCGCGCGCTGATCAAGCACATCCACTACGTCGGCAACAAACACGTCCCCGGCCGCAAGCTCAACAAACAAGCCGCGATCAAGAAAGGGGAAGCGCTCGATCCCTATATCGTTGAGGACGCGCGCGGCCGCATCGAAGCCTGGTATCACGAGAAAGGGCACGCCCAGTGCACCGTCAAAACGCTCGAAGGGGATAAGCCGGGCGATCAGGGAGTGACGTTCCTCGTCAACGAAGGGCCGCTGCAAAAGGTTAGCGGCGTGTCGTTCGAGGGAAATACGGTCGCGCCCGACGGCCGCATGCAAGTGCTCTGCCAGTCAAAACCTCCCCTGTTTCGCATCCCGGGCGTGTTTCGGGGCTTCAAGGGTTTCGTCGAAACCCAGAAAATCGAACACGATCTCGACGAACTGACGTCCTACTACCGGCGACTCGGATACTTCCAGGCCCGCGTCGGCCGCGAGCTGGAGTACGACCGCGATCAGCGCTGGGCGCACGTCACCTACGTGATCCACGAGGGCATCCGCTACCGCGTGCGCGATGTGGCGATCATCGGCAACACCAAGTTCGGCACCGAGCAGCTCCGCTCGCCGTTCAAACTCGAGAATGGCGACTACTTCGAGCAGGGGCGCTTGCAGCACGACGTCACCTCGATTGAAGAATGCTACGGCGGGCGCGGCTACGTCTTTGCGACGGTCGAGCCCGAAACCCGCTTCCTCGAAGAGCCGGGCCAGGTCGATCTCGTTTACAAGATCAGTGAAGGCGCCCGCTGCCGCGTCGGGCAAATCAACGTTCACATCAAGGGGGACGATCCGCACACCCGGCGGATGGCCGTGCTCAACCGCGTCTCGCTGCGGCCCGGCGACATCCTCGATATTCGCGAACTGCGCGATAGCGAACGCCGGCTCAAGGCCTCGGGCATCTTCCAGGTCGATCAGCAGCCCGGCGGGGCGGCGCCAAAGATCGTCTTCTCTGCCCCCACAGGCGAAGAAGGCCAAGAGATGATCGCCGAGAATCCCGATGCGCCCAAACCGCCGCCAGGGACGTTCCGCGGCCAAAGCCCCGACAATTTGCGGCCGGCCAACCTGGGCCCCGCACGAGACAGCGATACGGCGGCCCCGCGCCCCGCGCGCACTTGGAACGCCATGCTCGAACGGATGATCGTCGACGAAGAGGACGAGCTCGCGATTGTACACGTGCTGGCCGACGGCACGGTCGAGATCGAGATGCTTGACGACTACGGCGACTCAACGGATGAGCCGATGCCGTTCGCGCCCGTTGCGGCTCAACCCTTGGCGCGTGTCGCGCCGACGACAGTTGCCCGGCCGCAGGCTCAATACCCATCGCTACGCACTTCGCCGCAGGTGCCGCACTATCCCGTGCGGCATCCCGCACCGGCGCCCCCCGTCGCACGGCCCGTCGTGCGCGGACAAGATGCCTGGCTATCGGGCAATCCGGCTCCTCAAAGTGCCGCGCCGGTCGCCGGCAATCGTTACGCCCGCGTGCCGGCCGCTGTGCCACAAAGTGTGCCGGCGGCCCAGCGCCGACCGATGCCGGCAGCCACGCCCCAACGCGTCTTAGCGGTTCCAACAGCGCGCGGTCCACAGGCCGCAGCGTACGTTGCTCGACCCGGCTCGCCGGCGACCGCCACTCGAACAGCGGCGACCCGTCCCACAGTACGAGTGCCCGTCGTGCGCGGACAAGACTACGGCTATGGAGCAGGCTCCTCGCAAGAGATGCCCTCGTTCGACATGAATCAGGTTCCGCCGGCCCGACCGGCCAACGGCGCCGGAGGATTGCGTCAGTCGCCCGGCGCACCCGCCGCGCCGGCGCCGTTCGTGGCTCCGCCGCCGCGACAGGTGCCCAACCCCGCGCCGGTCGCGCCGTACGTTCCGCCCGGACCGCGATTCGTTCCTGGTCCGCAAGCAGCAGTGCCGGCGCAGCCGGTTTCGAGCCCCTCGGGGGCCGGCAGCGGCCCCCCCGCGTGGCTTGGCGGCGGTACACCGCCCGCACAGCAATTGGGCGCAGCGCCGGGTGTGTTGCCGCCTCCGCCGGGCTACAACGGCCCGGGCGAGTTGTTCCCGGGAACTGAACCTCCCGCGTCGCCGTTCGGCCCACCGGCCGAGCTCGAAAATCCCACGATGGAAGTGCCGCTCGACGTCTATGTCGACGAAACGCAAACCGGCCGCCTGATGTTCGGCGTGGGCGTGAACTCGAACGCCGGCCTCGTCGGCCAGATCACGCTCGATGAACAGAACTTCGACTGGCGGCGCTTCCCGCGCAGTTGGGGCGAAATCCGCAACGGCACCGCCTGGCGCGGCAGCGGACAGCACTTCCGCATCGAAGCCATGCCGGGTACGCAAGTGCAGCGATACATGTTCAGCTTCACCGAGCCCTACTTGTTCGATACGCAGAACAGCTTGGGCTTAAGCGGCTACTACTACTCGCGGTTCTTCCAGAACTGGACCGAAGAACGCTTGGGCGGGCGGGTCTCGCTCGGCCGGCAGTTGGCTCCCGACTTGTCGGTCGCCATGGCGCTGCGGATGGAGAACGTCAACATTTCGAATCCGAGCCCGCTACCCTCCCCGCAATCGGTGACTGACGTGTTGGGGAACAACGGTTTGTATACGGCTCGTTGGTCGCTGACCAACGATACGCGCGATCATCCCTTCATGCCGACGCAGGGACATCGCATCATGATGGCCTACGAGCAGGCGTTCGGCACGTTCTCGTTCCCGCGCGGTGAGCTCGAAGCCAGCCAGTACTTCCTGTTGCGCGAACGGGCCGACGGCACCGGTCGCCACACATTGGCCCTGATCACCATGCTGGGCTTCACCGGGAGCGACACGCCGGTCTTCGAGAACTTCTTCGCGGGCGGTTACGGCACCTTACGCGGCTTCTTCTTCCGCGGAGCGTCGCCAGTCGATATGGGCACGATCGTGGGTGGTCGCTTCCAGTGGATCAACACGGTCGAGTACATGTTCCCGATCAAGGCCGACGACGCCATCAAGGGAGTCGTGTTCTGCGACTTTGGTACCGTCGAACCGGTAACGCAGATCAAGTGGGACAACTACCGCGTGGCCCCCGGCGTGGGCTTGCGGTTGGCGATCCCGATGATGGGCCCCGCGCCGATCGCGCTGGACTTTGCCGTGCCGGTCAACCGGGCTCCGACCGACCGCGAGCAGATTTTCAACTTCAGCGTGGGTCTTGCACGGTAGCGAAGCGAGGCTGGCGAGCTTCACAGCTTCACGCAAATGCCGCGCGATCAGTACTTGATCAGGCTGAAACACTCGTACGGGGCGATCCGCTTGGCGCCTCCCAAATCGGCCAGCTCAATGACGAACGCGCAGCCGATCACTTTGGCGCCGCTCTGTTCGATCAGCCGGCAGCAGGCTTCGATTGTGCCACCCGTGGCCAGTAGGTCGTCAACCAGCAGCACGCGCTGGCCGGGGTGGACACCGTCGCGATGCATCTCGAGCGTGTCCGAGCCGTACTCGAGCTCGTAGTGAAACGCATGCGTCTCGAACGGCAATTTGCCAGGCTTGCGCACCGGCACGAAGGCCGCGCCGAGCTCCAGCGCCAGGGGCGCGGCAAAGATGAAGCCGCGCGCCTCGGCGGCCGCCACGGCGGCCACTTCCTGATCGCGATAACGATCGGCCAGGCGGCGGATCACCTCGCCGAAGGCGGCCGGTTCGGCCAAGAGCGGCGTAATGTCGCGAAACATGATGCCCGGCTTGGGAAAGTCGGGAATGTTGCGCACGAACTTCTTGAGGTCCATGGTCGCGGTAGACAATTTGGCGATCCGTTTAAATGAGTGAGAACTTCGCTCATGCCAACCGCAAGCCTAGCAAATGCGTGCTCGAATCGCGAGCTTCGCCGCAGCCCCGGGGTTGCAACCCCTAGGCTTTGATGGATTCGAACAGCTCGATACGCCTAGTAGCGAATCTGGAAGCCGGCCGTGGCCGCCTGCATCCACAGGCTCGTGGCGTTGTAGGCGAAGGTCGGCTCCGCGCCGCCGACCGCCGGATTGATCACCGTGCCGGGGCGCACCACCGACGACAGGAACGTGAAGTTGTAGCCGAGCGTGGCCAGCACGTTCGGCGTGATCTGGTAGCCAATCTTCACGTCGACTTCGGGGATGTAGGCGAAGTGATCGCGCCAGTGATGGCCGATGTTGCTGGCCCGCGTCAGGATGCCGGAACCAAGGGTGGGTGTGCCAAAGAGCGGGCCGCTTGCGCTGCTGATATTGGCCACCTGGTGCATGTTGCCCAACGCGATCTGCGGCGTCACCCAAGCCCAGAGCGGTCCACGATTCACTTGCACGAGCGTGCCGATGTAGGTTCCTTGAAACTGATTGAGCGTGCGGAAGCGGTCGTAGGTCGTCTGTGAGGTCGTGCCCGACTGGTTTTGAATCAGTTGATCGGTGCCGAGCGTGAGCCCTTCGTCGAGGCGAAAGAACCGGTAGCCGCCGGTGCCGTAGATGCGGTTACAACCACAATCGTCACACCAAAGTTGCATGCGAGCGCCACCGGCAGCCGACTGCAAATCGCTCGTGGCAATCGCCGACACCGAACCGCTGCGCGTGGTGCCCGCTGTATTCGCGTGCGCGATCAGCGTGGCGGCTTGGGCGCCGGTCACGCCGTTGACGGTCGGAATCGCCAGGATATGCGCATTGGGGTCGGTCGTGGCGTAGTTCGATTGCGAGTAGAAATTCTGCGAGGCCGTGGCCACCGTGTAGTAATGCCCGTCGATGCCGAGCGATTGCTCGCCGTTGAACCACAGGCCCATTTGCACGCGACCACCAGGGCGGAACTCGCGATTCACGCGACCATTGCCGAACAGCACGTGGGTCGACGGTTGACCGAGGATGCCGGACGTGGACGCAGGCGTACCCGGGTCACTCGTGGTGACGATCGGCGGCAGCTTATCGCCTTTGAGCCACAGCGCCATGAAGTCGAGGTTCACCCACACCGACATGCCGCAGGTCGGCTCGCAAGGAGCGCACGCGGGAGCACAGCGGGGGCACTTGCCACAACCCGGCCCGCACCAGGCTGCGTCGCAGCAATCGCCCACACACTCAGGAGCACCGCAGCAACCATCATCGCAGCAGTCGTCGCCACCGTACTCGCCGGGGTAGCCCCCGTCGCTGTGGCCGATGTCGCCGGCGGGGACGCGCTCGTATTCGGGCGCTGCGCCAGGGTCGGCCGATTCATCGGCCGATTCATCGTCAGCCGGTTCGCCTTCTTCGGCGGCGTAATTTGCCTGCGAATAGTTGGCTGGATAGCCAAACGTGGCCCGCGCTCGCGGCTGATAGCCTCGGCCGTACGGCGCCTGTTGCTGTGAGAATTGAGCTGACGCAGAACTTGCGATCAAAGCCGTCAGGCCGACCGCCAACCAAGTGGCGCGCATTTGCCGATCCCCCCCGGGATGATGTAAATCAACGGACTCTCGGAGTCGCGTACTCTTGTGGGTTCGGCTTATCGGGGTTGTGCGGTTTAGACCGATTCTGTCGCGCGTAGGGATTCTTCGGCACCTAACGAACGTGCGGGTTGTGCGGCGCTAGCAGTGCTGGCGCAAACAAGTCCGCGGGGGACTGACGGATACGCACCAATGAACGTGCGAATTCCCAAGACCCCAGAGCCGGCTACCGCTCGTCGCGTCGCCCGCGAGAAGTGCGCGAACGCCACCAGCCGCCGAGCTGTTCCAAGAGCGGAATTTGCTCGGCGATTGTGGGCGCCGCTTGATGCGGTGGGGTGGGCGAGGGCCTGGACGATGGCTCGGTCGCGGCGACTCGCTGGATGGTGCCCGCGGGAGTGAACCGTGACGGCTCGCTCTTGCCGCGCGAAAAGTCGCGATCGGTATCGAATGGACTAGTGAGCCGCACATTGCCCTCGCGATCCATGCCGTCGCGATCCATGGCTGAGTAGCTCATGAGCCGCGTCAGTGCCCCGCGAACCGGATTACTAGCGCTCGGATTCTCAGCGCGTGGCTGAGAACTCGCGGCGTATTGCTCTGGCGCGTTTCGCGGTTGGGGCTTAGCCTCGTCATGACCGGTGAGAATCAGCGTAGCGATTCCCCCTGCGTCGGATGATAAATCCCCGAGCCAGGAGCGGGCGCCTGCGTTTTGCTCCGCGCGCTGTTCTCGTGGACGGAGCACGTTGTATTGCCCCACACACTTCAGCAGATCGTCGGCCAGTGCGCGTTCGGATGGCGTCTGCGCGTCGTCCCGCACTCGATACGCGCGCACCAGGATCAAATCGAATTGCCGTTGATCGGCTTGCGACTCGACCGCGTCGGCAAATTCCGCGTTGATGTCTTCGATTTCAGCGCGGAGCGCTGCGTAACGGGGAAGCTGGGGACCGGCTGGTCGCGATTTGTCGGCTGGATTGTTGAGCGGTTGACCCGCCGGCCTTGCTAGCGGCGTCTGAGGTCGCGAGGGCAACCAGCGCGCGGCGCTAGCGGGCTGCGTGTCGCCGGGCAATCGTCCTGCTGCGTCTGGCGACCAGGCGGACGCGTCAATTGCAGGCTTCCGGGGGCGCCATTGGCCGACTTCTTCGGCCTGGGCGATCGACGCGGACCAGGCTGATAGCAGCGCAATCGCGAATCGGGCGTGCGAGGCGATGCTCGCAAGCGTCGTGGCGCGACGTGCGCGCAACGCGATCCCTTGGCGCGAGCCCCCCCTTGGCTTTGGGGCGTTTGCCATCAGAGGATCCTGGTGGATTCAACGAGCCGGAACGGCAAGACGAGAGGATACGGGAAATATCCGTTTCGGCGCGGCATTGCAAGGGCAATCGCCCCGCTAGTAATGCTGGCACGGCGCTAGCGAGCATGCGAAATATCGCGCGTGGCGTGCTACGCCACGTCGCCTTGCATGCAATCGGAGAGCTTGTTGAGCGCTTCGGTCTCGATCTGTCGGACGCGTTCGCGGGTGAGCCCCAACGACTCGCCGATCTCCTTGAGCGTATGCGGCTCCGAATCGTTCAGGCCGAACCGCATCCGCAGCACCGTGGCCTCGCGGGCGTCCATCGTTTCCAACAGCCCGAGCACTTGCTTGAGGGCGTCGCTCTCGACCATTTCGTCTTCGGGGTTTTTGTTCCGCTCGTCCATGACCATCTCGCCGAGCGACCAGCCTGCTTCGGGTTGATCGGTCTGCGGGGTCGAGTTGTAGATGCGGATCGCTTTCTTGATGATTGGCAGCTTGTTGCGCGGCAGGCCGAGCACGCGGGCGACTTCTTCGGGCGTGGGGTTGCGACCCAGCTCTTCGCTCAAGCGCGTGGTGGCGCGGCGCCACTTGCTCAGCAGCTCGACCATGTAGGCCGGAATCCGGATCGTCTTGGCCGTGTTGATCAAGGCGCGCTTGATCGACTGCTTGATCCAGTAGCTGGCGTAGGTGCTGAAGCGGGTGCCCATCGCGGGGTCGAAGCCTTCGACCGCGCGGAGCAGGCCGAGGTTCCCCTCTTCGATGAGGTCCTGCAGGCCGAGCCCCTTGCCGGTGTAGCCGCGGGCGATGTTGACGACCAACCGCAGGTTGGCGCGCACCATGCGATCGCGGGCGGCCGTATCGCCCTGACCGATGCGAACGGCGAGCCCTTGCTCGTCGGCGGCGGTGAGCAAGGCGGTCTCGTTGATTTCGCGGAGATAGGTTTCCAGCGGCGACTGGACGGCCACGGAAACTTTGCGTCGCGACTTCGTCATAAGTGGTGTGTCGGGTCGCCGTCGGGGTGCGGTCGCGGCGGCTTGGTCAGGGTGCGGGTGGGCCGGCCTCCTGCCGTAGCCGGCGATGCCTACTTCGCACCGCGGCGCCAACTCCGACGGGACAGCCCCACTCCGTGGGCCGACGTGCCGCCGGGACACACACACTATCGACGCGGGCTGCGCGGCTTCTACACAACACCGCTGCCGCGTCGCAGTGGACCGATTCTCCGCATGCTGAAGCGCATGCCTAGAACAACGAACTGCGCGACCGGGCGCGGCGATGCTCGCTTTAGAGCCTGGCGCGGCTATGACGACTGGCGCCGCGAGACCGTGGCGGCGCGCAGAAAAAAAGCCCAGGGAAGACGGCCCACAACGATCATTTCGCCAATGACGAATGACCGCCTTCCCTGGGCTTGCAATTCGAACTACTTGCTGGCCGGTTTGATGAGCGGACCAGACTCGCCACCGACACCACCCTTGAGCTCGGCCGGCGGAGCGCTGGGCTTCGGCGACGAACCCTGCGGCGCGGAACCGTCTGGCGATTCGCCCTCGCCGTGGAGCTCTTCGTTCCACTCCACCCGTTTGCGCGACAAGCCGATCTTTCGCTCGTCCGAATCGACGCGGAGGATTTTGACTTCGATCTGGTCGCCGACCTTGCAGACCTCTTCGGGGCTCTCGACCTTGTGGTCGGCCAGTTCCGAAATGTGCAACAACCCTTCGAGGCCGTTCTCCAGGCCGACAAAGACGCCGAAGTTCGTCAGCTTGGTGACAGTACCAGTGACGATCTGGCCGGGCTGATACTTCGACGGAATGTCGGTCGTCCAGGGATCTTCCTGCAATTGCTTGAGGCCCAAGGCGATGCGCCGGCGATCCTGCTCGACGGACAGCACCTTGCACTCGACCTGCTGGCCCTTCTCGACCACTTCGCTGGGATGGCTGATCTTGCGGGTCCACGACATGTCGCTGACGTGCAGCAGGCCGTCGATCCCCTCTTCGATCTCGACGAAGGCGCCGTAGTTGGTGAGGTTGCGAACCGTACCGGTGACGACCGTGCCGGGCGGGTAGCGCTCGGCCACTTTGTCCCAGGGATTCTGCTGGGTTTGCTTCATGCCCAGCGAGATTTCCTGCTTGTCTTTGTTGATGCCCAACACGACGACGTCGATTTCGTCGCCGATCTGCACCAGCTCGCTGGGGTGATTGATGCGCTTGGTCCACGACATTTCGCTGATGTGGACCAGGCCCTCGATCCCTTCTTCGAGCTTGACGAAGGCCCCGTAGCTCATCACGTTGACGACCTCGCCCTTGACGACGTCGCCGACCGGGTACTTCGAGCCGATGTTCTCCCACGGGCTGGCCGTTTTCTGCTTCAGGCCCAGGGCGATCTTTTCGCGCTCGCGATCGATGTGCAGCACCTGCACTTCGATTTCCTGATCGATCGAAACCATCTCCGACGGGTGGCCGATACGCCCCCAACTCATGTCGGTGATGTGCAGCAGGCCGTCGATGCCGCCAAGATCGACAAACGCGCCAAAGTCGGCAATGTTCTTGACGATGCCCTTGCGCTGCTGACCCACGGCCAGCGTGCTGAGCAATTGTTGTTTCTTTTCGGCTCGCTCGGCCTCGATCAAGGCGCGGCGGCTGACGACGATATTGCGCCGGGCCTCGTCGATCTTGAGCACCAGGCACTGGATCGTGCGGCCGATGTAGTCGCCGATGTCCGACGGACGGCGAATGTCGACCTGGCTGGCGGGCAGAAACACGTTCACGCCGATGTCGACGAGCAAACCGCCCTTGATCTTGCGGGTCACGTTGCCGGTCACCACGTCGTTTTCGTGGACCGTCTCCATGACCTTGAGCCAGGCCTCGATCTTCTCGGCCTTGCGCTTGCTGAGCGAGAGCATGCCCGTGGTTTCATCGCTCTCGCCGTTGACGTCCTCGACTTCTTCAATGAGGACCTTGAGGCGCTGGCCGGGCTGCGGTGGCTCTTCCCCTTCACCCCATTCGTAGAGCGGGATGACCCCTTCGCTCTTGTACCCGACGTCGACCAGCACGTTGTCCCCCTCGATGCGGAGAACCTTGCCTTCGACGATTGAGTTGACATTGACCGCTTCGGCGCCCCAATCGATGTCCTCGTTCCAATCGACGGTGTCGACATCGGCGCCCTCCAGGGCGTCGGATAGGGCTATCTTCCAGTCTTCCTCGGTGACATCGAATTCACGAATCAGGTTGCGGTTGACCATAGTGGGGGTGGTTCTGCCAATACGAGGGGTTAGGGGTTACGTCGAGACGTAAAAGGGGGACGCTCTCCCCTGGCAGGGGAGACCCGGGCGGCCCATCGACAAGCCGGCGAATATAACAAACTGCGTGCCGGCAAACAATTGCGCTGCCGCGGTTGGACCATGCCAGCAGTGCAGCAACGGATGGCTTAGGGGTGGGTTAGGGGAGTTGGTTGCCGATCGCTTTGAAGCGACCTCTCCATCCGATCCCAAGGGAACGCGGTCGAGCGGGAGTGAGCTGGTCCGGACACGATGACCGCTGGTTCCCTGGGCTTGGTGTGTTACCGCGCTGCAATGGGCTCGCTCGTTCGAGCGGCGCGACTCGTCACTTGCTCACTTCTTCGTAGAGCAGCAATTCTCCGCGAGTAGCTTACCTCTCTTACTATTTGCCAGCATTCTGAAGTGGACACTTGGGCGAACGCAACTTTCGCTAGTGCCCAACAACTAGGCACAACTACCACTGTTCAAATCCAGGCAGGCGTGCACGCGACTCAGGCAGCTTGACTCGTTTGCCATAACTGCTGCGATAGCAATGACATGCAACCAGCCCTTGACTGCACTCGAAAATCGGTTCAGACGCGGGCCACTTCGGACCGCTCGACGCCAGTACCAGACCGAGTAAGGAGACCGACATGGTTGAGAAACACGAGGAAGTCCTTCGCATCGCTCATAACCTGATGTCCCAAGACCCGGATTGGGTAACCTTCTTCCGCGAAGTGCTCGGAATCGAAGGCGCCGTCCGGCGTATGTTCAATACCCCCGAGGAGCTCGCCGCGTTCGAGAAGAGCAAGGAGTACGCTCAGCTCCAGAACATGCTGGCACGTGTCCGCGAACGGAGCCGTAACAAGCCGGTCGCCAACGAGCCGACACGCGTCATCACCGTTCGGCTCCCCAAGAGCCTGCATGACGCCCTGCGCACGGAAGCCCACGAACGGCGGACCAGCATGAATCGCCTCTGCATCACCAAGCTGCTGCAGGTGATCGATGGCGAGCTCGTGGCGGTCGAGGCCTCAGCGGCCGGCTGACCGTCGTCCCGTCTGGCTGTAGCCGGCCTCTGTGAGGCCGGAGTTTCAGGATGACATCCGGGGTCACAGACCCCGGCTACAGGACGCAGTATGTAATAAACGCAATCCGAACTAACGCAGCCCAAACGCCACCCTGGCACGGAGGCCTGATCCGGGGTGGCGCTTGGCTGCTGTTTTGGATTGCTTCGGCTCGAGATGGATCGAGCCGGACGGACGGACGAGCTGGTCGATGCTAGCGGCCAGCGCTCCGGCGCCGCCATGCGCTGGAAGATTGTCTCAGTATTGGTTTGATCGCCACGCACCGTGGCACGGCCATATTGGCCGTGTTCTTCATGGGCTGGAAGCCCATGCCACGAGTGATGGTGTGTCCCAAGCTGAATTCCGTAGAAGCCCTGCTGCTAGATTATGCCGCGCAGGGTCGTCACGCCGATCGCCTCGCGACTGGCGATCGGTTCGCCATAGGCTGCGCCGATCGACCAGCCCCAGTAGGCGGCCTGATCGCGCAGTTGATCGAGAAACGACGGGCTACCTGCCGCGCCGGCCGCCGCGAACTGGCTCTCATAGCAGGCGATGGCCGCCCGCTTGCGCTCCCAATACGCGCTGATGTCGACCACCACTGCCGGTTGGGCCAGGTGCCGCAGGTGGACGCAGTAGTAATAGAGGACACGTGCGGGGTGAAACGGCTCCCCTGCCAGATCGCTCTTCGACAGCTTGGCCCAGAAGCGGGCGGCCTCGACCAGTTGCGTGGCCGCCACGTGATCGGGGTGCGCGTCTTCCCAATAGGGGGCCATCAGCACCCGCGGCCGCTCGCGCCGAAAGACCTCGGCCAGGCGCCGGCGAGCTTCCAATGTCGGCTCGAGGCTCCGGTTCGGCAGCCCCAGGTTTTCGCGCCACGTGAGCCCGAGGATCGCCGTGGCCGCGGCCGTTTCGCGGGCGCGAGTCTCCAGGCTGCCGCGCGGGGTCGGCTCGCCGCTCGTGAGATCGAGCACGCCGACGCGATACCCCTCGTCCTGCAGTTTCATGATGGTGCCGGCGATGCCGAGCTCGGCGTCATCGGGATGTGGGGCGACCACGAGCACGTCGAGCACGCGAAACTCCTCGTCGGACATACGAACGGCGACCCTAAAACACAGGGGCCACTGGCAGCACGGGCCAGCTTAAAGATAGGAGCGAAGCGCTGCTAGCACCACGGCTGCTGGCAATCTCACCGTCCAGGCGCCCCCTCGCTCTCGGAGTCCTCTGCGCCCTCGGTGGCACGGTCTTTTCTCCGTGGCGTTCAGCCAATCCGATTAGCCAAACCGCGGAAGCTGGGGACCCTTTGCCACGCGTTCCGCTTGTACTCGATTTGCCGGCCGCAACGATCGATACCGAATGTGCGGGCAATTGCCCGACCACACCGCGGCAGCGTCCGACCCAGCCGCTGCCGCGGGTGGTTTGATCCCGCCTGAAGCATCGCTCGCGATGCTCCCGCCTGTGGCGCGCCTTTTTGCGCGACCACCACCACTCCACAACATGATCCGCCCGCCCCGCACGCCGCGCGAGACTTCATGAAGAAACGATCATCACATTCCCTGGCGACCGTGCTGCTGCTCTCGGGCGTGTGCTTGATCGCCCGTTCGCCAGCGGTGCACGCGCAGCCAGCGCCGGCGCCCCTGCCGGCGGTCGGCGGCGCACCGACACTCATGGCGTCGCTACCTCGGGAGCCTGCCCGACCGGTGGTGACGCCGCTGGCGGCCAACGTCGCACCAACCGCTCCGGCGGCCGCTGCACCAATTCAGTTCCCTGCCGTGGAACCGTTGCCGGCGACCGGCCCCGCTTTCGAACGTGTGGCCGCGCCCGAGTCGACGCCCCGGGCGGCGCCGACACAGCGCCCATCACCGCACGGGCCCGAGTGTTGCCCCGCAGGATGTGGCTGCGACGCTTGCGCTTGCCGCTCGCGCTGGTTGCCGCCGGGCACGCCGGCGCCGAGCTGGTCGACTTACGGCGGACTCGACGACATCTGGTTCAACGCCGGCGGCGATGCGCTGCAGAGCACGGCCTGGGCCTGGATCCGCAACGGCGGCTATCCGCGCGGCTTCATCACGCCGTTCATGGCGCCTCGAACGCCGATGGGCTTGGGGCGCGTATGGGGCGAAGAGGGGCGGCAACTCACCGGCTTCTGGGTCGGCGGTCTGGCGCGGGCCAACTACATCAACGATCAGCGCATCCAGTGGAGCGGCCAGGAGGAGACGTTTGGCGTCGAAGGGCAGTTGAGTCCGCACGCCTTCCATGCGTCGGGCGACTGGCTCTTCACGGCCAACAGCACGTTCTTCTTCAATCAGCCGTTCGATCGCAATATGCTGAGCGATCCGATGCGGCAGTCGTATCTCGCAAACTTCCGGCCCGACCCGTTCCAGATCTGGCAGTTGAACCTGAAGGTGCAGCGCGGCAACCTGACCACGACGATCGGCAAGGACACCACGCCGTTCGGCCGCTACTACTTTCCGATTTATTCGAACGCGCGATTCGACGCGCCGTTCATCCGCACCGAGGCGATCCGCTGGGTCGAGACCGGGGCGTTTCTGCACTACACGCCAGGCATCTTCGTGATCGACGCGGCTTTGGCCAACGGCACGCCGGACCGCGACACGAACTCGTCGAAGGCGCTCGTCGCGCGGGTTGGCATGCAGACGGCACACACCTCTTGCGGTGCCTCGATCAAAATCCAGGACGGCTTCGGCTCCGAGCAGCAGAAAACGTTCAACAACCACATTGGCGTCGACGGCCTGGTGCGCTACGGCGCGTTCGATATCTCGGGCGAGGCGATCTACGATCAATACGGCCTGCGGCGCGGCAACGAGTTCAGTCCCGACCAGATCTTCTGGGGACGCAGCATCTACTATCGCGATATCTGGCCGGGGCACGACCGCAGCATTCACGGTTTCGGCTACTACGTGAACGTCGGTTACACGTCGCCGCTCGTGCGGCTGGACTTCAACTTTGGCGAGTACTATCCCGAAGTGATTGGCAACGCATACAACGACACGCCGATTCGCCGCGCCATTTTCAAGGGGGGTTGGCGTCTGAGCCGGCGCTTCGAGTTCTTCCACGTCTTGATGCTGGAGAACCGCCGGCCGGTCGAGCGCTGGCGCGCCGCGGAAAGCCCGTCCGTGGTGATGGTCGGCTTCCAGATGTATTTGTAGCTGCGGGCCGTTGCGATGCGGCTTCGCAATTCGCGACAGCGGCGAAAGCAGCCAAGCCCAGGGTAGATGGTCGCTAGACAATTCGATGTGCTGTGTCACGGACCATCTACCCTGGGTTTGAACCGGCGTATGCTTCTGGCCACCTCTCGACGAACGTGGTAGCCTTGCGCTGACAATTGAAGGGGCTCGCTCACCACCACCCGATCTGCCGCTGCGCATGAAAACTCTGCCGAGCAACTCTTACGCGCAACTGTGCGACCACGTTCGCGAGATCGCGCTTGTCCAGTCGATCGAAAGCCTGCTGGAATGGGACGAACGAACCGGCATGCCGGCCGCGGCCGGCTCTTACCGCGCCGATCAGATGAGCCACCTGGCCGGGCGCGTGCATCAACTCTGGACCGACCCGCGCATGGCCGACTGGCTGGCCGAGTTGGCCGAAAGCCCGCTGGCCGCGCAGCACGAGAGCGACGCCGCGGTCACCATCCGCGAGCTGCGCCGCTTATACAACAAGAAAGTGCGGTTGCCGCAAGCGCTCGTCGAAGCGATCTCGCGGGCCGCGGTGCTCGGGCAACAGGGTTGGGTCGTCGCCAAGCGGTCGGGTGACTACGTGGGATTCCGTCCCTTGCTCGAACGCCTGATCGCGCTCAAGCGCGAGGAGGCGGCCGCCTTTGGCTTTGAAGACTCGGCCTACGACCCGCTGCTCGATGAATACGAGCCCGGCGCGTCAACCGCCGACGTCGCCTGCGTGTTGGCCGCGCTGCGCGAAGACCTGGTGCCGTTCTTGAACGCGGTCGTGGCGGCCACGCATCACGCGCCGGCTGGCCAGCGGCCCGGTTCGAGAAAGCCCGCAGTTCTAACGCCGGTCGGCAGCAACGCCGTGCTCGACGGCAACTTTCCGCTCGATCTGCAAGCGGCCTTCGGGCAAATGGCTGCCGAACAGGTCGGCTTTGACTTCGGCGCCGGTCGACTCGACGTTTCGGCGCATCCGTTTTGCACGCAGCTTGGTCCGCGCGATCATCGGCTCACCACGCGGTACGCCGAGCGCGATCTCACCGACGCGCTGTTCAGCACCTTGCACGAGGTCGGCCACGGGCTCTATCAGCAAGGGTTGCCGGCCGAGCACTTCGGACTGCCGCTGGGCGAAGCGATCTCGCTGGGCATTCACGAATCGCAATCGCGGTTGTGGGAGAACCTGGTGGGGCGGAGCCGCGCCTACTGGGAATGGATGCTGCCGCAAGCGAAGCGGACGTTTCCCTCGGCCCTCGGCGACGTTTCGCTCGACCAGTTCTATCGACAGATCAACCAGGTGCGGCCGTCGCTGGTGCGCATCGAATCGGACGAAGTGACCTACAACCTGCACATTCTCGTGCGCTTCGAGCTCGAGCAGGAGTTGCTTTCCGGCGAGTTGACCGCGACCGACTTGCCCGAGGCATGGAGCAGCCGGTACGAACAGTACCTGGGTGTGCGGCCGGCCAATCACTCGGAAGGGGTGCTGCAAGACATCCACTGGAGCGCCGGTGCGATCGGCTATTTTCCGACCTACACGCTCGGCAATTTGTACGCGGCGCAGTTCTTCGAGCAGGCGGCCGCAGATCTCGGACCGTTCGAGGAGATGTTCCGCCGCGGCGAGTTCGCACCGCTGCTCGGCTGGCTGCAAAACAACATCCATCGACATGGCCGCCGCTACTCGGCCGGCGAACTGGTCGAGCGCGTGACGGGGCGCGCGCTCTCGCACGAACCCTTGATGCGGCACTTCCGCGCCAAGTTTGGAACGCTGTACGGAGTGAGCTGAGCACCGGCTAAACTGAGCTAAGCCAGCGCAGGCGGACCGCGGGGCCGGGTGTGGTATCTGAGTTGACGCCAGGACAACGATCATGAGCCACCGCCAGAAACGACTTCGATCAGTCCGACATCGATCGCGACTTGCGCGGCGCGGCAACGCGGCCGGCCAGCTTATCGGCGTGATCGGCGGTGGGCTGATGGGGTTGGCGATCGGCTACTATCTGTTGAATTATCTCGGCGGTCCGAGCTTCAACTGGTTGCACATTCCGCTCCCCGGCATTCCGCACACGCAGGGAGATGCCGGAAAAGAGAAAGCGGCGGACGACGCTGGACCTGCGCCGCAGCCGCCAGTGCCCGATCCTTCGGCGAATGGTCCCGAGCAGCCCCCGTTGGCCGGCGAGCCTTCGATGCCGGTCGAGGCGCCACCTAGCGAGCCGGTTCCGCAGTATCCGCCCGACTATGTCGGCCCACGGCGGCTCGATCTCTATGACGCCGACGATCTGGCCGAAGCGCTCGTGCGGGCCAACACACTTGCCGGCGGGGCGGGGGCTGGCGCCGCGGCCAGCGGTCCGACGCCGGCGCTCACCGCTGACACCTACCAACAGTGGTGCGATGTCGCCGAAGTGATTGCGCTGTTATCGCCCGACGCCCCGGAGAAGAGCGTGTCGCCGCGCCGCGACGCACTGCGCCGGCTGGCCTTGCGGATCGCCACGCAGGCCAACGTGCGCGAGATCGTGAAGCATTGCCCGGGCGTGCTCGCCAATCCCCCGCGCCCCGAAGCGGGCGTGCTGTTGGTGGGCTATGTCGAATCAAGCAAACCGGTCGACAAGCTATTCGAGTTGCGGCTTAGCGTGCCGAATGCCACACAAAAGGTGCTGGTCCTCAGTCCACGCGGCTCGTTGGCGGCGCGCGGCGACCTGGCGCTAGTGCTGGGCTCGGTGGTTAACGAACCAGGACAAAACGTGATCGGCTACGCGGGGACCGAGCCGCAGGCCGTGTGGGCCGGCTTGATCGCCAAGCTTCCCGACTGACAAGCGAATAGCGAATTGGATCTCGCCAGTAAACCTACTTCACGCGGAGGCGCGGAGTGCGCGGAGCCGGTAGCATGCACCGTACCGATGTGCTTCCGAAGTGTGCCACTGCTTGATCGTCGGCCGAAGTAGCGTGTTCACTAAACATCGTGCTGCCGACGAACAAGCAGTGCCGAGCCGAAACGAGCCGCCGATGCACTGCTTGCCGATTGCTGCCGTGAATTAGGTAATCCCGCTTTCGACGGCAAGCAGTGGCACACCAGGGAGTTTTCGCGGACGTGATAAGATGACTGAGCCTGACGACGACCAACCGATCACTACGCCTGAGCCTGGCTACGCCGCCGTGCGCAAGTACCTGCTCTACACGCTCAGCTTGCCGGAGCGCACGCTGCGCTCCGGTGTCGGCATGGTCGGCGGCGCGGTTCGCGAGAGCACATCGCTCTTGGTGCCGCAGGCGTTTCAGGATTCGCGCACCTATTCGGTGCTCGTGCGGCAGATGCTTGATTACCTGGTTGAGGATATCGGCGGCGTCCGCACCAAGGCGGGCGAGGAGCGATCAACCGGCGTCGAGAACTTTATCGCCCGGAAGGCGGTCGGCAACTTCGCCGAGATGGCCAGCCTGGCGACCTTGCACATTTCACCGATCACGCTGCTGGCGATCGTGAGCGACGCGGCCTATGGTTCGCGCACGTTTTTGCGCGAGCTGGCGGCCGAACTCAAGCGCGAAGGGGTGATCGACGAAAACTCGACGATCGACTCGCTCGAAGACTTTTTGAACGCGGTCGGCGGCGCCGCCGGCAAGACCTCGTCGGCGTTCGATACTCCCCCGTTGTCGCTCACCGGGCTTCGTCAAACGGTCGACGAAACTCGCCAGGCAATTGCCAAGGTCGATCCGCGGCAAGTGCTGCCGCAGGCCGAGCTCGAACGACTCTGGGCGCAAATGCGCGAGCTGGCCCAACGCGAGCACGTCGGGCTATTGGAACTGTCCGGCACAATGACCTTGCACGCGCTCGACAAGCTGACCTTGGTCGGCCGCGGCGCGCTCTCGGGGCTGCGCGTCAGCGGCGGTCTGTTCAATCGCCATGTGATCGACCATTATCAAACGGCCCTGACGGATATTCGTGCCCGCGGTGTGTATGCGACGTTGGCTCAGGTCAGTGGCCCGTACATCGAAGCGGTCTGGCACAACTACGCGCGCGATCGCGATACCTGGACCGAAGACCTGGTCACGGGGCGCTTCGTCCGGCGGCTGTGGCGCGGCACGTGTTCGCGCGTCGGCAGTGCCTGGTCGTCGCTTCGCAAACAGCCGGTCGACGAGCCGCCTGCGCCTAAGGAGTGATTTCGCCGCGTTGACACAGTTCTCGCGGAGCCGCGGAGGACTTCACGTTTTTGCAACGCCTGTCGCTTGGTTCATCGAGTCTTGCGACTTGGCGCCTTTGCGCGAGCTTGTTTGTATTCTTCCGCGTCCTCCGCGACTCCGCGTGAGCTCTCGGCGGCAATTCACTGGTAGCGCGCCCTTGCGCGAGGTCTGCCCCCCGCCACCGCTAGGCGGCTCGGAGCGTTTTGCTATCTTGTGTGAGCACACACGAGCAACACGTAACGCTTGCTGAGGAAGACCGCGATGAGTGTCACTGCCGAATCGATGTTGAGTTGGTGCCGAAAACTGTTGGGCGTCGAACCGCGCCCGGACTTGAAGCTCTCGGACTATCTCGCGGCAACTGCGCGGCTTTCGTCGCTCGATAACCTGCCGGCCGGCACTACCGTTTTGGTGCGCGGCGACGTCGACGCCAAGCCGGGCCCGACGATCGGCGAAGGGGACATTCGCCTGCGTTCGATGCTGCCGACGCTCGAGCACGGACGGAAGAAGGGTTGGAAGCAGGTCATTTTCGGTCACATCGGCCGCAAGCCCGAGGGCTCGCTCAAGGGAGTCGCCGCGCGGCTTTCCGAATTGCTCAAGGCTCCGGTGCCGCTGCTGACCGATTGGCTCGACGAGAACACACTCGAGGTTCGCCCGGAAGTGGCCAAGCAAATTGCCGACAGCCCACCGGGGAGTGTGCTGGTGTTGGACAACACGCGCCGCTATGAGATCGAGCGCGTGCTCTGGAAGGCCAAGGCCGACGATCTGCCTAAGCTGGCGCCGCGGCTGGCGACTTTCAGCAACTCGCTGGCCGAGCGCATTTCGCCTTACTACGTCAACGAAGCGCTGAGCGCGGGGAGCCTCGATTCGTCGACGACGGTCGTGCCGGCGGGTATGAAAACGGCGGCGCTGGGGCTGTATGTCGCCGGCGAGTTCGAAGGCCCCATGCAGCGCTGCCTGGCGACCGAGTTGGTCGTGTTCAGCGGGCTGAAAATCGACAAGCTCGACGACTTGCAGGCGATGATCGATCGCGGCACGATCCGCGTGGTGATCGCCGCCGGCTCGCTGGCCATGGCACTCAAGAAGGCGGCCGCGCAGCTCGACGGCGGAGACTTTTGCCTGGGTGTCGCCGAAGACCCGAGCCATGCCGACAAGCCGT
>Ga0163152_10003687_pt1 | contig 19712 bp, 19 predicted proteins | sample OliLakLV19MP8IB2_FD_148635 | JGI IMG/M metagenome (GOLD analysis project Ga0163152, IMG submission 148635) | Freshwater microbial mat bacterial communities from Lake Vanda, McMurdo Dry Valleys, Antarctica - Oligotrophic Lake LV.19.MP8.IB-2 | ecosystem: Environmental > Aquatic > Freshwater >...
CGGGAGTCTATCCAAGCGTTCAGAGGCTGTCAACAGGAAAACACAGGCCAGGCCTAGGGAAACGCCGCCGCCGACTTCTTGCAGTTTCAAGACCTGCCAGCGTAGAGTATCGTCCGTTGGCGTGTGTGTGAGTCGAAATGGCCGCATCCTGGAGTTGTAGCATGGCGAAAGAACTACCCATTCTGCCATCGTCTGTCCAGCAGGACGACGCGGCGGAAACCGAGCCACATCAGTATTCTCGCGTGTTTTGTCAGAAGGAAAACTCCCCACCGATCCGTTTACTCTTGGAATTTCTCACGTCACGCGGTCAGACCCCGATCACTCCGACGAACATGGACGACACCATGCTGGATGAATGGGCCTGGGTCCAGGTGACGCTCGGGTACGATCGCAACCGGAAGCCGGTTCAAGTCTTCTGTGTCCGGGATCGAGGCACCTATCAGGACGTGTTCGACAAAGAGAAGGCACAGTTTTTAGACATCCTCTCTGCTCACGACGATGTCGAAGCAGAACTGGTACGCGCGTATGTGGAACGCGCGCGGTTTGTGCTCACCACTCGATTCGCCCAGAATGACATGACCGATGAAGGCTATGACTTCAACGGATGGATCTTGGAATTCTACCAAGACCAGTGCAACGGCATCGTCCAGATCGACAGCCAAGGTTTCTACTCACCCAAAGGCGACCTGATCATCGATCTCTCTGTCAAAGTGGAATGAGCCGCCGTGGCAGACCTTGCTCTACCTGACCCTGCCCCACTGTATCGAACAACCGACCACTGGTTCCAACGGGCAACCGCTGCTCTCCTGGGTGAAGTGCCCTGCCGGCTCGGCTGCACCAGCTGTTGTATCGGCCCCTTTCCCATTACCCTCCTCGACGCGCACACCCTCCAACAGGGACTCGCCGGCCTTCCGCCGGATCACCGCCGTCACATCGAGCAACGCGCCATCGAACAGACCTCCGCCATGGAAACCGCATTCCCACAACTCACTCACACCGATCTGCTCGATCAATGGACCGATCAGGACATCGACCGACTAGTCACCGAGTTTCACCATCACCCCTGTCCAGCGCTCGGCGCAGACGGACGCTGTGGCGTCTACTCTCACCGCCCCCTGGTCTGCCGGTCCATGGGCATCCCGACAGAAGATCGCGGTCTGGCCCAAGGCGCCTGCGAAGTCCAAACCTTCATCCCGATCGTTCGACTCCCCGCCGCATTCCGAGAGGAAGAACATCGTTTAGCGCAGGAAGAAGCTGCGTCTCTGGACAGACTTCGTCAGGCCACGGGATCGACAGGAGAAGAAGTATTCCTGCCCTATGGGTTCTTGCAGCGCGGGACAGGAGAGAAAGGCTGAAATGTTCGGAACTTCGAACTTCCTGTCGCGCTTTTCCTACCCGTCTCGCTTGAGTCAGGCATTGCCGACTGTCCCGGCGGCGAGCGTGACTGATGCGGACGAGGACAACGGGAGAAGATCGCGCAGGATGCTCAAAAGGTTCAGACTTTTCACCCGCCCGACCCTGGCGCGACGAGACGCGCCTTTTCCCAAGCAATGCCGCATCGAGCGATCACTTTAAGGGGTGGGTGGGATGATCCCAACTGCGCGCGTCCAACGAGGGCCTTCCGAGGCCGCGCGTTGCGCGAGCACGGGGATCGTCCCAGCTACCCCATCCTCCCTTTTCAGCATCCGGCTAGCCCGCTGATTCATGACGGTTCGTCGCGAAAGGGTGCAGACGCGAAGCGAGGCGGGCACTCGGAGGAGTGAAGCCCTGAGGCATACTCGTGCAGTATGTCGAAGGGGTGAACGGCGAGACTGCCCGTCACAGCCGCGTATCCGCGCTTGTAGCAGAATCGGTCATGAATCATGCGGGCTGGACAGAGGCTAAAATCCTATGCTAGTCTCAGCCCCCTTGGTTGCAGGAGCGCCTGTAGCTCAGCTGGATAGAGCATCAGCCTCCGGAGCTGAGGGCCACAGGTTCAAATCCTGTCAGGCGCACCAAACACAGGCAAGGGACAGGGCCACACACAGACATCCGCCACATAACATACCCGGTGGGCCGTTAGCTCAGTTGGTAGAGCAGCTGACTCTTAATCAGCGGGCCGTAGGTTCGACCCCTACACGGCCCACCAAATTCTTCAACCACTTACATCAGTATTCGCCAGTGCCAACCCTGCCGTGTGTGCCATGTGTGCTAATGAAATGGACCCAGCCTTCTTCCCACACGAGCCTCAGGCGAGGCAAGATGAGGTTGTGAGAGCGGACAACCTACACTCATCAGCAGGAAGAAGGGAGGGGCTGTTATGCACACGACGATCTTGGGAATCGATGTGGCAAAAAACGTGTTCCAGTTACACGGGGTGGATGCGCGAGGGCGAGCCGTGCTCAGCCGACGCGTGAAGCGTCAGCAGTTATTGGAGACGGTGGCGAACCTGCCGGCCTGTGTGATCGGGATGGAGGCGTGCGGGAGTGCGCAGCACTGGGGTCGAGCGTTCGAACAGCTTGGGCATACCGTCAAACTGATGCACCCGAAGTATGTCAAGCCCTACGTCAAGACCAACAAGAATGATGGACGCGATGCGGAAGCGATCTGCGAAGCGGTGAGTCGGCCCACCATGCGTTTTGTCTCGATCAAGACGGTCGAACAAGCCGACATGCAGGCCGTGCATCGGACGCGATCCCTCTTTGTGAAACACCGCACCGCCGTCATCAATCAGATCCGGGGTTTGTTGGCCGAGTATGGGTTGGTGATTGCGCCCTCCCCAGGGAAGGTCCGACCCACCCTCGTTCGTTTTTTGGATGACGCGGCGTCGGGATTGACCGCCTGTGCCCGAGACACCTTCGCCGAGCTGTCTGCGCAACTGACGGAGCTCGACTCGCGTATCGAGCGGGTGACGCACCGAATCGAGTGCGTATATCGGACGCATCCAGTCTGCCAGAAACTGGCGGCAGTGCCGGGGATTGGTCCGTTGACGGCCACCGCGCTGGTGGCGACCGTCGGTCGACCGCAGGCGTTTCAGAACGGACGGCATCTGGCGGCCTGGTTGGGCCTGGTGCCTCGGCAATATTCCAGTGGAGGCAAAGAGCGGTTAGGCGGGATTTCGAAACGAGGCAGTCGGTATCTGCGGACATTGCTGATTCATGGGGCGCGCGCCGTCGTGCAGCGGGCCGCGCGGCGGACCGATACGCAGGGACGGTGGCTGTGCGCGCTCATGCGCCGCAAAGGCACCAATGTAGCCGCGGTGGCCTTAGCCAACAAAAATGCCCGGGTGATCTGGGCCTTGTTGGCCCATGATGATGTGTATCGACAACCTGCCTAAGTGCAGGTAAGGGGCGAACCGGTCTTCACGAGGAGAGACGAGCCGTATCACAGAAGGATTCACACCGAGGAGTGCAGCGCGGAGCATCCGTGATGACACCAGAGGGACACCCAGCGCGTTCAGACCCTGGACAAATTGTCGGCCCACACAAGGCCGTTGTGCTAATGAGGAGAACGCGCGCGTATTTCATCAAGGCCCGGACACATGCGTGGTCCACCGAGAGGCCGGATATATAAACGCAGCCCTGTTTTTACCTGGTGCATCGCGTGACACCCCGTTGTTGCATCGAAGGCTGGGTCCATATATAAATTTGTGCCCCCTGTGCTAGGCAAGCTGTACCGCGCCAGCATTTCCACTCCCTCGCGCAGACTCTCCGGATAGTGATGAGCATAACGCTGCGTCATGATCGGCGACTTGTGCCCTAAGAGACATTGGACCTTGTAGAGATCAATGCCTGATTGCACAAGTCTGGTGGCAAAGGTATGCCGCAGATCATGAAAATGGAAATTTTCGATACGGCACAACCTCAGCACTCCACGAAACGCGCGTCGAAGATGGCTATCATCAAGCAGGGTATCCGTGTCACTCGAGAACACGTAGTCACTCCTGATCGATCGCACCTTGGCTTTTCGCTTCAGGACATCGAGCACGAGACTGTTGATCGGAATGGTTCGCCGTTCGCCGTTCTTTGACCGAAACACGGTCACCGTTCTTCGAAACAGATCGACTCCCTCCCACATCAATTCTCGAATCTCTCCCATCCGCATCCCGGTATGCAATGCGAACAAAACAATGTCCTTCAGCCACGGTCGTGCAACCTGGAGAAGACGCTCTTCTTCTCCCGTGCTTAACCACCGGTCCCGCCGATTGCGCTCTTGTTCCATGGAGACACGCGCGACAGGATTCTCCCGACACCACTCCCATTCTCGGATGGCGAGATTAAACGCCTTCTTCATGCAGGCCAGCTCACGGTTGATGGTGGCGGGCGCCACCCCATCCGCATACCGCTTGGCTTTATACGCCACGATACGCTTCGGCGTGATGTCGGCCAAGGTCGAGACTTGAAAGAAGGAAAGCAGGTTCTTCGTGTAGCCGGTGAAGGATCGTTGACTCATCTGCTTCCTGACATGTTCGTTCAGATAGCGATCCATCAGCTCCGCAAACGTCCGTTCCTGCTCTTCTCGTTTCTCAAAGTAGCGACCCTCGACGATATCGACCGTGATCTTCGCCAGAATCGCCTCTGCTAATCGCCGATCCGAGGTATCCGTAGACCGTCGCACTTGCTGACCGTGATACTTGAACCTCATCCACCAGACCGTATTGCGTTTATAGAGCCCCATTCACGCTCCTTTCGTAGGGCTCAATGCTGGTCCGGTTTCCCCGTGCCGGGGATTATAGATAGCCCGTTTCGCCGCTGCAATGATCTCGTCAATGTCGCGACCGTGGTGTTTATCGTGAGGCAGCGCAGGTCGGTCCTTCGCAAACCCTGAGAGCCAGCCGTCGATGTCCTTTGAACGGAATCGGATGAGTCCATGAATACGGACGCACGGAATTTTTCTCTGTGACGCCCAGGCATAGAGGGTGGAGGGTTTGATTTGTAGCTGTGCAGCAAGGTCTTTGATCGTCAGTAACATAGAGACTCCAACCGGGGGAGTCTCACGACACCCCCACCCCCCCACGATGCGCCCGCATGTCTGCCGGCGTCGGATTCAGACTGGGCTCCCAGTGGCTGCGAGCCGGCACGGAAGAGCAGGAGCCAGGTTTTCCTGGTGCCGTACTGAGAAGCCTCTCCCGTGTCAGGCCTGTCCCCTGCGAACGCGCCCTCCCGCCTCTTTCTTCGACGCCCCACCCCTTGGCTGTGAAGGGTGGGGCTACATCATCTTGATGAAGAAGGAGGCGGAGATGGCCATTCACGATTCACAGGGCAGTTTGAATGTTATCCGGCAGCCGAAGCCGAGGAATGAGTACGGCGTGCCGCGATACCGTGTCACGCTGGTGCGCGAGAACCGGGCCGTACCGCCCCCATCACCGTTGACCACCTCGACGACCGCTGCGGCTCTCCTCAGGCCGCTCTTTGCGGGACTGGACCGCGAGCAATTCTTGGTGTGCGGACTAGATGCCAAGCACCGCATCATCGGCGTCAACATCGTGTCGATTGGCTCGCTGAACTTGTCCATCGTGCATCCGCGTGAAGTGTTTAAACCGCTGATCCTGATGAACGCCGCCGCCTGGATTGGTGCCCACAACCACCCCTCTGGTGATGTGGCGCCCAGCCAGGAAGATTGTGTGCTCACCAACCGGCTGCGACAGGGCGCTGAGCTGCTCGGCATCACCTTGCTCGACCATCTCATCCTTACCGAGGAGCGTTGCTACAGCTTCGCCGATCAGGGTTGGCCCGGCGCGTAGCGCGTCAGGACGCCGGTTCGACAGAGCCGGCAGAGAACCCGTGTCTGGGGTCCCACGCCCGCATCTTGTTCTTGAGCCGCCGCGCCTCCTGGCCGCTGGCGAGTAACCCCAACTGTTTGCTTCCCCATCGTTCCACCGCCTCCACGATAATACCGACCAACCATTTCTCCCCCGCCTCTGGGTGCGCACAGAGCAGCCCCAACATGGGCGCGAGGCTCTTCTCTGCCCACCGCTTCACGTCTTCGATCTTCTGCACGGACTTGGCGATCTCTAACCGCGCCCGCTGCATACCCTCGGTCAGGACTTTCCACCAGTCCAATAACGGCGCGTAATAGCGATCTTTGGGGTCATCGGCTCTGGTACAGTCCCGGAAATCCAACGCACTGCGAAAGACCCCGACGATATATTTCTGGAAGGAGTCTTGATCGAGCCCGGAGAGGGCCATGCCGACCGCATCAGCACGTTCCGATTTCCATTCCATCTCCCACCGAATCCAGGTGCCCTCGACCACGTTCTCTTTCGACCGTTGTTCCGCGGCCTTATCGTAGATGCGGAGATAGGTGTCCGACTGACGAGAGCCCATGCACAAGGTTTGGCCAGTATCCAGGCCTGAACCCACATCCAGTCCAGAAATCAACCTGGACTGACGGAAGTGGGAGACACAGTTTCCGGCCTTGACCGATGCATAAATACGATCCACATCGATGACGCCGTTGCGATCATCGAGGGCCACATCAATGCGACCGAAATGGCCGTGTTTCTCAAATACCCAGGTCGCGACATCCTGAAACTTTTGATACGTCCAATCGCTAATCAACTCTTGGGACAGATCCACGTGCACTTCACGCGGAGCCCAGCTGGCCCCCGTGCCGATCCGACCTAACCCACCTGTATTCCCACGGGACAACCAGCCTTGCCGGTAGCCCAGGAAGCCTTTTTTATCCTGAATCCACTCGCCTCCCACCCGAGCTTTCACCTCATCGACGGTGGAGTCAGGCACGGTAAAGCGAAACCACCCGAGCAAACATGTCCATGCACTCATGAGATCCTCCGTAAGGTGCCCTTACAGGTACACCTAGAAATTCCGCCCCCGTTTTACCGAGCGGGGGCGATTCTGCTGAGCGCGTCGGCGGCTGACGCCGCCGACCGCGCGCCGCGTGATCGTACGATCCGTGACAGCCCTTGGGTGACTTCCTTCACCGACAACAACGTGCGCGTCATAGCTGTCCTTTCTTTCGTCGGTGCTGACCATATCGTCTTGCATGAAGGATGAGAATTAGTCAGATGTATCCAGATGTGAGCAGATGTCTCCAGGTGCAACAACGAGAGAGCAAGCAGACGAATCTCCCGTTTTCGACAGGCGCACTGTGTCGACTTCTGGCTCATACGGAGTTCCGCCGCCAATTCCTGCACTGTGCGCCACTCCTTCTTCATGCCCCATCCTTTCTGCCGATGCGGCTCAGCACGGCGTTGACCATACCGTATGAGATGAATGTGGGGAAGTACCCTGCTTAGGCCTGCTTAGGACACATAGGGACAGTAAGACCCTGTAGGATCGAATGGGTTCGTCGTCGGGCAACGAAGTACACCTCACTGCAGACAGGCATCTACGCGACAGCAATCCTCATTCCTCCCGCTCCAGCTGCAACAATGCGCGATCGCACGGCACGTGATTGTCTTCGACCTCATGCGCTCGTGGCGGACAACAGCACACTCATGCAGAGAAATAAATGTCTTCATGGAAATATTTTTTGGAGAAGATGGCGACAGCCTCCGTGCCACCCTTCCCCCTTCTGACCGTGCGCGCTAGATGAGCCCATTCTTCATGACAGGGTGACGGTGTTGACCTTACCGGCGGGAGTGATGAAGGGGAATCAGGCCGTTTGCGGCAGATAACGGCAGTTTAGGGCAGGAACTGCGGGAGTTGCTGGGGTGAGGTAGATCGAGGATCCTGATGGTTGGGTCATCGCGATTTCGTCTCAAACCTGGCAAGTCGATATCGACACCTTGACGTCGGACTCATGTTCGAGTACCAGGAACCAGACGCGCGTAATTTCAGAGGGCGGGTCGTTCAGAGAGAAGGAGGGTGAAGAGCCGGGAATAGCACGATGATATTGGCCTCCTTCTGGGATTAAAAACGTGGCAATGAAACATGTCTTGTATTGCTTACCCAACACCTTTCGAGTTGATGAAGAACAGTATAGCCGCTTCCTGGTCCAATCATTTCAGGAAGTATAAATGTAGTGTGCGGCAGGCCACATCAGCGTGGCAACACGATGCGAAACATGCTTCCTTTATCCAGGCAGCTTTCGACTTCAATGCGGCCTCGGTGCACTTTGACAAATGCCTGTGCCAGACTGAGCCCCAATCCATTGCCGTCTATCGAGCGGCTTCGATCGACACGATAGAATCGGTCAAAGATGTGAGGAAGGTCATCCTTGTCAATCCCAATGCCGCTATCGGACACGGAAATATTTACGTGCGAAAGTCCATCCTCCAGCGTGATGCGAACCTGACCTCCGGGTCTGGTGTATTTGAGCGCATTATCGATAAGATTGGCAAAGATACGCTGGAGCCTACTTTTATCGCCCGTAAAGATGAGTGGACCTGAAGGGGCCGTCAGGTCGAAAGCGATTTCTCTATCCTCTGCAACTGGCCGAAAAAGTTCAACTGCATCCTGGAGCATCACGGTCATATCGAAGTCGCTCTTAGTCAGCTGGGCAACCCCCACTTCCACCTCTGCAATTTCGAGCAACGAATTAATGATGGCGACGAGTCGGTCGCTTTCTTCCACGACAAGTCCTGCCATGTCCTGATAGGCCTGCATTGTTTTGTCGCCGAGGAGGGTCGTCTCGGCCATGCCACGGATTCGGGTGATCGGGCTACGCAGATCATGCGCAATATCACTCGTGACCTGCTTTAATTCCACAATGAGTGACTGAATCTTGTCCAGCATCACGTTAAAGGTGATCGCTAAACGATCAATTTCATCCCCTCTATTACTGACAATGACTCGACGGTCGAAATCTCCTTTTCCAATCTGCCTGGCTGTTTCGGTGATGTGTTCCACACCCCCCATCGCACGCCGGGCCATAAACCACCCGAGCGAGGTTGCCAAGAGGAGACCGGCAAAGACCGCGGCCGCGGACACGTGTCGGTACTCCTCCAAAAATTGCTCATCATCACGGCGCAGATATCCGACCTGAATGACATTCTGATCTTCAGCCAAGGGGAGGTAGATTATGCGCACTTGGTGTGACTGGCCAGGAATAGTCACGGACTCAAATGCCGGCTGACCCAATGTAAGACGAGCCAGTATCGACTGGGTTGTGGGAAGCTGCTTCCACGCGTGCAGATCAGACGCTTTTAGCTGATGTCCATCCCGAGAGAGGAGCCGAAAAAACACCTTGTCCGTTCCATCGATTTCGGCTTCTCGTGCGAATTCACCCTCAATTTTATCAATGCCATACTGTCGGTAGAGGTCTCTGAATTCCAGGACATCTGACAGCAACAACTTATCAATCCGCGTCTCCATTCGTTGAGACAGCATGAAATAGACGCCGAGCAGAATGGACAATAGGGACAGAGTGAAGATGACGGCGTACCACAGCGTCAGACGGAAGGTTAGCGATTGAGAGACCTTAGACATCATCATCTCGCAGGACATAGCCGATTCCACGTACCGTATGAATAAGCTTCGAATCCGGTCCACGGTCAATCTTCTCCCGCAAGCGACAGATTCTCGCCTCAACAATGTTCGTCTCGGGATCAAAGTTAAAATTCCAGACATGTTCCATTATCATCGTCTTGGACACCACGCGCCCCTGATTACGCATCAAATATTCCAGGAGGGCGAATTCTCGAGGCTGAACATCAATGAATCGCTCGCCTCGACTCACTTTACGGGTGAGCAAATCGACCGACAGGTTCCCCACTACAAGTCGGGCCGGTTCTGAGATACCTTGTGCGCGTCGGATCAAAGCTTGGAGCCGGGCCAGTAGTTCCGAAAACGCAAACGGTTTCGTTAAGTAATCGTCACCACCTTCAGTCAACCCCTGCACGCGGTCCTGCACTGATCCCTTCGCACTCAAGAGCAGGACGGGAAGACGCACTTTTCTCTGACGCAGTTCCCGGACAAGCGATAGACCGTCCAGGGATGGCAACATAATATCGATCACGGCCGCGTCGTACCGTTCTGCTACGGCTCGATGCAACGCGTTTTGGCCATCACCTTCATGCTCCACAACAAAGCCAGCTTGTGTGAGCCCTTTGCGAATAAACGCGGCCGTCCGTACATCGTCATCCACGACGAGGACCCTCATACTGCTTCTCCAGACGAACGAGATTACTTACCCTACTTCTTTCAGATACCGAGCATTCTGCGTCGATTATCGTGTTCACGCAAGTGATCAATCCGAACATGACCAAACGGTAATGTTCGGGTCATGTCTCGGTTAACTGGGTGCGGTAGGCTTGAAGGACTATGCCGAGGCTATTGGTCCCAGTCATTCTTGGAATCGTGGTTTGGATGATCTTACCCGCGTGCACCAGCTATCAGGCCCTGCCGTTGTCTCCCGAGGCGGCTGGCGAGACGCCCAATATGACTCGGATCCGTATCGCCGCCCAAGAAATTCACCATCCCATTCTCAAGCCCCTCGACTTTGATGATCGTAATGGACTGTCACCAGACGAAGCGGCTGTGCTTGCCGTCCTGGCCAATCCTGGGTTGCGGGCCGTTCGCGATCAACGCGGGATTGCGGCAGGACAAGTCCTCCAGGCCGGCATCCTCCCGAATCCGCGCCTCACCTACTATCTCGCGATCCCGGTCGGCTCGATTCCTGTGAGCGCGGTCACTGAATTCGGGGAAACCCTGTTGTGGGATTTGCAGGCTCTCATTAATCGTGGCGCGCGAGTCGAAGCCGCTGAAGCGCGGGCCGTGGCTGTGGATCTTGATGTCGCCTGGCAGGAATGGCAAGTGGCTCAGACGGCGAAATTGGCGGCCTATCGGTTGTGGACGCTTCGGTCGCAAGCGCAACTGGCGACGGAGCTCTCCGATTTGTTGACGGGCAACGTCACGCAAATGCGGCAGGCGCTGCAACGCGGCATCCTCACCGGATTGGAGCTGTCTGCGGCCGAATCGGCGCATAACAATGCCCGCACGAATATGCTCGAACTGCAGAAGCAGGTGCGTCAGCAGCAGCTCGCCTTCAATCGACTCGTCGGCCTGCCCCCAGACAGTGCGATCCCGCTTGAGCACTCGATTGAGCTGCCGGCTCGGTTTGTGCCTCCCACCCTGGAGTGGTTTTTTGAGGGGTTAGAAGATCGCCGGCTGGATTTGGTGGCCCTCCGGCAAGGTTATGCTAGTCAAGAAGCCACCGTGCGCGCGGCAATTCTCAGCCAGTTCTCAAATATCACGATTGGTGTGCGCGATGTGCGCAATCTGGAGAATTTGTACAAACTGGGGCCTCAAATTTCTGCCGATCTCCCGATCTTCAACCGCAATCAAGGGAACATCGCGATCGAACGGGCGACGCGGCAAAAACTGTTGGACGAGTACACCAACCGCCTCTTTCAAACACGCAATGATATCGCCAAGCTGCTGGTCACGATCACCTGGCTGAATGATCAGGTGGCGACGGCGCAGGCAGGCAAACCGATCCTGCAGAAGTTGGTCGTGACACTGCGAGAGGCTCTCCGTCAAGGGCAAGCCACGGTCGTGCTCTATTACGACGCGCTCATCAACCTGACCGCCGTACAAATTCAAATTCTGACGTACCAACAGCAGCTCGTTGATACACGCATCACCTTGGAGTTGGAGACGGGCTATTATCGGATTCAGGGCATCGAGCGCAATCCTTCGCCATGGCTCATGGAGGAGAAGAAGATCCCATGACCTCCCTTCAGTGGAAATACGCGGCAGTGGGTGGGGTGGCCGCCGTGCTGATGGGCGTTGTGCTCATTTATGGGCCGTCCTTCGTTGCTTCCTCCCACACACAGGGTGACACGGCAGTCCAGGCTGGCCCGATGTCCGAGGCTATTGCCAAGGTGACCGTCGTGGAGCTCAAACGCCGTGTGATCGAAGAGACCTTGACGGTGTATGGGTCCACATTACCCGCTCCCGATGAGTCACAAACCTTCAGTGTCCCCTATGAATGCCAGGTCCGGAGAGTCTTGGTGACGGCCGGGCGCGTGGTGGAACTTGGCACGCCCCTTATTGAAGTCGAACCCAGCCACGAGACGAAACTGCTCCTGGATGGCGCCCGGGAAGAACAGCAGACGGCGAAAGACCAATTCACGTTAATGCAGCAGCGCCTAGAGATGAATCTGGCCACGCGGCAGGATCTCCTGCAGGCTGAGCAGCACCTGCACGCGGCGACGCTCCGCACGAACAGTCTTGAGAAACGGGGGGCAGGGCGCGCTCAAACTCTTCGGGCAGCAACCGGAGGCGTCATCAGCGTAGTGCATGTGCGTCAGGGGCAGATCGTGCCGCCAGGGGGATCCTTGGTGGAAATGATCGACGACCAACATATCCTGGTCCGATTTGGTGTGGAGGAGGAAGACCGGCGGTTGTTTCAGAAGGGACAGCGGGTTCGGCTGTTTCCGGTCCATGGGACCGGCAGTGAGCCCATGGAAGGCGATATCCGCGTAGTGACGCAACAGGTCAATCTGGCCACCCGATTAGTCGAGGTCCTGGCGGCACCCGGACCACAGGACCGATTGCTCCTCAATGAGTACGTGCGCGGTGAGATCATTATCGCCTCCCAGGAAGGCCTCGTGGTCCCGCGGAGTGCCGTACTTCAGCAGGAGGGACACTTGATCCTCTATAGCGTGCATGAAGGGCACGCCAAGCGTCATGTCTTTCACGCCGGGCTGGAAAATCGAGACCACGTGGAAGTTCGCGACACTGACTTGCACGAGGGAGAGCAGATCGTCATCGTCGGGCAGAATCAATTGCAAGAGGGCATGGCGGTTGACGTGGACGTGCCTCGATGAACACAGTGCGTTGGGTTCAGACTCACCGTCGGTCCATTCTGTTTCTCGTGTTGGCGTTAGGACTTGCGGGCCTAGCCTCGAGCTATAACTTGCCGGTCAGCCTCTTTCCTCATGTGAGTTTTCCTCGGATCCAAGTCGGAATCGAGGCCGGCAACAGGCCTGTAGACCATATGGCTATTGAGGTGACGCGTCTCGTCGAAGAAGCCGTCCGTGCTGTGCCGGGTGTCCGCCATGTCCGTTCGAGCACCAGCCGTGGTAGCGCCGAGGTCTCAATCACCTTCGGCTGGGGCGACGACATGGTCTCCGCCATGTTGCAGATTGAATCGGCCATCAATCAGGTGCGCGGCTCGCTTCCGCCGAATACGGTAATTGAGGTGCGGAGAATGGATCCGACCGTGTTTCCGATTCTGGGCTATAGCCTCATCTCAGATCGACATTCCTTGACCGAACTGCACGACCTGGCCCTGTACCAGGTACGACCGGTGCTCTCCACCATTGCCGGGGTGGCTCGTATCGGCGTGCTTGGAGGGGCCGCCGCCGAATATCAGGTAATGGTCGATCCGGTCAAGCTGGACTCCTTCGGATTGACGCTGAATGATCTCGCCCGGATCCTGTCCGCAACCAATGTGGTGACGGCCGTCGGACGACTGGAGGATCACTTCAAGCTCTATTTGGTGACTCTCAACACCCAATTTCACGATCTGGCGCAACTGGAGAAGACCATCATCCGTTCTGGGCCCGATGGAATGATCCTCCTCGATGATATTGCCACCATCACGCTTGGCTCCGTGCCGCAATGGACCCGCGTCACGGCGGACGGCCAAGACGCCGTCTTATTTCAGGTGTACCAACAGCCCGGCGGAAATACGGTCACGATCGCCCGTGACGTGGTATGGGCACTCACCGAATTACAGAAGCAACTGCCCACAGGGGTGCGGATCGTCAATTGGTACGACCAGAGTCAATTGATTCTCGCCTCAGCCTACAGTGTTCGCGATGCGGTGATCATGGGAATCATCCTGGCATCGCTGGTTATTCTATTGTTTCTCAGAAACGCGAAAGCGACACTCATTGCAGCCCTCACCGTGCCAACGGTGCTGGCAGGTACAATCCTACTTCTGTTTGTGCTCGATATGAGCTTCAACATCATGACGCTGGGCGGCATGGCCGCCGCCGTCGGTTTGGTCATCGATGATGCCATCGTCATGATTGAGCATGTGATCCGCCGGCTACAGGGCGGGACCGGGCCGTGGCGGGAACGCATCCTTACGGCAGCGCAGGAATTCACACGCCCGCTCGTTGGCTCGTCCGCCACGACGATCATCATCTTTGTCCCGTTGGCGTTTTTATCGGGCGTCACCGGCGCATTTTTCAAAGCCCTATCGCTGACGATGGCTGCTAGTCTGGTCATTTCATTTCTCATCGCCTGGCTCGCCGTCCCGTTACTCGCGTTTCACTTCTTGCGGGAAAAAGATGCCGAGCCACACACAGGTGGAATATGGACCGATCGACTACAAGCGGCGTACACCTCGGTCATGAGGCGCGTGCTGAGCGCTCCCTGGCTCATGGCCATAGTGTTAGTTCCGTTATTGGCCCTGGGTTGGGCTGGTTACACTCAGATCGGGTCTGGGTTTATGCCCGTCATGGATGAAGGCGGCTTTGTACTGGATTATCTGGCCCCACCTGGGACGTCGATCAGCGAGACTGATCGCCTCGTGCGTCAAATTGAGGTGATCCTTCGCGATACGCCCGAGGTGCAGACCTATTCTCGCCGTACCGGTCTGCAACTGGGCGGGGGCTTGACGGAGTCCAACAACGGCGATCTGTTCGTACGTCTTGTCCCGCCGCCTCGTCGACCGATCCATGACGTCATGGATGACGTCCGGCAGCGGATCGAACACCACGTCCCAGGTCTTGAGATTGAAATGTTGCAGCTGATGGAAGATCTCATCGGTGATCTCACCGCAGTCCCGGAACCCATCGAAGTGAAATTGTTTTCGGATGACAATCTCTTACTCAAGGAAGTGGCCGATCAGGTAGCAGATACGATTGCCAATGTCCCCGGGATCGTGGAGGTCAAGAACGGTCTTGTAGTGGCCGGGGATACGTTGGAGATTCGGGTGGATCGGGAGAAAGCAGCGCTGGAGGGACTCTCGCCTGACGCCGTGACACTCATGTTGAACGATTACGTGACCGGCGCGGTCACCACCCAGGTGCAGCAGGGTGTCAAGATGACTGGTGTCCGTGTCTGGGTTCCCGAAGGAATTCGAGCAACCGCGCGTGACCTCGGGATGTTACGACTGCGAGCACCAGACGGACATCTCTTTCCCCTAAAGCGGGTGGCGACCACGGAGGTGGTGACCGGCCAACCGCAGACGACGCGGGAAGATCTGAAGACCATGGTCCCGGTCACGGCTCGCATTAGCGGTCGAGATCTCGGCAGCACGATTCGGGAGATGAGCAAACGATTGGACCGGCCTGGTTTCTTGCCCAAGGGAGTGTACTACCATCTTGGCGGCCTGTATCAGGAACAGCAGACGGCGTTTCGCGGGTTGGTGGCGGTATTCCTCGCAGCCGCCGTGCTCGTCTTCTTCGTGCTTCTCTTCTTATATGAGAGCCTTCGAGTCGCAGCCGTGATGATGCTGACAACGCTTCTCACCATTCCAGCTGTGTTTATTGGCCTCTGGTGGACCGGCACGGAGCTCAATGTCACCTCGCTGATGGGCATGACCATGGTGCTGGGGATTGTCACAGAAGTGGGGATTTTTTATTACTGCGAATATCAAGATTTGGATGCCTCTGTGGATCGAACAGGTCGTCTGATCCAAGCGGGATTGAACCGACTTCGACCCATTGCGATGACGACATTGGCCGCCATCCTTTCCCTACTACCGTTAGCTTTGGCTGTAGGGGAAGGATCGTCCATGCTGAGACCGCTCGCGATTGCCATTATTTCAGGTCTCCTGGTTCAGGTTCCGCTCGTCGTCATTGTTCTCCCAGCATTCTTGATGCTGCTTAAGACAGACAGTGTGGTGCCTAAAACTCCCCTTTGATCCGATTAATAATTAAGTTGTGTTATGCTGTCTGCTATGAGGGTTGACCAAGTCAAAAGTTTCGTGACGCCCTTCTCTTTTCGTACGTTTATAGATGTACCGGGGCTGTACCTGAGATGCAGATACCGCCTTTCGAAGAACTCTCGTTCAATCCCACTAGGACTGTTCTCAGGCTCATGACCATCCACATGTTCAATCAGCCCACAATCCACTTGAGACTCTCCGTTAAACCGCTCCATCTCCTCAATTTCCCTATTTCACTAGACAGGCTGACATCACGATTTATTCAGGTGCCGCAAGTGGTACCTGCTCCGTAACTCAGTGATTTTCAATTTTACAGAATGTCAGTGAGCAGGATCCGTTCTTCAGAACTCCCTCACTCCTCCTGAACAGAACCAAATGATCAAGCTGGCGCAAAGCCACTCCAGAACAGGCCTTCATTTTTGATAACAATGGTTTGTGTGGAAGTACTGGAAGGGCTTAGGAAGCCGCTGCTCATTCCGAAGCGTGTTCCGAGGTAAGGTTTATCCGTAAAGACAAAGTAACTCATGTGACAGGCCGGGGAGAACTTAGCGCTCGTCGATGACCGAAAGCACGAAGGGCCTTGAGGAAATGAAGAAGTGGGCGGCGAGAAATCCGCGCAACAAGAGTTGCGCCAATCCTCGTGTCTCAGCTGAGGGGTTCACTCCATCTTGATGTGCTAATTTTGTGTTCAAATTCATCACAAACGACCGAATCAGGTAGAACCAATGGAATCAGTTGAATGCCAGCAAGCCCATGATTTTCAACGATAAACGGGGAAACCTTCGCAACATCGAGCGGTTCGAATCATGGACCTTCTGCCACTCTTAATCAGCAGGCTGAAAACCACCTTACGCCCTGAATCTCCAGCAACGGACCAGTCCGTGATCTACCGTGAGGTTTGATGTTGCGCAACATTCCATCGAGCCGGCCAAATACATGATTGAGGAGGAGCCGCGAAAGATCGATACAACAAGCCTGGCCTGTATCGGACTGTTGTTTCCTGCACTGAACTCACGCATTACTCATCAGAATCGCCCTTCCATCGCGAGAATCACATTGGTACCTGGCTTCAGTTCACCACACTTCACGCGGTTCCAGTGAGGAGGAGCACGACCCCCTCGCAGCACACGGAATATCGGTGCAACCAAATGCTATGGGGTTCGTAATTGATCAATGAAGGTCTTCAGGTTATCCCAACTCCAAATCGAGATACGCTTGCCTTTGATCAAGACAGGAAGTGCGGGTCGTCTATCATCGATCCACATTAGCATGACGGGTATGCCTTGCTCGTAGGCGCACAGGATCTCCCAGAGTTCTCCCTCCGCGTGGGCGGTGTGTTGAGAAATCAATGCGACGACACCCTTGCAGCCCTTAACCCGCGCTCGACAGTTTATCTGCCATTTCTCATTCCACGATTCCTTAGTGGGCATGCCGATAAACTCAACCGGTGACTTGTCGTTCTTGGCTTGAGCGACAAGGGCGTCTCGAAAGCGCACGTCTTCAACGGCAAATGCTATAAAAATACGCGTGTTCATTAGTCCCTCTAAAGTACACCGGTCTCCTCGACTTGCGACGCCACATACTCCTTGGCCACGAGGTTCATCCCGTCGAACAACTGCTCCCGCATCTTTGCTCGGTAATGCCGAACTTCCGACAGGCGTCGAGCACCGCCAGGCCTTTGCCGGTGTCGAGTTCAACCGTCCGCAGATGTTGGATGACCTCTTCGGATGTGAACCGTTTCCTGGGCATAACCGTGACCTCCCTGGTTGCGGTCAGTCTAACATTCATCCTGGACCAGTTTGGCCCGGGCAGGTCAAGCCTCTGAGCGCCGAAAGAGCGCCGCCGACGGACTTTGTCAGCAGCCTGCTAGTAGTGTCCCGACGCTCAGGTCGATTCTTCCAAACTGAGCAATTCTGAGCAGACTCTCTCCCCCACAGAGGTCTAGCATTGGAACCATGCGTGATTAGCGTGTACTCCGTTTTCCCTTCATGCTTTACGGACCTCGAGCACGCGTTCAGCCATGCAAGGATGACGGACCTTCAGCAATGGCGCTGAGCCGAGCCATCGTCATCAGTCACTCAAGGAACATATCGTATGGTCACACTGCACGATACCATGAGAGTCATTCCATCTGCCGAGAAACGGTCGATGAAAATAGGCCATCCGCAGAACATCGCCGTGGTCGACGCAGAGGGGAATCTCGTCGTGCACGTGCGGCAGTTCGTTTAGTGCCTCATGTCTCCATAATGGAGAGACGTCAATATTAAGGAACAGCCTATTGGTGAAATGCATATCCGAAACGAAGGAGGTTCGAGCGATGGACACACACTCCGTCATCGGCACAAAAAATAAAAAAGGGCAGACCTTTACCGACACCTGGACGATGATGAACGACGCACCACGTACACCGTCGTTCTTTACGGGCAGCGAGGTCATCAAGGAAGCGCTCCGGCGGGCCAGCTGCGACGTGATGATCGCCTATCCGATTACTCCGCAGAGCGAAGCGGCTGCTTTGATCGGCGAACTCTTTGCCGAGGGTTACATCGGCGATTACTTCCGCGGCGAGAGCGAATTCGCCGTCATGTCGCAATGTGCAGGAGCGGCCTTCGGCGGTGCGCGTGTGTTTACGACGACCGCAGGACCCGGCACGATGCGCGCAATGGAAAACTTCCCAATGTGGTCAGGGGCACGGTTGCCGATTCAGATGATTGTCACTTGCCGCGGCATCAACTCTCCCCTATCAATTCAGCCGGACACGCTAGAGATTGCCTATCTGCTGAATACCGGCATGCTCGTCTGGCACGCAGAAACTGCACAAGACTTCTTCGATTGGATCCTCAAAGGCTACATGGTGTCGGAAGAGCCTGACGTGCACCTCCCTTTAGCGTTGTGTTGCGATGGATTTTTCGTGACGCACACCAAGGACGTCGTCAATCTCACCCCAGCCGACATGTGCCTTCCTCCCTATGACCCCTACCGCTCCCCCGTGCCCTGCATGGACATGGAATGTCCGCCGGTTCGGATGATGCGCGATCCGTTTGTCATGAAAAGTAACTACATCAGCTATGCCACCCACGCTTCCTGGCAGCAAGAAGTCTGGGCAGCAGTGGAGCGGTCCCGCAAGCACACAATCAAGTGGATAAACGGGTTGATCGAGACGGAAAATACCGATGCCGAGGTCATTATCGTCTCCTCTGGCACAGCAGTATCGCAAGGCCGTGAAGCCATCCGACTCCTTGAGGACGAAGGCATCCGGTGCGGTCTGGTAAAGATCAAGTCCTTGCGACCTTGGCCAGGCGAGGAAATCCGTGAAGCCACAAAAAATGCTAAGCACATCATCGTCCCGGAGTTCAATGTGACCGGGTGGTTGGCAAAGGAAATCAAGGCTACCATCCCGAACAGTGACCGTGTAAACGCCGGTCCGCGTGTCTGCGGAGGTATGACAATGCCACCGGAAATTATCGTCTCAGAAATCAAGAACCTGCTCGGCATGCGCAGCATGTCTATGGCCGGTCGAGGCAGCTGATAAGATATAAGTTGAGGTCGAGGCTAAGGTCAAGGGAAGAGAAGAACGAGTCGTCCGTCTTCTACTCAACCTTAACCTTGAACCTTTTGTAACAATTCGAATGAGGAGGCCAACATGAGCAAGGAACGTATCAAGATTTCGGATGACCTATACGACATTATGCCATCCGACTATCAAGACCTGGTCAAAAGCGCAACCTATGGCAAAGAAGACCGGGGCTGGAAAGATATCGGCAACAGCAAGGAACTGATAGAGCAGCACTCCCTCTGTGCAGGCTGCCCCGAGTCCATGGCCTTCCGATATATCCTCGCCTCATTGCCGAACCCCGAAGACACAGTCATGGTTGGCTCCACCGGCTGTACCAGCCTGGTGTTCCCCATGGTGGCCGTGCATA
>Ga0163152_10003688_pt1 | contig 19706 bp, 12 predicted proteins | sample OliLakLV19MP8IB2_FD_148635 | JGI IMG/M metagenome (GOLD analysis project Ga0163152, IMG submission 148635) | Freshwater microbial mat bacterial communities from Lake Vanda, McMurdo Dry Valleys, Antarctica - Oligotrophic Lake LV.19.MP8.IB-2 | ecosystem: Environmental > Aquatic > Freshwater >...
GTGGCACTTATGATTCAGATGATCAAACCGCTTGCGCACCAACTGGAACTGGACCTGCACCTAATGTTTGGGTAAAATATGTGGCAACTGCCGCTACACGAGTCCGATTAGAGTTGAGTTCTGACCAAAACATTGGGTTTGCTGTAGTAGCTACAAGTTGCGCTGGAACTGTGGTGCTTGGTACTTGTCAAGTGGCCTCAGGCAGTCCGTCTGCCTCTGCATCTTTTGATGTTATACCTGGTACTTACTACATAGAATTAGGTGGGAATTTTGTAGGAGTAGATATAACAGGTTATTTGTGTTTGTATGAAGATGCTAAAAAATCAGAAGATGTGTATTATGCCGCTAATAGTTTAGACCCTGCAGGACAAGACTGTGGCAAAACATTCAATATTTTAGCTTCGTTTGAAGGGGTAGGCTCACGTGGTATGGCAGGTTTAGCAAATCCTATGACAGGCTGTGCTGGTGCTCTTACCTCTCATCGTGATGTTTGGGGTGCTTTTCAAATAGCTACGGGTGCCTTGCCCGCTGCAGGTCTGATAGTGGAATATGATAATAATGATGGACGCAATGCTACAACTCCCTTAGATGTTGCTTTACAAGTTTACAAAGGGGGCGCATTACAAACACAAATTTCAATAGATGATAACACTTGTCCATCAGCGGCTGCGGCTACTACAAGCATCAATGTCAATAGTGTTGTAACAGGGCTTTCTGTAAACCAAAACTTATCAGGTGCTGCCCCTACTTGTGGAGCATCGTTTACGATGGAAAAATGGATACGTTACACACACACTTTAGGCACACAAACCATAAATGCGGCTTTCAAAAGTACAAGTGTAGCTAATTTCAGTGTGGAGGTCTATACATTCACAGGCGCGTGTGTCACAAGAACATCTGTTGTATGTGGTCTAAAGGGTTCGTCAGCATCGCATACAGCAGGCTTTCCTGACCTCGCTGTAGGTACTTTCACTGCCACCAATGGGGTTACTTATTTGATACGAGTAGCATCTGTTGGCAGTATCACAGGCGATATATCTGTAAATGCTACTACCGCGCTTACTTTCATGGGCTGTTCGAACAGTGTTGTAGAAGGAAACGAAACGGTATTGTTATCAGGTGCGTCTTTTACTGACAATACACAATATTATTTCAGAGCTGCTGCTGTGGCTTTCGGTGGTACAAGCAGTGTTTCGGGCAAAGCATGTATCCGCAATAACTCCATACCACAAGGCGACTTGTGTTCCAATAGTTTGGGTTTATTAGTAGGCGATTGTAGTATACAATTTGACTTAGAAGGAGATAATGTAACTGAAGATAGATTTTTTAATAACCAAACCGTACCTGCAGGTGGTTGTACAGGAGGTGCGTTTCGTGATGGGTGGGTGTCGTTTACAGCCACCACAAGTAGCACCACAATAGAATACACACAAGTAGCAAGTGCGTCACAAAATGTTGCGATGGAAGCTTACCGTGGAAGCTGTGCGGCATTGTCTCGTTTAGCAGACGCAGTTACTTCGCCCACAACTACTTGCATAGATGCAGTTATTGCAGGCAATGTAGGCGTAGAGAAATTTGTGATAGCTACCATACCAGGCGCGTTGTACTATGTACGCATACTCAATCGCGCAAGCAATAGCAATTTATTGGGTAGGTTGTGTATCTATAATACTGTAGCACGCGATGCTTGTATAGACAATAGCTTGACTACCCTCAATGTAGGTGACTGTAATCAAACCATAGACATCCCAGCTACTTTTGATGTAGATGTATGGCCTAACCCGCTTCCCCCTTCATTGAAAAATTTTGTAAGCAATTTGCCTATTACAGAAACAGGCGGCTCGCTCACACAGTTTGTCCAGTCTTCTTGCGAAAGCCAACACCCTATTTATGATGGTACCAATACCAACCCACTTGATGCAAGTTTTATAGAAAGCAATCGCAGAGATGGTTGGTTACGCATGGTAGGAAACGGCAATGAAGTTACCCTAAATTATACGACTACGGGCGGAACAGCTAACCCTGCCATAGTGGTTTATACTGCCTTGAAAAGTGTGGGTCCCGTAAATTGTGGTACAGGATTGGGTGGGGCAAACAACCCTGAAAATCAGTATGCTTGCGCCAATAATATCACAACTCCCACACCACAAACCGAGTCGGTAACATTTAGAACCAATGGCGGACAACAATATTTGATACGCATCATTAACTTGAACGGTGCGCTAGGCATCAATATGACAGGCAACCTTTGTATTTCAGATGGACGCAATGACTACGACAATCCTTGTACGGGCAGTAGCACAGGCCCTCGCAATATAGCCATTGGAAGTTGCAGTGTGCCTTTGAATGTAGTAGATAAAACTTCTGATGCTTGTAACACCCCTGCGACTAACCCAACATCAGCAGGATACGATATAGCAGGCGGCGCTTGTGATGATTGTGTAAACCGCGATGCATGGGCTGTCATCACACGTCCGTATGTGTGTAATCCTACACTTCCTGTCCCTACTCCTACAATGACCGTACTTGGAGGCATGACGCTTATCTCTTGCCCAAAACCCTATCGTGTAAATGTAGGCACTGATGGTGCGGTAGGAGGTAGTGGCACAGCGACTGATACATGCGAATGTGGTAGCAATGCCACAAATAATTGTGTTGCTCCGCTTATTTCATCTTCGCCTCCTGCAGGCGTTGGCTGTAGCTGTGCGGCTGGTTATGTTTGTCAAAACAATGCAGAAACAGGCAATTTGGATAGATGCGTTCCTGCTGGATATGTATATAGTCGTGGCTTAGATGCCGTATTCAATACTTTAGATGATATATATTTACCCATAGCCACTTTAGGTGTATGCCCTCGTCCTTTTTCAGTCCATTTAGGAGCAGACAACTTGGTAGGTGGTGCAGGTACAGACGCAGATTTTTGTATCTGTGGACAACAAACCATACGCCCTACGCACCCCAACAATTTTACTATAGAATATGATAACCGCAATGGCGTTTCTGATGTAGCCGCAGATGCCGCAATGGTTGTTTATACTACGACAGACTGTAGCAATGGTGCTGCATTTACGCAACTTGCCTGCAAAAACACTGTAGCAAGCCCCACCGAAGGTGTTGAAACCCATAATATATCTCCTCTGCCCATGACACATGGCTCAGGAGGCGAAACATACTACTTGCGTATTTTGAATAAAACGCTAGGCAAGACATTGGTAGGCAGTGTGTGTGTATATTATGGTACAGACATTTCCAATCCAAGTTGTGCCGCTTTCCCTTTGAATGATTATGGCGAATTGGAAGGGGAGTTCAAAAGTTTCGCTGTAGAGCATGACGGTACAACCCCTCCTACAGGAGAAAATACACCCAGCACGACTATCTCCAACTGTGTAGTTCCTGGTGGTAGCAACCCTCAATCAAACAGCACAAACCCTATTCGCTCTGATGCATGGATGCAGTTTACAGTACCAATAGGTGCGAATTATTCATCTGTTTCTGTACAATTTGACAACGCCGCTTTCCTGCCATTGCGCAATGCGGCCATAGCTGTTTACACTTCACCTGAGATACCTACAGGCACTTCCGCACTACGCGACAATGGCACGACAAGCCTTACTTTAAATTGTAATGCATACAGCCCTGTGAATCCGAACCCAGCCGCAGCAGCCAATCGTGGAGGTTTGTTTTTATTAGATTGCCAAAATGGTGTATTCACGGGTATGGAAACATCCACCATCAATATCAGCTATAGCAATGGCGCGCAACCCAATGCCATACCCACCAATGTAGCAAGAACTTACTACGTGCGGGTAATGAACGTGCATAATGAAAATATACCCAGCACACTCGCAGGCAGAATACGTGTCTTTCCTGTCGCAAATTGCAACCTCGGAAATGAATTGGTTTATGATGGGAATTTTGAAAACTGGCCAAGCGTCAAATATATAGACCCAGCTACAGGATACAACCCAGCTACAGGTCAATTAACTGCTACTGCTTTTTTAAATGCTACTCTTTCTGTTTCTGCGCCTAACAACATGACGGTTACAAATACAGTATTGCCAAATACGACTCAAGCCGCCAACCAAGCCGCACTGATAGCAGACGCAAACGGTATTAGAAATTACAATATCAGACGTGCAACTGCTATCATCAGAATACCTAACATAACTAATAACGATCCTTACCCCAACGATTTAGATGGTATTTATGGCGATATGACCAAACCTACAGGGGTAGCCGCATTCGCAACGGATTATGGTTACGTACGCGAAAGTGGAGGAATAGGCGCAGGGCAATCTTACAACACCGCGCAAGAAGGCAGTTATTGGGGCTTTATCCGCGGTGGTCAAGGCGAATTTAATCCCGAAGGTTTGTATGCAGTGCGTCATAGCCCTTGGACACTCAAAAGCGACTGGTATTGTTTTGGTGTTGGATATTCAGGTTATGGCGGAAAAACAGGAGGGGGAGAGCCACAAACAAGCTATTGTGTTACAGGTGCAGGAGTAGGCAATGAAGCCTGCGGTCCTGTTACACTCCAAAATGGTTTGGTGCCTGGATTTACATTGCCCACTGTAGGTTCATTCAATACAGCACTTACTACTAACGATGATGGTAGTATTGCTGCCAGTGGTGGAAACACAGGACCTCGTCCTTTCAATTTTACAGAGGATGGACTTCCTGCAGCATATCCGACTACGTCAGATGCGAATTTTATGATACTCAATGGTTCATTCAATCCTGCGAGTAATTTGCCTCCAGGCAAGATGTGGTGCCAAACTGTACCACGTGATGCAGGAGATATAAGTAATGTGAATTATTATATGTTTTCTATTTGGGTGCAAAATATGATTAGCGGAGGGCGTAACCTCGATGTACCACAGTTACGCTTGACTGTATGCGACATGGAAGACCCCAGTAATCCAGGTAGTTTGCCAAGCGAACGTGATATTTATACTGCCGCAAACGGAGATATAGGCATAGATGATGTGCGCACTACTCGCCTGCCCGGTATAACTGACGTGAATTTAGGTGTACCAGGTTATAGATCACGTTTTAATGATGAGAACATAGACTTGAAGGTGCGCCACGCACCAAGACCAGGCAATAACCGCCTTTTTGCTTTAGTTTCCAATGGTATTCGTCCCCCTTCTTATGGTTCGGCTATGTCTTGTAACTTGGGCATCAACAACGGATGGTCAGGTGCTGAAAATATTGCGGAAAACCAAAATGCACGCCTGAAAATTCTTGGTGCGTCATTCCTAATACCTGAAAGACCTGACAATTGGGTTATTGTACGTTGTATTTATCGTGCGCCACGCCTCGTAACAGAAATGAATATTTGTGTGGAAAATCTCTCACTTACTAAAAATGGCAATGATATAGGCATCGATGCGATGAGTTTCCGAAAATGTACAGGCGCGAATGCTGAAGCATTTGATAGATTGCTAAAAGGCGACCCCTGCGCACTTTCTACCACTGGAAAAGTAACAGGAATCCCACTTACCGCAAGCACTATAGATTTTACAGCTAATTTGTTAGGCGATAAAGTAGCCCTCTTATGGACAACTGTAGGCGAGGGCGCGACAAGTCACTACCGCGTACAAAGAAGTATCGATGGCGCAAACTTCATACCTATAGGCAATGTAGATGCTAAGAACGAACCACAGTATGCCAACTATGAATTTATAGACATCAATTTACCACAAGGAGTTCCATATATTTATTATCGTTTGACTATTGTGAATAAAGATGGCTATGAAAAACAAGGTGCTATCGTATCGGTTATGATTCCTGCTATTGATTATTTTGACCTCAAAATCAAGCCTAACCCTATCAGTCGTGGAAGTGAAGTTACCCTTCAATTCAATGCTACACACAAAGGGCAGGCAAGCATTACTGTAAGCGACATGATGGGCAATCGCCTTATGAAGCAAGTCGTAGAAGTGAAAGGTGGACAAGAAGACATAGCATTGAAAACGACCAACCTCAAAGCTGGCCTATACATCATTCAAATGGCACAAGGCGGAAAAGTAGCCGTTAAGAAATTAGTAATACAATAACGTTTTATGCCTCAACAAAACAAAACCTTGCCTGCATACTGTAGGCAAGGTTTTGTTTTTATGATACTTCTTGGGAAAGTTTTTTGGTGCTCCGACAATTTTAGACAATCGGCACATGTTTTTGTTCGGCAGGCAAGATTTTAGGCAAAAAGACGAACAGTATTCCGTTTTCAAACTTCGCTTCGAGTTGTTCGGGATTGGTGTTTTCAGGCAAGTTTATGCTGCGTTCAAAAGGTTTTATGCTGTATTCTTGTTGCAAAAACACTGCTTGTTCTTCTTTTTGGTGCGACTTTAAGGTCATTAGACTTGCCTCCCAAGACAGCAATAAGCCTTCTTTTTTGTACCCAGCCAAGACACATGCATAGCGGTAGCCTTCAGGTGTTTCGATACAGTTGATAAGCGGAAAGACAGGCTGCTGTGTCTTTGCTTTTGCGTACATTTCTTCACGGATATGCTTGCCCATGTCTTGCATGTCATGCATCAATCCTCGCCAGTCAAATTGATTTTCCATATACTAATAAAAATAAAAATAAATAGGTTACTTCCAAGTTTTGTTTTTTTGTTGTTTGGGCAATAATAGTTTCTCTAATTGTTTGATAGAAAACTGATTACGCAATTCGTAAATAGTTCTTTTCAGGCTTGACTTTTCTTTGGCAGTGAGTCGCCAACTCAACGCGGCACGATCAAGTTTTACGATTTTGAATTTGTCTTGTTGGAATCTTTCAGGGTGCAGTCTCTTTTCTTCTATTTCCTTCAAACTTTTTGAGAAAGGGATATATTGAAATTCTATGCGATTGATGGGAAACTTGCTGCCAAACCAGGACTGCGCAAACTCAATCAAATTGTCGTTGTTGATGTCTTGAATATACTCAAGATTGGAGTATAAACTTGAAATAGGGGAAAATATCCGTTGGAAAAGCGATTGCTCAAGACTGTTTTCTATTGGTCTATCTTTTTGTGTGTCGCGGATGGAGACTATAACAATGCCAGAAGTATTTGCTTGAATCCAATCCTTGAATACATAGATAAACCTCGCCGCGTCAGACACGCCGAAATTATCGGACAGCCCTGCGTCCATGATTTCCATTTTCGGTTTACTGGGCAAGTTCACGTTGGGTGTGATATACGGAAAAGTGGCGTTCATACGCAAGGCACTCAAAAAACGCAAATTAGCCGATTTTTGTACTTCAAAAAAGCGTGCGAATTCAATGCCTTTTGTCTTTTGGTTCAAAAATCGGGGGCGTTCTATGATGGGCATCGTCATATAGGACATAGGCATAGGCGATATAAATAACTTCCTGCCGTCATTCACAATTGTTGGCGCGAGTATCATCATAGGGATTTGTGATAATAGCTCAGGCTCGCGGTAGTCGCACAAGGGTTTGTCCAATATACCTTCAGTATTGCGGTTGAGTTGTTGCTCAAACGCATAGCCCCGGTCTTTGTAGTACGTCTGCCCTGCATACTTAAAAGTTTGAAAGCCCAAGAAAATATCATTCACGACCAAGCTAAATGTTATAGCGTTTAGGTTGTCTTTGGCCAAATTGTCCAAATAGCGTGGCTCGTAAGCATTGACAGGCTCGTGCCCTTTGTCTTCTATGTATAGCAATTGCCGTAAATACAACTCACGGAAATAAGCCGCGCCAACCAATCCACCTGACGCGCCCGATATAAGCATGGTATGTTCCATGAGTTTGCCTTGCAATGTACTATCTACGACTTGCATAGTGCGCATAGCCCAAACTGCGGCGCGTTGTCCGCCCCCACTGATACAAACGAAGACCATTTTAGGTTTTTCGCCTATACCCATTCTTGGTGCATGTTTCTTTTTCCAATTCTCAAGAGCCATAAGTGTAAAGGCTTTGTCATGCTTATAGTACTCCTCTTTGCTAAATTCTTTGACACTCTTGAGCGAATAATCAGCCTTTTTGCCTTGATAGTCAAGCCCATAAGCTTCATATTTTGACACCAATACTTCCTCTTGCATCATAAAATTAAGCACGAAAATGAGTATCAAACTGACTGTAAAAGCCCACCCGCGAAACCAATAATTGATAGCTCCTGCTATCATGAGCATAATAGTAAACAGCAATACCAAACTTGCGGCGGCGGGTATTTGCAATTCCTCATGATCGCGTAGCGTACCCACCCAAAGAAGGCTCGCTAAAATGGTGAATTGGATAATTACACCGTTCAAATGGTTTTGGTCAAACACTTTGAGGATAGTTTCATTGTCCAGTATATTGCGATTGGGTAATTTTTTGAATATAAAAAAGGGCGTAAGGTAGGTGTCTACTCGTGCAGTACGATTGCGGGCATCTTGAACTCTTTTGAGTACATTCACACGTACCACAGCAGTACGCCGCAAAGTAGTATCCAGACGTTTTGCCAAGACACGGAAAATGTCATTGTTGGTAAGGGCGAAATACAAAAAAATAGTACTTCCTGCACTCATCATACCTGCATAAAAGCCTGCAATAAACCTCCAAACCATAGCCTCTGTAATGCCTTGTTGCATGTGTTGGAAAACCCAAACTTGCCTGCCATACACGACAAGAAACAAGAAAGGGATAGCACTGTTATTGATGCAAAAAACTGTAAACGGGTGTGATAATTGCCCCACAAAGCTAAAGTGAGGTGCGTTCAGAATGTAGCAAGTGATGTGGTAAGACATAATAAAGATGCCAATGCTTGCGCCAAGCAAGAAAAAGCTCCAAAAACTTACTGCGCCTCTATATTCTGCATCAAGAAATAGAGAAGGAATGCCCAGCATTTTTGCAATATTCTCTGTAATGATACCAAACATAAGTCCCCAAAGCGCAAGAATAATCAAATTGCGTTTGATATTATGGATAAATAACTGTAGAGGCAAGTTATAAAAAGTATAACTTATCAACAAGCCTATCCAAGCATGATGTTTGCGTATTTTCTTGTTTTTAGTTGATTTCACGTTGGTATTTTATCTTAAAGAAGGCAATATGACTGTAGGTATTCAATGTCGAGTAACCATTCAAATTGGCTTCGGTTACGCCAAATTTCAAAAGATTGTTTGATATAGGTTATAGCTTCATGGCGTGCCATGTTGTTTAGTTTCATCAATTGTTTGATGACTATTTCTTCTTCGCCTTTGAGCTGTGCCAAGCCCACATGTTTTGTTTTGTGGCAACGCGGACAGAGTGCGATAAGTCCTGTCAAGGTTTGTGTATGTTTGGTGTCATCATAAGCCCAAATTTCATGACACTCGACACTATGCCTTACGCCTTGGTTTTGCCCTACATCACCACATAGCTCACATACGTAGTTCGCTTGTGCATAACATTTTGAGCGAATGACATCCCACGTTTTTTGTGAAACATGGCTTCTTACATTCGTGTACCATGCTGTTTGAGGGACTAACTCAATCGATAGCAATAAGGGTAGCATAGGTTTAAGTTGTCTTCTTGTTCTATTGTTGGAAGCAAAGCTAATCAAAATTTCCTGATTTGCCAAAATATACCTACATTTGCAAACTTTTCAGCACTTGAGGCAACTTTTCACTGTGAAAAATGGTCTTGACAATATAAACCAATCATTAGAGTTCTTGCGAAAGTCCTTTTTCCTCTCTCCGAATTGGAGAGAGGGCAGCGTGCGAAGTATTGAGAAACACTTTCGCAAGGAGTCTGTTAAACGAGGCATTTGTTATTACACAAACGATCCCTTAACATAAAATTTATTATTCATTAATTTATATTTTTCATTCTTCTCTTATGTGTGGAATCGTAGCTTACACAGGTCATCGTGATGCATATCCTATTCTTATCAAAGGATTAAAAAGGCTCGAATATCGCGGTTATGACAGCGCGGGCGTGGCCCTTCTAAACGGCTCGCTGAATGTTTACAAAAAGAAAGGCAAGGTTTCCGATTTAGAAGAATTTATTGGTGAAAATAAACCTGCTGGCAATATTGGTATAGGGCATACACGTTGGGCAACGCATGGCGAACCAAACGACTCAAACGCACACCCGCATTACTCTGAAAGCGGCAACCTCGCCCTCATTCACAACGGCATTATCGAAAACTATAATGTAATCAAAGAAGACCTTTTGCAAAAAGGTTATACTTTTAAAAGTGAAACCGACTCAGAAGTATTGGTTAATTTTATAGAAGATATACAAAAAGAAGCTCAATGTTCCTTGCCTGAAGCCGTAAGATTGGCGTTGCAGAAAGTCGTAGGCGCGTATGCGATAGTACTGATTTCCGAAAAAAACCCCCGCCTACTGATAGCCGCACGCAAAGGCAGTCCGCTCGTTATAGGCATAGGCATAGGCGAATATTTCATCGCTTCTGATGCCACACCGATTGTAGAATATACGAACGAAGTGGTGTATTTGGACGACCTTGAGGTAGCCATCATAGAGAATGACCAACTCTCCATCAAAACCCTCGACTCTATTCCTAAACGCCCTTATATACAAACCCTCGACCTTAAGCTTGATGCCATCGAAAAAGGTGGATATGAACACTTTATGCTCAAGGAGATTTTTGAACAACCCAAATCTGTACGCGATAGTATGCGTGGACGTGTAAGTAGCAAGTTGGGCACACTTCAATTGGGTGGCTTGACAGAATACATCAACCGCCTCGTAAGTGCTGAAAAAATAGTCTTCGTAGCTTGTGGAACGTCTTGGCATGCCGCACTTGTAGCCGAATATTTGTTTGAAGAACTCACACGCATACCTGTAGAGGTAGAATATGCGTCTGAATTCCGCTACCGTAACCCTATTATCAGGGAAAATGACGTTGTGGTGGCTATTTCGCAATCAGGCGAAACAGCTGACACGCTCGCCGCTATTGAGTTAGCGAAATCCAAAGGCGCGATAATTTTTGGTGTCTGCAATGTGGTAGGCTCATCTATTCCACGCGCTACGCATGCAGGTGCATATATACATGCTGGACCCGAAATAGGCGTAGCAAGTACCAAAGCGTTCACAGGGCAAATCACTGTATTGACTATGATGGCGTTGCTCGTGGCGTATCGAAAAGGCACTATCACACAAAGTTATTACCAAGAACTATTGGTGGAATTGGAAAACATACCTGCCAAAATAGAAACCGCCTTAAAACTCAATGACCAAGTAGAGCATATCTCAAGCATCTTTAAAGATGCCCGCAATTTCTTGTATTTGGGTAGAGGGGTGAACTTTCCTGTAGCCCTCGAAGGTGCATTGAAGCTCAAAGAAATATCGTATATACATGCGGAAGGCTATCCTGCCGCTGAAATGAAGCATGGACCCATCGCGCTTATTGATGAGGAGATGCCTGTGGTGTTTGTGGCTACAAACGACAGCAGTTACGAAAAAATTATTTCTAACATTCAAGAAGTAAAAGCCCGCAAAGGGCGCGTGATAGCCATCGTTACTGAAGGCGACAAACTTATTTCACAAATGGCGGACTATACCATCGAAATCCCTGCTTGCAATCCCGCGCTTGTGCCGTTGTTGGCAGTTGTTCCTTTGCAATTATTGTCCTATCATATCGCCGTGATGCGCGGTTGCAATGTCGACCAGCCCCGCAATTTGGCTAAATCTGTAACGGTAGAATAAACGCCCTTGCCTGCGTCATACAAAATCCTTCTTGCGAAAGTATCTCGCAAGAAGGATTTTTTTATTGTTTCACGTCACGGATTATCAAATTCAAAAAAAACCTCCCTCCAATTTGGAGGGAGGAGCAGGTTATCTCCTTGCCCCTTTCCAAGTTGGAGAGGGGCAAGGAGATAAGTTAAATGTTTGGCAACTTGCCTGCCCAAAATGAAAACTTAAGAGTCTCAATTGAGTTTTGTCCCCACCTTGTAAAAGGTCTTTAGAGGTGATTTATGCGTAAATAAGTCGTTGTGGCAGTTTATTGAGATTGGCAACATGTGTAAAAGTCCTTGCCTGCGTTGAAAATCTGCAAGTTTATAAGAAAAACGACTTGTTTACCCACTTAAATGCCTCTACAACGCTCCTAAAAGGGGACGAAACTAGAATGCGCCCAACACCACCTTTATTTTAGTCGGCAATCTAGCCCAGTTTTTTTCGTTATCCAACAAACTTTAATAGCCTTGTTTCTAAAATTTCGCGGAATTTTCGCAAAATGCTGATTGTGGTAGAGTCATAAAGAGGCGAAATACAATAATCCGCGCCTTCCATAGTTACAAAAGTCCATTGCTTACCTATCACTTCGACGCCATACAAAGGCATCATGCTTTTGTTTTTGACTTGAGCTTTTTGTTTCTTTTGAAATAAAGCTATCACCTCCAAAGCTATATTTGGCAAAGTCTGCATTAACTTTTTAAGAACCCTTTTCTTGTAAGGAAAACATTTGGTTGGGTAGGCAAGATTTTGCTAAAGTTACGCCGTCTGTAATAAGGGCTAACACTTACTTTAGTTCAATACTTTAAATTCTATGCGTTCGGGTTTTCGTTGTTCTTCTGTGGCGTTGTCTACTGAAGTGTGGTTAGCCGTTTGATAAATGGCGGCTATTTTCATGCGCCTGCGGTCAACCTTGCCTACTATGGCGACATAGTCTTGTACTACTTTGGCGCGTTGTTGTGCAAGAGCAGTGCCATCTGGCGTGTCTGTATAAGACTGCAATTCAATTTCCATGAGTGGATTGTCGCGCATTACTTGAGCAAAATGGTATAGTTCTTCTACAGCTTCGGGGACGAGCTGGTCTGTTCCACCTTCAAATTCTACACTTTTCAAGTATAAATTCATGCCTGCTCTGAGCGGTTGCAAGTAGATTGTTTTTTTTGCGCGTGGTTCTTCTTCGCTTATGTGCACCAATAAAGTTTGGGGGTAATAATTCCTTGCTGTAACCTTCAATGTAAATCGATTGGGGCTTTTGATGCCTGTAAAAGCATACATGCCGTCCAGATAATGTGTTTCTATGTAATCTTTTACAGCAGTTTGTGGTATGATAAGCTCTATTTTAGATGAGATGGGTTCTTGCGAAACAGCATCTATTACCTTGCCTGATAGCGAATAAGAAGTTTGTGTTGTGGTGTGCGTTATGGTGTCCACTTTATCGGCAAAAGTGTTAGCAGTTATGCGTTTAGGCAAGTTCACAGGAGTAGGCGCGTCAGTGGTAGGGAATATACTTACTTCATCAACAAAATAATAAGCGGTTTCAAATTTCCCTTCAGGCATTTGTTGGAGGTGCGTATAATCGGCTCCAAAAAAGTTGCCGAGCATGAGGTATTGGTAGGCAAGGTCGGCTTTTACTACGCCGGTTATGGTTGTCCACTGTTCACTATCCGTAACTATCGCCTCCATAAGCAAGTGCGCCTTGCCTGCATATACTGCTTTTTCGGGTTCATTGGTAAGCAGAAGCCCCATGTTGTCAGAGGCATAAGCTGCATGCAGTTTGGCTCTGCTGACTTTGAATGTGAGGCGGTAGTTTTTGCCTATTTCGAGAGGCGTGTTGAGTTTTACGCCTATAACTTCGTTTGGATATTCTACATGATAAGTCATGATGCCAGCATAACCGCGCCCGTGTGCAGGGAATTGAAAGCCAAATATATTGCGTGGGACAGACAAGAAGGCGGTTTTTGAACAGACATGGAAGATGTCAGGCGTAAAGTTATAGCTTTTCCAATCCGCTACCTTATCAAATTCTTCAAAATACAAGTCGCAGTCTTTTATATCCTCAAAACTATGATTGGGAACTAAATTTTCAGATAGCTTTTGCGCGTGGAGCGGCAGAGCAAGGCACAAAAGAAGTATAGAAACAAGGTTAATTAGATACATAATGCAAATGTAGGCGTTTTTTTTGATTTTAGCCTTCTTGCAAAAGCCATTCTCAAGACATTATAGAAAGACAGGGAACATAGCCCCAAACACTATGTTTTCTGTGTTTCTATGTAGTTTAACACAAAATTTATCAGCGCGCCATTTATTTCTCAAAAAACGAATATTTTTCATGTAAATATTTGGAAAGTTAAAACATATCATTTATCTTTGAGCCGTAAGAAAGAGATGAGCGTGCCGTTTAGGGCTGGTTATTAGTAAACGGCACAATTCCAATAGGAATATCTATCTTTCTTTCCATAGCTGGTTGAAGGATATTGGAGACTGTCCACCCATTAGGGGGCGTTCTCCATTTATCTTTATAAGCATTTTACAAGATTTTTGGGCAAAGTCGCGTGCTTTTTCATAGTTTTTGTATATCTTTGCAACTGTATTTAAACCTACAATCCAATGCCTAAGTTCAAAGAATGGGAAATTGAAGAAGTTGATGTGATAGAGATTGAAGAACACAACCTCGTGGTGTTCAATGATGAGATCAATACCTTTGACTATGTTATTCAAACACTCGTGGAGATTTGTGCGCATACACCCGAACAAGCCGAGCAATGCACCATCATCATTCACTATAAAGGTAAATGTAGTGTGAAAGAAGGTTCATTCGAAAAACTGAAAGCTATGCGAGACGCTATCTGCGACCGTGGCATTTCAGCAGAAGTACATTAAAAGTTATAGCAGTATAGATGCAATTCTCCTCTAAACTCATAGAAGATGCCGTAAAAGAAATGGCTAAATTACCAGGCATCGGGGCAAAAACTGCCACGCGCCTTGTGCTTTATCTCCTAAAACAAGAGGAGGATTTTACTACTTCTTTGGCAAGCGCGTTGGTGCGTTTGCGTCAAGAAATACAACAATGCAGGCAGTGCCATCACTACGCGGATAGTCAGGTGTGTAGCATTTGTGCCTCGCCGCACCGCAACAAAACTTTGATGTGTGTAGTAGAAACTTCGCAAGACGTGATGGCTATAGAAAATACAGGGCAATACAACGGCTTGTATCATATCTTGGGCGGTATCATCTCACCTATGGAGGGCATCTCGCCTGCCGACTTACACATTGATACGCTCCTATCGCGTATGCCTGAGAGCGAAGTGAAAGAAGTAATTTTGGCTATCAGTCCGACAATGGAAGGCGACACAACGGCTTTTTATATTACCAAAAAACTGCAAGCCTTTCCGCACATAAGCGTATCCGCTATAGCCCGTGGTGTGCCTATAGGTAGCGAACTGGAATATACAGATGAAGTTACGCTTGGGCGTAGCATCGTTACGCGCACAAAATTATAATGTTAGCTTCGATAAAGTTGTAACACTTTAGCGAAGCGGTATTAGCCTTCTTGCGAAAGTGTGGTACTCTGACAAATTTTGTGTTGAACCACATAGAGAACATAGCCCGAAACACTGCGTGCCATATCTTGCTATGTGGTTTATACCTTGCTCCACTAAAATTGTCGGAGCACCAATTAGTTTTATTGCGAGAATGAAAAACAATAAAATTTTGGGAGATTAGCCAATTTGGAGAGAGGGAAAAGGATTTTTGCAAGAACTCTCTTTACATAATCGCCTTCAAACTCAAGTCTAAACTTCCTGCTGAGTGTGTAAGTGCGCCTACCGATATAAAATCTACGCCTGTTTCAGCAATCGGGACGATGGTTTCTTCGGTTATGCCCCCTGATGCCTCCAATAAATAGCTTCCTGCCACCCTCGCTACTGCAGTGCGCAAGTCTTCCAATTTATAGTTGTCAAGCATAATAACATCTACGCCTCCGACTGCCAAGACCTCTTCCAACTCTGCCAGAGAGCGTGTTTCGACTTCTATGCGCAATGGCTTTCCTATGTTTGATAGATAGGCTTTGGTTTGTAAAATGGCTTGCGTGATGCCTCCTGCATAATCCATGTGATTGTCTTTCAACATCACCATATCAAAAAGCCCAAAGCGGTGATTGGTCCCGCCGCCTATTTTGACTGCCCATTTTTCGGCTATGCGGAAGTTGGGAGTAGTCTTGCGCGTGTCCAAAAGTTGGGCTTTTGTATGCTTGATTTTATCTACCATAGCGCGGGTATAAGTCGCGATGCCGCTCATACGTTGCATACAGTTCAATACGAGCCTTTCTGCTTGGAGAATGGCTTGCGCCTTGCCTGCCACAAGCAACGCGATGTCGCCTTTTTCTATAGCATGTCCGTCTTGCAAGAGGACTTCTATCTCCAAATCTTTGTCGACTGCATGAAAGATATGCTTTGCCAATTCGATGCCTGCCAAAATACCTTTGTCTTTCACAAGCAGACGCGCTTTGGCTATTTTGTCTGCAGGTACGGAGGCAAGTGTCGAGTGGTCGCCTTCTCCTATGTCTTCCAACAAGGCTTGTTGGATAAAAGCGTTTATATAAGCAGGTTTTAAGTAATCGTATATCATAATGGCGCAATTTCGTAATTTTTTAATAAAAATCACGAAATTTGCAAAAAAAAATCAACAAATGACAGATTTTAATGTACTTGATTGGGTGCGCAAACGCATAGCCAATATGAAGCCTTACAGCTCGGCACGTGATGAGTTTTCAGGCAAGGCAACTATTTATTTAGATGCCAATGAGAACCCGTTTGGCGCAATGCCTGATTTTGAGCCTTATCATCGGTATCCACACCCGTTGCAACCCGAACTAAAAGCGCGCATAGGCGAGGTTTTGGGACTAAATCCTGCAACTTTATTTTTGGGCAATGGCAGTGATGAAGCTATAGATTTGCTGATGCGTATAGGTTGCGAACCCAATCAAGACGAAATATTGATAACGCCTCCCACGTACGGTATGTACGCAGTAAGTGCAGAAATAAACAGCATAGCAATACGCGAAGTGCCATTATTGCCTGATTTTCAACTCAATGTACCCGAAATATTGCGCCAAATACAACCCAATACCAAACTTATATTTTTGTGTTCTCCCAATAATCCGACAGGCAACAGCCTTCATATTCAAGATGTGCAGAGCATTATGACAGCTTTTCAAGGAATAGTAGTCATTGATGAAGCCTATATAGATTTTAGCAGTCAGCAGTCGTGGGCAGGCAAGTTGCTAAGTTTTCCCAATTTGGTTATCCTCCGTACTTTCTCCAAAGCGTGGGGGATGGCGGCACTCAGGCTCGGCATGGCTATAGCCTCGCCTGCCATCATCGCTTTGCTGAACAAAGTAAAAGCACCTTATAACCTCAATGTACTTACCCAAACGTATGCTTTAGAAGCCATGAAACACAAAAATAAACTGGAAGAAGTGGTGCAAAATATAATACAAGAGCGCGAACGATTGGCAGATAAACTTGCCTCCTTGCCTGCCGTCATACAGGTATTTGCCTCTGATGCCAACTTCATATTGGTAAAAATTAAAAATGCTACTGAAGAATACCAAAAGTTATTGGACAAAGGCATTGTAGTCCGCAATCGTAGCCAAGTAACACTTTGCACAGATTGCTTGCGCATTACGGTAGGCAAGCCCAATGAAAATGACGCTCTTATAGACGCTTTACATGGATAATTTTGAAATAAAACTCCCCCTTTTTGAAGGGCCTTTCGATTTGCTTTTGTTCTTTATTGAGCGGGATGAGTTGAATATTTATGACATTCCCATCGCCAAAATTACGCAAGAGTTCCTTGAGTATTTACACAATTTGGAGGTGATGAATATAGAGGTAGCAAGCGAATTTGTGATGGTCGCGGCTACCCTTATGAAGATAAAAGCACGTATGCTGTTGCCCAAACCTATAACCAACAATGGCAACAATGACCCACGCAACGAGCTTGTAAATGCACTTTTGGAATACCAAAAATACCAAGGCGTACTCGAAGCGTGGGCGGCTATAGAGGCTGTAGAACTCCAAAAAGAGCCACGCGGGAACGCGCAAGCCGATTGGAAACAAGTCGCCACAACCTATAGTTTAGCTTTAGATTTGAACAAAGTGGATTTGTTTCAACTCTTACGGGTATATGAAAAAGTATTAGACCGCTACGTGGAAAGTAGTAACAAGCCTGTGCATACCATCATACCCTATCCCTACAGCGTGGCTGGGCAAAAAGATTATTTGCGCAACAAGCTGAAAACACAAAAAAACATTACTTTCCAACAACTCATTACCGAACACCCGCTAAAAATAAGCGTCATATTCAATTTCTTGGCTATCCTCGAACTCCTGCAATTGGAAGAAATCACGCTTGTATTGGAGGCAGGATACAATAATTTTATTATTTCAGCAATAAATACAGCCGTAATAAGTAATTAACCGACATTTCCCAGCATGTTTTTCAAAAGAAGCATTTATTAAAATTTGAGCTGAAAAACGAGTGTTTCAATGGGCGCAATCTAGTTTTGTCCCCTTTTAGGAGCGTGGTAGAGGCATTTAAGCGGGTAAACAAGTTGGTTGTCTTATAAACTTGCAAATTTTCAATGCAGGCAAGGATTTTTACACATGTTGCCAATCTCAATAAACTGCCACAACGCCTTATTTACGCATAAACCGCCTCTAAATGCCTTTTACCATCATTTCCCACCCGCTTTTTAAAAAATCCTGTTTTTCAAGCGTGAGAAATATAAAAGAAACAACATAACTCCTTGACTTTCAAAATATAACATGCCCAACCTAATAAATTTCAATAAATACGAATTTTCGAATCTGTGCTGGGAAATGACGGAATTAACTTGGTGCTCCGACAATTTTGGTGGAGCAAGTTATAAACCACATAGAAAGATATGGCACACAGTGTTTCGGGCTATGTTCGCTATGTTTCTATGTGGTTCAACACAAGATTTGTCAGAGTACCATTAACTTGGGTGCATTTCAAAACCTTTTCTTAAGACTTCACCCTTGCCCTCTCCAATTTGGAGAGGGTATGTGGAACGATTTTGAAATGTGCCGATTAGCTTTGTTTGATACGGGCATCAAAGAAGGCTACTGCAGTTGGGTTACTATAGTTTTTGCGCCTTCGCCATACAACATAGTTTGGTGATTGCCTGCTACAAAAGTATGTTCGGCTTGTGGTAGGCGTTGAATGGTGTCTAACGCATATTCGTTGGGTATAAGTGGCGCGCCAAAAGTGTAAACATCAGTAGCAAAAAAGAGCGCGACAGGGTGGTGTATAGCCTCGATATAAGTGTCTAACGGCTCGCTCAACACAGCTTGTGCGCATAGCATGATATGGCTTATTTGCGGAGTAGGTGTAACCTTGCCTGCCCCTACTGCGGTCACATCCGCTTCAAAATAAGACAACATGCTTGCCTCCCAAAACGTAAGATATGGCGCGGTTTTGATTTTGTCCAAATACACTTCAAAGGAATCAAAAACTTGCCCCAGGCGGCTCAGGGCAGGCAAGAGTCTATCACGTGTTTCGATAGGCATTTTGGCAGCGGCATCAAGAATAACCAGCCTCGCTACCCTTTCAGGAAAGTTTTTAGCTATATAAAATGCCAAAAAACCACCAAACGAATGTCCACCCACAGCTATAGGCTTATCCAAACCCAATTCATCTAAAAGCGTTATAACATCTTCGGCATGTGCGGCAAAAGAATAATCGCTTTCAGGTTTCGGGCTTTTCCCTCTGCCTCGTAAATCAGGCGAGATAATACGAAAATAATTCGCTAATCCCGCTTCGAGGAGTCCGTCAAAGGCGTGTGCATTGGCAGTCAAGCCATGCATAAGCAACAAGGGAGGCTTCAAACCGCCTGTATCTAAATAGTGGAGTCGCATGATTTGATAAGGAAAATTTTTAATTTGTTTTTTTCTTAATATGGCAGGCAAGAAACAAACTACTGCTAAAAAAGAGTGCTAAAATTGTGCTTTTCATG
>Ga0163152_10003691_pt1 | contig 19704 bp, 8 predicted proteins | sample OliLakLV19MP8IB2_FD_148635 | JGI IMG/M metagenome (GOLD analysis project Ga0163152, IMG submission 148635) | Freshwater microbial mat bacterial communities from Lake Vanda, McMurdo Dry Valleys, Antarctica - Oligotrophic Lake LV.19.MP8.IB-2 | ecosystem: Environmental > Aquatic > Freshwater > Lake...
GTAAACACCTGAAGCTAAATTCAATGAATTTGCAGAAATTGTCAATTTGTTCAAACCTGCGTTAGCAACGCCATTGAATAATTGAGCTACTTCATAACCAGTTGCATCAATCAATACTAATGTAGCATTAGCTGAATTAGCTAAAGTGAAATTCAACGTAGCTAAATCATTTACTGGATTTGGAGTGCTTGTGTGCAAACCAACTGTATTGAAATCTTCGCCATTTACTGAAGCAACTACGATTTGCTCTTGAGTAACGCTAACAGTTGCGGCAGCAGAAGTTACAGAACCACAAGGGTTATTAACTTGACAAGTGTAAACACCAGCGTCTGTAGCAGCTGCAATAGCAACACTAAAAGTAGATGAATTTGCACCAGCAATAGCAGCACCGTCTTTAGACCAAGAGTAAGAAGCAGAAGGAGTGCTTGTTGCCATTACTTCAATACTAAAAGGTTTGCTAATTTGTCCAGAGATAGTAGCTGATGGTTGCATTGTGATCATAGGAGCAGTATTTACTGTCAATGAAATTGAGCTAGAAGCTTTAGAAGTCATACCATCTGTCGTAGAAATCATACAATAGATACCAGTCATTGCTGCAGTTGCTGTCCAAGTTAAAGTTGGAGTCATTGCACCAGAAATTTTTGGACTAGTTTGATTTACTAACATAGTTGAACCAGCATACCATTGGTAAGCCAAAGTAGCACTATTTGAAGCTGAAGCGTTAACCATTGCCATTGCATCAGTGTTTACACAAACAGCAACATCAGCTGGTTGTGAATTGATAGTAATTGTTGGGAATTTTTCAATTGAAATTTGAGCAGTAGTGATAACACCACACTGACCTGTTACTGTTGCATAGTAATTGGAAGTGTATTGATTAGCATTTGTTACTCTAATTGTCATTCTGTTAGATTTAGCACCTGCTATATCATTATTATCAACTATAGCAGTTGTTCCTTGAAACCATTGTATTGGTAATAAGTAATTTGGAACTACTCCATATTGACCAGTAACGTGAGCATCAAAATCTAAAACTACAACATCACCAATGTTTGCATAAACTTTAGTTGGTTGTCTAGTAATCATACCAGCAGAAAGTACATTCACAACACATTCGTTTGATGTAACGGTATTACTACTAGTTAGCAAACTATCACTAGTTTTTGCATAAGATTCGCATCTGTAATTTCCACTATTTGAAAATGCTAAGCTAGCATAAGTTAACTGTCCACTGTTTTTTAATTCTGCTCCAACTTTTGAAAAAGATGCATCAGGATTTTTTTTGAACCATTGGTAGTATATATCCCAAGTAACACCAGGTAGTAATACAGCATTGCTTTGAACAGAAACCAAAGTAGAGATGTATGGATTAACTGTTCCATAGCATGATACTAAATTAGTAGGTTGACCCACTACTGATACAGTAGTTACTTGAGAAATCGCAAATTGCGATGACATCAAGCCAATTACAGTTAGAATAACTGCGAATATGTGGTTGATATTTTTTTTCATATAGGATTTTATCCTTTAAAAATTATTAAAAAGTTGTTTTTTCTTATTCAAATTTTGAGTAATGTTATTAAAAATTAAAATGAAATATCCTTTTTCTTAACCAAATATTCAATAATTCATAACTTTACATTGCACAAAATAATGCTTATTTAAAGAAAAACAAAATATTTTTTGCTTTTTTTTGTGATAAACATAATTTAATTAAAATTATTTAATCTTTTTTGCTGTTAAATTGAATGTCACAAAGCTTTTTGTAAATTCCATTTAATTCCAGCAATTCAGTATGAGTACCTCTTTCAGCTATTTCGCCTTGCTCAAAAACCAATATTTCATCGCAATTTCTAATTGTAGAAAGTCTATGGGCTACAATAATAGCAGTACGGTTTTCGAGTGCTGAATTTATACCTTCTTGCACAATACTTTCATTTTTTGCATCTAAAGCAGATGTTGCTTCATCGAAAATCAAGATTTCTGGCTCTCTCACAATTGCTCTTGCTATTGCTATTCGTTGCCTTTCTCCACCAGAAAGAGTAGCACCTCTATCACCAATAAGTGTTTTCAAACCGTTTGACGACTTATTTATAAAGTCTTCTGCATTTGCTACTTTCACAGCGATTTCTATTCTTTCCAAACTTATACTATCATTTCCATATCGAATGTTATTTTCAAGTGAATCATTGAATAGCATTGTTTCTTGAGAAACTATTCCAAATAATCTCCTGTATTCAGGTAAATTTAGAGTTTTAATTTGATTACCATCAATTGATATAGTGCCACTTGTAGGGTCGTAGAATCGAATCAACAAATCGAGCATAGTTGATTTGCCGCTACCACTTAGACCTACGAATGCAATTTTTTTGCCCTTTTCAAGTGTGAAACTTACATTCTTTAGTACTTCTCTTTCGTGGTTATAGCCGAACGAAACATTTTTCACTTCAATTTTTTGATTGAATTCAAATATATCTTTGCTGCCACTCTGAATTGAGACAGGTGCGTCTATTATCCCAAATATCCTTCTGCCTGCAATTAGTCCTTTTTGGAAACCACTTACTGTATTAATGGTAGTTGTGATTGGCGACATTATTGAAAACAAGGCAAATAGGAATGTCATTAAGTCCTGACCACGAAATGATTTATTCACAATTACATCTGTCCCACCCACATATAGCACAATGCACAATGCAGAGATTGCTGAAATTTCATTGATAGCTGGAATTAATTGCGATACTTTCTCATTTTTTATGATTGATTTCACAAAACTCTGTGTTTCTCTTTTGAATTTATCGGCAATAACTTTTTCTGCCACATAAGCTTTAATTACTCTAATACCTGATATTGATTCTTGCAATGTAGTTGTGTAATCGGACATTGCACTTTGAATGCGGGAAGCATATCTTCTTAAGTGTTGAACCGAATATCTGATAAGCAAGATAGAAATTATACTGGTACTAAAAGCAATTAGTGTAAGTTTTGTGGATATAGAAAGCAGTAGAAACAAAGACAAGAATATCTGTACTAATTCTCTTAATACAATTGAAAAAGTCGAAACAGATGTCCCATTCAAAGTACCTACATCGTTTGTAAGAACAGAAATTAAATGCCCTTGTCTGCTTTTGGAATAAAAGTCAAGAGATAAGTACATCAAACTTTCAAAGATTTTATCTTTAATTGATTTGATTATATTGTTTTCAAGTCTGATAGAATAGATATTCCCAATATACTTGAATAAGTTTTTGAAAAAAAACACTGTAATAATCAATATACTTAGATTAATCAAAGTACTTTCTGGAGTACTCGAATAAATCAGTTTGTATATCCAAGTATAGAAATTTTTATAGCTACTGCCAAGTGGAGTCGCCATTCCTTGAGTGCCCCCTGTTCCAGAATCGCCATTGAAGAGTATCCCAAAAACAGGATTAATCAAAGCAATAGACATTGTGGATAGTGCCGAAAACAAAGAATTAAAAAAAAATGTTATTATTACTAAATGTTTAAAAGGGAGAATAAACTTAAAGGATTTTTTCAAGACATCAAATGCTGTCAAATCATTTGCGTCAAAGTTTTCTCTTTCTATTTTGCTGTCGTTTTGGCTTTTCAAAGTTTTAGTTTTTGATTTTCTGAAGAAAAGTAATTTGCAAATTAACAATATTGTTTGAAATTTATTTGAAATGGAATGATTATTAAATAGATAAATACTTAATTTTGTAAAATTATCAAACATAATATTCCAAAACAAGGAATCTAAATGGGCTTCAAATATTTCGAATTCGACCTACCAACCGACTATACACCCGAATTACTTCGCAATTTAATTAAAGAGCAATTAGGTACAGACTCATTCGATTACAAAATAGATAAGCAATCGCTCGATGGCAGAAACCATAGGTTTATTCATTGGCAAGTGCGAGTGGGAGTTCATTCCGAAGTCATCAAAAAAAGTGACGATAAAAAAAATTATAAATTAGAAATTCCTAAGAAGACCCAAAACAAGAAAGTAATTGTTGTTGGAAGCGGCCCTGCTGGACTATTTGCAGCACTTGTGCTGCAAGAAGCTGGTTTCCAAACAACTGTGATTGAAGGTGGGCCAGAGGTTTTCCAAAGAATTAAAGATGTTAGGGATTTCGAGAAAAATGGCAATTTGAACGAACGTAGCAACTATGCTTTCGGCGAAGGTGGAGCTGGCACTTTTTCCGATGGTAAGCTGACTTGTCGCACCAAAACTATTAAAGCAGAACGCAAATATATTTTTAATAAGCTAATCTCTGCTGGTGCTCCAGAAGAAATTCATTATCTATCTAAGCCACACGTTGGTAGCAATATCCTTACGAAAGTAGCTCGAAACTTGAGAAAAGAGTTTCTTGAAAATGGTGGCACTATTCATTTCGACTGCCTTATGACAGACTTTGAAGTTAAGAATGGCAAAGTTGTTAGTTTGGAAACTGAACTTGGCAAAATGGATGCTGATTATTTCATATTTGCTATTGGTCATTCTAGCTATCCAACTTACACTAAAATGATTAAAAATGGCGTGCAGTTCCAATCGAAAACTTTTGCCATTGGCTCAAGAGTTGAGCACTTCCAAGAGCAAATAAATATTGCACTTTGGAAAAAGCCAAGTTTGCCAGGAGTAAAAAATGCCGATTATGCACTTACTTATAACGATGCAATTCTTCCTGTGTATTCTTTTTGTATGTGTCCTGGGGGAATGGTTGTGCCAGCTCCGCCTGAAAAAGGTGTCAATATTGTCAATGGTATGAGCAACTATAAGCGTAATTATCCTTTTGCTAATTCTGCTATTGTTGCGGCTGTAAATTTGAATGAGCTACTGAAAAAAGAAGTTGAACCACTTGAAGCACTCGAATGGGTTTCAAAATTGGAGCATAAATTCTTTGATTATGTAGATGGCTATGCAGCACCAGCTGTGAAAGTTAGCGATTTTTTAGAAAACAAAACTACATCGCACTTTATTGAAACAAGCTATCCTTTCCCATTGGTAACAGCAGAGTTTAGAGAGCTGATGCCAAAAGAAATTGTGCAATCGCAAGTAAAAGCACTGCGTGAGTTTTCAAAGAAAATTGATGGCTTCGAAGATGGATATTTGATGGGATTAGAAAGCCGTACCTCATCGCCAATCCAAGTGAAGCGGAATGTCGGTGGGCTTATTGATGGCTTCGATAATTTCTATTTAGCTGGCGAAGGCAGTGGATTTTCAGGCGGAATAGTTAGCTCTGCCGCTGATGGAATCAAATCTGCAATGAACATAATTGCTAAAGAGTCGTAGTAGCTTAATGAAAATTCTAATAATCGCATTCTTTGGCTTATTTACTTTTGCTATATTAATTGCGGAAGAACAACCCAAAAAGAAAATAAATATCCAAAATCTTGGCAACGAGAAAATATCACTAGATGGACTTTTAGATGATAAGTTTTGGCTATCTGCCAATTTCCATGATGATTTCCTTGTGAAAGAGCCAAACGAAGGTGAGAAACCTCTTGAGATTACAAAGTTCGCTATTGCTTATGACAACGATGCGATTTATTTCGCTGCACGTATGTATCGAAAAGATATTGAAGGAATTCGCTCAACTGCTTTCAAACGAGATAATACTTTCAATGCAGAAAAAATCATCTTAGTTCTTGATTCTTATTTCGACAAACGTACTGCATATTCTTTCTTAGTAACTGCCGTTGGTTCAATTAGTGACTATGTTTCCAACGACGATAGTGAATACAGCAGAGACTACACCTATAACCCTGTTTGGGAAGGCAAAGCCAATATTGATTCATTGGGTTGGACTTGCGAAATGCGCATCCCATTCACTCAATTGCGTTTTAGCCATAGCGATACAATTCGATTCGGATTAAACATCAATCAATATACTCCATCGAGTAGAGAAGATATTTATTTCGCTTTGATACCACGTCGTTCGTTTGGTTGGTCTTCTAAGTTTGCAGAGCTATCTGGTTTTGAAGATATCAAACCCACTACTCGATTAGAACTACAACCATATTTGAATGGAAGATTAACTCAAAATCCATTTTATGACAAAAGTAATCCTTTAGCAAAAGAAACAGAATCCAAATTGAATTATGGACTTGATATAAAGTTTGGAGTTACTCAAGATATTACTCTCGATGCAACAGTTCTGCCCGATTTCGGACAAGTGGAATTAGACCCATCTATTGTGAATTTATCAGCTTACGAAGTTTATTATTCCGAACGCCGCCCTTTTTTCACAGAAGGCAAACAAATATTCGATAGAATGGGAGATTTGTTTTATTCTCGTAGAATTGGCGGAGTGCCACACGGTGCTTTGAACAATGGATTATACAATAACGTTCCTAAAACAACCGATATACTTGGAGCAGCAAAATTCTCTGGCAGACTTGCAAATAAGATTACAGTTGCTGGGCTATCTGCACTCACAGAAAAAGTTTATGCTAATTTTACAAGTGGCTCTAAACAATATCAAGAAGAGATAGAACCACTCACAAGTTATAACTTAGTTCGAATTGAAAAAGAATTCGACCAAGCAAATTCTTATATAGCACTTTCGGCAACTGGGGTGGAGCGTAGCTTGTGCGATTGCAATAATTTAATTAATATTCTTCCCAAACGTGCCTATACCGCTGCTTTGGATTTCCAATATCGTCTGTTCGATGGGAATTATAGTGTGAATTCTACAATGCAGTTTAGCCATTTATATGGCAGAAAAGAAGCTATCTTGCTTAGGCAAACTGCACCCGCCAGATTCTTGCAACGTCCGAATAGTTTATATAAAATTAATGGTTTATTGAACGAAATGAATGGCTATGCAATTGGACTAAATTTCCAAAAGCACGCTGGAGACCATTGGCTTTGGGGATTGAACTATAAAGAACTTTCACCATATTTCGATTTGAACGATTTAGGTAGAGTGCAAGCGGTGGACAACCGTACTTTCGATTCATACTTGACTTATAGAGATTTAAAGCAAACTGAGTATTATTACAGCTATTCAATTAAAGCGTTCAACTATATTCAATATGACTATGCTGGACTATTGCTAAAAAATTCAATAGGACTTTTCTCGCAATATGTATTTACTAATAGAAATCAAGTAGATCTCACTTTTCAAAATTATGCCGATGCCTTTAGCAATAGCGAAACTCGTGGCGGACCAGCCATGCTTCTGCCAAATCGCAGTATGTTTTCTATTTTCTTTGGTTCGGATTTCAGCCGAAGAACTACTTACAATGCTAATTTAGAGTACCACCGAAATACAGTTGGTAGCCATTATTTATTTACAAGTGCTTTCATTAAATCGCAAGTGTTTGATAAGTTGGAGCTTTCAATTGGTGCAAATTTTACAAATAATTTGAACAAAGCTCAGTATATATCAACTGTAGCTAATTCAAAAAATAGATATATTTTTGGTGAAATTTCCCAAAATACTTTAGGGATTGATCTAAGAGCAAATTATATATTCACTCCTACTTTGACATTGGAACTATATATGCAGCCATTCACATCAAATGGTGCTTATGAAAACTTTGGTGAACTTGCTAAGCCATTGAGCAATGAACTCACAAACTATGGCAAAAGTAATGGAACTAAACTTGAAAAAGAAGATGGTAGATACCTTGTAACAGACGGCAATGAAACATTCTACTTAAATAAACCTGATTTCAATATAATTGCATTCCGATCCAATTTAGTTCTACGTTGGGAATGGGTGCGTGGCAGTTTCTTTTTCTTAGTTTGGCAGGCAACAAGCGAGACTTTCGATAATGTGCTACCTTTCCATACAAACAATATATTCGATAGTTTTTCAAACACGAAAATGAATGTAGTAGCAGTTAAATTCAGCTATTGGTTGCCAGCTAAGTTGTGATTTTTAATCAAATTGTTCAAACAATTTATAAACTGGCAATCCTGAGATTACTCTGCCTAAATATAAATTTTTAATTGTAGTTTTTGCGTTTTCCAATTCCTTAGATTTAATTCCATAATCAATTGAGTTTAGTGCTTCCAAAAATGCAGCAAAATCATCAATTGATTTGATTAATTCGCCATCATACGGATTATAAATATCATCATTGTATTTAGTATTCAGCTCCGTATCTATTACTTTTTCTCCATTTCTAATTTTGCTATCGAACTCTTCTCTTGTGAAGAATTTTAATTCTTCTATCCAATCTGCTTCCACCAATGGAAATATTTCTTGGTCAGTCAAGCGGTCTTCAATTTTCTTGATTTCTTCTTGCATCCCTTCCACAGAGCGTTTAATTGGCTTGATAATATCCCGAGTAATAGCTTCTGGCAAATCGTGGAATAAAGCACCAAAAAAGTTGTTGTATATTCTTTTAGCCGATGGATTTTTTAATTCATTTGTTACAAAGTAAGTCAATGTTGCAACAAGCATCACATGACCAAGTACAGATGTTTTAGGAATTCGTGGCAAATGTCCCCAACGAATCTGATAGCGAAGCTCACCACATAAATCAAGGAATCTTTTAATTGGAAGCTCAGTGTTAATTTTCTTCATCCCAATTAGGTGATTGTATTTTTCAAGCTCTTTACCCAAATATAGACTAATCTTTTCAATAGTCCACCCAGTTGGGTTCACAGTTTGAATAATTTTAAATTCCCAATAGCTTGCGTATTTCCCAGCGGCATTAAGTATTTCTTGGCTTTGTGGCGATATAAATCCAGGAGTAAATAAGTAATCGTGGAATTCTTTTTTAATCTTTTTGCTCGGGAAAAAAGACTCAATTTCAGAATAGATTTTCTCATTGAGTTTATTTAGAAGCACCTCATTTTTAGCAATTTCTTTATATACAGGAGATTGAATATCGGAAATGACAGTTCGTCTAAGCAATTCATAAATTCCACCACGAATAATCTCTAACCAATTGACTGGATTTCCAGCATCTTCTTCGTATTTGGCGAAGCAGTATGCTATCATCATTTTGTGCGCATGCCTATCCATTTGATTAAGCTCCATTGGTCGGAGTTTATCATTCCATCGCTCTATAGAAAACGCTTTAAATATAGTTTCTACTAATTCTCTTTTTAACATCGCTTTTTTTAAAACCTTATAACTTACTTTCTTTGCCCAACAGCCATTGCCATTGGCGATAAAAATTTATCTAATTCTTCTCTTGTGAGAATGTTTTTTGAAATAATTAAGTCGTAAACTCCAGCATTTGTTTCCAAAGCTTCTTTAGCTAATTCAGTGCAAGTTTCATAGCCCAGTATGGGATTAAGGGCAGTAATAATTCCAATACTATTTTCGACCATTTTTCTGCAAACTTCTTCATTTGCCGTAATTCCATCTATACAACGCTGACGAAGAGTACGCATACCATTTGTAAGCTGTTCTATACTTTCAAAAATAGAATGAGCTATAACAGGTTCCATCACGTTAAGCTCTAATTGCCCTGCTTCTGCCGCCATTGTTACTGTCAAATCGTGTCCAATCACATTAAAAGCAATTTGATTCATCACTTCTGGAATCACAGGGTTTACTTTGCCAGGCATTATAGACGAACCAGGTTGCATCTTAGGTAAATTTATTTCTCCAAAGCCAGCACGAGGCCCACTGCTTAGCAATCGCAAATCGTTGCATATCTTAGAGAGCTTCACTGCAAGGCGTTTTACAGTAGATGAATAAAGAACAAAAGAGCCAGTATCCTGAGTCGCTTCCACTAAGTTTTTAGAACGTTCAATTGGGAATCCAGTAAGCTCAGCCAAATGTTTGACACATTTGACTGCATAATCTGGGTTGGCATTCAATCCTGTTCCAATAGCAGTTCCGCCCATATTCACTCTGCGGAATAATCGAGCATTTTGTTGCAATCGCTTAATCTCTTCTTGTAAAGTTGCCGCATAAGCATCAAATTCCTGTCCCATAGTCATTGGCACAGCATCCTGCAATTGAGTTCTTCCCATTTTAATAATATGAGCAAATTCAGTTCCTTTGTTTCGGAATGATTCAGCAAGCAAAGCAAGCTCTTCCACTAATTGCAAATTGCTATACATAATTGCAATTTTAAGTGCCGATGGGTATGCATCGTTAGTAGATTGTGCGTGGTTCACATGGTTATTTGGGTGGCAATATTCATATTGCCCTTTTTCGTGTCCCATTAGCTCCAAAGCTCTATTTGCTATCACTTCATTTGCATTCATATTAGTAGAAGTACCAGCCCCACCTTGAATAGCATCTACAACGAATTGCGAAAGTAATTTCCCTTGGATTATTTCTTCGCCAGCTTCCACAATCGCATTTTTAATATTTTCAGGCAGTTCGCCCACTTCGTAATTTGCTTTAGCTGCAGCAATTTTAACGTAAGCTAAAGCTTTTATCAAGTTGGGATAATTACTTATTTTCACATTAGAAATATTGAAATTTTCTAAAGCACGAAGAGTTTGAATTCCATAATAGAATTCAAAAGGAACTTCTCTTTCTCCAAGCAAATCATGTTCAAGGCGGGTTTTCCCAGAAATATACTGAGCTCCTGGCCCCATTATTTGCCCATTGGATAGCCTTATTCTTCTGGATATTAGCTTTGCTGTTTGAGAAATAATCTTTGAAACTAATTTTGGGTTCAATGAAGTAAGTTCAGAAAAATCTTCACTGGTGATGGTGAACATAGTTACATCGCTAAAAGCTCTTGCATTTGAAGAGTGAGGGTAATTCTCAAGTATAGATGCTTCACCGAAAGTTTCAGCTTTTTTAATAATGTTGATTAATTGCTCGGAGCCATTAATATTGAATTTGAATAAATGGACAGTCCCTTCGAAGACTAAGTAAAGTCTATCTCTTTCAGATTTTTCCTTGAATATCAAATCATTAGTTTTGTATTCAGTAATTTCTATCAGTTCAGTAATAACTTCAATTTCATTTGCATTTAAGTTGCGAAATATTTCCACTTCTTTTAAAAAATCATTTATCTCTAGTTTGTTCATAGAATTTGGAAGCTCCATTGAGTGTTTTTATGACAAAAAGTTTTACTTAGTTTTTACTTTATTTATTTGATATTTAAGACAAATTAACAAAATCTTTGTCAAAAATAAGAAATATTGATAAAAATCATTTTAAATTCTTTTGTAACTTTTTTTATTTATAAAAGTTTATTAAATTAAGGTAAATTACAAAAGCTAAAAAAGTTTTTATTTTAACAGGCAAAGCTATGAAATTTCTATCCTATTTTGCAATTATATTCACTATTCTTAGTTCTTCTGTTCATTCTCAAAACTTTAAAGAAGTTGCAAAAGAAATTGGCGTGGACCATTTATTTACCAATGCCTTGATGATGGGCGGTGGTGTTGCAATATTAGACTACGACAATGACGGCTGGCTGGATTTGTTTATTTGTGGTGGTTCGTTCAATGACAAGCTATATCACAATGACGGAACTGGTAAATTTATAGATGTTTCTAAAAGTGCTAACCTTTTAGATAAAAGAATTACCAATAGTCATTCTATGGGGGCTATTTCTGGCGACTATAACAATGATGGCTTTGAAGATGTTTTCGTTACGAATTATGAAGGAAGCCGCAACACACTTTATAAGAACAATGGCGATGGTACTTTTGAAGATGTTTCTGAGCCAGCGGGCTTGCCAGTTAATCCTAATTGGGATTTCTGTGCTAGCTTTCTTGATGTCAATTTAGATGGCTATTTAGATATTTATGTAGGGTCTATTTCTCAAAACATTCAGGAAGTAGAAGAATTTAGACATCAACTGTATATAAATCAAAAAGATGGCACATTTTCAAATAAAAGTATAGAATATGGATTTGTAGAAAGTGGTGGTTACTTAGGTGGGATAGCTTGTACTGATATAGATATGGATAACGACTTAGATATAGTACTTGTCAATGGTATGGGCTTTGCAGTTGCTGTCAATATGCTTCTTGTAAATCAGTTTCCTATTGAAAAATATATTGACAAATCTCCAGCATTAGGAATGAATGTAGAAATGGACGGTATGGGAATCGGACAGGTAGATATTGATGAAGATGGTGACTTCGATTACTATACTTCTGAAGTGGGGAAAAATAAATTTTTCAGAAACGATGGCACTGCAAAATGGCAAAATATTGCTAAAGAATATGGAATTGAGCATGGCTATAATGGCACTGTTCGATCTACTGCTTGGGCCCCTGTATTTTTAGATTTTGACAACGATACCTATAATGATTTTGCTTTAACTTGTGGTTTTATTGGCGAGCCAAATACAATCACTACCGATTCAAATAAAATATGGAGAAATTTAGGCAACAACAAATTCCAAGATGTAACTAATTTGAATAAATTTGGTGATCCTTCCAGAGCAAGAGGAATGGTTTCTGCGGATTTGAATAATGATGGAGCTGAAGATTTAGTAATTGTTAATACTGATTCTGACTTTCAATCAAAAGTTCGTTGTTTGGTATATATGAACCAAAAAGTTGATGGTAACAATTGGTTTAAACTGAAATTAGAAGGCTCAAAAGTAAACCGAAGCGCTATGGGTACAAGAGCGACTGTTTGGGCTGGTGGTCGCAGATTTTTAAAAGAAGTGGAAGGTGGAGGCGGACCAACCCTTTCCAATAATTCAAGAGTTCTACATTGGGGAATGGGTCAATTCAGTAAAATTGATTCACTGGAAGTTGTTTGGCTTGGTGGAAAAAAGAAAGTGTTTTATAACCTACCAAAAAATTTACAACTAAATTTAAAAGAAGATAGCAAACTTGAGCAAATTATTAGCTACAATGTGTCTATTTGCAAAGGCGAACTTTACGACAATAATCTTTATAACGAGTCTCAAAAGATAACTAAAAGAAAAGAAATGCCCCTTGGCTATGACAGTGTAACAATTATTAATTTAATTGTGAAACCAAGCTTTAGCTTGAATGTAAATTCTGGTGTTTGCGAAGGAGAAATATTCTTAGGAAAAACTTTTACTAAAGATACTATTATTGATAAAATTTATAAAACTGTGCTTGGTTGCGATAGCATTATTCATTACCACCTTACTATCAATAATAAAAGTTTAGTAGATACAACACTATCTTTCTGCGATGTTGCAACGATAAATGGACAAACTTACACCACTTCACGCCAACTTACTATTTCAGGAAAAAATTTCAAAGGTTGTGATAGCTTAACCAAAATAAACCTTGTTATTAATAAATCTAAAATTGGCAACCAAATTATTGAACTTTGTGCTGGCGATACTTATAAAAACGAAGTAATTACTGCTAACAAAATACTAATTGAAAGCTATAAAACTTTTGTTGGTTGCGATAGCATTATGTCAGTTGAGCTAAAAATAAAACCAAATTCTACGATTTATAAAGATACTACAATTCAAAAAGGTGAGTCTTATAATGGAGTGGTTTATGACACAGTTAAAAATCATTATACGTTAACAAACGTCATTAAAAATGGTGGTTCAAATGGTTGCGATAGCTTGTATATAGTTAGACTGAGAGTACAAGACGCAACAAGTATTGAAAGTGCTGATAATTTTGCAGCAATAAAATTAGTAGATATTGGTAACAATTCTTACCATTTGACTTATTCGTTAAATCAAACATCAAACGTTATTGTATCTATAGTTAACTCAAATGGAAACACTTTGGAAGACTTTGATTTAGGCAAAAAAGACATTGGTAATTATTCATTCGATTTGAAAACAAATCTTTATTCTAAGGGTGCATACTTTCTTATTTTCAAAACAAACGAAAGTATATTAACCCAAAAATTTGTAGTAGTGGAATAAACTATTACAAACAATTAAATTGAAACTTAATCTATTAATAGGTAACTTATGAAAAAATTATTTCTTTTGCTTATACTTGTCTGTGCAACAAGTAGTTCAATCTTTGCACAAAGTTTTCGAGAAGTTTCTCTTGAAATGGGAGTAAACCAAATCTTTTATAATTCTGGTTTCTTCGGTGGCGGTGCTGCTTTATTCGATTACAACAATGATGGCTATACAGATATATATATGACTGGTGGCTTGAGTTCAGATCGGTTATATAGAAATGAAGGAAATGGGAAGTTTACTGATGTTTCTACTGAAACTAAAATAGATGCAAAGAGAGCTTCTGGTTCATTATCAATGGGTGTAATTACTGGCGATTTTAATAATGACGGCTTTGAAGATATATATGTAACTTTCTATTTGGGAATACACGATTTCTTATATAAAAATCTTGGTAATGGTACTTTTGAAGAAATTGGCGAAAAAGCTGGGTTCAAACAAACAAATTGGAGTATGGGAGCTTGCTTTATTGATGTAAATAACGATGGATATTTAGATGTTTACGCAACTCTTTATTCTGCAAATACTCAAGAAGTAGCTTTAGATAGACATAGTTTATATATTAACAACAAAAATGAGACCTTCACTGAAAGTGCTATTAAATATGGTGTTCAATTTAAAGGGACATTTGGATTGGCTGTACAAGCAACTGATTTTGATTTAGACAATGATTTAGACATAATGGTTGCAAATGACTTCGGTATGATTGTTGACCCAAATAAACTATATGAAAACCTTTATCCAAAAGATTCTCTAAAAGAGATGTCGGCTGCGGCTGGAGTGGATGCTGCAATTTATGGTATGGGTATTGGAACTGTGGATATTGACGAAGACGGCGATTTTGATTATTATGTTACTTCAATTGGTAAGAATAGATTTTTCAGAAATAATGGCAATAAGACTTTCGACAATATTGCAGAAGGAAATATAATTGAACACGGTTTCGTTGGGACAGCACTTTCAACTTCTTGGTCTCCAATCTTTATTGATTATAATAACGATACCCACCCCGATTTAGCAATGACTACTGGATTTGTAGGTGAACCAAACTCTATGCTTTATGATCCAAATAAACTTTGGAAAAATAGTGGTATGGGAGTTTTTACCGATGTAACTGCCGAGAATAATTTCGGCGAGACTACAAAAAGCCGTGGTATGGCTATGGGTGATTTGAATAACGATGGCATGATGGATTTAGTGATAGCAAATCTCGAATCTGACCCTGGCACAGCAAACAGAAATACTATATATTTAAATCAAGATAACTCAGGTAATAAATGGTTTAAGGTAAAGTTAATTGGTAAAACAGTTAATCGCAGTGCAATTGGTTGCCGTGCGACTGCTTATGTTGCTGGCAGGCAATTAATCAGAGAAGTAGAAGGCGGGGGCGGTAATCACTTATCTCACAGCACTAAAACTTTGCACTGGGGTATGGCAAAATATAATAAAATTGACTCTCTTAAAATCACTTGGCTTGGTGGGACAAAACAAACAATTTACAATTTGCCAACTAATGTTGAAGTAAGAGTAACTCAAAACACAAAAATCCAATTAGTAACTTATTCCAGTGTTACACTTTGCAAAGGGAGTGTTTACGAAGGGACTACTTATAACAATTCTCAAAAAGTAGTTTTGAATAAAACTTCTATTCAGGGATATGATAGTTTAGTTTATGTTTACGTGAAAGTTAATCCAACTTACGACAACAAATCAAATGTAGGAATTTGCAAAGGTGATTCATATCGTGGAATGAAATTAACAAAGGATACAGTTTTTGTAGATAATTTGAAAACATTTACTGGTTGTGATAGTGTTTCTACATTTACTGTAACTATAAATATGCCTTCTGCTTCTATTCAAAATCTTTCATTCTGCGATGTCGCAGATTACGATGGAAAAATATATACAACTTCCAGAGCTATAACAAAAACAACAAAAAATGTAGTTGGTTGCGACAGTGTGATGACAGTTAATTTGACTGTCAACAAATCTAAAACCACTAATGAAACTGTTTCACTTTGCTCTGGTGATAGCTACTTAGGTAAAGCTTACACTTCAGATAATGACTTAATAATTCCTTTAAAAACAAGTGTAGGTTGTGATAGCGTTCATAGTGTATCTATTAAAGTGAAGCAAGAAGTTAAGCTTTTTAGAGACACATTGATTTTTGCAGGAGCAATGTATGATGGAGTTAAATACGATAGTGCAGATGCTGATTATGAATTCTCTAAAATTATTAAGAGTGGAGCTGCTAATGGTTGCGATAGTACTTATATCGTAAAACTTAGAGTAAGGACACTGAAAAGTGTTATCAGCGAAAATCAGTTTGCTTCTTTAAAAACATTCTCAATAGGGAATCAACAGTATCAAATAGCTTATTCATTAAGCAAAGAAAGTCCAGTTCAAATTTCTATTCTGAATACAAACGGAATTGAAGTATTATCGTATAATCTTGGACATACAAATGTTGGAGATTACAAACTGAACTTCAATGCACAACAATTTGCCAAGGGTGCATACTTCATCACAATGAAGCTTAACTCTGGAGTGTTAACTCAGAAATTGATTGTTGTTGAGTAAGAAATTTTAAGACAAATCATTGTGGTGCAATTGAATAAATTGCACCACTTAATTTAATAGGTTTAAAAATGAAAAAAATTATTTTATGTTTAATTATTGTTTTCACTTCCATTACTTTCTTGCAATCTCAAGATTTCAAAGATGTTGCAAAAGAAATGGGAATAAATCATTTCCTTTTTAGTCCTACTTTCGTTGGTGGAGGGGTGGCTATCTTTGATTATAACAATGATGGCTGGATGGACTTATATATGACTGGCGGTATTTACCCAGATAAGTTATATAGAAATGATGGTAACGGGAAATTCACAAACGTAAGTGCAGAAGCAGGTATCAAATTAGTGCCTAGAGCATCTTCAGTCCAAACTATGGGTGTTACAACTGGAGACTTCAATAACGATGGGTTCGAGGATATTTATGTAACTATGTACCTCAACTCTAAAGATTTCTTGTATAAGAACTTAGGTAATGGTACATTTCAGGAAATATCTGATGATGCTGGGTTGAAATTTACTTCTTGGAGTATGGGCGCCTGCTTTATAGATATTAATCTTGATGGTTATTTAGATATTTACACCACTCTTTATTCTGCCAATACTCAGTCTTTTACAGATGAAAAACATAAAATATATATCAACAACAAGAATGAAACTTTCACAGATAAAACCGAAAAATATGGGTTAACTGATAGTGCTGTTTTTGGATTGGCTGTACAAGCAACTGACTTCGACAATGACAATGATGTTGATATAATGGTGGCAAATGATTTTGGTTTCTTACTTTTACCAAATCAATTATATGAAAATATGTATCCAAAAGATACATTACATGAAATTTCTCAAAAAGCTGGAATAGATGCTGCAATCTTTGGAATGGGAATAGGCTCAGTAGATATTGATGAAGATGGAGACTTTGAATACTATTTCACAAATATTGGTAAGAATAAGTTTTATAGAAATAACGGAAATAAAACATTCACCAATATTGCCGAAGAAACTGGGATTGAACACGGTTTTGTTGGGACTCAACGCTCTACTTCTTGGTCACCAATTTTTATTGATTATGACAATGACACTCATATGGATTTTGCCTTAACTAATGGTTTTGTCGGAGAATCAAATACTAATTTGCAAGACCCAAATAAGCTTTGGAGAAATAAAGGAAATGGAAAATTTGAAGATGTATCGGATATAAATGGCTTCGTAGATCCATCAAAATCCAGAGGAATGGCGATGGGTGATTTGAATAACGATGGCAAAATAGATTTAGTAGTAGTTAATTTAGAAACTGATCCTCAAACTCCTAACAATAATAGAGTATATCTTAATTATAACAAAAGCACCAATAACTGGTTCAATTTAAAATTAGAAGGTACTACTGCAAATCGAAGTGCTATTGGTACTAGAGCAATTGCTTATGCAGGCGGAAGATTGTTTTTAAAAGAAGTGGAAGGCGGTGGTGGTGCCCATCTTTCTAACAACTCTCGTATCCAGCATTGGGGGATGGGGACATTCAAAAAAATAGACTCATTGAAAATTATTTGGCCTGGTGGTGCTACTCAGAAGTTTACAAATCTGCCAGTGAATGTACAATTACAAGTTAAACAAGACACAAAAGCAGAAATAGTAAGCACTAAAAATGTTACACTTTGCAAAGGTGACATATACGACGGAAAGGTTTATAATGAATCTGTCAAATTAGAAAACAAATCAATTGCACAAAATGGTATGGATAGTATTGCTAAAATTAATATTTTAGTAAACCCAACCTATCAAATTACTAGTAATGTTGGTATTTGTCTAGGCGAAAAGTTTAGAGATTTGACTTTGACAAAAGATACTGTTATTATTTATAATTTAAAATCTTTAACTGGTTGCGATAGTATCTGTACCTACAAATTAACTGTGTATCAGCCAATTACTGTTAATCAAACTCTAAGTTTCTGCGATTTCGCAAAAATTGACAATATAAACTATACATCTTCGCGCACTATATCAAAAACTGTAAAAACTACTGTTGGCTGCGATAGCACAATGGTTACAGATTTGATAATTAATAAATCTGTTGCTACTGATGAAACTGTTTCAATTTGTTCGGGCGACACTTACAAAGGCAAGATTTACACATCGAACGACAACTTGCTACTTAGTTTAAAATCAAATGCTGGGTGCGACAGTATTCATACTGTCCAAATTAATGTGAAGCAAATTGTTAATCATTATTCAGATGTAAAAATTAATGTAGGTGAATCTTTTGAAGGTATTAAGTATGACACTGCAAAAAATTACTACTCTATTACAAAAGTAATAAAAAATGGTGGGGCAAACGGTTGCGATAGTATTTTTGTTGTGAGATTAAGAGTACAAGATGCTTCTAGTGTGGAAAGCTCAAATGAATTTGCAATATTGAAAGTAACTTCTTTGGGAAATAACACTTATCAAATTGCCTATTCATTGGCAAAAGAAACTCCAGTTAGAATTGCTATCATAAATTCAAACGGAAGCGAAGTTGCAAATTATAATCTTGGAAATATTGCCACAGGTGAATATAAGCTTGACTTTGCAGCAAACAATCTTGCAAAAGGTGCTTATTTTGTTACAATGAAATTAAATTCTGGAGTGTTAACTCAGAAGCTAGTAATTATTGAATAAACAAAGTTTCACAAAACTTAAATTATCAAAAGCCATCTCGCTAAAAATGAGATGGCTTTTTTGTTGAATGTAATAAATATTCATTTGTTATTTTAGTGCTTTCTAAAGCACTACAACAGTAAAGATTAGTAAAAATAGCCTGATGCAAGTAATCGAACAGAAGAATAGATTCCTAGAATTAGATGCCCTTCGTGGTATTGCCTCGCTAATAGTGGTGCTATTCCATAGCACAATGTTTCGTCCAGAGGCCCAAATTGGATTCAAATTGGGTGTAATGGGGGTTGATTTATTCTTTATTATTAGTGGCTTTGTAATTTTTATGAGTATCAATAAAGTTACTAGCGGTAAAGAATTTGTAATCAATAGAGTGAGTAGACTATACCCTACATACTGGGCAGCCGTGTGTTTTTCTTTCTTATTGAAAAATCTTTATGTAATGATTTATCCTGTTAATCAATATGCAAAAATAGGATCTCTCCAATTTGCTGCCAATTTGACTATGTTTCAGTATTACTTAAGAATTCCAGATATAGAAGATCCATATTGGACCATGATTATAGAAATGCTTTTTTATATAGGCATCCTTGCTCTCTATCAGCTAAAAAAACTTAAACATCTAACTTCAATCGGCTTAGCACTAATTATAGTAATTGTTCCCCTTTCA
>Ga0163152_10003693_pt1 | contig 19693 bp, 18 predicted proteins | sample OliLakLV19MP8IB2_FD_148635 | JGI IMG/M metagenome (GOLD analysis project Ga0163152, IMG submission 148635) | Freshwater microbial mat bacterial communities from Lake Vanda, McMurdo Dry Valleys, Antarctica - Oligotrophic Lake LV.19.MP8.IB-2 | ecosystem: Environmental > Aquatic > Freshwater >...
TCCTCAGCGAGGAGGCCGCGCTGGCGTCGTCCGGCGTGCCGCTCGGCAGCGCGGCCTCCTCGCTGAGGACGTTCAACGTTACCGCACCGGCAGGCGGCGTCGTGCTCGAGAAGATGGTCGAGCTCGGCGAGGTCGTCGTGAGCGGCGTGTCCGGCTTCAACGCGGGCACGGTGCTCTTCCAGATCGCCGATACGCGCGAGCTGAAGGTCGACGCGTTCATCAACGAGGTGGACCTCGGCAAGATCGGCGTCGGGTTCCCCGTGAAGATCACGGTCGACGCGTTTCGCGGCAAGGAGTTCGAAGGCAAGGTCGGCACGATCGCGCCATCGGCGCGCAAGGAAGGCGAGATCCGCGGCTTCGACGTGGAAGTGCGCCTCTCCGGCGAAATAGGGTCTCTGCGCCCCGGGATGACGGCGAACATCGACATCCGCGGAGAAGAAAAGAAGGATGTCGTGCGCATTCCCGTGCAGTCGCTCTTCAAGGACAAGGGCGACGACGTCGTCTGGATGATCAAGGACGGCAAGCCCGAGCGGACGAAAGTGAAGCCGGGGCTGGTCTCGCTCGAGTGGGTGGAAGTCACCGAGGGCGTCGTCGAAGGGAACGAGCTCGCGCTCGAGAGCCCGACGATCTTCCTCGACGAGAAGAAGGAGAAGGAGAAGCGTCGCCGCTGACGCGCCTCATCTCATGGCACTCATCGAAACTCACGACGTCACCAAGACGTACAAGATGTCGCGGCCCGGCGTGCTCTACACGTGGAAGGGCGGCCTGCGCTGCTGGCGCTGCCGCTTCACCGTGGAGCCGCTGAACGTCGTGGCCTCCGGACTCCGGAAGGGCGACTCGTGCAACGTGTGCCACGGCGCGTCCGTTCAGGCGCTGCGCGGGGTCTCGCTCGCGATCGAGAAGGGAGAATACGTCGCGATCATGGGGCCGTCGGGCTCGGGCAAGTCGACGCTGATGCACATCATCGGCTGCCTCGATCGCCCATCGACCGGTCGCTACATCCTGAACGGCAAGGACGTCGCGAAGCTCGGCAAGGGCACGCTCGCACGTGTGCGCGGCCGCGAGATCGGCTTCGTGTTCCAGTCGTTCAACCTGCTTCCGCGCGCGAACGTGATGCGCAACGTGGAGCTGCCGATGCTCTACGCCGGCCTCTGGAAGAAGGAGCGTACCGCGCGCGCGAAGGCCGCGCTCGAGCGCGTCGGCCTCGGCGATCGCGTGAACCACCGTCCCGGCGAGCTCTCCGGCGGGCAGCGGCAGCGCGTCGCGATCGCCCGTGCGCTGGTGAACCGCCCCAGCCTCCTGATGGCCGACGAGCCCACGGGAAACCTCGACTCGAAGTCCGGCGACGAAGTGATGAAGATCTTCGACGAGCTCAACTCCGAGGGACACACCGTCATCCTCGTCACGCACGAGCCCGACGTCGCCGCGCACGCTCGCCGCACCATCCGCGTCGTCGACGGCCGCATCGTCGAAGGCGCCATGCCGACGGCGGCGAGCCTGGCTCCGCATGCGCCCGCGATTTCGACTGCGGTCGGGACCTCGCCGTGAATCTCGTCGAGCCCGTCCGCGACGGGCTGCTCGACATGTGGGCGTACAAAGCCCGCACCATCCTGCAGACGATGGGCATCATGCTCGGCTCCGCGAGCGTGATCGTGACCATCGCGCTCCTGCTCGGTGGTCGCGAGGAGGACCGCGACTTCCTCGAGCAGACCGGCGGCGTCACCACGCTCGAGGTCCGCAAGAAGCAGGGCGGCATGCAGCGAGTGTTCGCGCGCGACATGCAGACGTTCGGCCTCGAAATCGAGGACTACGAGGCGGTGCGTACCGCTGTCGGCTCGATCTGTGAGAAAGACGAGTGCGCGATGGTCTCGGCGAACCGGAACCTCCGCATCGAAATCGCGAGCGCCGAGGAACACGACGAGATCGCGATGTGGGCGGTGACGCCCGACTACCTGTCGATGAAGAAGCTCTCCGTCGGCGAGGGCCGTTTCCTCGCGGACAGCGACGTGGGCACTGCGCAATCCGTGATCGTGCTCGGATCGAAGATCCGCGAGACGCTCTTCGGTACCGACAATGCGCTCGGGAAATACGTCACCGTCCGCACTCTCAAGCGCGGACAGCCTGGGCTGACGCAGCAGCAACAGCAGCAGCTCGCGGGACGTCCTACGCCGACGCCGACGGCTGGGCGGCCGGATCGGCGCTACCTCGTGGTCGGCGTGCTCGAGGAGAAGGTCTACAAGCGCTCCGAGGACCAGGGGAACTGGCTGGAGTGGATGAACGAGCTGGCCTACATCCCCATCACGACCGCGCTTGCGCGCGAGACCGGCGGGCGCGAGATCGGCGGCTTGCAGGTGGCGGCGCCGTCGCTCGAGACGGTGCGGCCGATCAAGCAGGCGATGGACGACGCGCTGGTGAAGCGGCACCGCGGCGTCCGCAACTACACGATCTTCGACCGCGCCGAGCGGCTCGCCGAGTGGGAGGAACGCGGACAGATGTACGACGCCGCGATCGGCGGCGCCGGCGCGATCAGCCTGCTCGTCGGCGGCATCGTCGTCATGAACATCCTGCTGGCGTCGCTCACGCAGCGAATCCGCGAGGTCGGCATCCGCAAGGCGCTCGGCGCAAGGAACCTGGAGATCTTCATCCAGTTCCTCACGGAGAGCGTGATCGTCGCGGGGATGGGCGGCATCGGCGGCGCGCTGCTCGGCAGCGTGCTCAGCGGCACCGTCAGCAGCATGCTCGAGCAGAAGCTGCTTCTCGACGCGAGGGTCATCGGTATCGGCGTCGGCGTGTCGATGACCGTCGGCCTCGTCTTCGGCATCTATCCCGCGATCCGTGCGTCACGGCTCGACCCCGTCGTCGCGCTCCGGTACGAATAATGGTCGTCGGCGAAAACATCCGCGGCGGCTTCACCGAGATCTGGGGCCACAAGCTCCGCTCCGCGCTCACGCTCGTCGGCATCGTGCTCGGCACGTTCTCGATCAACTGCATGTTCTCCATCGTGCAGGGCATTCGCGACACCATCGGCGGCGTCTTCGAAACGATCGCGCTCGACGGCGCGATCTTCATCTCGCCGCGGCAGCTCGAGCGCGGCGAGCGTGACGCGTGGAACCTCTCATCGACGGGCATCACCTACGCGGACGTCGACGCGGTGCGGGCGTCGCTGCGTGAGACGGCGCTGGTTTCTCCGATGGGAGAGACCGGCCGCATGATCGAGCACGACGGCAAGCGCACGCTGGTCCAGGTGGAAGCGGTCAACGAGGACTTCTTCACGATTCGCGGCTTCAAGATCAAGGAAGGGAGGCGCCTGCTTCTCTCGGACATGATCGGGTCCCTTCCGGTTGCCGTGATCGGCGTCGACGTCGCGAAAGACCTCTTCGGCGTCGAGAGTCCGCTCGGCAAGGAGATCCCGCTCGACGGTCTCCGGTTCCAGGTGATCGGCGTGCTCGAGAAGCCCGCGTTGCCTCCCGGAATGGGCGGCGGCGGCGGAATGGGAAGCTTCTTCGGGCAGAACACGGTGTTCATTCCCATCACGACGGCGCGTCTCTACCTGTTGGGGCCCGAGGCGCTCGTGGGCATCGCCCTGAAATCGCCGCCGGGCGGCGACTTCGTTCAGATGGCGGACGACGCCGAGATGTTGCTCGTCGGCAGGCATCGCGGCGTGCGCGACATCGAGGTCGAGAACGTCGCCGAGGACATGCTTCGCGAGAAGGAAGAAGTCGACAAGATGCTCGGGAACTTCAACGTGGTGCTCGGCTCGATCGCCGGCAGCGCGTTGCTCGTCGGCGGCATCGGCATCCTCTCGCTGATGCTGATCGCCGTGAATGAGCGGCTCTTCGAGATCGGCATTCGCAAGGCCGTCGGCGCGACCGACGGCGAGATCCTGGTGCAGTTCCTGGTCGAGTCCACGACGCTCTCGTCGCTTGGCGCGGTGGCCGGCACGGTGCTCGCGGTCGTCGTGGTGCAGCTCCTGAGCTCGCAGTTCCCGTTCGGCCTCTCGGTGTCCGCCGGCGGGCTTTCACTCGCCGCGTTCTTCGCGGTGAGCACCGGCCTCGGCTTCGGTCTCTACCCCGCGTGGCTCGCCTCGCGGAAAGACCCCGTCGAATCGCTCCGCGCCGCGTAACGGCGCAGCCACCCTCACCCTGAGCGAGCGCCGCGGCAGTTTGCGGCGCGAGTCGAAGGGCTTGCTGAGGTCCAACAGCCCTTCGACTCGCTGCGCTCGCTCAGGGTGAGGCGGCGTGAGGTCGCACCGAACCTCCTGATCCGCTAGGATCCGCGCGCATGATCGTCTCTCGCCGGAATTCGAAGTTCGTCGCTGCGCGGAAGCTCGCGCGCGAGGCGTCCGAGCGCGCCGAGAAGGGCCTCTTCCTCCTCGAGGGGCCGAAGCTCGTGCAGGAAGCGCTCGACGCGAACGTGCCGCTGCGCGAGATCTTCGTGTCGCCCGCGTTCGCCACCCGCCCGGGCGCCGAAGCGCTGCTCGCGACCCTGAGGACGAAGGGCACCGTGCTCGAGGTCGACGACGACACGCTCGAGGACCTCGCGACCGTCGAGGCGCCGCAGGGCATCGTCGCCGTCGCGGAAGTTCCGAAGCACGGCGGCCCCGAGGCGCTGCTCACCGGCAAGGGCGACCTCGTCCTCGCGACGACAGTGCAGGATCCCGGCAACGCGGGCGCGATCGCGCGGATCGCGGCGGGCTTCGGCATGGCGGGAGTCGTCGCCGACAAGGCGACCGCGGACTTCTTCTCGCCGAAATCCGTGCGCGGAAGCGCGGGCGCAGTGCTGCGCGTGCCCGTGTACCGCGTGGACGACCTCGTCGACTACGCGACGAAGCTGAAGGCCGCGGGCGTCGGAATCTTCGCCGCGGTCGCGCGCGACGGCGACGATCCGGCGAAAGTCGTGCTGCCCGCACGCGCGGCGATCCTCCTCGGAGGCGAGGGCCGCGGCGTCCCCGACATGCTGTTCAGAGTCTGCGACGGCACCGTGACCATCCCGATGGCGTCCGGCACCGAGTCGCTGAACGTCGCGACCGCCGCTGCGGTGCTCGGCTACGCGCTCTCGCGCCGCCGAGCCGCCTCACCCTGAGCGAGTGCTAGCTCAGTCGAAGGGCTCTCAGCGTTTCTTGCTCTTCGGCTTCGTCGCGGACTTTTTCGCGGCCGCCGGCTTCTTGGCGGGCTTCTTCTCGACGTCGTCGAGGCGGCGCGAGAGCTCGGCGACGCGCGACGTCATCGTCTCGAACTCCTTGCGGCTCGGCAGCTGAATCGCCCGCTCGAGTTTCTCGAGCGCGTCGCGCATGGACTGAAGGATGGTTTCGAGCTGGTTCTGCACGTTCGTCCGATCCCTACAGCGTGAAGTGGTGGCTGTTTCGCGACATGTACCAGGCGGAGGTCGCCTGCGCGAGCAGAGCGCCACCGCAGATGACCTTGCCGATCGCATCCCCTGATTCCGTGAGTCCGATGAAGGTGACGATCATGAACACCGGGATGATCACGATGAACACGTTCACGGCTTCCCACTTGAGGCGGAAAAGCGCGAACGCGTCCGCGAGCGCGATGAGCCCGGCCACGGCCGCGACCGCGCGGAAGATGTAGGGCACCTCGATGCGGCCGAGGAACGCGGTGCCGGGCGCCGCGGCGACGAGCAGCGCCCACGTGCCGAGGACCGCGAGCACGGCGACGACGAAGGGCGCACCGGGAGGACGCTTCGCCTCCGTGCGGCGCTTCGCGGCGCGAGTCTGCAGCGTGGTCCACGTCTCGTCGGTGAGTCCGGCCTTCGCGGCTTCCTCGGGCCAGAGACGGCGCACGCGCGCGAGCTGCTCCTCGACGAAATACGCCTCTTCGGTGCCGAGATATTGCGTATGCACCTGCAGCATGCCGCGGACCGCCGCACCGAGATCGCCGGCGGCGAGTTTGTCCATCGCGTCGCGGAACGGCTTGGCGGCCGGCGAAACGGGGATGTCGTTGGCTTGCGCTTTTGCCATGAAGTCCGCGGAGTGTATCCGCCTGCCGCAGCGTGTCAAAGCGGGCGACGCGGCCGTGAATCATCTACGATCCGCGCCGTGTCGAGCGCCGCGCCCACCGAGGTCACCGTCCAGGAAGCACGCCGGCGCGTGCTCGAAGCGGCGGCGAGTCCGCTCGCACCGGAAGTGGTCGCGCTGCTCGACGCGGCCGATCGCGTGCTCACCGCCGATCTCGTCGCGCCACGGGATCTCCCGCCCTGGGACAACTCGCAGATGGACGGCTACGCGGTGCGTGCCGCGGATCTCGCGGCCGGCGCGCGTCTCGACGTGATCGAGACGGTTCTCGCGGGGCAGACGCCGGCGCGCACGGTCGGACCCGGCCAGGCAATCCGCATCATGACGGGCGCACCGATGCCGAAGGGCGCGGACACGGTCGTGCCGGTGGAGTCGACCGCCGCCGAGGGACGCGACGCGATGCGGCTCACCGCGAAGCCGCCGATGCGCGGCGACTTCGTGCGCGCGGCGGGCGAGGACGTGCGCGGAGGAACGGTCGCGATCGCGAAGGGCACACGCCTGACGCCGGCGGCGCTCGGCATCGCGGCGTCGCTCGGTCTCGTGCGCGTGCCGGTCCATCGCCGGCCCGTCGTCGCGATCCTCGCGACCGGCGACGAGCTCGCGGAACCGGGAACGGACGCGGGACCGAATCGCATCTACGCGTCGTCGAGCATCGCGCTCGCCGCCGCGGTGACGCGCGCGGGTGGCGTCGCGCGCTACGCGGGGATCGCCGCCGACACGCGCGACGCGCTCCGCGCGAAGCTGACCGAGGCGCTATCCGGCGCGGACGTGCTGCTGACCACTGGCGGCGTCTCCGTCGGCGAGGCGGACCACATGCGCGACGTGCTCGCGGAGCTCGGCCTCGAGGCGCGCTTCGAGCGCGTCGCGCAGAGGCCCGGCTATCCGCTGCTGTTCGGCACGATCCGGAACACGCTCGTGTTCGGACTGCCGGGCAACCCGGTGTCGACGCTCGTGTCGTTCGAGGTCTACGTGCAGCCGGCGCTGCTTCGCCTGCAGGGTCGGCCGCGCGTGTTCGCGCCGGTGATCGCGGCGACGCTCGACGCGCCGCTGCGCGGCGGCGGCTCGCGCTTCCAGTTCCTGCGTGCGGTCGTTCGTCGCGAGCGTGACGCGTGGCTCGTGCGCACGACGGGTAGCCAGAGCTCCGGCGTGCTCACGTCGCTGCTGCTCGGGAACTCGCTGATCCTCGTGCCGGCGGGCAGCACCAACCTGCAAAAGGGCGACACCGTCCAGGTGCAGCTCCTCGATCCGGACTTCCACGTGCAAGAGGGACCGGGCTACTGATGGACTCCACACTCCTCGCGTTCGGACTCTCGAGCCTGACCACGATCTTCTTCGTCGTCGATCCGCCCGGCGTCGTGCCGCTTTTCATCACGATGACGAAGGACGACCCGATCGAGCATCGCCGGCGCACCGCGCGGCGCGCGGCGGTGACGGCGGCGTGCACGCTGGGGACGTTCGCCGCCGGCGGCGGCATCCTCTTCGAGCACCTGGGGATCTCGCTCGGCGCGTTCAAGGTCGCGGGCGGCATTCTGCTGTTCCTCTTGGCCGTGGATCTTTTGCGCGCGGAGACGACGCGCCAGCGCACGACGCCGGAGGAGACGCGCGAGGCCGTGGAGATGCAGGACGTTTCGGTGTTCCCTCTCGGAACGCCGATGCTCGCGGGGCCCGGCGCGATCGCGACGGTTATGGTGCTCGTTGCGCGCGCGGAGACGCAGCTGCAACGCGGAATGGTGTTCGGCTCGATCGTGTTCACGTGTTTCGTCGCGTGGGTGCTGCTGCTGTCGGCCGATCGCATCCAGCGCACGCTCGGCAAGACGGGGATGAACGTGCTTCACCGCATCATGGGACTCATCCTCGCGGCGACCGCGATGCAGTTCGTGATCGACGGCATCCGCGACACGATCCCGATCCTCGGCACGCTCCCTTCCGGCCCTTGATGACGAAGTGGCGGCGCCGCGCGCTCGAGTATTCCGTGCTCCTCGGAGGGGGCGCGCTCGTCGGCACCGTCGTGGGGTTCTGTGGGCGGCTCAGCTGGATCGCCGATCTGTTCGCGCACTTTCGCGTCCAATACGTCGTCCTCCTCACGCTCGCGCTCGTGTTGGCGGGACTGGCGCGCACGCCTCGTATCGCCGCGGTGTATGCGCTCGCCGGATTGCTGAATGCCGCGCTGCTCGTCCCGCTCTGGATCGGTCGTGACGTGGAGCCGGCGGCCGAGCGGTTGCGCATCGGCTACCTCAACGTGCTCACCTCCAACCGCAGCGAGGAGGCCGTCGCGCGGTGGATCGAGTCGAGCGAGGCGGATCTCGTTCTCGCGGTCGAGATCGATGCGCGCTGGCAAAAGCGCCTCCTGGCGTCGTCCTCCTACGACATTGCGTTCTCGCATCCGCGCTCGGACAACTTCGGGATCGCGTTGCTCTCGCGCCGGGGAAGCGCCGCGACGGTGACATCGGCGGGGCTCGCGGCGCTGTTCGAGTCGGTGATCGACGTGCCGGTGATCGACGCGCGCGTGCAGCTCGGCGCGTGCGAGGTGCGGTTGCTCGGACTCCACACGCTGCCGCCGACGGGACCGCGCTACGCGGCTGCGCGCGATGGGCAGCTCGCGTTGGCGGCGTCGTGGGCGCGTGGTGGCGCGTCCGTGGTCGTCGGCGACCTGAACACGACGCGGTGGTCGCATCCGTTTCGATCGCTCCTGCGCGATGGCGCGCTCCTCGACTCCGCGCGCGGGTTCGGACTGCATCCCACCTGGCCCGCGTTCCCCGGCCCGATCGCGGCGTTCCGCGTTCCGATCGATCAGTGCCTCCACTCGGATTCGCTCGTAACGGTGCGCCGCGAGGTCGGTTCGTTCGTCGGCTCGGACCACTTCCCGCTGCTCGTCGATCTGGCGTGGCGCGCGGACCGGCCCTGCGAGCTACCCGGCGGCGCGGACCGCAGGTAGACTCGAAAGCTTCCGGAGGCCCTCCATGAGCAGCGCCGTGGTCCTGTCGAACCCGAACGAGATCGTCATCCACTCGCCCGCGAACGGCGTCGAGATCGGGCGCGTTCCCGTGATGTCGGGCGACGAGGTCCGCGCCGCGGTCGCGCGAGCCCGCGACGCGCAGGTCGAATGGGCGAAGGTGCCGCTCGCCGAGCGCGTGAAGAAGGTCCGCCGCTTCCGCGACGAGCTCTTGTATCGCACGCAGGAGCTCGTGGACCTGCTCGTCGCCGAGAACGGGAAGACGCCGGAAGAAGCCGTCTTCATGGAGATGCTTCCGCTCACCACGATCTCCACGTGGTACTGCGCGAAAGCGAAGCGGCTCCTCAAGCCGAAGCGCATCCGCCCGTGGGGCGCGTCGCTGATCCGCACGAGCTATCTGCACTACGCGCCGCGAGGTGTCGTCGCCGTCATCAGCCCCTGGAACTTCCCGCTGACGATCCCTCTCTCCGCCGTCATTCCCGCGCTGCTCGCGGGCAACGCGGTCGTCGTCAAACCGTCGGAGTGGACGCCGTTGATCATGGTGCGCGCGAAGGAGATCTTCGACCGCTGCGGCATGAACCCGGACCTGCTGCAGGTCGTGACCGGCTACGGCCCGGCCGGGCAGGCGCTCATCGAAGCGGGCGTCGACAAGGTGCATTTCACGGGCTCGACGAACGTCGGCAAGAAGATCGCCGCGGTGTGCGGCGAGCGGCTGATCCCGGTCACGCTCGAGCTCGGTGGCAAGGCGCCGGCGATCGTGTGCGACGACGCGAACCTCGATCGCACCGTGAACTGCCTCACGTGGGGCGGCTTCGGAAACTCGGGCCAGGTGTGCGTGTCGGTCGAGCGCATCCTCGTCGACAAGAAGATCGCGCCGGAGCTGACGCGCCGTCTCGTCGAGTCGATCAGCAAACTGCGGCAAGGCGATCCGACCACGAGCGAGGTCGACGTCGGCGCGATGACGTTCCCCAAGCAGGTCGACAACGTGGAGAGGCTCGTCGAGGACTCGCGGTCGCGCGGCGCGAAGATCCTGACCGGCGGCTTCCGGACGGATCGGCACGGCAAGCCTGCGCCGCCCAACGTCGACTCGGGCAAGGGCCGCTACTACGCGCCGACGCTCATCGGCGGCGTCACTGCGGACATGCCGATTGCGAGGCAGGAAATCTTCGGGCCCGCGATGCCGATCATCGAGGTCGACGGCGACGAAGAGGCGATCCGCCTCGCGAACGACTCGCACCTCGGGCTGAACGCGTATGTGTTCACGCGCGACATGAAGCGCGCGCGCTCGATCGCGAACCGCGTACGCGCCGGCTCGACGGTCGTGAATGACGTGCTCGGAAACTTCGCGATGGCCGAGCTCCCGTTCGGCGGCGTGAAGGAGTCGGGACTCGGCCGCAGTCACGGCGTCGAGGGGATCCTCTCGATGTGCGAGGAGCGGCTCGTGAACCACGACCGCTTCCCGGCGCTGAAGCGCGACCTCTGGATGTATCCCTATAACCGGAAGCTCTCGAAGCGCGTGATCCAGTATCTGCCGCGCATCGCGAAGCTCCTCGACGCCATCGGCTGGACCTGACGGTCGACGTGTTCGACCTGTTCAACTTCCTCGCGGCGAAGGTCGTCGAGCTGCGCCGCGGCTAGAGCCCGAGCGAGGCTCGCGTAAGCCTCATCGATATGCGGCGTTTCGCTCGCTCAGGGTGAGGAGGGCGGGTGACATGTGACGGGGGGCGCGCAGTCACTGTCGTAGCCATCCTGCGGTGAATTCGTACGCATTCGACAGCGACGTCCCGCGCTGTGGAATCTCGACACGATCGCGCGTACCGAATGCCACGAATTCCTGCGGACTCGATCGGGCACGCACGTTGCCCTTGTCTCCACGCGAAGCACAAACGAACGGGAGACGGCGATGAAGGCAATCAAGGCGATGGTTTCGATGGGACTCGTGGCGGCGCTGGTCGGATGCGGAGCCGCGACCGAAGGACAGACGGAGACGGAGTCGGAGAACCCGACGCCCGCGCCCACGGCCACGCCCGAGCCGAACACCCCCGCGCAGCTTCGCCCGTCGAACCTTCGGGGTGCGATCTCGCAGGGCGTCGACGCCTACGAGCCCAACGATGTGACGCCGTATTACCTCGGCGCCGGCCTCAGCTACACCGTCTCCAACGGCTACATCGATCCCGTCGACGTGTCGTGGACCGTCGACGTCGTGAACGACGGCTCGGCCGTCGCTGGCGCCGTCGAAGTGATGCTGCACGTCGGGCCCGTGACGCTCGTGCAGAGCCTCGGCGGCATCGCCGCCGGCGAGACGAAGCCCGTCGTCTTCACGATGAGCGACGTGACGCCGGGAACGCTGACCGCGTCCGTCGAAGTCGACTCGCGCAACGACGTCGACGAGAGCGACGAAGCCGACAACGCGTCGCCGGCCGTCGAGCTCGCGATCGCGGGCGACGTCGATCGCTACTCCGTCTATCAGATCTCCGGCCGCACGCTCGGCGTCACGCTCGATCAGTTGCCGGCCGACTACGACGTGCAGCTGCTCACGCCGTCGGGCACCGTCTTCGCGTCGTCGTCGATGGGCGCGCTCAACGCCGAGTCGATCAACACGACGGCGAACGTCAGCGGACAGTGGATCGTGAAGATCGTCGGCTACAACGGCGCTCGCAGCGGCGCGTATCCCTACCGTCTCAAGATCACCGCGCCCTGAGGATCAGCGCAATCCGCCGCTGGCGCTGATCAGCTCGCGCGATCGCGGATGCGCACCGTGCACGACAACGAATGATGGCCCCACAACGCAGGGCAGCTGCAGAAGGCCATGGACGAGAGCTGCGTCCAGATCCTCGTGCACGGCACGCAGAGCTGGCCGACTTCCTTCTCCTGCGTGACCGTGCCGAGACGACCGCACGAGCCGCAGTGCGAGGGCAAATACTCCAGTGGGAGGAACGACTCCGATTCGATCTCGCCGGCGAGCATGCCTGACGACCTAAGCAGCAGGAGCTCGAAGATCAAGGGGACCGGCTCAGAAGTCGAAGCCGGCGGAGACTCCGAAGCCGAGCCGCCGCCAGGTGGGCGCTTCGCCACGCACTTCCGCGCGGAGCGAGAGGAGCAGGAGCCGCAGCTCCCAGCCGCCATAGAGAGCGGGCGCGTCGCCTTTCAGGTTCACGACGGTGCCGCCGACCTCCGCCTGCGGGCGCGTGCTCGAGCCGATCGTGTAGTACTGCGCGCCGCCGTAGATCACGTTTCCGGGCGTGACGCGGATCGCGCCGCCCGCCATCGCGGTCCACTCTCCCGACGCGAGCCGGTCGTCGCGCTGCCACCACGTCAGGTTCACGCCGCCGCCGAGCTCCATCGGCAAGCGCTTGCCGCGCCACGCGGTGACGCGCACGCCGCCGCCGAACACGCTGTAGTTTCCGTCGGGCGCCGTGAGCGGCTGGTCGTATCCGTTGAATCCGCCGATGCCGGCCATGCCGACGAACCGCACGCGATCCTGGATGCCGAACGCGGCCTCGGCGCCCGCGAAGGCGAACGACGACTTGTATTCCGTGCCGTCGTCCGCTTGCAGGAGGTACTGCTGCGACGTCGCCTTCAGCGTGCCGCGCAGCGTGAAGCCGTCGCGATCGAAGCCGGCGGGCGCGGGGCCGAGATCCGTCGCCGACGCGAGTGCTGGAACGGCGAGAGCGGCGAGAACGAAACCCAGAGCGCGCATGAGTCGAAGCATATTCGAATCGGCTTCGTGGCTGCCGGCATCGAACGGGCGCTGAACTTTAGTCCCCCATGCCTTTCCCGAAGCGGCGCCGAATCGCGATACGTTCCAGGATGGGATAGGGTGTGGGGTTCCTGGGTGGTGTGGATGATCGCGGGACGGCCTAAAAAACCGACTCGAGGAAAGTCCGGGCTCCACAGGGCAGCGTGCCGGCTAACGGCCGGTCGGGGAAACCCGCAGGACAGTGCCACAGAAAACAAACCGCCAACGGTCCCGAAAGGGAAACGGGTAAGGGTGAAACGGTGGGGTAAAAGCCCACCGCGCCTCTGGTAACAGGGGTGGCAAGGCAAACCCCACGCGGAGCAAGGTCGAACAGGAGATGATCCGGGAAACCGGTGAAGGGCGGCCCGTCCAGTATCTCCGGGTAGACTGCATGAGCCGTTCGGCAACGACCGGCCAAGAGGAATGATCGTCTCGGGTCGCAAGACCTACGACAGAACCCGGCTTACAGCACCACCTGGGTTTTTTTTCCGATAGGAGAGCCGGCGCCGGAACGGGCGCCGGCTTTCGCCTTTTGTGCTCAAATACCCGGGACTTCCGCGCCGTCGTAACGGCTCGATGCGAGGAACCCCATGAGAACTCAGCGTCTTCTGCTGCTCGTCTTGTCCCTTTCCGTCGGCGTTCCCGCTTTCGCGCAGGAGAGCACCCCGACGCCGACGCCTCCACCCGGTCAGGATGGCGTCGCGCCGTCCTCCTCGGAGCCCCGCGAGGGCTGGTATCCCGTCGGTGGCGGGCCCCGGAAAAAGAAGACGTCGTCGAACACGTCGTCGTCCGCCGCCAGCGAAGGGGGCGGTTGGTCCAGCAAGTATCGCGAGGACGACGAACGCGATCCGTGGGACATCGACGATCCCAACGAGGACGCGATCTTCTTCCTGCCCACGGGCCGCACGCTGAAGCGGAACCAGCTCGTGCTCGGATTCCCCGGCCCCGGCGGCATCCCCGACATCCAGTACGGTCTCTCCGATTGGCTGCAGGTCGGCGCCGGCTACACGCTCATCGGTTTCACGCCGTCCGTGCGCCTCGGCATCATCCGCAGCCGCCGGATCGATCTCACGCTCATCGGCGGCGCGTATCTACCCGTCGGCGGCGATCAGCCCTTTACCGGACAGTACGCCGGCGGCGTGCTCACGGCGGGCAAGGACGACTTCCGCGTCCACCTCGGCTACCAGTACGTGCAGCTCTGGGGTGAGCCGTTCCCCGACGTGCGCTCCGTCGAAGGTGGACTGGGCATGACCGGCGTCGAGCTGCGCATCGCGCCGCGCGCGAAGTTCCTCTTCTCGATCCTGAGCTACACCCAGATCATCCGCGACGAAGACGAGGACCCGGCCGTGAAGCCGTTCAGTGCGGTCGCGTTGAATCCCGGCATCCGCGTCTACGGAAAGAACCTCTCCGCGGACGTCGGCGTGATCGTCGGCCAGGTGAAGAACCTGAAGCTCGACGAGGACTACAAGTCGAGCGACGAGTATCGCGACGCGACCTTCGTCCTGCCGATGATCACGCTGCGCTACCAGCTGTAGGCGTAACGAGCCGCTTCAGTGCTTCTCGGCGCCGGCGTCATCGCCGTCGTCGGGCTCGGGCTCCGCGGCCGCGTCCTTCTTCTTGCGGGGAGCGCGCTTCGCCTTCGGCTTCTCGGACGGACGCGCTTCGCTCGGCTCCCAGAAGAGGATGCGAGCGCAGTGCGGGCACGTCTGGACGCCCATCTCGCCGGAGCGAGAGAAGTTCACGATCTGCGGCGGAACGCCCATGTCGCAACCCTGGCAGACTTCCGCCTTCACGCCGACGATCGCCTTGCCCTCGCGGCGCTTGAAGACCTGGTCGTAGCGCACGAGCAAGCCGCGCTCGATGCCCTTCGCCATCTCGGCGCGCTGCGCACGGAGAGCGGCAGTCTTGCCGTCGATCTCCGCGTTGGTCTTCTCGATCTCCTTCTCCCGTTCGGCATAGCCCTTTTCGACGGCCGAAAAATCGACCTCGAGCTGGGTGGCCTTCTTGGAGAGGACTTCGCGTTCCTCGAGAAGCTTGAGGACGGCCTCTTCCTTCTCTTTGATGCTCTTGCGGCGGGTATCGAGCTCTTTCGCCTGCGCGCTGACGGCGTCAGCGGAGGTGAGGCTCTTGGTGCGCTCCTCGAACGAGCCGAGCGCCTCCTTGTCCCACGCGATTTCTTTCTCGAGCCGGGCGCGCTCTTCTTCGTTGCGCTTGATCGCGCCCTTGTTGCTCTCCACATCCGCGCGGTCGCGGTTGCGGGCAGATTTCAGCTCCTCTTGCCGGCGGGGAAGATCACCCTTCGCCAACTCGATTTCGCGAATCTGGGTGTCGATGACCTGAAGCTCTTTAAGGAGCCGGAGCTGCTCCTGCATTGTGCTACTCAAGCGAGAGGCCTCCCAACCGCGGTCATGCCCATGAAGCCGCGGACTATATCTGCCGGCGTTGCTTCGTCAATCGGGATTTTCCGCATCGGCAGTGCTCCTCTTAGGCTCCCGTGGGTGGGCCCGCCTGGACTCGAACCAGGGACCAAGCGGTTATGAGCCGCCAGCTCTAACCAACTGAGCTACGGGCCCGACAGGGCGGAAACACTAGCACGCGCGCATACAATGATCCCGTATGGCGATCCGCGAGGGACGTTGGGACTGCGCGGCCTGCGGCCGCACCGCCAACCGGGGACGCGAGCTTCGCTGCGGCGGCTGCGGCCGTGCTCGCGGAAAAGTGAAGTTCTACCTGCCGCTGAACGAGCCGGCGGTCGTCGAGGGCGAGCTCCTCGCCGTCGCGAAAGCGGGCCCGGATTGGATCTGCGCGTTCTGCCAGGCCAGCAACCGATCGACGAATCTGGCGTGCACGGGCTGTGGTGGACCGCGGGAAGAGGGCGCGGTTCGCGCGACCGGTGGTCGTGATGTCACCGAGCTCACGGCGCAGCAGGCAGAGGAAAAGCGGGTGTTCGCCGAACGGCTGAAGGCGCGAGCCGAGCTCTACGCGAAGCAGCGCGCTCGCAACATGAAGATCGCGGGCGCGGTCGCCGTGGTCTTCTTCTTCCTGTGCAGTGGCGTCGCGACGACGTTCGCGTTCGCCAGCCGCGCGGGCGGGACGCAGGGCGTGGGTGGCCCGTTCATCCGGCTCGGCGCGCCCAGCGGCGGCTCCGACGTCGAGCTCCTCTCGAAAGCGGCGTCGCGGCGGATCGACGTCGAGGCCGAGCGGCTCGTCAGCGACGAATCGTGGTGCAGCTCGATGCCGGGCAATGCTCGCGAGCTCGGTCGCAGCTCCCGGCAGAGCGGCACGCGGCAGGTCTGCGAGTGGCGGCGTGACGGCGGCCCGGTCCTCGGTGTCGCGGGTTTCCGCGTGCAGGAGGACATGGGTAACGGGTTCTTTAGTGACTCGGGATCGAGCGGCGGGTCGAGCAGCAGCGACTGGGGCAGCGGCGGCAGCTCCGGAAGCTCGTCGAGCTGCACGAGCGAGCCGACCTACGCGGACTGGTGCCGGTGGGAGGCCATGCGCTGGATCGTGGTGCGCTCGCCGGAGAACGAGGACTCGGTGTCGGTTCCGGCCTGGCCGGATCCCGCCCTCCAGCGCGGCGAGCGCAAAGGCGCCTCCGTCGAGACCTACGAAGGCGTCGTGCTGACTCGCGACGGTGAGCGCATCGGCCTGCACGTCTCTCAGAGCCAGTGGCTCGGATGGCAGAGCGGCGCCCGCTACGAAGCGGAGTGGAGCTTCTTCGGCGGCTTGCGCTCGGTCGGCGGGCCCGCGAGCGGGTCTTCACGCGCATCGCGCTGAGAGGGTGTGGTGATCTCACGCAGCCCTTCGACTCGCTTCGCTCGCTCAGGGTGAAGTGGCGATGGAGGCGAGAAGGCGCGGGGCCGGAAGGCGGGGTGAGCCCGCCCTCGCGGTCTCGGCGGCTTTCACGAGCGCGACGATTGCGGCGTTCGCGGGCGTCGCGATGCCGAGCTCGCGGCCTTTCGCGACGACCTCGCCGTTCAGGTAGTCGATCTCCGTCGTGCGGCCGCGCTGCAGGTCGTCTTGCATCGACGAGGTCGCGAGAGGATCGACCTTCACCATTGCGGCCGCGACACGCAGGAAGATCGGGTTCGGCGCGGAGAGGATCAGCGGCGCGAGACTCGGGACTAACCGGCCCAGCCGCACCGGCTTGATCTTCGCGGCGCGCATCACGGTAAGCCCTTCGCGGATGCACGCCGCCATCACGCGGCGGTACTGCCGATCGTGCAGCTGCTCGAGCAGCGGGATCCCGGCGAGCGCGTTCACCGCGTTGTTCAAATTGATGAGGAGCTTCGTCCACAGGACGGCGTCGACATCGCGGCGATGCTCGACGTCGAAGCGCGCGGATCGCAGCGCCGCCACGATCGGCGCATCGGCGAGATTTTCGACGACCAACGCGCCGCTCGTCCCGTTGTGGAAGTGCCCCGGCGCCGGGCGCGCGACGTTGAACGGGACCATGCCCGCGAGCACCCTCATCTCCGGCAGCACTTCGCGCAGGCGCGCCGCGTTCGAGACGCCGTTCTGCAGAGACACGACCGTCGTGCCCTTCGCGAGGATCGGCGCGAGCGGCGCCGCCGCGCTCTCCGTGGCCATCGACTTCACGGTGACGAGCACGACCTCCACACCCGCGAGCACTGCAACGTCCGCGAAGTACCGGATTTTCTCGCTCGGAATGGCTTCACGTCCGCCGGCGTAGTCCGTGAGCAGGAGCCCGTGCTTCGCGATCTCCTCGCCGAGGCGCCCGACCATCGTCACGTCGTGCCCGGCCGAGATCAGCCGCCCGCCGACGAAACAACCGATCGCGCCCGCACCGAGGATCCCGATCTTCACGACCCCGATGAAAACACGAAGGCCCCGGATCTCTCCGGGGGCCTCGTGAAGTTTCGTCTCGGCCTTACGACTCGATGAACGCCTTGAGGCGCTTCGAGCGGCTGGGGTGACGCAGCTTCCGGAGAGCCTTCGCCTCGATCTGGCGGATGCGCTCGCGCGTCACCTCGAAGTCCTGGCCGACCTCTTCGAGCGTGTGGTCCGACTTCTCGCCGATACCGAAGCGCATGCGGAGGACCTTCTCCTCGCGCGGCGTCAGCGTGGCGAGCACCTTGCGGGTCTGCTCCGCGAGGTTCATCGAGATGACGGCTTCGCTCGGGGACAGGATGTTCTTGTCCTCGATGAAGTCGCCGAGGTGGGAGTCCTCTTCCTCGCCGATGGGCGTCTCGAGCGAGATGGGCTCCTTCGCGATCTTCAGGACCTTGCGGACCTTCTCGATCGGGATCTCCATCTTCTCGGCAATCTCTTCCGGGGTCGGCTCGCGGCCGATTTCCTGGACGAGGTAGCGGCTCGTGCGGATGAGCTTGTTGATCGTCTCGATCATGTGGACCGGGATGCGGATCGTGCGGGCCTGGTCGGCGATCGCACGGGTGATGGCCTGCCGGATCCACCACGTCGCGTAGGTCGAGAACTTGTAACCGCGGCGGTACTCGAACTTGTCGACCGCCTTCATGAGACCCATGTTGCCTTCCTGGATGAGGTCCAGGAACTGGAGTCCGCGGTTCGTGTACTTCTTCGCGATCGAGACGACGAGACGAAGGTTCGCCTCGACGAGCTCGGCCTTCGCACGCTCGGCGCGCTTCTCGCCGACCATCACGCGGCCCTGGGCGCGCTTGAGGTCGTCGATGGTCATCTTCGACTCGTCGCAGATCTTCACGATGCGGAGCTCGGCGGACTCGACGCGGCGGCCGGTGTCGAGCAGGTCCTCCTCGTTGAGGCCGAAGCGCTTCTGGATGCGCTCCTGCTCCTTCTTGTTCTTCACCGCGGACGCGAGCATGTCCTTGAGGCGATCGGTCGTCGTCCCGAGGCGCTCCGCGCAACGCTTCACTTCGACTTCGTTGCGGCGTACGCGCTCGTAGAGGTTCTTCAAGCGGGCAACCATACGGTTGACCTGTTTGCGCGAGAGGTTCATCTCGCGCATCTTGATTTCGAAGTCCTTCTCGATCTCCTTCGACTTCTCGGAGAGTGCCGCCGCGCCGCCCTTGCTCTTGGCGCGGTTCACGGACGCGCGGATGTCCTCGCGGTCGCCGTCTACCTTGAGCAGCTTCTTGATCGCCTTGAGGCAGCGTGCCGCCGCCTCGGGATCCTCCTGCTGGTCGTCGTCTTCGGAGAAGTCGTTGGTGATGTCGCGGACGCGGATCTTGCCGGCGATGATGCGGTCGCGCAGAGCGGTGAGCTCGCGGATGCCGACGGGCGTGTCGAGGACGACCTTGAGGACTTCGTTCTCGCCCTCTTCGATGCGCTTCGCGATCTCGACTTCGCCTTCGCGCGTCAGCAGCGAGACGGAGCCCATCTTGCGGAGGTACATGCGAACGGGGTCGTTCGACTTGCCGTAGTCCTCCTGCGGGGCTTCTTCCTTCTCGTCGTCGTCCTTGTCCTTCTCCTTCGCGCGCGCGTCGGGCTCGGGCTTCGCGGTTTCCTTCTTCCCGCGCTTGCCTTTGCCCTTCTTCTCGCCCGCGTCGAGCACGACCTGGATGTCGGCCTGCTCGAGCGAAACCATGAAGTCGTCGATCTGGTCCGGCGTCGACACGTCGGGCGGAAGGAGGGCGTTGATGTCATCAACGGTGAGGTGACCCTTCTTCTTGCCCAGTTCGATCAGTGCCTGGACTTCTTTGCGATTCTCAGCGGCGACGGCCATCGGTCGACTTTCTCCGGTCTGTTGGTTCGACTACTTTTCAACGAGCTGACGCTCGATGTCGCGCATCTCGGTCAGAAGCGCCATCAGCCGAGCGGAGTCATCGCCGCGCTCGGCTGCCTTGATCTCGTGCACCAGCTGCTTCTTGCGCTCCGCCATCGCGCGCTGCTCGAGCAGGCGCCGGCAACCCTCGTATTCCTGGAGGGCGGCGTTCTGATCGCCAGGGACCGCATTGACAGCCATCTGCTGGATCAACCTGCGCTCCTGGTCGTCGAACTCGGCACTTTTGGA
>Ga0163152_10003697_pt1 | contig 19677 bp, 16 predicted proteins | sample OliLakLV19MP8IB2_FD_148635 | JGI IMG/M metagenome (GOLD analysis project Ga0163152, IMG submission 148635) | Freshwater microbial mat bacterial communities from Lake Vanda, McMurdo Dry Valleys, Antarctica - Oligotrophic Lake LV.19.MP8.IB-2 | ecosystem: Environmental > Aquatic > Freshwater >...
CTAAAAACTCTACTTAATAGCCGAGAAAAACTTGAGGCAATGGGCCTAGTGGGGCGCACTTTAGTGACAGAAAATTATTCTCTCGATCGTGTGATTTCGGCGACGTTGGAACTTTACCCCCCGTCAAAAACCGACTTTAGGAAGGCTGTTTAAAGCATGAGTTTACCGCCAGTAAGTATTGTCATTCCCACTCTAAATCGTGAGTCATGTTTGATGGATACTTTAGATGATCTATTGAAACAAGAGCACGGTGGACTAGAGATAGTTATTGTGGATCAGTCTGAACAAGTCTCCGACAAGGTCATTAAATTTATTGAAAACCATGATAAACAAAATATAACACTAAAATATTTTTTAGTAAATTTTAAAGGATTACCGCGAGCCAGAAATTTTGGGTGGCAAATTTGCTCCCATGAGTTTATTATTTTTATAGATGATGATGTAAAAATACCAACTGACTTTGTAACGAAACATTGCATTGAATTAGCGGCACCTCGGGTGGCGCTTGTGGCCGGGGGCATAGATGAGGCCCACCGTCATGAAAATAAAAATCCTACTCGTACCGGAAAATTTAACTATTGGACGGCCACACCACACCGAGATTTTAACTCAAAGGTTCGACAAGAAGTGCTGCAGGCACCGGGGGGAAATTTTTCTGTTAAGCAAGGTATAATCAGGCGGGTTGGCGGATTTGATGAGGGCCTGGGCATTGGAGCCGCGCTTTACGAAGAAACAGATTTTTGCTTAAGAGTAAAGAGATTAGAAAAAGTGATTATTTTTAGCCCAGATGCCAGACTTATACATTTGGCCTTCTCAACAGGTGGTTGTCGAGTTCCCGAAGTACCCAATTATGTATGGTCCCTCGCCCGCAATCGTACCACAATAATTTTGAGACATTTGTCTTGGTTTCATTTTTTCACAGCGTTTGTGCGATTAGGACTGCTAATCGGATCATATACAAAATCTTCGCGAAACCTAATGACTCTGCTGCAAGGGATAAGAGGTATAGTAGAGGGAGTAGCATTGGCTCATTCTGCTGTAAAGCTGACTCCATTTTCGGTAACTAATGTAGTTATGCAGAAAGTCAGTGCAAGATTTAATAAGTTTGCTGTATGACTTAGGTCCCGCAAGGTTTACCTTCTCGAGTAACATGCTATACAATTATGTGTATGAGTAGTGGTGATTTTTGAAATCGTATTGGCTTTGGCTTTTTTTACTGCCGACGCTTTTTCTTCCAAACTTTGGGTATTTTGATACCGGCTTGGGAGTTCTAGAGACCGGCGACATAATGGCAATTCCCATATTGGCCCTTTTGATTATTGATCCTACAAAAAATCGAAAATATATTTATATGGATTATATTCTCAGGCCAGGACTCGCTTTTGTTTTTTGGTCAGTGCTTGGCGTGTTGTTAATTTATTTTTCTTATCAATATAGTAAGCCTAATGCCATCGTGAGTTTTAGTTTGTTAAAAATTGGAAAATTCGCAATGTATGCTGCCATTCCCGTTATAATTTCAAGAAAGCTGCAGTTCGAATCAATTCGGAATGATTTTGATTGGATGATTTTGGGAGCCTGTTTGATACTGGGAGCCTCCACAATTTTGTCCCCCGGCCACCCCAGTCTAAAAACCGAAGCGACTATCGATTTTTATTACAAAGCTTTAAATCTAGTAAGCAATGTTTTGGCTATTTTTATAATCTTTCTGACCGGATTGTTAGTTGTAGGTTATGGTGCTCCCCGGTGGAGGCAGGCTGTAAAGTTTAGTCTAATTATTATTTTAGTTGGATTTTCTTTCACCAAAGGTCGAGGGGGCTGGCTTGCTGCAGTCTCTGGTTTTGTTTACCTTGCCTATGCCCGAGGATTATTAAGAGCTCGGGTTCTTGTGGGAATATTCGCTTGCTTAATTGCATTAGGGGGTCTTTTTATTTTTAACGAAGAATTCAGATTGGAGGTTTCTAGGTTAATTATTTCACCTAGTGAGTCTGCCAATTCTTCTCAAATTCAAGTTAGCGACGGCGAAAGAGTGATGACTTGGATGAATGAGATTGTTAAATTTCCCAATGCTCCCATTTTTGGTACGGGTTTTCATCATAGAGGTGGCATGACGGGTCTTTGGTGGACAGGTAGTCATAATTTCTGGCTTCAAATATTTTTGGAAACAGGACTTATTGGAGGAGGCCTTGTGATTTTGATTTTCTCAAGGATGTGGCGACATGCCAATGGCGAAGAGTCTAAAAAAATTGGAATTTCAATTCCATTAAAGGCGGCTCTTGTGACAGCCTTTGTTGGGGGATTAGGTGGTGAGTATTTTTACGGAGGAATGGGGCTATTGGCAATTCTACTTTGTTATGCGCCCGTCGGCGCTCACTCAGTACTTAGGCACCACTCTACAACCCAAATCTAGGTTCAGTTAGCTCGTTCAATTGCCTGAACTGCTAAAACTATTCCAAGTACAGCGCCAACGATCGAAGTAATCAGAGCTGACTTCTCAAGAATTCGACTCTCTGGAATATCTACAATGTCTTTGTCATAAAGTGTAGGCATCGGGCCAGAGCTCGAAACTATTTTTTTGAAATCGATTTGCAGTATTTCAATCTGCTCTTTAGTTTTCTGCCTTCTGATTGTAATTTCATCAAGCTGAGCATTTGTCTCAGCTCCTCCAGCAAAAGCGATAAGTTGGGCGAGAGTCGTGTCGATAGGCACATGATACACACCCGAATTCATGACTCCGCTAATTATGTTTACTGTGATGAGGGGTTTACCCTCGTCTTTGCCAACATAAAACTCTTGGCCACCTCGACTACCAGGTAGTCCGCCCGAAAGCATCTGCGCTATTCCAACTTGTTCGAAACTAAAAATAAGACAAAGTGTAGATATTAGAATTATTCTCATAGCTTAAGCCTAAATATTTTTGGTTAATTAGACAACTAGACCTAGTCTTTATTTATAAGCGGGTATTCCAGTGACATATTCACCCAAGATAAGGCGATGGATGTCTTCGGTGCCTTCATAGGTATTAACGCTTTCTAGATTCAGAATGTGGCGGCCGCATTGATACTCATGTGTAATACCTGATGCTCCCAAAATATCACGCGTGACTCGAGCTATGTTAAGCGCCATTGCCGTATTATTCATTTTAGCCATAGAGATTTGTTGGGGAATGGCTTTACCCGCATCCTTTAGCCGGCCAAGACGTAGGGCTAGCAGTTGCCCTTTGGTGATTTCGGTGAACATGTTAGCGAGTTTAGCTTGCACCAACTGAAAGCTGGCAATCGGTTTATCAAACTGAATACGAGTCTTTGAATAACGAAGTGCCTCGTCAAAGCAAGCCATGGCAGCACCCAGCACTCCCCACGAAATTCCAAAGCGGGCATTGTTAAGACAAGAAAATGGCCCCTTCAGTCCCTGCACATTTAATAAATGTGTTGCTGGCACCCGGCAGTCTTGAAAATGAAGTTCTGAGGTCACCGATGCACGTAAACTAAATTTTTTGTGAATGTCTCGCGTGGTAAACCCTTTTGTACCTTTCTCAACAATAAAACCGCAAATTTTACCTTCGTCATTTTTGGCCCATACAATTGCGAGATCGGCAATGCCGCCGCTGGTAATCCAAGATTTAGCACCATTAAGAATATAATGGTTTCCATCTTTTTTTGCGCGAGTAACCATCCCGCCTGGGTTAGAACCAAAATCGGGTTCAGTTAAGCCAAAGCAGCCGATAAGTTCACCCTTTGCCATTTTAGGAAGGTATTTTTGTTTAAGTTCTTCAGACGCGTAAGAAAAAATTGGAAACATACATAAAGCGCCCTGCACACTCACCACACTCCGAATGCCGCTATCGCCGCGCTCAAGCTCTTGCATAATTAAACCATAGCTTGTGTAATTTAAACCCGCGCAATCATAGCCCTGGATGGTTGAACCAAAAGTACCTAGTTCAGCTAATTTAGGGATTAAACTTTTCGGGAAAGTGTCCTTCATAAAATTTTCGTCAATGATAGGTATGATTTCTTTAGAAACAAAATCGCGAACTGTGTCGCGAATTTGTTTTTCTTCCTCACTGAGAAGTTCGTCGATGTTGTAAAAATCAATTGCGGTATAGGGTTTCATGGGTTTCTCCGTTAAAGTTTATCTACTATTATGGCGAACCGTTGGGCCCCGTCAAGCTCTTGGGCAAGAAGACATTGCTGACAGCGGGTCCAAATCCCCACATATCGCCTGAAAGAAACACACGCGTACCTTCAGGAATTTTCTCAAATAGGCTTGGCGCATAAAACATTTGAATGTCGTTAAAAGAATAGCCCAATAGATAAAGAAGTGTCGGAAAAATCTGTTCAGCTGAAGTTCGATTTTTATTTTCTGGAAGATACAAGGATTCTATAAGTTTTCGGTTGGCGCTATTAAATCCCATGACCATGATCGGTACGCTAGCTTGGGTCCAGCTAATATTATATGTACGATTGTGTGTCCCAGGGATGCCATTTTCTAATATTGATTGCCCGTGATCAGAAGTATATACCACAATGATGTCGCGATCTTTCAAACGCAAAAAGAGCTCCTTAAAAAACTGGTCAACTCCCCAGCGGAGAGAATTATAGTAACTATTTAAGAGTGCGGCTTGGTCATCGGCATTCGATTCTTTGTAGGTGGGCTTAAAAATGGTTTTTTCAATCGGGTAAGTCGAATCATAATCAAAATGGGATCCTCTCTTGTTTACCCAAGTAAAAGAATAAGTAGCCTTTTTTGTAATATCATCTAGTTTATCTATCACGATGCGGTCGTAAAGATAGGGACGAACTGAAGGCATTTCACTCAACAAATCAATAGTATCAATTCCATTGAACTCAAACTTTTGTTTTTGCGGACCAAAACTAGTTTGGGCCCACAAAAAAGTTCTTGTTGGAGTTTGTGAATTTGCGTAATCAAAAATCAGCGGCATTCGTCGAGATTTTTGCTTCTTGTCTGGCAGGTCCCGCATTTTCATTCCTGTTAGTACGCCATAGTTCGATGATGAGCTGGAATTACTTAAACTCGACGCTACGCCAAAGTTTAATAGAAGTCCCGCTTGTTGTTTAAGGAAAGGAGTTGTTTCAACATTGTAGCCATTTATACTCATAAGGTCTGCACGCACGGATTCATCCATGATCATAATAATATGGCGAGCTCGTGGTACATTTTGTGTCGGCTCAATATAAAGTTTATCTCTGGGGCCGATGTAGGGTCGATTAAAAAAATTCAAACCAACTATGAACGCTGGCTGTAAATAGCGTGGAAAGGCTCTTACATGAGACCCGGCAGAACGGACAGTCAAAAATGTTCCAGCAAAAACTCCCAATAAGGCGAGACTCAACCAACGAAACGAAACCTTTTCAACTTTTTTTCGAATTAAGATAAAGAGCATTGAATATAAAAGAAATGGCAGCGCAATTGTTTTGAGGCCAGTTCTCCAGTAAGTTTCTACTGCTTGACTGGCGAAGTCAAAATATCGCAGAGCTGTTTCAATATCTAGAAGTCCGAAGGGCTCACGGTTTATATTTGAATACAGGGCACCAATACCAACAAAGAAGAGTGAAAACAAAAAAGTCGGAATCGCTAGATAAGGAGTAAGGAGCAAAATAGCTGTTGTGAGTATTAGGGACAAATAGCAGCCAAAGAAAACATAGGCTCGAAGTGCGGTGCTCTCCTTGAATAAGGCACGAAAAAACCAACCTATTACTTCATTCAAAAAAAAATAATCTAAAAGAAATAGTGCCGAAAAAACAATTAGAATGCGAGTGATCGGGTTAGAGAGAAGCTTAGATTTTACCATTCTTAACTAAAGTCTTTCAATTATAATCGCAATTCCTTGACCGCCACCGATACAGGCCGAACCCACAGCGTAGTGGGCCTTGCGCCGAGCTAATTCATACATTAATAAATTTATAATACGTGTCCCTGAGGCCCCGAGTGGATGACCAACCGCTACGGCACCACCATTAACATTGGTGATTTCAGGATTTAAATCTAATTCTTTTTCGACGGATAAATATTGGGCTGAAAAAGCTTCGTTGACCTCAACAAGGTCCATATCTTTTAGCGTGAGACCGGCGCGCGCAAGCGCCGTTTTGATTGCCATCACGGGCCCTATGCCCATAATGCTTGGCTCACAGCCCACTGCCGCCCAAGAAACAATTCGGGACATTGGCTTAAGCCCACGCCTTTTAGCTTCACTTTCACTCATCATTAAACAAGCGGCCGCGCCGTCGACAATGCCCGAGGCCGTGGCCGCCGTGACCGTACCATTTTTTTTGAATAGTGGCTTCATGCCGCGAACTTTTTCAAGTGTAATTCCGGGGCGGGGATGTTCGTCATGCAAAAAATCTAGCGGACCATTTTTGGTTTCGATTTTTACACTCACAAGTTCATCCGCAATATATTTTTTATCAAGAGCATTTTGGAAGCGAGTCTGCGAGCGAATAGAGTGCTCGTCACAAGCTTCTCGCGAAATAGAATATTTTTCGGCCAAGTTTTCTGCCGTGATCGCCATTGAAGTTTTAGAATAAGCATCGGTCAATGCTGAAGTCATACAATCTTCGAGCTCGCTCGGACCCATACGAATTCCCCAGCGTGCTCCCCGCACGATATAAGGAAACTGCGACATTTGTTCAACACCACCCGCGAGCACTACTTTAGCATCGCCACCCGTAATCATTTGGGCGGCATTGATGATAGCCTGAAAGCCACTCCCACAAAGGCGATTAACACCCAGTGCGCCAGCTGTGATCGGGACTCCCACATGTAAACCAATATGTCGCGGTACATAGGCAGCGTCACTCCCCGACTGCACGACATTGCCAAAAATCACATGTTCAATTTCGCTGGCTTTAAAATCTATTGATTTCAAGGTGCCCAATGAGGCGGCAACACCTAATTGAGTTGCACCAACTTCTTTAAGGCTTCCACCAAAAGATCCAAAGGGCGTGCGTTTTCCAGCAACGATAACTACTTTTTCCACGTGTCTTTTTCCATAAGTTCAACCAGTCTGCCACATTTGACTCTCTAGGTAAATTAAAGTTATGACTAAGGCACATGAAAGTTTTAGTTATTGGCCAAGGCGGCCGTGAACACGCAATGATCAAGGCCTTAAAATTAAGTCCTTCGGTTTCTGAAGTTCATGCCTTTTCGGGAAGTGATGGCATATCGCACGATGCTTTATGTCACGCTTGGGATGGCCAGAGCGTAGAACCAGTCGTAGCCTTCATAAAAAATACACATATTGATCTTGTAGTGATTGGTCCCGAGGTTCCACTCGCAAATGGTTTGGCCGACGAGCTCCGGCGCCGAAATATTTTAGTAGTGGGGCCAAACAAAAAACAGGCGCAATTAGAAGCCAGTAAAATTTTTGCTAAAGAATTTATGCTCGAGGCTGGGGTACCCACGGCTAAATATCAAGAAGTAAAAAGCATAGATGAACTTTTAAAAGCTAGCGAAAAATTTAGTGCGCCCTATATATTTAAAGCTGATGGCTTGGCCGCCGGCAAAGGCGTCTTTGTTTGTAAAGATATCGCTGAATTGTCAGAGGCTGGTCACCGTGTCTTTGTAAAAAAAGAATTGGGCGAGGCCGGCCAAAGGGCTTTTATTGAAGAATTTAAAAGCGGTTGGGAATTAAGTTACTTAATTTTAACTAATGGTATTTCTTATCGCCCCTTGCCGCTCGCGCAAGATCATAAAAGACTGAGTGACGGAGATTTGGGCCCCAATACAGGTGGCATGGGTGTAGTGGCACCTCTAAAAATAGACGCTGCTCTTGAAACACAAATTCAATCGCTGATTTTGTCTCCCATAATGGAACTCATGCAAAAAAAAAACTGGGATTATCGCGGAATTTTGTATATCGGCATGATGATTACCCCCGAAGGTCCTTCGGTCCTAGAGTTTAACGTACGTTTTGGCGATCCAGAAGCCCAAGCCATATTGCCGTTGCTATATGGGGATTGGGGACAAGTGTTTATGGCACTTGCCAATGGAGAATTGATCACTATGAGGTGGCGTCCTTTGTTTTGTACTTGCGTGGTGATGGCGGCACCTGGCTATCCTGAGGCTCCCAAAAAAAATATTGCAATAGAGGGAAATATTTCTTATGAAACTCATTCGAGTTATTTTCTTCATGCGGGTACAAAAAAGGATGCTCAAGGCAAATACGTGACTCAGGGCGGGCGAGTATTAAATGCCGTCGGTCTTGGTTCAACACTAATGGAGGCCATCGAGCTTGCCTACAGCCAGGCGAATAAAGTTTCTTGGCCAGGTCTGCAAATACGAACTGACATTGGGCAAAGGGTACTCAATAAAAATATTTTGGAAAAATAGTGAAATTTGACATAATTAAAACTCATCTTGAGAGCGGTGGAATTTTAGCTTACCCCACAGAAACCGTTTGGGGTTTGGGAGCCGATATTCGCTTTCCTAAGTCTTTAGAAAAAATTTTTGAAATTAAAGGACGTAACGAAGCCAAAGCGATGAGTGTTTTGGTCAAAGACAATTACCAAGCTAAACAACTGGCACATGTGACTCCCAAAATCGAAAAATTTTTAGAAGTTTTTTGGCCGGGGCCAGTGACTTTTGTATTAAGGTGCAAAGCTTCAGTGCCAACAGTAATTAGTGGAGACACGGGATATGTGGGATTGCGTTGCTCAAGTCATCCTTTTGTGCGTGGGCTCTTTAGAACCTTTAACGGTGTCATCACGACCACAAGTGCAAACCCTACGGGCCAAAGTGCTGCATTAAAGCGAGAAGACCTTAGTTGGTTACCAGGTGAAGTTTTATGTGTGGATTGGATGGAGCCTCTCGCCGTCAGTGCGGCCAGCACAGTGGTAAAGATTACTGACGACAAGCTTGAGTGTTTACGCCAAGGTGATTTAGATTTTACTCTTATTTCGGGATTTAATAGTCGGTTAGAACGACATAGCTAAAGAAATTATTTGGCGCGATTCAGTTGTGTTTTCAAAATTCTGAATCGAAAGTGTTGATGAATTATTTAAATTTTTTGAGAGGGCAATAGTGGTTTCATGGTTTTTTTCGTTAACCATGATTGAGGCGTTTAGAGCTCCTGAGTAAGAAAATTTAACAGCACTTTGTAGTGCATACACCTGAAAGCTAAGTTTGTGCTCGAGTGTGTCTGTTGCCGAGAGACTGAGGTCGGCATTGATCGACTGGTCCGAATTGAGACTTACATCAGCGCTTGCACTTTTATCAACTAAATTGGCAACGCGTACAATTGACCAACTTTGAGCGATTTCGCTTTCAATAAATACAGTAAATGCATTACCTGCAATTTTTTTAATTTCAGTATTTGAGTCATATGCGCCAGTATAAAGTGAAATTGGCATGATTCTTAACATTTGTTGATAGGTTACCAAAGCGTCATTATCTAGTGGATTGGATACTAATATGTAGTCTTTGTTGTTCATAAATTCTTTTTTTAATATATTCTGAGTTTGAAAATCCTGGTTGATGACATATTTATCCATGATTTGGTAGTTGGGATTAAACATCGGCCTGAAAAGATCTTGTTGAATGGCACCATTGCCAATAAAGGGTGACATCACTACGGTCGCTGCTATTACTGCATTGATTAAACTCTTTAGATTCACCCAGCCCCCGTAGCCTTCATAAGAGCAAGTTAGCTGCCAATATTGGCTAACCTAAGCCGTTGAAATCAGGAGGGGATGTCATCCTGATGCGTAGACACTATTTACAACTGTCAGTGGTCTAAACGGTTTTATTTTTAGTCTTGTTTTTAGTCATTCATTCTGAGACGTAACCTAGGAGAGATTTAAAATCAGATCTCAATATCTTCGTCGGGAGGTCGTAAACCCTTTTTCTTGATTTTCTCAACCAAGGTGGTGCGGTTAAGTCGCAGCAGTATAGCTGCCTGATTGCGATTCCAGCCTGTTTTTTCGAGCGCGCCCATAATAAGTGAATTTTCATACGAATCGACGGCTGTGTTAAAATCCATGCCCTTTTCGGGAATATTAAGATTTTCGTTTTCAACTATCTCAGTATTTTCAGAATGTACTTTTAAATAGCGTTGGGGAAGATCAGGGATTTCGATAATGCCCTGACCCTTTAAAATTGTCACGCGTTCAACGAGGTTTTCGAGTTCTCGCACATTGCCAGGCCAACCGTAATTTGTCAAAATCTGCAAGGCTTCACTTGAGACACCCGTAATGTTCTTACCTTTGGTGCGGTTGAATTTTTCTATGCAATGTTGAATGAGCAAAGGAATGTCTGACGGACGCTCGCGCAGAGAGGGGACGTGAATTGGAATTATATTTAACCTATAAAATAAATCCTCGCGAAATTGACCTCTCTCAACAGCAGCCTCTAGGTCAATATTGGTTGCAGAAATTACTCGCGCTTTCGCGACAACAGTTTTGGTGGCACCCACGGGTTCAAAAGATTTTTCTTGGAGTACTCGTAAAAGTTTTACTTGGAGTGAGGGATTCATGTCACCTATTTCGTCTAAGAAGATAGTTCCTTCTCCAGCCAATTCAAATCGACCCATTCGATTAGCGATGGCTCCAGTAAAGGCGCCTTTGACATGACCAAAAAGTTCGCTCTCTAAAAGCTCTCGAGGAATAGCCCCACAGTTTACGGGCACAAATGGCTGTTGACTCCGATTAGAATTATAGTGAATGGCTTTAGCGACTAACTCTTTCCCTGTACCGCTCTCGCCACTGACCAAAATTGTTGAATCAGAATCTGCTACTGTTTTTATAAACTTGATAATGTTTTGAATTTGAATACTGCTGCCGATAATGGCGTCGAGACCATATCCCGTTTGTTTCTTTTGAAGATTGCTTGTTAGACTTAAGTTTTGATCTACGGCCAGCAGAATTTTTTCCATATCAAAGGGTTTGGTTAAGAAGTCCTGAACGCCTGCTTTTGTGGCTTTTACCGCCATATCGATAGAACCACAGCCAGTTATTATGACGATTTTTATTTTTGGATTCTGTATTTTGAGCCTTTCAACTAGGTCAAAGCCATTGCCATCCGGTAAGTTTAAATCAATCAATGCAAAATCAAAAGCTTGCTGAGATAAGCAAAATGCTTCAGCTTCTTTTTTACAGTTGGCGGTTATGACTTGAAATCCTTTGCGATCTAAGACTCTAAAGAGTGACGTTCGCAGGCTGCTTTCGTCGTCGACAATCAGTATCCTCTGATTTTGCATTCGATTCCTTCCGTGGTATCGGTAGCTCCAATTTGTAATAAAATGAGCCCTACAGTCTTAATTATAAAAGGTATATTTTGAGTGTCAAATTTGACTGTCAATTTCTTGGCTCTTAGCTTGGTTTTCTGGACGTGGCAACTTGACCCTAGCCTGGAAAAAATGGTCTAAAGCCCTAATATCAAGTTGACCAAAATGGTCTTTGATGATTTGGCTTGTGACTTGCAAATCAATGGTTAGTGCTTGACCCGTGTCGCCGCTACCTTCTGGTAAAGCAGGAGTGTTTGTAGTGACATCTATAATATAGGAATCAGCAAGCTGACCGAGTTCAATCAAGATCTCAGGTTGAAAATTTTTGTTATGCCTTCGGTGTTCTATGACTACATTTAATCCCATAGTAATCAAATGACCCAAGGCCTGAATCAATAGGTTAAAGTTTCCTTGAATATTATGAGGATCAGGTGGCAGCTTGGCCATTACTTCGATTCCTCGAGATTTTGTGCGTAGCTCAAAAATTTTTAAGGCCTGACTTATAAGTTCTCTGAGGTCTAAGACTCGGGTATCGGCGGCTGGCGGGAGACGTGAAAAATCGAGGAGGTTATTAATGATTTCTTTACAGCGTTGGGCGGCCTTCTCCATTTCCAAGATATCCTCGTAATAGGTATCGGCGGGGGACATGTCCATTTTAATAATGTGAATGAACGAAATTATACCGCCCAAGGGGTTATTGAGTTCGTGGGCCATGCTGCTGCCAATGAGGCCCAGCTCGGCTTCTTTTGAAGATGAAACAATTTTATACTCCAGAGCAAGGCTTTCTGTGATGTCATGGTAGATATTGACAAAAGCCAATTGATTGAATGTAGAAAGCGAGATGGGTTGGCTGGTGACGTCAAAAATCGCATTGTCTTCATTCGTCATCTTTTGTTTGAAGAGTCGAAACCTTTCGCCGAGATTACAGTTTTTGCAAGGCATATTTCGGCCAAATAAAATTTTGAAACACTTTTTATTAACCACATTAGCTGGCGTTTGCTGAGCCTTTTCGGCAAAGGCCCGATTGCAGCGAAGGACGTTAAAGTTTAAGTCGATGAGTGATAAAGGTTTTTTGATGGCATCAAAGGTAGATTCCCATTGCTGTTTAAGATTTTCTAAATGTTTTAGCTGTGTCAGTCTAAAAATGGCTAGTGAAAGGGCTTCAGCTACTTGGGCCATAAACGCGGTTTCATCATTAGTAAAGGGCCGCTCTTTATTTCTGCCAAAATGTATTTGGCCAATCTGCTCACTCGCTTGAAATAGCGGTGCTGTGTGGGTGGAGTCAAGGTGAGTTTGACTCATGTCTAGAGCGAGACGTTGGGGCCCTAAAGTAATGCGTGTCCACTCTAACTGAATAGCAGGAGTCAATGCCTCTCTCACAAGACTTTCCATTTCGCCAATGGATTTGGCGCGGCTAAGTGCGATAAGTGTTCTTTGCAGAGATTCGTTTTTCTGATTGGTCGCCACAAGCTTTAATCTCGCCCTTTGAATATTTTGTTGGCGCTTGGCGACGCGGTCCTCAAGTTCTTTGGATATGTGCAATAGGTTTTCGTTTTGTTCATTGAGAAGTTTTAAAAGCTGACGATGTTGTTCTCTTTGAGCGAAGTGTTCTTGGGCATCGGTCAAGACTTTTTCAAATTGAGCCTCAGCAGTCGTTTCGACAATCCTAAATATCTGCGCGAATCCTAGTAACAAAGTTAAAATTTCCGCCTTAGCCTGGTTACGAATGACAACAAATTGGGTTTCATATTTTTGCTCTTCAATATGCGAGACGAGCATTTTAATTTCGTCAATTTTTGTTACCGATATATCAAAGGCAATGACAGAGTACGTTTGCTTTTTACATTTTTCGGACGCGGCCGTCATATTTAAGACTACATCAACTCCCAATGATATTTCGTTTGGCTTAGGATGACCAATTACTAAAATAGAAGATTGCAAACTGGTCTTCACGCTGCCGCTCCGAATACTTGCATTATTGCACGTTCAAATCGCGGCCAAACCAATGATTGATCAATGTGCTCTTGTTCTTCGATGCATATGACAGGAATCTTTTGTTCCAACCAGGCCCACTGGCCCAGGCTACCTGGAGTCGGGTAGCCAATATCATTTTGCAATGGATAACCAGTTTCGTGTGCTAAAACCTCCGCCTCTTTAATGGAGACGTTGCTTGTGACAATGATACCAGGATTCCACGAGTGACAGTGAATGATTAGTCTGGGACTTTGACGGGTAATGAGTTTAATCAGAGCTCGAGTCTCTGCCTCAGACGATGAATGTTGGCCTGGAAAATATCGGTGTTGCTTAGACTTCGCGGACCAATCTCGTGACGGAAAATTTCGATTCAAATCTACCCCTCGAGCATTGACCCGTTGGTTGAGATTAAATCCATCAACATTAATGCAAGGAATCAATATCCAAGGAGAAATTATTTTACTTTGTTGCCCTGAACTATAAATTTCAGTGAGCCAAGCGAGTGTTTTTTGAGCAAGCGTGACGCCTTCGGGTTCATCGCCATGGACACCTCCTATTAGTAACAAGGGCTTCTCATTTGGTGTCCAAGCAAAATCGGGTGAAAAATAAAGTGGTATGTTTGTACCGATACTACTCGTCGCCCAGTGAGGATGAAAACACACACCTGAATTGTTCACCTTTGCTTGACCTTTCTGAAACCCAAAAGCATTCTTATTGTGATGGGCACAAAACAATTTTCCTCTATAATACTAGCTGCTGGCAAGGGAACGCGAATGAATACGACTTTACCTAAAGTCCTTCATCCCGTTGCCGGGTTGCCCATGATCTTGAGAGTCGTGGAAGCTGTAAAAAAGGCTGGGCCAGAAGAGGTTCGCGTGGTGGTCAGCATCGGCGCGGCCTTGGTCAAGCAAGTCATTGAGCCTATAGGGGTCGTCTGTTTTGAACAAAGATCACAATTGGGAACTGCTGATGCCGTGCGTGCGGCTTCACCCGAAACTTTGACGGGAAATATTTTAATTCTCAATGGTGATCATCCCCTTTTAACTCCAGAAGATGTGCGAGTCTTTTTAGAAGAATTCAACTCAAGTGGTTTTGATATCGCAGTTGTGACCGCCAAACTAAAACGTCCTGGCTCACTGGGGAGAATTATTCGCCAAAGCGGCTCAATTAGGGCAATCGTTGAAGTCAAAGATGCATCGAGTGAGACACTCAGGATTAACGAAGTTAATACTGGAATGTACGTCATTAAATCCGAAATTTTAAATACCTTTTTACCTCAAATAAAAGATAACAATTCAAAGAAGGAATTTTATTTAACCGATATTATTGCCCTTGGCATTGAGGCAGGCCTTAAGGTGGGCACTCTTGAAGGTAAAGGGCACGTCGCTTTTGGCGTTAACGATCAAGAAGAGCTCTCAATCGCTAATCACTTAGCCTACGCTCGAAAGTTAAAAAGCCTTCAGGCGGGTGGTGTTATAATTCTGTCCAAGGCAAGCACTTTTGTTGACGAAGGAGTTAAAGTGGGAAGCGGCACTGTGCTGTATCCCAATGTATATTTAAGAGGTACGACGGTCCTTGGCTCTCACTGCGTGGTTGAGCCCAACTGTATTGTTACCGATGCGCGTATAGAGAATGAAGTGCAACTACGGGCCGGTAGTTACCTTGAAAAGTGTTTGGTAAAAACAAAAGCAGTCATTGGTCCCTTTGCTCGTCTGCGACCAGGTACAGAAATCGGCGTCGAAGCTCATATCGGAAATTTTGTTGAAATAAAAAACACAAAAATTGGCGATCATGCGAAAGCCTCGCACCTTACGTATCTTGGCGACGCCGACATTGGAGAGGGTACTAACATCGGTTGTGGCACAATCACTTGCAACTACGCTGTCGATCGAAAAAAGTATAAAACTAAAATTGGTAAAAATGTTTTTGTCGGTAGTGATTCTCAATTTATAGCTCCGGTTGAAGTTGGCGATAACGCCGTTATTGCGTCGGGTTCTACAATTACTAAAAATGTACCGGCGGGCGCCTTGGCGGTTGCGCGTGGCAAACAGTTTATCAAAGAAAATTATGTCAAGTTAGAGAAAGTCGAAAAGGAGTAGTCTTCATGTGTGGAATTGTAGGCTACATTGGCCCCCAAGATCCTAAAGAAATTATTTTGAGTGGGTTAAAATGTTTAGAGTATCGTGGTTACGATAGCGCCGGCGTATCTATATTGCATCAGGGACAATTCAAGCGTGTTAGGGCTCACGGAAAACTCGGAAATCTTGCAGAAAAATTAAAATCAGAGACTTTTGATGGTCATACTGGGATTGGCCATACCCGGTGGGCTACCCATGGCGTGCCTTCAGAGCGAAACGCTCATCCGCATAAAGTTGGTAAAGTTAGCATTGTTCACAATGGTATCATTGAAAATTATTTACAGATCAGACAGGAACTTATAGAGGAGGGAATTAAAATTGAGTCAGATACGGACTCGGAACTTATTGCCCATCTACTAAATAAGGAAGTAAATAATGGCTTGGACCTCTTTTCTGCAGTCAAAGCCATTCTGCCGAAAATTCAAGGCGCCTTTGCCGTTCTCGCAGTTTCAGAAAGTGAACCCGACACGATGGTGGCCTTTAAAAATGGTCCGCCACTTATTTGCGGAATAAATCAAAAAGAATTTATTATCGCCAGCGATATTCAGGCTATTGTGAGTTACACCAAGAATGCGATGTATTTAGCGGATGACGAGATTCTTTTGGTTAAAGGCAAAGAGTTTCAGTTTTATGATTTTGACGGCAACAAAGTAAAAAAAGAAGTCGAAATAATTGACTGGACTAACGAGCGTGCCGAAAAAGAAGGTTACCCGCACTATATGCTCAAAGAAATAAATGAGCAGCCTCGAGCGGTGGCTCATGCTCTCGCGCCCCACGTAAATCTTGCCACTTGCACGACCAAGTTTGATGATCTTGGCGTTGATACGACCACCTTGGCTAAAATCGAAAAAGTTTATATTGTGGCTTGTGGAACGAGCTTTTACTCAGGGTTCGTGGCTAAATACGCCATTGAAAAATTGGCGCGTGTTCCTGTCGAAATTGATATTGCGAGCGAGTTTCGGTACCGAAATCCCATTCTAGCAAAGCAATGCATTGTGATAGTTGTTTCTCAAAGTGGTGAAACCGCTGATACCTTGGCGGCTTTGCGATTGGTGAATGAAATGGGACTTCCGACAATCAGTGTTTGTAACGTTAAAAATTCGACGATAGATCGCGAGTCAAAGGGCTCGCTTTATATGAATTCGGGTCCCGAGATTGGAGTGGCCAGTACCAAAGCGTTTACTAGCACACTTACAGTATTAGAATTATTTGCAATTTATTTAGCTCGGGTAAAAAATCAATTAACTTTAGTTGACGAAAAAACATTGGTGCAAGAAATTGTAGCGCTCCCTAGTCAAATAGAAGTTGTTTTGGCCTATAGTAAATTTTTTGCGTCAGCCTCAAAAACACTTAAAGAACACAAGGGCTTTTTATACTTAGCTCGAGGAATTAATTATCCGATTGCCCTTGAGGGAGCACTTAAATTAAAAGAGCTTTGCTACATGCATGCGGAAGGCTATGCGGCCGGTGAAATGAAACACGGGCCTCTTGCGCTTATAGATAAAAATATGGCTGTCGTAGTAATCGCTCCTCAAGATAGTTTTTATGAAAAAACGGTAAGTAGCCTCGAAGAAGCTAAGGCCCGTGGCGGACAAATTATTTCGATTGGTACGGGTGAGGATAAAAAGTTGGCTTCGATCTCCAGACATTATTTATCATTGCCAAAATGTTCTTGGCTTGTGAGTCCCATTTTGTCAGTGATACCATTGCAACTGATGGCCTACCATATGGCCGAAGCTCTCGGCCACGATGTGGATCAACCCAGAAATTTGGCGAAGTCAGTTACTGTTGAGTAGTGAGTTAATGGGCACCGTGATCGTGTGAACCGCCACCATCGGCACCGTGATTGTGTGTGCCGTCGCCGCCAAAGGCGCCGTCAACGTCTGTGTTAGCTTTTTTAATGTTTTCCACGTCCGTGAGGAAAAAGTCCTTTTGTTTGTCAAATAAAATTTTAGCTTGTTGCTTACAATATTCTCGGGTGGGTTTCTTTGATAGTTGCCAAAGTATAATATCCACTATTAAAACAGTGTTATTTTCGTTATATCTAGTTTTGAGACCTACCATTTCTAGAGTAAGTTTTATTTCGTTGCCGCTAACAATAGGATGGTGAGGATGGGCCGTACTTTCATATATAAATTTGGCTTTGATTTGTGTAAAGAAGTCAGTCAATTGTCGAGCCTTCTCATCTTTTGCAAATTCGGAAATGCCTGCCACGCATTCATTTTTGTTTTCTATTATTTCCCTTTGAATCTTTTCTGGTCCGTCTTTCTCAGAAGAGTTCATAATCTCTATCTGTTTTGAAAACCAATTGGCATTATCACTCTTGATAACGGTAAGTTCGAATTTTTGCCCGACGGCTAAAACTTGAGTTGAAGAGGCAAGCATGGCAAGTATAAGTATGGCCAAAGTATATTTTTTCATATGTAATCTCCCATATAGTGAATATTTGCAGTTGCTATGCCATAAAACCCCGTGCCACATTTGAGGCTAGGTTATTGAAAACAGGTGTTATACTAATCTTCTGTTATTAGGTATCAGATACAAGGAACTGTAACTTGGCATAGTCAGTGTCAAAGAGTTTTACAGTTAGATTTTTACGATTAATGTTCTCTTTCCTTTTTTTGTGGGATGTGGGAGCTCAAATAAGTTTAGCTAGCTGAATTAACCACTCGGCTCAGGTTTCAGGCTGATTCTCCAGCGTGCGTAATAGTCGCGCCGTTGTTTGTATTCGATGAACCCCAGTGCTTCTAATGTGTTTCGTGTAAGGTACTTTAAACATTTCTGGTAGTCCCGCCCCCAGTCTACGACTCTTGAAAATGGTCTATGCTGCCAAAACGCCTGCCCTTTTTCTTGTTGTGGTACCCCCTCGCCCGCAAATTCCTTTCTCTTGGTAGCAATAAAGACTTCATAGCTCTGTTGCTGCATAACATGTTGTGCGATTAGGCCTGTCACCACTGAAATGAACGCGCGATACAGCCAGCGTCGTTTGGTGCGAATCATCAGGTGAATGTGATTTCCACATATGGCGCTTTGATAGATTCGAATGCCGTATCTTCTGGCCGCGGAAGCTATGATTACTTCAACAACCGACTTGTTAGCGTGAGTTGTGAATTTATCTGCGGCAGTTGCCCACTGGGATTTCAGCACTATGTGAATTGCCTGACTAGAAGAAAGGGGGCGTGCCCCCTTACGTCGTCCATTTAAGAGAGCGCCGCCAAAAATTTTTTTGTGACTGGGAATTTTAAAAAGATTCTGTTGTTTCATAGTAGAGAGAGATAACTGCAAAAGAAGTCACAAGTGGGGCGAGGGGGTAAATTCAAAGCAAGGAAAACAAAAACACGAAGGCCGGATGGCGCGAGCCGGATGCATGCGAGTAATCGAGTTAGAACCCAGTTAAAGATACGATGATTTAGCCTGATCTAAAATAAACTGGCGCTTCAAAGTTTTGTCGCGGATAAGTTCGGTCGGTGGGGGAAACAAACTGAAATTAATATTGGTGGGTTGAAAATTTTCTTTTTGCTCGACAGTGATCGCATTTAGCAGCGAACCGAATGCGGATTCTCGTGAAGGCGGTGTAAAGGCCTGGCCTAAAAGTTTTTGATTGATAAACCTGGCAACCATAAGCCCCGTGCAGGTTGATTCAAAATAACCTTCAACACCGGTAATTTGTCCGGCAAAAAATAATAGGGGATCATGGCGGCTAGATAAATCGGAATTCAAAAGTTTTGGCGAATTAATAAAAAGGTTTCTATGAATGCTGCCGTACTTTAAAAATTCGGCATTCTCTAGACCAGGAATTAGCCGTAAGACTCTGGCTTGTTCACCGTAAGTCATTTTAGTTTGAAATCCCACCATGTTGTAAGCGGTACCCTCAAGATTATCTTGGCGCAACTGTGCCACGGCGTAGGCTCGCTGTTCTGTGTTTTTTGGATTAAATAACCCTTTAGGAGACATCGGGCCAAAGCGCAAAGTTTCAGGACCACGTTCGACAATCGCCTCAATGGGCATGCAGCCTTCGAAGTACGGAGTTTTTTCAAATTCTTTAAACTCAACTTTTTGTGAATTTTTGATTTCTTCTACTAAACGGTAATATTGTTCTTTGCTGAGAGGGCAATTAATATAATCTTTGGTCCCTTTATCCCAACGATCACCTTTCCACGCAATATTCATATTTATGGAATCAGTATCAATAATCGGAGCAATGGCATCGTAAAAATAAAGAAATTCCTGACCAAAATGTTTTTGCATACTCTGCGCCAGTTTTAAGTAGGTGAGTGGGCCCGTCGCAATTATTGCCGGTCGAGGAATGTCGGCTAAATCCTCAATGAC